>ERZ887942.3-NODE-3-length-184854-cov-15.283243_pt1 | contig 184854 bp, 161 predicted proteins | sample MGYA00521099_ERZ887942 | MGnify/ENA primary metagenome ERZ887942 (study PRJEB32303, sample SAMEA104408605) | aquatic metagenome | biome: Brackish water; feature: Pelagic; material: water | place: Baltic Sea | collected 2014-06-07T06:48:00 | depth 16,251 m ... | reverse complement strand
TTCACCACCAAATTCATGGAAGAAGAGACGGTGTAATCTGAAACAACCTGTTTGAACAAAAGAAAAAGCCGGTGCTACGTTGTAGTCCGGCTTTTTTCTATAATGCCTGTCGTGGAATGTCCTGGGACAAAAGGGAGCACAGCAACAAGACCACCAGCCTCCATGACCTCTTGAGATCCTACGATGTACGATTTGTCATTTGCGTCAGTGCAAGACGGGTCATAATCTCCGCCCTTGACTAAGACATCCGGCTGGACACTCGCAATCAAATCCAGTGGGGTATCCTCATCAAAAACAAGAACGAGATCGACGGCACGCAGTCCTTGTAAAACCCGCTTTCGATCTAATTCCGTGTGTATAGGGCGATTGGGAGCCTTGTTCAAACGACGCACACTGCTATCGCTATTCAATCCAAGAACCAAACGGTGGCCTCGTTTTTTGGCCTCATCCAAGTAGGTCACGTGCCCGACATGAAGGATGTCAAAAACACCATTGGTAAAAACGATTTTTTCACCGGCCTCGCGCCAAGATTGGATCACTTTTAAATCCGACTGCCAAGAGGCTCGCGCCGAGGATGACTTCATGATTCGCTTGGCTTCAATGAGGGCGTATTCATCCGATCCTTTCGAATGCGATACCACATCAAGGCCAAATAAGCCACCCCTCCTGTCACCATGATCATGAGCGTTTGGGTTACCCATATCACATTCGCTACGGCAAATCCCAATTCCTTGTCATAACCCAAGGCTGCAAAGCCCAGCATAACCGCCCAGTGGTAAGCTCCGATTCCGCCCGGAGCTGGTATGACCATGCCAAATCCTCCGGCGACCATGATGAAGATCGCTTGCATGGGTGTGATATCGGCCACAGCACCGATGCTCTTGAATATGACCCAAGCCATCGCGAAATACATGCACCAGATAAAAAAGGAATGCGCAATGAAAGCGCCCTTGCGCCGCATTTTTTGAATGCTCAACAATCCTTCAACTACTCCGCTTAAGAAGGATTTCGCCTTTTGAAACAAAGGCCATTGGCCCATTGCAGCCCGGTATCGATACACAACTCCAATCCCAAACATTGCCGCCAGTCCATAAGGCAATGCCCCACCGATAGAAGGGAGTTCCACATCAGCCGATAGACCAATGAACGCATCGAGGTTACCGACAATTGCAATCCCGGTGAGCAAAACCAGGAAAACCAAGTCGATAACCCGCTCGCTGATCACCGTTCCAAACAACTGGTCTACCGGAATGTCATCCGTCTGATTCAATGCACCACAGCGAGCCAATTCACCACTTCGCGGAACAAACGTATTCGCGAAATACGCAAAAGCGACGGCATGAATGCTGTGGAAAACATTGGCGCGATGGCCCAATGGCTCTAGCAACAAGCCCCAACGTATGCCCCGACTTACAATCGCCAAATAGCCCATCAAGAAGGAAAGGGCAATGCCACCCCATGAAGCTGAACGCATATCCTGCCACAAAGCCTCCTTATCGTCTACGAGCGAAAAAGCCAATGAGAAAAGCACCACGCCAACACCCAAAAACAACGTGTATGTGAGGATTTTCTTCAAATTCATGCCTTGAGTCGATTGGTCGCTGTGTCAGGGAAAACCAGCACTGGTTGGTGCGTTTTTGCTTCTTCAGGCGTCATGTGCGCGTATGCAATCACAATGATCACGTCTCCTTCCTGCACCCGTCTCGCAGCCGGACCATTCAGGCAAACCTGGCCTGTCTTTCGCTCTCCGGTGATAATGTACGTTTCGAAGCGCTCTCCGTTGTTCACATTGACAATTTGCACTTTTTCACCATCAAACAAGCCTCCCGCTTCAATCAGCTCCGGATCCAAGGTGATGGATCCGATGTAATTTAAGTCGGCCTGTGTCACCGTCAGACGATGAAGTTTGGCTCGTAGCATGGTAATCAACATGGCGCAAAAGTAAGAATTTCAATTGCATGAAGTAGATTCCGCGGCATTTGTTGTGGAATGCAACGGTGATCTCAATTAAGTACCCAACGAACCGTGACTTTCCGATCCTGTTGATCCTTGCCTGAAGCAAATGCCGACCCCCATCCCTTGGCCTTCATGCGCCCCATTGGGAGGCCCAATTGCAATGCAATGTCCACAACATGCTGAGCGCGCTGCATGGACAAGTTTTCGTTCGCGCCGCTCTTCCCCTTCGCATCGGCATGCCCTTCAATCAGCAGTGTGAGTTGCTCCGGCCATTCTCCATTTATTCCACGATAGGACTGCAGCCAATGAATCAATTCTTGCTGATCATTCCCTGCTAACTGAGGTCGACTGGACTCAAACCGTCCCAACCAACTGCCAAAGCCTTCGTTCAGGATACTCCGATCAATGTCCGTGGGCCGATTCCATACACCGAGGGCATCCAGGGGCAAGAGATCGAACACAAAAGCCTCCCCTCCACTGAGCCGGTAGCTGCGCATGTGTTTCCAACCTGGCCAAGGAGAATTCAAGCACTCTTCTGCTTTGCATTGCTCATAAACATGGCAAACCGCTCCCTCGGGAAGGCTTCGTTTTCTGCGTTTGTTCGCCTCAAACCGCACTTCCAACGCAGCATCCAGCATCAAAGCCCCAATCTCCACCCGTCCTTGCTCGTCCAATGCTCCAGAAAAGACATGGCGCCCTCCACGCTGACGAATGCGCACGTCCAAATCCAACAACGGCTCTCGTTGGTAACGGATTTCCATGCCCAACCTCACCGAATCGACTGCATTAGGTCGCGGAGGCGGCCCCATCCACAACATATCGACTCCACCTTGTCCTCCCATGCGAACGGCTGAAACGTAAAAACCAGAACCCGCCTCCGTGCCTCCCGGAACCGCTGTCAATTCATCGCCACCAGAATTCACTGGCGCAGGCAGCGGATGGGCTTTGGCGAACAACTCTCGGCGCGTCGACCGGTAAACATCGAATCCTCCGAATCCCCCTGGTCGATCTGAGCCAAACAACAAGTCGCCTTCGTGAAAATTCGGAAAGACCTCGTCGTAGGGAGAATTGAGTCCTTCTAGCGGCTTTGGAATTGACCAATTTCCTCCTTCACGTTGCGCTATAAACAAGTCGAATTGCCCGTCATCCATCCACACACTGAGTACGACGACACCCCGATCTGAATCAACCGTTGCGTGCTGAATGGGGCCCAGCGCATCCCAAGATGGAAATCGATTGGCTATCAATTGCGTTGGGCTGGGCTTATCAAACTCACTCCATCCTTGCAATCGTTGCGCCGTGAAATCCTCACGGTCCGCCAAAAACCACTGCTTTCCGGATTCTCTTCGTGAAGTCGTATTCAGTCGTCCAAAGTAAATTTCTTGGCCATCCCAACCGATCAACACCTCATCAGAACGGGAATTCAGTTGATTCAAGGATTCAATGGTCCATGAGCTATCCGGCAATTCTGAGGCCATCCCGTCCTGCCAGCACAGCGGTGCCAAAAGGACAATCCACCAACTTCTGCATGCCCTCACTGTGCCGAGCGTTTTGAGCGACCTGATTGCTTCCAGACTTGCCAAATGGCCACCGCTTCATCATACCAAGCCCCGCCAAAACGACGAATCAAGGACGATTTGCAAAATTCCAATACCGTCACATTGGCTGAAGCACCGCATGAACGGGCGCCTTCGCAAATGTCCCACCGGTGCACATTCACTGCCGTGAAATCTTGTAGCTCCTTGAGTCGTACCGGGTAGAGGTGACAAGAAATGGGCTTCTGCCAATCCGTCTCACCCCGTTGGTATGCCTGTTCAAATGCACACTTTGCTGTGCCGTTGTCGTCAAACGTGGCGTAAACACATTCTTTGCCGTTGATGATGGGCGTCACGACATCTCCATCTGTATCCACAACGAACAATCCTGTTTGATCAATGACTTCCAATGCTTCTGGCCGCAAGTGTGGGCGAATCACATCGTATACATCTTCGATGCGTTGCAGTTCATCCTCGGCGAGTGGCGCTCCACTTTCCCCTTTGACACAGCACGCTCCCTTGCACTTGGACAAGTCGCAAACGAACAACTCGTCAAACACATCCTCTGAAACCAACGCTTCTCCAATGGCAATCATGCGCACGAAATTAGGAAGGACGGACCGGAAGACCTCGGTTCCCCGTTCGCCAAGGGTTAAATTTGTAAACATGGCACTCGGATGGCAACATAAAACAAGGACTTTGAGCGATCGATTCGCTAGGATTCGTCCGTTGAATGCCACGCGATTGAAGAATTTAGCGGCCTTGCATTGGGGATATCGACAAGCGCAAAATGGCGGGCAGTTCGCACAGCGTGCCATGCCCATGAGCCTCAGTATTGAGCCGACAACCTCATGCAACTTGCGCTGTCCAGAATGCCCTTCCGGCTTGCGTTCATTCTCCCGTCCAACGGGCATGCTCGAACCCGAACAATTGGACCGTTTGCTTCAAGAAATTGGGGGGCATCTCGTTTATGCGAACCTCTATTTCCAAGGAGAACCCTATTTGCATCCTGCTATGGACCACCTCGTGGCTCTTTGCAAGCAACATGGAATCTACACGTCCACCTCCACCAATGCGCATTTCTTGAGACCCGAGCGGGCCGAAGCCATCGTCGCTTCTGGTTTGGATCGGTTGATCATCAGCATTGACGGGATGACCCAAGAAACCTACAGTTCGTATCGGGTCGGAGGACGCTTGGACAAGGTGCTTGAAGGCACGCAAAACATTTTGGACGCTCGAAGACAGTCAAAAGGAAAAAAAACCCCGCACATTGTGTGGCAGTTTCTCGTCGTCGGCCCCAACGAACATGAAGTTCCGGAGATCCGAAAGATGGCCCAGGCCAGCGGCGTCGATGAGCTGGTGATCAAGACTGCGCAATTGGATGATCCGCATGACACGCATCCGCTTCTGACCAAAGACCCGAAGCTTCGTCGTTATGACCGGCAGTCCAGCGGAATATGGAAACTGCGCAATGCCCTCGACGATGAGTGTTGGAGAATGTGGCAAGGCTGTGTTATGACTTGGGACGGTAAGGTGGTACCCTGTTGTTTTGACAAGGATGCCGAACATGCGATGGGGCAAATCGGAAAGCAGAGCTTTCAGGACATTTGGTTTTCTGAAGGGTATCAAGCATTCCGTCAGCAAATTTTCACGGACCGTTCGACGATTGAAATGTGCCGCAATTGCACAGAAGGAACGGCTGTTTACGCCTAAACCTCCCGGATTTCAACCCCATCCATTACCTTGGAGACATGACGGCGCTTCAACCGATTCGTTCCCACTTTCATTGGCGCAAATGGGCCATTCCAGTTTTTTTGGGGACGGGGGCCGCCTTGGCTATGCTTTGGTGGAGTCTCGATCAGGAAGTGCTCGACCCCGCCACGCAAACTGCGACCACCTCCCGTGAATTGCTCCAATCGTTCGAATGGACAGCGCGGGCATCCTGGGCGCTGCTTGCCGTTTTTGGATGCATCTTGTTGCGTGATGTCGCCTACATCATTCGACTCCGGCTGCTCTCTTTCAAACAATTTAGCTGGAAACAATCCTTTGATCACATCATCCTCTGGGAGCTTTCTTCAGCACTCACCCCTTCCGTAGTTGGTGGTTCTGCGTTGGCCATTTTGATTCTGAAACGCGGTGGAATGAGTGGTGGTCAGAGCATCGCCACCGTATTTATCACAGCCTTGTTGGATGAATTGTTCTATTTGTTGGCGGTCCCTATTTTCATTCTGCTCAGTCTCGCCGCCGGACACGCAGTATTCCCTCCGGATGCTGGGATGGGATTCGGCGCCTCAATCCCTTGGATTTTCGGAATCGCGTATGCCTTCATTGCTATGCTTACCAGCATCATTTTCATGGGGATTTTACAATCTCCTGAACGCACCCATCGTTGGTTGAATCGACTCTCTAATTGGAAACTCATTGAAAAATGGAGTGCCGGTTTGAGGCAATGGAGTCTTGATCTTTTGGAGGCTTCTAAGAACATGCGTCAGCGTTCTTTTCTTTTTTGGTTTCAAGCATTCGGATCGACGGTGATCAGCTGGACTGCCCGGTTCTTGACCTTGAACATGATTCTATACATCTTCATTGAGTCCGTTCCACATGCCGCTGTGCTTGGTCGCCAACTTGTGCTTTGGCTTGCCTTGACGATTAGCCCGACTCCAGGCTCATCCGGATTGGCGGAAGTGGCATTGCCCGCTTTTCTCGGGGATCTTGTCGGATTTGGATACCTCGCAGCCGTCGCCATCATCTGGAGATTGGCCACCTACTTTCTATACCTCTTCTTGGGCGCTTGGGTGCTGCCTGGATGGATCTCGAGAACATCAACCACAGCCTCTTAGTTAGTTTTATTGATACGGTTCGGCTCCCCATATTCCTCCGCTTACCTTTGAATGAAATGAAAAAAGACGACGCAATCGGTAAAGGCACCTTGGCAGTACATGCCGGTGTAGAACCAGACCCATCGACAGGTGCCATCATGACACCCATCTTCCAAACTTCGACGTACGTTCAAGAAGCGGTTGGAGTGCACAAGGGGTGGGAATATTCACGGAGTCACAATCCTACTCGGGCAGCGTTGGAAAAGGCTCTTGCTGAGCTAGAACATGGGGAACATGGGTTGGCCTTTGCTTCCGGATTGGCGGCCATTGATGCCATTTTGAAAACCTTGAAGCCTGGTGATGAAGTCATCGCAGGCCAAGACCTCTACGGCGGTACGGCTCGGCTTTTGCGAACGAATTATGCCCCGATGGGGATCAAGATCCATTTCATTGATACGCAGCAACCTCCATTGGTGGAGGCGGCCATGAATGATAAGACTCGGCTGGTCTGGCTCGAAAGCCCAACGAATCCATTGATGCAAATCACGGACATCGCGGCGATTGCGGCCTTGACAAAACCTCGTGGAATTTGGCTTGCTGTCGACAACACTTTTGCCTCTCCTATGCTGCAACGTCCTTTGGTTCACGGAGCTGATATCGTGATGCACTCCGTTACGAAGTACATCGGTGGACACAGTGACGTCGTCATGGGCGCTTTGATCACACGTGACGCTGAGATCGACTCGGCATTGCGCACCATTCAGAACAACTGTGGCGCCATCGCTCAACCTTTTGATTCGTTCTTGGTCTTGCGGGGCATCAAAACGCTCCACTTGCGCATCGAACGACATTGTGCCAACGGCCGCAAGGTGGCCCATTGGCTCAAAGCCCATGCCGGCGTTCGCAAAGTCTACTGGCCTGGATTTGAAGACCATCCCGGTCATGAAATCGCCGCACGCCAGATGGATGATTTTGGCGGCATGATTGCCTTTGAAATCGCCAGCAACGACCTCGATCAAGCGAAGCGCTTGGTAGCCTCGACCGAATTGTTCGCGTTGGCGGAATCACTCGGTGGTGTGGAATCATTGATTGAGCACCCTGCAGCCATGACCCATGCAAGCATTCCTTTAGAAGATCGAGAAAAACTGGGCATTTCAGATGGTTTCATCCGCATCAGTGTGGGAGTCGAAGACGGTCAAGACTTGATCGATGACCTCCAAAGCGCATTCGAAAAAGCAGGCATCTGAATCATGGCAGAAGCATCAAGAGTCGCCCAAAGGCCTGAACACATGGTGGTCATCGGGGCTGGATTGGTGGGAAGTTTGTGGGCCTTGATGTTGGCGCAACGCGATCACCACGTGGATGTGTATGAGCGCCGACCGGATCCGCGCATTGGCCCGGTGAAGGGCGGCCGCAGTATCAACTTGGCCTTGAGTGATCGGGGTTGGAGGGCACTTGAAAAAGCCGGCATCGCAAAAGCGGTTAGAAACATTTCGCTGCCCATCGAAGGACGACTCATGCATGCTCCTGACGGGGCGCTGACTTTTCAACGATACGGTCTGCCCGATGCCCCGGGGTTGCATGGAGATCCCCAATGCATCTATTCTGTCTCTCGTGCCAATTTGAATCGACTCTTGGTCGAAGCAGCCGAGGCCCATGACCGCGTGCAGTTTCATTTCGGCCACAAATGCACGGGAGTGGATTTGGCTCACAAGAACTTGGAATTGCAGTCTCCTGAAAAAAAGGTTATCACGGTGGCTTATGACCGACTTTTTGGAACGGATGGTGCTTTCAGCGCTGTGCGCGATCGATTGACCCGAACGGACCGATTCGATTTCGAACAGCGTTATTTGGAACACGGCTATAAGGAAGTTGCGATGCAACCGGATGCTCTGGGCGCGTTCAAAATGCAAAAAGACGCTCTGCATATCTGGCCTCGTGGGGAGTTCATGCTCATGGCCTTGCCCAATCCGGACGGAACATTCACGTGTACTTTGTTTGCCCCGTATGCAGGCGCCAATGGATTGGATGCCCTTCAGGATCCTTCGCAGGCTTTGGCCTATTTCGAGCGAAATTTCCCCGATGTTCTGCCCTTGATTCCTGATTTAACAACACAATGGGCCACCAATCCTGTGAGTTCATTGGTGATGACCCGATGCTTTCCTTGGCACCACAGTGACAGTGTCTGCTTGATGGGCGACGCCGCCCACGCCATTGTCCCCTTCTATGGACAAGGAATGAACAGCGGCATGGAAGACTGCAGCGTCTTGAGCGAATTGCTCGATGCCATGGAATCCCCAGAAGATTGGGACCGAACGCTTGCCTCCTATACGGCAGCAAGAAAACCCGCAGGCGATGCCATCTTGGAACTCGCGTTGCGGAATTACGTCGAAATGCGCGACAAGACCGGAGATCCCCAGTTCCTATTGCAAAAACGCATCGAAGCGAAATTGGCAAAAACCTATCCCGGTCGCTGGCTTCCTCTTTATTCCCAGGTCACCTTCAGTCAGACTCCCTACCAAGAGGCACTGGCTGCAGGACAAATCCAAGACCGCATCATGGCGGATATTTTGGCGATGCCCAACATTCAGGAGAATTGGGATAGCGAGGAAGTCGCTGAAACCGCAATTCGGGCCTTGGAGCAATCTCAAGTGTTCGCCTAATGCGCCTGCAGACGTTAGGTGTCGCCCTCTTAATCGTCAGCGAGGCGCTGGCTCAACGCGCTGACCTGTTCGATCGGAAAGAGCAAGCCCATCTTGGGCACGGCTGGTCTTGGAAATTGGGCGGACACCTTCTAGATGCAGCGCCGTCCACATCATCAAGCCAATGGCTCATCGCCAATGCGGACGGAACATTGGACACTCTTCATGCCGGCAACTGGTCACACCAAGGCTCGGGTTCGGCCATGGTGGGAATCGGTCATTGGTGGGTCGTACAAAATCCCGTGCTCTGGGATCGCTGGAGCATCGAATTGGCCGGAGTTCGGCATGCCGTTGATTCCGAATTTCGAGGACGCGTGGCTCAAGATGGTCCGGGACTGCCGACCACACTCGACACCTTGATGGATCACGGGGAATCCACGTTCACCCTGCAGACGGCGATTCAAGTGCATCGGGCCATTGAAATCATCCCAGATTTTTTCTTGGACGCGCACATGGGGCTGGGTTACAATTACGAATTCGGCCTGGAGACGGTTCGTTCTGGAGCAGATTCCGCCTTGTTTCTTCCCCTCTCAACACCGTCCGCTTGGCGTTTGGCATTGGAAGGAGGCGTGGGGTTGGGCGTGCGGTCCCAATCGGGGCGATTTCTTCGTTTGCTCATCAACACCGACTTCATTCAACTGCAGCCCACCGCCATTCAGGGAGGAGGGGCGTGGGATTGGATGGAGGGAAGCTACCGTCCTTGGCAGTTCAGCATTTCATGGGATTTGCTCAAGAGGCGCCCCGCGGCCTCTTGCGTTGGTGCGCCTTCAGGACAACCTGGCAGAGATCTCTTTGACCCCAAAATGCGCAAGAAAATGCGCTGGTCTCGCGGCACGTGATTCAAACGCGGTCGGCGCACAATTCAACCAATACCTTACTGGAATCGGCTGGGTGCAAAAACGCAATCGTCTTTTGATCCGCTCCCGGTTTAGGGCCTGAAATAACGCGGTAACCGAGCTTTCTGAGGCGATCCAACTCGTCATTCAAATCATCCACATGGAAAGCCACATGGTGGAGTCCTTCACCCCGTTTGGCGATGTGTCGAGCAATGGGACCGTCAGGATCTGTCGATTCAAGAAGCTCCACCTTGCTCTCTCCGGACTGAAAAAAACTCACCCGCACTGACTCGTCTGCTACAGTTTCCGTTTTGATCGGATCCGAACCGAGCACATCCGTAAATACCTTTTCCGCCTCGCTCAAATTGCGAACGGCAATGCCAATGTGGTCGATGCGTTTCATGTCCTGGGAATCTGCTGTGGTTCAAATGTAAAGCGATTCTAAGCGATGACGCCTCGTTTCGGTCGTTCAACCGACACCAAAAGATGGTGCTCCTTGCTACCTTCGTGAAATGAGTCAACAAGCATCGCAATGGATGCCAATGAACTTCGAGAACAAGACGGCCGTCGTCTGCGGTGCTTCTCAGGGAATTGGTTTGGCAACCGCACAGCATCTCGCTGGTTTGGGAGCCCGAGTTATCATCATAGCGCGCAATGCGCAAAAATTAGAAGCTGCCATTCAGACTTTGGATGAGCCGAATAGGCACACGTTTGCTGTTGCTGACTTCAGCCAACCTGCTGATGTTCAGGAAAAAATCGGCTCCATTGTCGCCCATGAAACGGTTCACATCTTGGTCAACAACACGGGAGGACCCGCGGGTGGTCCAATCGTTGATGCCGCTCCTGAGGCCTTCATGCGCACCTTCGAGCAACACCTCATCTGCAACCAGTTGCTTGCACAGGCTGTTTTACCCGGCATGAAAGCAGCTGGATTTGGCCGCATCATCAATGTCATTAGCACCAGTGTCAAGCAGCCACTTTCCGGTTTGGGCGTGAGCAATACGATCCGCGGAGCCGTGGCCAGTTGGGCCAAAACATGGGCCAACGAAGTGGGCGTTCATGGCATCACGGTCAACAATGTGTTGCCAGGCGCAACCGACACGAGCCGGCTGGATGAGATCATTTCTTCCAAAGCACTCAAGTCCGGTCAATCAAAGGAGACCATCCGCGCTCAGATGGCATCTGCCGTGCCTATGAATCGGACAGGGAAACCCGAAGAAATCGCACGTGCAATCACATTTTTAGCCTCGCCTTCAGCGAGTTACATCTCCGGAATCAATTTACCGGTTGATGGTGGTCGAACTTTGTCCTTGTGACTTAGATTTGTGTTCTTGTAACGTTAATAGATACGTTGATGTCCCAATCTCACCAGGCGCAGATTGATGCCTTTATGGCTCAAGTGACTGCCCAAAACCCGCATGAATCGGAGTTCATTCAAGCGGTTCAAGAGGTCGCCGAGACCGTCATTCCCTTTATTTCTGAACACCCCCAGTATGCGAAGCATCGCATTTTGGAGCGCATGGTGGAACCAGAGCGCACCATCATTTTCCGAGTCCCTTGGACCCGTGATGATGGCGAGGTTCAAATCAACCGCGGTTACCGGGTAGAATTCAACTCCGCAATTGGCCCCTATAAGGGTGGACTGCGGTTTCACCCAACGGTGACGTTGAGTGTTTTGAAGTTCCTCGGATTCGAACAAGTATTCAAGAACAGTTTGACCACGTTGCCCATGGGCGGCGGTAAGGGCGGTTCCGATTTCAACCCCAAGGGCAAATCCGATGCTGAAGTGATGCGCTTTTGCCAAAGCTTCATGACGGAATTGGCTCGACACATTGGTCCCAACACAGATGTCCCCGCAGGAGACATCGGCGTTGGAGGTCGTGAAATCGGCTATCTCTTTGGTCAATACAAGCGTTTGCGCAATGAGTTTACAGGTGTCCTTACGGGCAAAGGCCGCAACTGGGGAGGATCGTTGATCCGACCTGAAGCGACCGGCTACGGCACCGTCTACTTCGCTGCTGAGATGCTCGCCACGAAAGGCGAAAATTTCGAAGGCAAATCTGCTGTCATTTCTGGCTCTGGTAACGTGGCCCAATATGCCGCTGAAAAGTGCATTCAAATGGGAGCCAAGGTGCTGACGATGTCCGATTCCAAAGGGTTCATTCATGATCCTGCAGGAATCGACCAGGCGAAGTTGGACTGGATCATGGATCTAAAGAACAATCGCAGAGGCCGCATCCAAGAGTACGCCAACCAATTCCCAGGATCGACCTTCCATGAAGGCCAACGTCCTTGGAGCATTGCTTGTCAAGCAGCATTTCCTTGTGCTACGCAAAATGAACTCAACGGTGACGAAGCACAAACTCTGGTCAACAACGGCTGCATTGTCATTGCTGAAGGTGCCAACATGCCAAGTACTCCGGAAGCCATTGAGGTCTTTGGCCAGGCCAAGGTCTTGTTTGCCCCAGGCAAAGCGTCCAATGCGGGTGGTGTCGCCACGAGCGGATTGGAAATGTCGCAAAACAGTTTGCGCATTAGCTGGTCTAGAGCAGAAGTGGATGAACGCTTGCTCAACATCATGAAGGACATTCACAGCCAATGTGTGGCTTACGGAAAAGACGCCAGTGGCCATGTCGATTATGTGCGCGGCGCCAACATCGCCGGCTTCGTGAAGGTGGCTGACTCCATGATTGATCAAGGCGTCGTCTGACACCCTTTTCGTTTCAAAAGAATTGACGCCTCGGGTCTCGCTAACAGCAGGCTCGGGGCGTTATCTTTGAACCATGCTCACAGGATTTCAACACCTCCACAGTGCCCTTCGATGGGTTGTACTGTTCTTGCTGGTTTGGACTTTGATTCAATCCCGTATCGGAAAAAGCAAAGGCAACGCCTTCTCGGCAAAACAAGCCAAACTCGGCCTGTTCACCATGATCAGCATGCACGTCCAGCTCTTGCTGGGTTTGACCTTGTACGTGGGAAAAGGATGGTCCTCTATGCTGGGTGATTCGACTGTCATGGGCATGCCCGTAATGCGGTTTTTTGTCGTCGAACACCTCCTCGGCATGCTCATCGCCCTCGTCCTGGGCACGTTGGGTCACAGTTTGGTGAAACGTGCCACGGACGATGCTGTCAAGTACAAGCGCCAATTTCTCTTCTTCGGTTTAGCCTTGGTCATCATCATCGCGAGCATTCCTTGGCCTTTCCGACCAGGGTTTGAAGCCTACGGATGGTTTTGAGCAAGCAACGATACGCTGGAATCAGCCTGTTGATGACCGCTGGATTGCTGCTTGGCATCGGATGCAGTTCTCCCACCGATGTGCCTGAAAACACAGCGACGAAGCAGCCTCCTTCAGATGCACAAATTCAACGAGCATACACCATGAAATGCTCTCTTTGTCATGGTGGGGATGGGAGGCTGATGGCAACCAAGGCTCCTGACTTGTCTTTGTCCAAACTCACGCTTGAGGAGCGCATCGCACTGATCACTTACGGAAAAGGCACCATGCCGCCTCAAAAAGGCATTTTGGATGCCGCCACGATCCGAGGAATCGCACACTATATTGAGGAATTCCGGGACTGAATCATGCTAGAGAAAAAACTCATCAGCACGCAACTCGAACCCGAAACGTGTGTCTTGGTCGGCTTGGTTACAGGCCGGGTGACCCGTGTACTCGTTGAAGAATATTTGGACGAGCTCGCCTTTCTTGCTTCCACCGCACAAGCCATTACCAAACGAGTGTTCATCCAAGGATTGGACAAGCCGGACATTCGGACGTTTGTCGGGTCAGGCAAGGCTCAAGAAATCAAGGAATACGTTGAAGAGCATGACATTGACATGCTCATTTTTGACGATGAATTGACGGCCACCCAAATGCGGAATTTGGAGAAGGTCATTCCCGAACGGAAGATCTTGGACCGCCCCAACCTCATCTTGGACATTTTCGCGCAACGGGCAAGGACAGCGCACGCCAAAACTCAAGTTGAACTCGCCCAGTACCAATACTTGCTTCCTCGTCTGACCAACATGTGGTCCCACTTGCAGAAGCAAAAAGGAGGAATCGGCATGAAGGGCCCAGGAGAGAAGGAAATTGAAACGGATCGACGGATCATTCGCGACCGCATTGCCCTACTCAAAAAGGAATTGCTCGCCATCGACAAGCAAATGTCGACGCAACGTGGCAATCGCGGCTCCATGGTCCGAGTGGCGCTAGTGGGATACACCAACGCGGGGAAGAGTACCCTCATGACGCTGCTCTCGAAAAGCGACGTTTTCGCTGAGAACAAACTCTTCGCGACCCTTGACACAACCGTCCGCAAAGTGGTTTTGCAAAACCTGCCATTCCTCCTTAGCGACACCGTTGGGTTCATTCGGAAGCTGCCTCACCAACTCATTGAGAGTTTCAAATCCACTTTGGATGAAACCCGTGAAAGCGATCTTCTTCTGCACGTGGTCGATGTCAGTCACCCGCAATTTGAAGATCAGATCGATGTGGTGAACACCACTCTCGCCGAAATCGGCAGCGACGACAAGCCCGTAGTCATCGTGTTCAATAAAATGGATCGCCTTGAAGAAGAAGCCTTTGGCCCCACGCGACTGGATCAAATCACTGGAATCCGTGAACGATTTGAATCCGCAGGCCACGAAGTTATTTTCTTGTCAGCCATTGAAAAAACAGGGGTGGATGCTCTGAAAGACCTCCTTTATGAGAAGGTCAAGGAGATCCATGTGAAGCGTTATCCCTACCACCAGTTTCTTTATTGAATGGGAGGTCAAGCATTGTCTTGAGTTTCCGACCTTTGGCCCATGGGAGAAATCCGTCAAGAAAAAGTAGCCGAACTCATCCGAAGGGATTTGAGCACCATTTTTCAGCAACGCAGTGGAGAATGGTTTGCAGGCATGTTCATTTCTGTCACGAAGGTGCGGATGACGCCAGATTTGGGTTTATCCAAAGTCTACGTCAGCTTCATGGCTGTGCCCGATAAGAACGTGGCGTTGGAAGCCGTTCGAAGCGAAGGCTGGAGAATCCGCAAAGCATTGAGCGATAAGATTGGGAAGCAGGTTCGCATCATTCCCGAATTGAACTTTTACTTGGACGATAGCCTCGATTACTATGAGGCCATCAATGAAGCCTTGAAGAAGTAACCGTGAGACTGCCGGTAAGACTTGCCTGGCGTTACGCCCTTAGTTCCAAAACACGGAACCTCACTCACCTCATTTCCGTCATTTCTATGTTTGTCATCGCTGCCGTCACCGCGGCAATGATTGCAATTTTGAGTGCCTTCAACGGCATCGAATCTGTGGTGACAGAATTATTTGGAACATTGGACTCACCGGTGGCCATCCTTCCAGAAACCGGAACGGTGCTTTCAGATGAGATCGCGGATTGGGCCATCGCACAATGGGGGCCAGAAAGTGACGAGCCGGTGTTTCAAAGTCTCGCGCCGGTGATCGAAGAAGAGACCGTGATTGCCTTTGGCACGGGAGCGCCACTCGTGGTGACCATGCTTGCTTTTGACTCCTTGTTGTTGCAAGCCGCTCCTGTAGAGCGGGCACTCCGTTCAGAGAATTGGAATCCCGAAATGCACGGTCTTCCCTGTGTCACTCTCGGGATTGGTGTTCGGAATATGTTGGGCATTGGTCGAATCAATGAAGGCCCTGAACACGCGCTCCTTCAGCTGAAAGCTCCTATCCGCGGGAAAAAACTTTCCAAACATCGAGAACGTGCCTTTCAATCTCGTGAAGCTTTGGGATGTGATGCCTTTTCAATCAACGCCGATTTGGACACCCGTTTCATTCTGGCCCCGTTGAGGCTGGCGCAAGATTTGTTCGGGTTTACGAACGAGGTCAGTCGATTTGAGTTGGCCCTCATGCCAGGTGTTTCTGAAGAAGAGGCCGCAGAAAAAATGAGGGAATCAGCCGCCTCAGCGCCTGAAGCCATTCGCATTCGAACGCGTGGTGAAAAAAACCAACTGATTACCCAAACCAATCGGGCTGAGAAATGGGCCACGTTTGTGATTCTCAGTTTTATACTGGTCGTTGCGGCATTCAATGTCATGGCTTCCTTGACCATGTTACTGCTCGACAAACGCGAAGACATGGCCGTATTGCACGCTATGGGACTCAGTGACTCAAGGCTCGAACGCGTTTTTTCTTTGCAAGGACTGCTCATCAACACGCTCGGAGGCGCCGTTGGGGCGGTTATCGGAATTTTGCTTGTTTGGGGACAAAAAACCTTTGAGTGGGTTCAACTTCAAGGATCGGTGATCCCGGCTTACCCGGTCGAATTGGAGTGGTCCGATGTGATTGGCACACTTACCATTGTGATTGCAATCGGCGGGGTCGGTTCAGGCTGGATGGTTCGGCGACTCGTGAGACGGCTACTGCATTAATATTCAAGGGGCGACTTCCCAACTCAGTGCTGCTATTTCATCCAGTTTGGAGCGAATGTCGTCGGGGGCATCCAAGGTCACCAGATCCAATCGGTGGCTCTTAAAATCACGGAGACCTTTGAAGTAATTGGCATAGTGCCTGCGCATCTCTACCACTCCTAACCGGTCTCCTTTCCATTCAATGCTCTTTTCGAAATGCTGTCTTGCAGCAGCCACCCGCTCATCCATGTCTGGTGGCGGCAGTACCTCACCTGTTTTGATGTAATGCTTGATTTCGCGAAAAATCCATGGCGCTCCAATGCTCGCTCGGCCTATCATAATGCCGTCTACTCCATAGCGCTTCTTATACTCAACTGCTTTTTGCGGGGAGTCGATGTCCCCATTGCCGAACACGGGGATGTGCATGCGCGGGTTGTTCTTCACCGCTGCAATCAAGGACCAGTCCGCCTCTCCCTTGTACATCTGAGCCCGGGTGCGTCCATGGATGCTAATCGCTTGAATTCCGACATCCTGCAATCGTTCTGCCACCTCAACAATGTGCTTGGACTGGTCGTCCCAGCCAAGTCGGGTTTTGACCGTCACCGGCAAGGTACACGTGTCCACTATTTCCTTCGTCATTGACACCATCTTGGGGATATCCTGCAAAATACCCGCCCCGGCGCCCCGGCACGCGACCTTCTTTACAGGACAGCCGTAATTGATGTCAATGATGTCAGGTTGAGCCTCTTCGGTGATCGCCGCAGCTTGACGCATGGACCCAATCTCACTGCCGAAAATCTGAATTCCCACGGGGCGTTCATATTCGAAAATATCCAACTTGGCGCGGCTCTTGGCGGCATCCCGAATGAGGCCCTCAGAACTGATGAACTCCGTGTACATCAAGTCCGCACCGTATTGTTTGCAAAGCGCCCGAAAAGGCGGGTCGCTCACATCTTCCATGGGCGCCAACAACAGCGGGAAGTCTGGAATTTCAAGGTCTCCGATTCGTATCATTTTTTCTTCAGATCATCCACAAAATGCCGCAATCAACGAACTTGCAACCTCACTGCAAAAATACGTCATGATTCGAACTGCTTTTCAGACCATGCACCCCTTTGGCCAATTCATCTTCTTTTTGTGCACCATTCTATCCGGAATGGGCTTGGCCGCTGGACTCGGGCTCTTTCTGATGACACTCGCAACCGGCGATTCGATGACGCAAGCGATGGCCTCCATGAACACGCCACAATCCGAGGGAGGGCGCGAATACAACTTGGTTTTAAACAGCCTCAATCAACTCATTTCATTTGGATTCGCAGCGCTGTTTGCCCGCTATTTGTTCAAGAATCAAACCTTGGTAACGGGCCGCATGCCCGGAAGTCTGCTTTGGCTGTTGTGGGCGGCCGTGTTCGCTTGGTGTGCCCAACCACTCATTGACATCACCTATCGCCTCAATACAGCCTGCATGGGTTTTTTACCGTCTTCGTGGGTGACCCAGGCCGATTCGCTCGAAAAAATGGCTCAAGATGTCACGGTCTCTCTTCTTTCTTTTGATGCCGCATGGCAATTCCCTGCGACTTTAGTGGCAGTGGCCATATTGCCAGCCATTTGCGAAGAGTTGACTTTTCGCGGAGTGTTGCAGCCGCTCTTTGCTCGTTGGACCGGATCCGCGCATGTTGGCATTTGGATCAGTGCGTTGCTCTTTAGTGCCATTCACTTGCAATTTCAAGGGTTCTTACCCCGCATGATTTTAGGAGCAGGACTCGGTTACCTCGTCTATTACAGCGGAAGCCTATGGCCTGCTATTGTTGCTCATTTTCTCAACAATGCCATGGCTGTCTGCCTCGCTGCTTGGTTTGGTGCCGAATGGGTTCAAGAGGAAATGGTGGCCATGGGCTCATGGGAATTGAGTGACTATTTGACCGCATCTGTGTCATTGCCGATTGCTTGGATCGGGATCAACTGGATGCGCAAAAGGGCCGTCAGCGCCGAGGGGCACCCCAACACAGCGAACTAAAATTCAGACCGATTACTCGTTGCGCGTTAAAAAAGCAGATGCAATGAGCAGGTCTTCTGGGGTCGTGACCTTGATATTCTCCAAATCGCCTTCTACCAAATGAATCGCATTTCCGGCGAATTCATACACGCTGGCGTCATCGGTAAATTCCGCGTGAAACCCCAGTGCATATGCTGCCTTCAGGCGCTTCAAATCGAAGCATTGGGGTGTTTGCACAGCCCGAAGGGAAGCCCGATCAAGCGCCACCGAAGTCCCGCCGCTCATTTGTCGAACACTGTCCTTCAGCGGCACGGTAGGGACCGCTGATCCGTGATGTCCCGCGGCCTCAAAACAGCGTTGGATGGTCGCAACTGAAGTGAAAGGACGGACGGCATCATGCACCGCTACAATTCCGGTCTCTGGCAAAACACGCAGTCCATTGACCACCGAGTGCCAGCGCTCCTGTCCCCCTTCTACAATGCGGTGCACCCCCGCAGGGCCATGCTTCTGTTCCAGCGATTTGAATTCAGCAAATAATCCTGGAAACAAAACCAAAGTCACGTCCAAATCTTCTCCCAGCGCTTCGCGAAATCGACGAAGGGTCCACCACATCAGTGGCAGACCCTTCAATTCGATGAATTGCTTGGCGACAGGCTGCTGCATGCGCGTGCCTGTTCCTCCAGCAACAATAATCACATGCTGTTTCACCCGCGAGCAGCTGCGTATCGCTCAGCCACGGTATCCCAATTGATGACGTTGAAAAACGCAGCAATGTAATCGGGTCGGCGGTTTTGGTAGTTGAGGTAGTAGGCGTGCTCCCAAACATCCAGCCCCAAAATGGGTGTTCCTCCGCAACCCACACCGGGCATCAGGGAATTGTCTTGGTTGGCGGAAGAGCAAACACTCAATTTTCCATCCTTTACACACAACCACGCCCAGCCGGAACCAAAACGCGTTGCTGCGGCCTTCGCAAAGGCTTCTTGGAAAGCGGCCCATCCGCCCAAGTCACTCTCAATGGCAGCAGCCAAATCCCCTGAGGGCTCACCTCCGCCTGCTGGAGACATGCTTGTCCAAAACAGATCGTGGTTGTAGTATCCACCGCCATTGTTGCGCACGGCAGGAACATCCGAATGTTCCGCTAACAAAGCCTCAATGGACTTTCCTTCCATTGCCGTTCCGGCAACAGCTGCGTTGAGATTGTTCGTGTAGCCCGCGTGATGCTTGCTGTGATGAATCTCCATGGTACGCGCATCCAAGTGAGGTTCGAGTGCGTCGTAGGCATAAGGAAGCGCTGGTAATTCAAAAGCCATGGTCTAGATATTTTCGTTTGATGTAGTCGAATTTACAGGCAAAGTTAAGCGACCATCGACCACGACAAGGTGCGAAACGTGTTTCAACAAATTCAACGCCTTGCCTACGGTCGGATCTTGACCAGCGAGATGCGCATGGTATCCCTCCTCACCAAAGACATTGCGGATGACTTGTGCCATAAAACGATGCGCTATTTGATCGCGTTCAGCACGGCCCAAACCACGTGCTTCCCAACCTGCACTGGCGGCTTCTGCAAGTAAATGATCCAAGGCACGCTCCTGAATGGACAGGGTCAGCAATGCGGGAGTTGCGAAAGCCTCCAGTTCGAACCGGTTCGCATCGACAAATCCAAATGCGGCATCACGAAGAATTCCTGTCCAGCTCAAATCCGTTAAAAATGCCGTCCAGCGAGCGGTATCCAAAGGCACGAAAAAATCAGGTACAATGCCTCCGCCCCCGAACACTTCGCGACCACCCGGGGTGAGGTACATCAAGCTATCCACAACCCCGATGCTATCCTCATGGAACAATTCACCCCGTTCAAATCGTGCGAGGTAATCGTCCTCATACTCCACTTCTCCTCCATACGGTTTTTGAATCGCCCGGCCCGAAGGCGTATAAAAACGAGCCACTGTCAAGCGCAGCGCACCGGTACCTGCGACATCAAACTCTTCTTGAACCAACCCTTTGCCGAAGCTCCTGCGCCCAACGACAAAACCGCGGTCATTGTCTTGAATCGCTCCCGCAAAAATCTCACTGGCCGACGCTGAGGATTCATCAATCAGAACCGCCAACGGCCAATCTTTCCACGGACCATTGCGACGGGCTTCGTAAGTGCGTTTGGAGGCATGTTCACCCTCCGTGTACACCACCAATTGGTCTTCTTGTAAAAACGATTCCACCATGGGCACCACCGCATTCAAGTAACCTCCACCATTTCCTCTGAGATCGATTACGACACTTCCAACGCCAGCACGATCCAATTTTCGCATGGCCTCCTCAAACTCTTCCGCTGTATTTTGAGCAAATCTCACCACCTTGATATACCCCACTTGCTCATTGAGGGGAATCGACGCCACCACGCTATGGATGGGGATGCGGTCACGACGTAGCAGCACTTCATTGGAACCTTCAGGACGATCCAGCCCAACACGAACAGTCGTATTTCGCGGCCCCTTGAGCCATTCCATGACCTTTTTGTTCGTTAAATCCGAGCCTGAAATAGCCACGGAATCGACACTCAGAATGCGGTCTCCCGCACGGATTCCTCCTCTCTCCGAGGGCCCCCCAGGGATCACTGCCACCACCATCAACGTATCCTCTTGGATGATGAACTCTACGCCGATTCCTTCAAAATTCCCTTCCATCGGCTCTGCCATAGCGGCCAATTCCTCCGCACTAAAAAACATGCTGTGGGGGTCCAATTCATCCAAGATAGCCTCCACTGCAATGGTTTCTAACACATCGCGTTCCACCTCATCAACATACAATCGCTCAATGCGATCCAAAATGTGAACAACACGCCCGCGTTCAGAGGTACCGTTGTATGCAACGTCTCGTTGACCTGTTTGGGTTTTTCCAATCAAAACGCCAATAAGCAGAACCAAGGCAAACGCCATAGGCTGCCAAGGTGGAGCCGGTGATCGCATGGGGGTGGATTCGAGTGCCAATATTTCTTCCTAACCTTCGTCGTTTGCATTCATCTCCAATGCGTCCACATGCACTCCCGCCGTGGCCAGGAATTCTATTCCTCCCGTGTCCTTGTAAGCTCGCTTGTAAACGACGCGACTAATTCCTGCTTGGTAAATTAGCTTGGCACAATCTCGGCAAGGAGAAAGTGTGATGTACAAGGTGGCTCCTTGAGCACTGTTATTGGACCGGGCCAATTTGGTGATCGCGTTGGCCTCTGCATGCAACACATACCAGTGGGTCTCTCCCGCGTCCGTCTCACAGGTATTGGGAAATCCCGTGGGCGTCCCATTGAATCCGTCAGCAATGATCATCCGGTCCTTCACGATCAAAGCGCCCACCTGCTTCCGGTTGCAATGGGATAGCTGTGCCCACTCCACAGCCATGCGCATGTATGCTTCGTCATATCGGCGTTGCTTGGAGTTGGAATCCTGGGTCGTGGAAGGGCTTTTCATTGGGGCTCTTATCTAGACTTCTTGAGCGCATAAAGTTAGGGGTGTAACGCCTGCTTCGTAGTTTGGTCTTCTCAAAGAATTAAAAATGCGGATATACACGCGAACAGGTGATGAAGGCATGACGTCCTTATTTGGAGGTCAACGTCTATCGAAAGATGATTTGCGCATCGAGGCGTACGGAACGTTGGACGAATTGAACACATTGCTCGGTGCATTGGGCGATCATGAAGCGGTAGCTTCCGCCCCTGAGCAAATCACGCTTCTCCGGACACTGCAGTCAGACCTCTTCACTTGGGGAAGTCATCTCGCTACGACGGACCCCGAAATGCTTGTCCGTTTGCCAACGATTCCCTCCTCGCGAATGGATGAAATGGAAGCATGGATGGACCGCCAGTCAGAAACACTCCCTGAATTGAAGCAATTTGTCATTCCCGGAGGGCATCCCGCAGTCTCTTCTGCCCACCTTTGTCGGGTTGTATGCCGTCGCGCTGAACGACGGGTCATCGGCCTCGGAAAGGTCGAGGCCCTCCCTCCTTTACTCGTGGCTTATCTCAATCGGCTCAGCGACGTCTTTTTCATTTGGAGTCGCGTCTTAAGCCAAGCCCTAGAGGTCGATGAAATCCCCTGGGAACCGGCTTCTTAAACGCTTGCAAAAGAAATAGCGCACTGTTTGACGAGGTTTCCATCGAAATCCTTGCATATGACGGTGATTCTTCTATTTTTGCGCGCTGAAGCTTAAACCTCATGTACTGGACACTTGAACTCGCCTCCTATCTGGAAGATGCCCCTTGGCCGGCTACTAAAGATGAACTTATCGATTTCGCCATGCGAGCTGGGGCTCCATTGGAAGTGGTAGAAAACCTCCAACAATTGGAAGATGAAGGCGACTCCTTCGAAACCATTGAAGACATCTGGCCGGATTACCCGAGCAAAGAAGACTTCTTTTTCAACGAGGACGAATATTAGCGACTTCATGTGAATGCTCAAAAAAAGCTGCCTCGTTGCGGCTTTTTTTGGGCCTTATTTTCGCTGCGATGCCCCCGAATTTCTTCTGGCTTCTTTTTCCAAATTCGACATCAAAAAAAAATGGAGCAGAACCGCTGTTCTACTCCACTTAGCATTGAACTAAAATCTGTTCATCATTTGCCGTCAGGACAAATGATTTCAAGATGTTCTACCCACCAGGGAGACCAATCCACTGGCTACTCAATGTTAAGACAGAATGCGTCATCTTCAACAGAAAGCAGAACAAATTCAATCGATTCAACGATCATGTTTGGTAAGCTGCCAATCCCGCGCCGGACAATTTGCCATTGAACCATTCGCCATCCAATTCAGCTCCAAGTTGTTGGTAAAATCCTATGGCCGGTTCATTCCAATCCAACACCTGCCATTCCATGCGTAAATACCCTCGATTCGCGCTGGTCCGTGCCACTTCCTCAAAAAGGGCTTTGCCGATGCCTTGACCACGATGAGACTCCGCGACCATAAGGTCTTCCAAGAAACCACACTTTCCTTTCCAGGTGCTGTACTTGACGTACCACAGCGCCATCCCAACAACTTTACCTTCGGATTCCGCCACAATCAGTTCGTAGATCGCGTGGGGACCAAAACCGTCAGCAGTCAATGCATCCACGGTAGTGACCACCTCTGATTCGGCGCGCTCGTAAATCGCCAGGTCCACAATCAATGCATGAACGGCTGGGATATCGTCTGATTGGCCCGGCCGAATGATCCAATCCAATGGGGTGTTTTCCATGTGCGAAAGGTACCAACATCTCCCACGCCCACCTTACCTTGTTCGCATGGATTGGCCAGAAGCAACACCCATTGATATTTTCCTTACCGTGGTCCTTTTGTGGTCTATGTGGCGAGGTTTCCGGAAAGGATTCATTGTGAAGATCGCGTCCGTCATTGCCCTGGTTGCGGGCATTTATGGAGGGTTTCATGGTTCGGACGGCCTCGCTCAATGGTTACACGATGAGCTGGATTGGCCTGAAAACATATTGTCTCTCACTGCCTTCGTTCTTGCGTTTATTCTGGTGGTCATCGGCGTGCACATGCTGGCCAAAATGATCGAAAAAATCGTAGACCTCTCGGCCTTGGGACTGGTCAATAAACTGGCCGGAATGGCACTCGGAGCCGTTCAGATGGTCTGCTTCTTAAGCATCCTGACGTTCGCCTTGGACGCTGTCTTTGGGAATCGGGCATGGCTACCCGAGAAGGCCGCTGATGAATCCCTCGTTTTCCCTCATATCGAAACCGCAATTGAATGGGTTATTCCCGAAATGCGTCGAGACACACCCTGGGATGAACTCAGAGAAAGCATCCAAAGCAGTGTAGACCGGGTGGAAGAAACCATCCAAGAAGGTGTCGATCAATTGGAAAAGCGATGAGCCGATGCTACGCTTTGATTCCTAAAGCTTCTTTGAGACGGTCGATTCGAAGATCCAATTCCTGCTGTGCCTCAGTATAGCTGGAATGATTCGCCAATTCCTCAGGTGACATGCGCACAGAAAAGTAAAACTTGATTTTCGGTTCTGTGCCGCTCGGCCGTGCGGTGACAATTGAACCTTCTGCGGTTACGAATTGAATGACATTGGATGCCGGTAAGCCTATTGCTTCAGAGGTTCCCGCGGGGTAAGTTGTTCGCTGACTCGTGCGGTAGTCACACAATTCGACTATGCCCTCCCCTGCTAATTCCATTGGAGGGGCTGTGCGGAATGACTCCATTTGAGTCGCAATTTCTTCTTTGCCTGATCGGCCATGGCGCGTTTGAGAAATCAACGCCTCACGATACAGCCCGTGTTCCCGATGAATGGCTTCCAATTCACCCAACAGGTCGGTTCCTGAAGCTTGAGCAACATGCGCCATTTCAGCCAACAAGCAAGACGCTGCAACGGCATCCTTGTCACGGACAGCATCACCAATCATATAGCCATAACTCTCCTCTCCGCCTACGACAAAACGCCCCTGGCCTTCTTCTCTTCGGATGGCGTCTGCGATCCATTTGAATCCCGTCAAGGTCTCATGTACCTGAAGTCCAAAACTTCGTCCCAAGTCCGACATCAGATTGGACGTTACGATGGTCTTGGCGACAAAATCCGTCGCCGTATTGAGTTGTCCCGCTTGTTGGCGGCCTCGCAGAACGTAATGCACCAACAACGCGCCCGTTTCATTGCCGTTGAGCAATTTGTATCCGCTCGCTTCACGGTTGTCTGGCACCGCTATGCCCACGCGATCGGCATCGGGATCCGTGCCCATCACCAATTGCGCTCCCACTTGTTTCGCTAGTGCAATTGCTTCAGCTAAAGCCGCACCCTCTTCCGGATTGGGACTGTGGACTGTCGGGAAATTGCCATTCGGTTCCCTTTGACTTTCAACGATGTGCACATTTCGAAAACCGGCATTTCTCAGAGCAGGAATAACCGAAGCCGAACCGGTTCCATGCAATGGCGTGAAGACCAAAGGCATGTCTGAACCGCGCTCACGCAGCGCCTGATCTAAACTCAAATCCTTGACTGTTTGGAGATAAGCCGCATCATCAGCAACATCCAACATGTGGATGCGGTGCTGATCTTCATCACCCGCCCAACGAACGGACTCCATCGATTGCACTCCGCGAACCTCCTCAATAATGCCTGCGTCGTGTGGAGGGACAATTTGACCCCCGTCACTCCAATACACTTTGTACCCGTTGTATTCTTTGGGGTTGTGGCTCGCCGTAATCACGATACCCGCCGTACACCCTTTGTTTCGAACGGTAAAGGACAGTTGGGGCGTGGGACGCAACTCTGGATAGAGAAACACGTCAATGCCATTGCCCGCCAATACTTCAGCCGCTACCCTCGCAAATTCCGGACTGCGATTGCGCGAATCATGGGCGATGGCCACGGATGGAGTCAGTGCGTCAGACGCTAAGACGTACTGGGCCAATCCTTGGGTGGTTTGGGCCACAGTGTAACGATTCATCCGGTTGGTGCCTGGGCCCATCAATCCTCGCAAACCGCCCGTTCCAAATTCCAGATCCGTATAAAAATGCTCCACAAGCGCATCCCCATCTTCCGCAATCAACCGTTCCACCTCATCCCGCGTAGCCACATCAAAAGGCTCCTTTGTCCATAGCGCTGCACGTTTTTGAGCGTGAGCCTTCAATTCCATTGCATCCATAATCAATTCGTTTCAGCCTGTTCCAACAGGCATTGTTTGAGCTCTTCCTTCCATGGAATCGCATTTCTTCCTAACGCCTGCATCAACGGATTCGGGTCCAAATAGGAGTATGATGGCCGAGTTGCCTTGGTAGGATATTCCGAAGAGCTGCAGGGATGCACTACGATATCCAAATTCCTGAATTCAAAAATCGCTTGCGCAAAGGCGCACCAGTGGGTGGGACCTGCCGTTCCATAATGCCATATTCCAGCTGCCAATCGTTCTGGATTTTCGATGCAATCGATGAGCATTGTTGCCAAAGGTCCTGCTGCAGTGGGAGAACCCCATTGGTCATCGACCACTCGCAATGGTTGACCCTTTTGAGCAAGACGCAACATGGTCGTCAGGAAGTTCTTCCCCACAGCATCATACAACCAGGCCACACGGAATATCCAGAATTTAGACTGTGTCTTTTCGTTTTGAAAGGCCGCCTCAACCGCTTTTTCTCCAGCCAGTTTGGACGTGCCATAAACGCCCAGTGGATTGGTTTGCTCATCCGTTTGGTAAGGTTGGGTTGCCTGACCATCAAACACATAATCGGTGCTCACATGGATGAAATCTATCCCGCTTCTTGCGCAAGCTTCAGCTAAATTTTCGGCCCCCGTTGCATTCACAGCAAAAGCGAGCTCAGGCTCATCTTCTGCCAGGTCCACTGCAGTATATGCAGCGGCATTGATCACCCCATCGGGATTCCAATGATTGAAAGCCTCTGCAATGGATTTTTTACTCGAAATGTCCAAAGCCTGTCGGTCCAGCCCAATCACTTCCATTCCCATTCGTTGACCCCATTGTGCAACCAATCGTTTGCCCAATTGACCTTGAGCACCCGTTATGATGATCCGCCTCATTGAATAAAGATACGCAATGAATGGGCTTAGGCGTTGGTCCGCATGGCCTCAACCGGTTCCATCCGCGCAGCCTTCTGTGCTGGTGCCATACCGGCCAACAATCCCGAGGCAACCGCTACAGATAGAGCAATCACAATTCGTGAAGGCCGCACCTTGAGTACGATTCCAACATCCAAAACATTCACCAGGAGCACAATGCCCTCTATGGCGATTAACGCAAAGAATGCCCCGAATAAGCACAGGGCCACGGCTTCAAAAAGAAACTGGGTGAGGATGAACGTCGATTTGGCTCCAATGGCTTTCTGAACACCAATAATCCGTGTGCGTTCTCGGACACTCACAAACATGATGTTGGCAATGCTAAAGCAACCAACAAGGATGGCAAAAATTCCGATGAACCAACCGCCCCACTCCACTTGCACGAAAATGGCATCCAAAATGGAGGTGACCATCCCAATCTGATTGATGGAAAAGTCCTCCTCTTCGCGCGGGCGCAGCCGTCGAATGGAACGGAACTGTTGAATCAATTCGTCAGATAGCTCCAATGATGTCACGCCTGGTTTGGGCTTGACCATAATGCTAGTGCCCTGCGAGTAATTCATGATGCGCGACCCAAACTTCGCCGGCACCAGCACCGCCCGATCAAATCCATCCGTCAACATGGACGCCCCCTGCTGTGCAAACACACCGATGACACGCAAGGACTGGCCTTTGATCTCCACGTCCTTGCCACGCGCATCCGGGCGGCCAAAAAGCTCCATCGCCATGTCATAACCGATGATGGCCAGCGCCTGCCCTGCAGCGCTTTCAGCGGCTGAAAAAAACCTGCCGTGCTCAATGTCCATGGAAATGACATCCGGATAACCATCGGTCACTGCCACAATGCCGATGCCATCCATGCGGCTATTTCCCGCTTCAATCGACCCGCCCTCTTTCGCCTGAAACGCGACTGTCTCTGCTTTCTGCAAGCGCTCCTCCAGTGACTCCATGTCGCGAATGCTGACCTCCCGGCGTTGCACATATTTCCACCAAGGATAATCCTCACCGAAAGACCAAGGCCATTTTTGGACGAATAGCACGTCATCGTCCAAGATGTTGAAGGTGCTTTTCAAGCCATCTTCCAATGAATCCACCACGGCAAAAACCGCCGTGATCATAAAGATTCCGACCATCACTCCGAGCAAGGACAAAAACGTCCGCAATCGGTTCATTAAAATGGCCGACCATGCAAACAAGAAACTCTCGCGTAAAAGGCGCAACCACAGCATGCAACAAAGCTAAAGGTTACGTCATCCCGAACGCACAGAAGCCAAAAAGAAATTGTAGTTTTGTCCGGAGTTTTCCCTCTGTTCCCTCTCACTTCACACTTGCTATGAACGCACCGCGCCGCATCCAATCCGCTCTCATTTCTGTTTACCATAAAGAAGGTTTGGAGCCCATCGTCCAGGAGTTGACTCGCCTCGGCGTTACGCTGTATTCTACCGGCGGAACGCAAGTCGCCTTGGAGGCCATGGGGGCAGCCGTTGTCCCCGTAGAGGACATTACAGAATACCCATCCATTCTCGGGGGACGCGTTAAAACCCTGCACCCCAAAGTCTTTGGTGGCATCCTGAACCGTCGCGAGTTCGCCCCAGACGTGGCCCACATGGAAGAATACAACTTGCCATCCATCGATTTGGTCATCGTGGATTTGTATCCATTCGAGGAAACTGTAACGAGCGGTGGCAGTCACCAGGAGATCATCGAGAAAATCGACATCGGCGGCATTTCCCTAATTCGCGCAGCAGCGAAGAATTTCGAAGATGTGGTCATCGTGTCAAGCCAAGCGGATTATTCTCCGCTCTTGGACTTATTGCAAAATGGCGAAGGAGTGACCACCCGAGAAGAACGACAACAGCTCGCCGCTCGTGCTTTTCGCGTCAGTTCGCATTACGACACGCGCATCCACGAGTGGATGATTGGCGGTCGCGGCATGGATCACTTGAATCTTTCTGAATTGGAATCAACGGCGCTGCGCTATGGTGAGAACCCACACCAGCCCGGCACATTTTTCGGCCCTTTGAATGAGCTATTCGATCAGCTTCATGGCAAAGCCCTTTCTTACAACAATCTTTTGGATGTCGATGCCGCCGTCCAATTGATGTCAGAGTTTCAACATGACGCCCCCACTTTCGCCGTGTTGAAGCACAACAATGCTTGCGGATTGGCCACGCGTGAAACACTCTTGGATGCGTGGAATGACGCGCTAGCCGGGGACCCTGTCTCTGCTTTTGGAGGAGTCTTAATCAGCAACAAAGCCATCGACACCGCGACTGCTGAATCCATGCACAACTTGTTTTTCGAAGTGGTCATTGCTCCGGGATTTGACCAAGGAGCGTTGACCGTTTTACAACAAAAAAAGAACCGCATTCTCTTGGTTCAAAAGCCCACTAACATGCCGGACATGGGGATTCGTTCAGCGTTGAATGGCTACCTCGTCCAAAGCAAGGACGCCCGTTCAGAAGGCATGGACGACCTTCAACTCGCCACGCACGAAGCGGCCACTGAGCAGCAACTTGAGGATTTGATTTTTGCCATGAAAGTCGCCAAGCACACCCGATCCAACACCATCGTGTTCGCGAAAGGAAAGCAATTGTTGGGCAGCGGAACAGGGCAAACCAGCCGCGTCGATGCGCTGAAGCAAGCAATCGTCAAAGCAGGGAATTTCGGTTTCGATCTCCACGGTGCAGTCATGGCGTCAGACGCCTTCTTCCCCTTTCCTGATTGTGTCGAACTGGCTGATCAAGCTGGAATCAAAGCGGTCATCCAACCGGGAGGATCAATCAAAGATGACCTCAGTGTCACATATTGCAATGAGAATGGCCTCGCCATGTACCTGACAGGAGTGCGGCATTTTCGGCATTGATTTCGCCGGTATTCAGAGTGCATAAATTCTGACGGTCCAAGCCGCTCATTCCGCATCCCACTTGCTTATATTTGGGTGATTCACCCGCGTCCTCGCTCCACATCTCAGACCTTTCGCTCATGGGCTTGTTCAATTTTTTCATGCAGGAGATTGCCATCGATCTCGGCACTGCCAACACCATCATCTACTACCAAGACAAAGTCGTAGTCGATGAACCTAGTATCGTAGCGAAAGATCGCTCGACCAATCGGATCGTAGCCATTGGGCGATTGGCACAGCAGATGCATGGAAAGACCCACAAAAACATTGAAACCATTCGCCCATTGAAGGATGGTGTGATCGCCGATTTCCAGGCTGCTGAAGCGATGATCAAAGGCATGATTAAAATGATGAACGTCCGGAAGAGTTGGTTTACGCCCTCCTTGCGCATGGTCATTTGCATCCCCTCGGGCATTACAGAAGTGGAAAAAAGAGCGGTTGGAGACAGTGCTGAGCATGCTGGAGGGAAGGACGTTTATCTCATCCACGAGCCGATGGCAGCAGCCATTGGCATTGGGATTGACGTTGAGGAGCCGATGGGCAACATGATCATCGATATTGGCGGAGGTACATCTGAAATTGCGGTCATCGCTTTGGGTGGCATTGTCACAGACAAAAACATTCGCGTCGCAGGAGATGAATTCACATCCGACATCGAAGAGTATATGCGCCGACAACACAACATTTTAATTGGCGAGCGCACTGCTGAGCAAATCAAAATCGAAGTGGGATCTGCGATGCCTGAATTGGACAATCCCCCCGAAGATTATCCGGTCCGCGGTCGCGACTTGATGACGGGCATTCCGAAAGAAATCCTGGTTTCCTACAAAGAAATTGCCCAAGCTCTTGACAAGAGCATCTCCAAAATCGAAGAAGCCATCCACAGCGCCTTGGAACAAACTCCGCCTGAATTGTCAGCTGACATTTACAAAACAGGAATCTACTTGGCCGGAGGTGGCGCTTTGTTGCGGGGACTTGACAAGCGCATTTCTGCGCGAACACGTCTACCTGTGCATGTTGCCGATGACCCGCTTCATGCCGTTGCGAAAGGGACGGCCATTGCTTTGAAAAACATTGACCGTTTCCCCTTCTTGATGCGCAACTGATTGCAGACAAGAAGTCATGTACAACCTCTGGAGTCTCCTTGTCCGACATCACTTGATTCTGACTTTCCTTGTATGTCAAGCATTTGCTTTGGCGTGGTTTTTTTCGAGTCATGGCTATCCCAGAGGCCAGTGGGTTCGCGCTTCACTTGAAGTGAATAGCACCTGGAATGAATACGTTTCGGACATGAGTCAACTCTCGGGACTCGCGTATCAAAATGAGCAACTTTTACTGGAAAATGCGCAACTCCGTTCTGAACTGCTGAAAAGAAGCGAATTCGACAATCCACTTTCGAGAGAATCTCAACGCGGTCGTGACCTCGTTCCTGCCGAAGTGATTCGATCCGCATCACACCTAAGCTCCAACTACTTAATAATCAACAAAGGCCAGGCCGACGGAGTGCAAGTCGGTCATGGGGCGCTGCATGCCGGCTATGTCGTCGGAAAAGTTGTCGAAACGACACCGAACAATGCGCTTTTATTGCCTCTAATTCATACAGGAATGGAGTGGAGTGCGCGATTGGGGAAATCGGGACCCGTTGGTCGTTTATTATGGAATGGCTCGAATCTCCACAAGGCGTATCTTGAAGACATCCCCCGAAGTCTGAATGTTGCACCTGGAGACACCGTTTTTACTTCGGGTTTCCAGGGAGTCTTCCCCCCGGAATTTCTCTTTGGCTTTGTCACGGCAGCGCCCCCCGAACTGGATGGAGAATTCCAACGGATACAAATTGAAATCGGTGCGCCCTTCCAATCGCTTCGATACATCCACATCGTCGATCACACATCGTCAGCGGCGATTGAAGACCTGATTCAATCCGTCCCATGATCGGTTCTTTCGCCCCGTATTTGACTCTGATTGTCGCTTGGATTCTTCAGGTTATGTGCTTTCAACATCTCGTCTTCGCGAACGGTTGGCTATTGCCCACTTTTCACTTGTACGGGCTTCTTTTACTGCCGTTGACATGGTCGCCTCTCACGATTCTCATGATTTGTGGCGTGAGCGGAGCGCTCCTTGACCTCGCAACGTTAGGATGCGGAGTGTTCACTTCATCTGCTTTGATCTTTGGACTCTGCATCCCCGGTGTGAATCGGTTGCTGATGCCGCGCGAAGGGTATGAAGCTTCAGAACTGGGAACGTTAAAATCACATGGTTTTCAGTGGTTTTCTACCCGTGCAATGCTCTTGTTATTCGCTCACAACATCTGGATGTTCACGCTGGAGGCAGGACGCTGGGGGCTGATGGTTGATGGCTGGGGCAAAGCGACAACCTCTTCATTGTTCACTTGTGGTATTTTTTTGATGGCCTCCTATATCACGCAAACTAAGCGTCGCAAACGATGAATTTGAGAGAGCGACAATGGGTTATCGGTGGCATCATTCTGCTGATCTCCCTTATTTTTATCGGGCGGCTCGTGCAATTGCAATTGGGGCCCAGCGCTTGGAAAGATTACGCCGCTCGAATTACGGAAGAGCGGGAAATCATCGACCCAGCTCGGGGGCTTATTCTCGATCGGTCAGGCCAGATATTGTTAACCAACATTCCCAGCTACGACCTTCTTTTCACACCCAGGCAAGCTCGTTTAGCCGGTGGGCTTGACACTTTGGGATTTAGCCAGACCATCGGTTTGGATGCGGAACGGCTGATTCAAGAATTGGCCCGAGCAGATGCCTATGCCAGCTATCGCCCGTCTACCATTTTAAAACAAATTCCCAACGAAGAGTACGCTCAGTTTTCAGGTGAACTTTGGCGCTTTCCGGGAGTGCAATCCAAGCGGCGGCCCATTCGCACCAATACCGGGGGGTATGCGAGTCACTTGCTGGGAGAATACCGTGAAACGGATCGGGAAGATCTTGAATCTCAGCAAGGGTACCACCTCGGTGATTACAAAGGAAAATCGGGCCTAGAATTGCAGTGGGAAGGACGCTTAAGAGGCAAACGAGGCCTCAAGTACCATCTGGTTGATGTTCGCAATGACTTCAGAGAACCGCTTTCAAATGGTGCGTTCGACAGCTTGCCTGTAGAAGGAGAAAACGTCACGACGACATTGGATTTAGACCTGCAAGCATACGGTGAGCAGCTCATGGGCAACAAACGCGGAGCAATTGTCGCCATTGACCCCAGCACGGGTGAAGTTCTGGCCATGGTCAGTGCTCCCTCGTATTCAACCGATTTCCTCTCTGGTAAAAACCGAGGAACCCATTATGCCGAAATGCTCAAGGATCCCGCCAAACCATTGTTCAATCGAACCATGCGCGCCACCTATCGACCCGGCAGCATCTTCAAAATGATTCAAGGCTTGATTGCTTTGGATGAAGGGGTCATTACGACGGACTCCCGCATCTTTTGCAATCGGGAGATCATTGGTTGCCATGGCAACCATTCATTGGACAATCTCGAACAAGCCATTGTCCATTCCTGCAATCCCTACTTCCATGAGGTCATGAAGCGCATGGTTCAGACAGGAAAATCTAACAACATCTTTCAAGATGCTTCCGATGGCTTGGCGCGCTGGAGTCCTCGAATTAAGCAATTTGGTTTGGGTACAGACCTAGGGGGCCACCTCCCTGGATTGCGATCTGGATCCGTTCCTGACACGACATTATACAATCGGATGTACGGAGACAAACGATGGGCCTATTCCACGATTTACAGCATCTCCATCGGAGAAGGTGAATTGTTGACCACCCCCGTTCATATGGCGAACCTCGCCTCCATCATGGCCAATCGCGGATGGTTCATCACCCCACACACCGTTTTGGACATTGGCGGAAAAGGCAAGCCGGCATCACTCGATTCTTTGGTTCAAACCGGTGTGAATCCTTCGGCCTTTGCCCCCATCATCCAGGCCATGCAAGAAGTGGTTGAATCAGCGGAAGGAACTGGTATTCAAGCCCAAGTTCCGGGCATCACCGTTTGTGGAAAAACAGGAACAGTGCAAGATGGTGACCGCGAAACGCATTCCGTTTTTATGGCTTTCGCTCCGAAAGACAATCCACGAATAGCGTTGAGCGTTTACGTTGAAAATGCCGGATCTGGCGGAGACTGGGCGGCCCCCATTGCCAGCTTGATGATGGAACAATTTTTAAACGGGTCCGTTACTCAAAAGGAAAAAGAGCAGCGCATCCTTCGAGCCACGTATCCCTTTTCCGAACAATGAGACGCACGCAATCCATCGGACAGCGAATAGACTGGCTCACCCTCTCAATCATTGGAATCCTGATGTTGATTGGTTGGCTGAATGTTGCGAGCGCTACAGCCGGTGCTTCACCCGTTGATTGGTTCGATTGGGGTTCCAAGCAAGGCAAACAATTGATCTGGATTCTCATTTGTAGTGTCCTGGCCATTGTCATCTTGAACATTGAAGGTGAGTTTTTTATTCGGACATCCATCTTGCATTATGTCATCAACGTGGCTCTTCTCTTGGCCGTTCTTGTCATTGGAAAGAAAGTCGGCGGGGCTCGGTCCTGGTTTGGATTTGGGAGCATCAGCATCCAACCCTCAGAATTCGCCAAACCTTCAGCTGCATTGCTTCTAGCCTGGTTGCTGAGTCGAGGGGATGGCAAGCTCCGCAACATGAAGACTCTCCTGCAATCCTTAGCCATTGTAGGCATTCCGGCCGCCTTGACCTTGCTACAACCTGATGCCGGAACAACATTGGTTTTTGGGGGACTCATCTTCGCATTGTATCGCGAGGGGCTATCGGGCAATGTGCTCATCGCTGGATTCTGTGCTTTGCTCGTCACCATCGCTTCCATTTTAACCGGAGCCTCCATGCTTGATTATCCGTTGATTGGATCACAGTCAGCCGTTGGATTGCTGTGGATGATTTTCGTCACCGTTGGACTCCTTGTCTGGCAGCTCATTCCCAACATGGTGGTCCCGAGAAATCGGAAACGCGTCAAAAGAACCGCCTTGATCTCACTCGCTGCGAGTATCCTTTTGAGCGCAGGAGTGCACACGGGTTTGGAGCAATTGCCGCGACACCAGCGAGAACGCGTCCAAGTTCTGTTTGGTCTCGATGTCAGCAACCCTGACGCGGACTACAACATCCGACATGCCAAAGCGGCCATCGGTTCTGGAGGACTATCAGGCAAAGGTTTTCTCAATGGCCCCATGACAGCCTATGGGTTCGTTCCGGAGCAAGAAACGGACTTCATTTTCTGTACAGTCGGCGAAGAGTGGGGGTTTTTAGGCTCCGTTGTTGTCATCCTCCTCTTTACTGTTCTGCTCTTGCGAATACTCGCTTTGGCTGAACGCCAACGGTCCGATTTCACACGTGTGTATGCCTACGGCGTTGTCAGCATACTCTTCATGCATTACCTCATCAACGTTGGCATGGTTCTCGGCTTGGCTCCTGTGATTGGCATCCCCCTCCCTTTCTTTTCGGCAGGCGGATCTTCCCTCATGGGATTTACTCTACTGGTTTTCATCCTGTTGCGTTTGGATGCAGAACGGTTTTCAGTTCTGAGGTGAGGCTTCACGCCTTCCATTCGTCAGTATAATATATTTATTCGTCTATATTTTTAAGCAATTCGTATTAACATACACGAATTCTGTCGTATCTTTGGGCATGCTTTGATGCACTTCATTTTACTCCCATTGCTCCCGTTATAAAGACTACAGCAGTGGGGTTTTTCATGCGGTGTTTCTTGGTCAGCAAAACCATAACCGAGCCCCACTTTCCCGGTGGGGCTTTTGTTTTTTTCGGATTAAAGACCCAACAGAACTTCTTCTGTTTTCTTCCCTCCGAACAACAATCGCTCGGGATTCTCAATCATCTCCTTGATCGCAAGCAAAAAGCCTACGCTTTCTTTTCCGTCAATGATTCGATGATCATAACTCAAAGCCACATACATCACCGGACGAATTTCAACTTGACCGTTGATCGCTACTGGGCGCTCGACGATGTTGTGCATACCTAAAATAGCGCTCTGCGGTGGGTTGATAATGGGGGTAGACAACATCGAACCAAAGACTCCACCATTGGTAATGGTAAATGTGCCTCCTTGCATTTCTTCAATGGTCAACTCTCCGTCTCGTGCCCGAAAGGCCAAACGCTTTATTTCTGCTTCGATTCCTGCTAGCGTCATCGACTCAGCATTCCGCATAACCGGAACCATGAGTCCTTTGGGAGAGCTAACGGCTATGCCCACGTCAGCATACTCTGGAATGATCATGTCCTTCCCGTCGATCATCCCATTGACCGAGGGATATTGAGCAATGGCATGGGTCACAGCCTTGGTGAAAAAACTCATGAACCCAAGTCCTACACCGTGCGTCTCTTTGAATGCGTCCTTGTATTTCTTCCGCAAATCCATGACCGGCTTCATATCCACCTCGTTGAAGGTGGTCAACATGGCTGTTTCATTTTTGACGGCCACTAAGCGCTCGGCGACCTTGCGGCGCAGCATGGACATCTTCACACGTCCTACCTCTCGGCTTCCTCCCCAGCTCGCTGATGCGCTGCCATCAAACCCTGCAGCCAATGCCGCGAGGACATCTTGCTTCATCACACGACCATCTCGGCCCGTTCCTTGAACATCACCGGATTTCATGGCGTGTTCTGTCATCATTTTTCTCGCAGCAGGAGAAGGATGTCCCGTTGCTGCCGCTGCAGGGCTAACGACAGGAGCCGGGGCTACCGCTGCCGGCGTAGGCGCTGCCTTGACAACTGGTGCAGGGCTCGGTGCAGGAGACTTCTCGGGTTCGCTTCCCACGGGTCGTTCGGCACTGGTATCAATCAAGCAGCATACTGCGCCTACAGCCACAGCATCTCCTTCCTCCACTTTCAAGGTAATAATTCCTGCCGCTTCGGCAGGCAACTCCAATGTTGCTTTGTCTGAATCTACCTCGGCTATCGCCTGGTCTTTTTCGACATAATCTCCATCGGACACCAACCATGCAGCGATTTCAACTTCACTGATGGACTCTCCCGGACTGGGAACTTTCATTTCAAGTGTCGGCATAACAGGATAGAATTGATTGCTAAGTAAGGCTATTTATTCAACGAATATCATCGACTGGCATGGGCGAATACCTCATCGAGGATCTCCTGTTGTCGGCTTTTATGAACCTCCGAGGAACCCGACGCAGGACTCGCGCTCATAGAACGGGAAATCACGCTGAGCGGAACCTTTGTGAAGTGCTGCAGCATAAAACTCCAAGCCCCCATATTCTGAGGCTCTTCTTGGACCCAAACATAATTGGCGTCCCGTCCGTACTTCTGAATTACGCGGTCCAACTCCTGCTCTGGCAAGGGATGGATTTGTTCCAACCGAACGAACGCAAGGTTGTCAGCCTGCACTTCCTCTAACATTTCAATGAGATCGTAGTAAATCTTTCCACTGCACAGCATGACGGTATCCACGCGACTCATAGAAACCTCATCCACATGCCGAGGATCATCGATCACCTTTTGGAAACCGCCCTGGGCCAACTGTCCAAAAGAGGAAACAGCCAACGGGTAGCGCAAGAGTTTTTTCGGGGTGAAAATAACCAAGGGTTTTCGGAAAGGCCACTTGACCTGGCGTCTGAGCAAATGAAAGTAATTTGCAGGCTCGGTCACATTGCAAATGAGCATGTTGTCGCCACTTCCCAATTGCAGGAATCGTTCCATGCGACCGGAACTGTGCTCAGACCCCATGCCCTCATAGCCATGAGGTAGCATCAGTGTCAATCCATTCATGGTTCGCCATTTGTCTTCAGCAGCACTCAGAAATTGATCAAACAGAATCTGCGCGCCATTGTTGAAGTCCCCGAATTGGGCTTCCCAAATCGTCAGACCATCGGGCGTTGCAAAGGCATATCCATAATCAAAACCAGCGACGGCGTATTCACTCAACAACGAGTTGTAAATGCTCAGTTTCGCTTGCCCTTGGATCACGTGATTGAGCGGAATGATTTCTTCCTCCGTGTCTTCCGTTTTTACAACGGCATGGCGATGGGAAAACGTTCCCCGCTCCACATCCTGGCCACTGAGTCGGACCGGATGCCCCTCAGCCAACAACGTGGCATAAGCAAGCAACTCTCCGAGTGCCCAATCCAATCGGTCTTCTTCAATCATCTTCAACCGATCCCGCATCAATTTTACCGTTTTGCGGTAAAACTTCTTGCCGTCGGGCAGCGTGGACATGGCAACAGCCAAGTCCTTCAGTTTCTTAACTGCGACACCGGTTTCGGGAGTGCTGTGCAGCATCTCTTCAGTCGGAGACTCATACCCACTCCACAAATCACTCAGGAAATCCAATACCTCAGCCTTCTTCCGCTTCTGCGCTTTTAAATGGGCCTTCTCCATCAACTTCAGTTGCTCATCCCGAATGGTCTCGGCCTGAGCAAGCTCCATGCTGCCATCGGCAATCAGACGATCCATATAAATCTTGAGTGGATTCGGGTGCTGATTGATCGCCTTGTACAACTTCGGTTGGGTGAACATGGGCTCATCTCCTTCATTGTGTCCATATTTACGATAGCCCAATAAGTCAATGAAAACATCCTGTTTCCAGACTTGTCGGTACCGCAACGCAATGCGCATCACCTGCACCACAGCTTCCGCATCATCTGCATTGACGTGAAAGCTCAAAGCTTGTGTCACCTTGCTCACATCCGTGCAATACGTCGCCGATCGGGCGTCCAAATAATTGGTCGTGAATCCGACTTGGTTGTTGACGACGATGTGCACTGTGCCACCCGTGCGGTACCCATCCAATTGGGCCATTTGCGCCAATTCATAAACGACACCTTGACCCGCCAAAGCTGCATCGCCGTGAATGAGAATGGGCAACACCTTCGTTTCATCACCTCCGAATGATTCTATTCGTGCTCGCGTCATGCCTTGCACAACCGGTCCTACAGCCTCCAAGTGCGAAGGGTTGGGAGCCAGTGTGATGTTTACATTTTCCCCTGAGTCCGCCTTGACTGTCCGGGAATACCCCAGGTGATATTTGACATCTCCATCAAATTCCAACTCATCATCGTATGCTTTTCCCTCAAACTCACAGAAAATTTCTTCGTACGGCTTGCCCAAAACATGGGCCAATGTGGACAACCGGCCTCGGTGTGCCATGCCAATGAACACCTCCTGAACGCCTTGCATCGTTCCTTCTTCAATCACGGTATCGAGCGCCGCAATCAAGGTTTCGCCTCCCTCCAAGGAGAAGCGCTTCTGACCCACAAACTTCTTCTGCAAGAATTCTTCAAACAAGGTCGCTTGTGACAGCTTCTTCAGGATTTGAATGCGGTCCGCCAACTCAATGCGTGGGCGATTTGCAAGTTCAATGTGCGTCCGCACCCACGCCTTGCGATCCACATCATGTATCATCATGTACTCGATGCCGATGCTGTGACAATATGTCTCTTCAAGGTGATCAATGATCTGCTGCAACGTGGCTTCTCCCAATCCAACTTTGTGCCCCGCTTGAAAAACGACGGGCAAATCGGACTCAGAAAGTCCAAAGTTGGACAACCCCAAATCAGGTGCATAGACACGACGTGCGCGAACGGGGTTGGTATGCGTAAACAAATGTCCCCGTGTACGGTATGCCTGAATCAAGTTGATGACTTGAAATTCCTTGAGCGTTTGTGGAGTTGATGGAGGCCCGTCGTAGGAGGCCAAAGCCAAATCAAAACCTTTGAAGAAAAGCTGCCAACTCGCATTGACAGAATGGGGGTCAGAGCAGTATTGCTGATATAGCGCGTCTAACGCGTTGGGCTCTACCTGGCTAATAAAATCTAAAGGGTCCATGAGGACAGTACGTGTTTCGATCCACAAAGATACATGCCCACAACCGGCAAGCCTATTTCCAAGGAGGCAAAAGAATCAAGTCGACTGATAGTTCCAGCGCGTCCAAACCTTCAACGCGGCACGCTGAAGAGACTTTTCAGCCAATCGTTTGGGTGCTCCTTCCCGATTTCCGTCCTGTAAGATGTTGCGCACAAGCTGCTCTCCCAGATCCAACTTGTAGAATGACGTAAAGAGGGTTGTTGCATTGCGCTCGAGGTTCCAAGAGATGTGATCCTCCAACAATTGCAGGAGCGAAATCGATGCCGCTGCTACTCGCTCGGCATCCCATTCAAAGTCCTTGATCAATTGTTCTTTCACAGCATCCAAGAATTGGGCGCGATCCCATCCTTTGGGAACCTCACGTTCAGGAAGGATTAACTCCCATTCCATCCCTTACGATTGTCGCGTTGTCACCAACCCGGCCACAAATTCGAACCATGCACGATGCGCTCCTTTCAAGTCCAAGGCATCCATGCACGTCTCTGCAGCTTCAATGCAGCCCTCCATGCGCTCGCGTGCGACGCGATCCGATCCGAGGTCTACCATCATGGCTTTCATCGCAGCCACTTTTTCTTGAGGTTTGTGTTCCTTGCCGTTCCAGCGATTCATTTCTGAGCGCTGCGCAGCAGAGGCATTCTCCCAGGCGTGAATGCGTAAAAAAGTCTTTTTGTCGGAAAGGATGTCTCCTCCCATTTGTTTTCCCGTCGCTGATGTACCGAACGCATCCAACAGGTCATCTTGCATTTGAAAGGCCAGCCCCAACTGTTCTCCCAATTGATACCACAACGCGATGCGGGCCTCCGACGCTCCCGCCGCTTGCGCTCCCAAGGCCAACGACGCAGCCACCAAAACCGATGTTTTCAGGCGGATCATGTTCCAGTATTCATCCAACGTCACGTTCTCGCGCGATTCAAACGCCATGTCCGATTGTTGACCAATGCACACCTCCAAAGCCGTGCGGTTGAACATTTGCAATGCCGCAGGCAACACGGACGCATTCAATCCCGTCAACGCAATCGATGCAAGTGTAAACATGGCATCTCCGGACAAAATCGCCGCGTTGGAATCCCAACGATGGTGCACGGTTTGTTGACCCCTTCGCAAAGGAGCCTCATCCATGATGTCATCGTGCATCAAAGTGAAATTGTGAAACAATTCAACAGCCAAAGCTGCTGGCATAGCAATTTCAGCCGGTTGGCCTTCTGCCTCTGCGGCAGCCAAGGTCAAGACGGCCCGCAACCGTTTCCCGCCCAATGACATGAGATAATGAATGGGCGCGTAGAGCCCATCATCCGCATCTGCAGGCCACTGGAGAAGAAATACTTCAGTCGCGCGGTCCGCATTGGACTTGAGACGTTCCAAATTCGCTTGACTCATGAATACCTTGGTTAATGCCCTCGCGCCAATTGATCCATCAGGTAATTTCCGTAACCTGACTTCTTCAGCGGTTCTGCCAATTTCTCCAATTGTTCATCGGTGATGTATCCCATGCGCCAGGCAATTTCCTCAATGCATCCGATTTTTAGTCCTTGACGTTCTTCGATGACCTGCACATATTGCGAGGCCTGCATCAGCGACTCATGCGTTCCAGTATCCAACCAGGCCATGCCGCGATCGAGTTTTGAAACGAAGAGGTCTCCGGATTCTAAGTAGACGCGATTCACATCGGTAATTTCATACTCACCCCGTGCGCTTGGCTCCAGCGCTTTGGCAATTTCAACGACGCGATTGTCATAAAAATAGAGTCCAGGAACAGCATAATTCGATTCTGGATTCTCTGGCTTTTCCTCGATGCCCGTTACACGCCCTTCTCCGTCGAAGGCAACAACTCCATAGCGTTCAGGATCGGTCACATAATACGCATATACGATCGCTCCGTTCGGATCGGTATTCGCCCGCAATTGACGACCAAAGTCTTTTCCGTAGAAAATGTTGTCCCCCAACACGAGGGCTACTTTATCAGAACCAATGAACGATTCGCCGATCACAAAGGCCTGCGCCAAACCATTGGGCACAACTTGCTCCGCGTATTGGATGGTGCAACCCATATCGCTTCCGTCTCCCAACAAGCGCTGAAAACCAGGCAAATCGGTTGGCGTAGAGATAATGAGAATCTCCCGAATCCCGCTCAACATGAGCGTCGACAAGGGATAGTAGATCATCGGTTTGTCATAAATCGGCATCAACTGCTTGCTGATGGCACGTGTCAATGGCCACAATCGCGTGCCCGACCCTCCTGCTAGTATAATTCCTTTCATGGTAATTTGAATGAGGTGCTTTCCAAAGATTACAATTGAATCTATCTTTTATCAGCCTATTCCTTGCTTTTACGTTGTTGGATGAGCGCCTCATGCTGCTCTTCGCCCTTTCCTGGTGACATGCCCGCTTGAATGGCCAATTCCTCCAATTCAATGTCCTCTTCTTCATCCAAGATGGAGAAAAATGGCTCGGAAAAGGACTTGGTGGTGAGTGACTTTTCAAAGGCTAGTAGCAAACTCGGCAGCAACAAGAGGTTCGTAAACATGGCCACCCCGAGTGTGATCGACACCAATATGCCCAATGACCGCGTCCCGTCAAACCCTGACATGGCAAACATCAAGAATCCAAAGAACAAAACGATGGAAGTGTACATCATGCTGATGCCGGTTTCTTTCAATGCAAGAATCACGGACTCTTTGATGTTCCACGATTTGACATTGAGCTCTTGGCGATACTTGGCCAAAAAGTGAATGGTGTCGTCCACGGAAATTCCGAAAGCGATGCTGAAAACCAAAATCGTGGAAGGCTTGATCGGAATTCCAGCCCACCCCATAAAGCCCGCCGTAAAGAGCAAGGGAAATAGGTTCGGGATCAGGGCGATGCCCACCATGCGCGCAGACTTGAACAAAAAGGCCATCATCAAGGCAATCACACAAATCGCGAGCGCTATGGAAATACCAAGGTTCCGCACCATGTAACTGGTCCCTTCCAAAAACACCATGCTCGTCCCCGTGAGGATCAAGTCAAATTTCTCAGGCGGAAAAATGCTGTCCAGTCTTGGACGCAATTCCGACATCAAATCCCGCATCTCCAAAGTTCCTACATCCGCCATTTGCGTGGAGATCCGTGTCATGGACTGGGTAGAGTCGAAGAAATTAGACAGCACACCGGAGGTGGAAGAAGCGTCTTCCGCGGCATTGGCCGTGCCACGAATCCATGGACCAATGAACGAACGCTCTTGACGGGATGGCAAACGATAGCGTTCCGGTGATCCGCCATAAAAAGCTTGGGTAGCAAACTTGCTCGCATCGACAGCGCTGATCGAACGGCTGAATTCCGGATACTCCTTGAGCACATTTTGCAACGACTCAATGCGCTTCAGCACGGCTGGATTGGTCGCCCCATTGGTCTTGCGTGTATCCACCAACATTTCAAAAGGCATCGCCCCATTGAACCGTTGTTCCATCCATTTCAAGTCTCGAATGACGCGGTCATCGTCGGGCAGATCGTCCACAATATTGCCTGTGGTGACCATCTGAGCAATCCCAGCAACACTGAACAAGAAAACGACCAAAGCTCCCGCGTAAACCCGGGGTCTTTTTTCCTGCACAATCCGAACGAGGTGATTGACAAAAACAAACATCCATCGACGATCCAAATGACGCGTATGCTTGACCCGAGGAGCCGGTAAGAATGTCATCAGCGCAGGAATCACGATAATCGAAATCACGAAGACAACTAAGATGTTGATGGCCGCCACAACACCGAATTGGCGCAACATGTCACTGTGAGTGAAGATGAATGTTGCAAATCCCAGTGCTGTAGTGCAGTTGGTGAGGAGCGTCGCATTGCCCACTTTCACAATCATGCGCTGCAACGCCATGGCTTTATTTCCATGACGCTTGTATTCCGCATGGTATTTGTTGACCAAATAAATGCAATTCGGTACGCCAATGACAATCATCAAAGGCGGAATCAAACTCATCAATAAGTTGACGGGATAATCCAACAAGGTGATGGTCCCCAATGACCAAATCACCCCGGCACCCACAACCACCAAACTCACTGCGGTGATGGTCGGATTGCGGAAAAACAAGAGTAACAGGAGGGCCGTCACAAGCATTGCTGCGCCAATGAACCATCCGATTTCACCTTTGACTTTGTTGGTCATTTCGGTCCGAATGAACGGAAGACCGCTAATAGCGAGTGCAATCCCATGCTGTTCACTCCAACGATCGCACAGCGCGACAATATCTTCTACAACCGTTCCGCGCTTTTCAGAATTGAACAAATCCGCATCCAAAAAGACGGTCATCAAGGTCGCATCGCCTTTTTGGTTGAACAACAAACCGTCATAAAACGGCAGCGCCTCCACCTCACTGAACAGGCGCATTACAAAAGCCGAATCCACGCTGCCACCCACTTCCATCGCACCCGGCGGTACAAGCGGCATCAAAACAAACCTCCGGAGCGCCGAATCTTTCTCCAGTGTAAACGAGTGGGTGATTGAAAAAACGCTGTCTATCAGTGTCAATGGCACCGGATTGTCCAGCCCATCATCCACCGTGTCACGACTCGTGTCCATCCAACGAATTTCCTCCGCCAGTTCATACCAGGCCTGCAATCCTTCAGGCGACTTCAATTCACGCGCATCTGCGCCAACCAGCAAAACATTGCCTTCAGTCCCAAAGTGATCAATGAAATGTTGATACTCAATCGCCGTGGTATCTGTTGAAGGCAGCAATCCTCCAAACGTGTATTGCAATCGCAATTGTGGGATTTGCAAAGCCATCAAGGCTGTGAGCACACCCATAACCACTAACAGCAGAACGCGCTGTCGAAGCAGCACTGAAGCGATGCGATTCCACATCAGCAAAAAAGGGTATTGGATTCGAAGAGAGTCATGAGTGTTCGCGACTCAACAAAGGGAATCCCCGGCTGCGACCGCGATGCAAAGAAACATGTTTTTTCATTGGCATGAGAAGCGGCGAAACAACCATGTCTTGCCATCATTGCAAGGTCTTCGCTTTACCTTTGTGTCATGCAATCTTACGATGTCATCGTCATCGGCAGCGGACCTGGAGGGTACGTAGCTGCCATTCGCTCAGCACAATTGGGCCTGAAAACCGCATTGGTTGAGAAATACAGCTCCCTCGGAGGCACTTGTCTCAATGTCGGATGCATTCCGTCCAAAGCACTTTTGGATAGCTCCGAACATTATCACCAAGCGCTGCATCAATTTTCAGAACATGGCATCCAGGCTACGGGATGGAAGTTGGACTTCAAACAGATGATTGCCCGGAAGGCCGGAGTGGTCGAGCAAACAGTCGCAGGCATCGACTTCTTGATGAAGAAGAACGGCATTGATGTCCATACGGGAGTCGGGTCATTCGTGGACGCCCACACCATTGCTGTTACCCCAACAAAGGGCCAAGCAACTTCCCTTAGCGGCAAGCACATCATCATTGCAACGGGCTCGAAGCCTGCGTCATTGCCTTTCATTGAACTCGATAAAAAACGGGTCATCACTTCCACCGAAGCACTGAGCTTGAAGGAATTGCCCCAACACATGGTTGTCATAGGTGGGGGTGTCATTGGTCTGGAGTTGGGCAGTGTCTATGCACGTCTCGGAACCGAGGTGCATGTCGTCGAGTACCAGGACACCATCATCCCAACAATGGATCGTGCGATGGGCAAGGAACTCATGCGCTCCATGAAGAAATTGGGCGTCAAGTTTCACCTCCAGCACGGAGTGAAGGAAGTGAAAGCCAGTGGCAAAGGGGTCATCGTAAAAGCGGATGACAAAAAGGGACAAGAGGTGGAGTGGAAAACCGAATACTGCCTCGTATCGGTGGGACGAAAGCCCTTCACCACGGGACTCCAAGCCGAAGCCGCAGGGCTTCAACTCGATGAGCGTGGACGCATTGCGGTTGACCATCAAATGCGAACAAACGTTCCGCATATATTCGCCATTGGCGATGTGGTCCGCGGCGCCATGCTGGCACACAAGGCTGAAGAAGAAGGTGTCGTTGCAGCTGAGGTCATCTCTGGACAACAACCCCACATTGATTACAACTTGATTCCCAATGTGGTCTATACCTGGCCTGAAGTGGCCGGAGTTGGGCAAACTGAGGAAGAACTGAAGGCCTCAGGGGTTGCATACAAATCGGGGTCGTTCCCTTTCAAGGCCAGTGGTCGCGCACGCGCTTCGATGGACACCGATGGTTCTGTGAAGGTTTTAGCCCATGCGGATACGGATGAAATTTTAGGCATTCACATGTGTGGTCCTCGAGCTGCTGACATGATTGCCGAAGCGGTCGTGGCCATGGAGTTTCGCGCAACAGCGGAGGACATCAGCCGCATGTCCCACGCCCACCCCACTTTCACAGAAGCCATCAAAGAAGCAGCACTCGCTGCCACGGACAACCGCGCATTGCATATTTAAGACTGTCGCCAACCGAGTCGATGAGCTCTCACCAAGAAACCATCGCGTGGCTGCCATCAAGTGCAAAACAATGGACAACGCGTTGAACCCTGAAGCTTTTCATTTGTTGAGTAACCTACTATGAAAACAGGCATTTTATTGATCAACCTGGGGACTCCTGACGCCCCCAAAGCTGGAGCTGTCGCTCGCTATCTCAGAGAGTTCCTCGGAGATGAACGCGTCATTGACATTCCATGGCTTCCACGCAAACTTCTGGTCAACGGAATCATTGCGCCCATCCGAAGTTTTCGCAGCGCCCGGGAATACAAAAAAGTGTGGACGGCTGAAGGTTCTCCTTTGCTGACCCATGGGGAAAATGTTCGGGACCTTCTCCAAACGCGAATGAAACGGCCCGAAATGGTCGCCGCCTTTGACGGTGAAGTGACCGTGGAGTTGGCCATGCGTTACCAAAATCCTTCCATGGATTCTGTGCTCAAAAGAATGCAAGCGGATCACTATGACCGCATTGTCATCTTGCCGCTGTATGCACAGTATGCTTCCGCTTCGACAGGCTCTACCTTGCAAAGAGCCTTTGAAATCTTGAGCAAATGGTATGTCATTCCCAATGTCATCTCAATTAGTCAATATTGGGATTTTCCAGGCTATCTCGATGGGTTCGAATTGCGCGCTCAAGCTTTCGACCTCACAGCATATGACCACATTTTGTTCAGCTACCACGGTCTTCCTGAGCGGCAGCTGGACAAAGTCTACGACGACCGACAGTGTTCCAATCACCGTTGCGAAGACGAAATCAATGACGAGAATCGCTTTTGTTACAAAGCCACTTGCTACGCCACCACACGCGCACTGGCTGAACGTTTGCAGATCCCCGCGGATCGATACACGGTCTGTTTTCAATCCCGATTGGGAAGCGGTTGGGTCGAGCCGTTTAGCGATCAGGTCATCGAAGAGCGTGCTGAAAAAGGAGACAAAAAACTACTTGTGTTCAGTCCAGCCTTTGTAGCCGATTGCTTGGAGACCATTGTGGAAATCGGTGAAGAATATGTCGAATTGTTTCAAGAAAAAGGCGGTGAACAACTGGATTTCGTGCCGAGCCTGAACGACCATCCTCGATGGATTCAAGGATTGGAGGAGTTGGTGCTCAGCAAGATTGGAAAGGCCCATTCTCATTGACCCAACAAGACACCTAGACTGCGTATCTTCCTCCCGTGGAATCTCAAACCGCCGAACAACCGATTCAGTCTACGCGACAATCTGCGCGGAACTTACCGGACTTATCCGCCTGGTTTGAAAAGGAAGAACACGCCATTCTGCTTTATGATGAGCAGCCACAGGGACGTTGTTTGTTCGCCATCGGAGCGCGTCGCTCTTTCACGTGGGGATTGGAACAGAAAGGATGCCTCGAAGCCTGGGCTCGCTTTGTCCAACCAAAATCTGGACGTTCTGGGTGGACATTCGGCTGGTTGGGTTATGATTTGAAAAACATCGTGGAGTCCGTGGAATCCAGTCGAACAGACAGCGCTGGTTTTCCCGTGATGCATTGGATCGAACCACGCATTGTAGTCGCTTGGGGAGGAGCGCACAGTCAGCCCGAAGTTCTCGTTGGTCAAAACGAGCCTGATGCCCATGCCGCCTTGGAATCAGTACTGCATCATGCCGCTGTGAAAACACCTTCTTCTGAACGCATTTCCTTGCGTCCTCGGTGGGACCGTTCCACCTATCTGCAACGCGTCCAGCGGGTTAAGAAACACATCCAACGCGGCGACGTCTATGAGTTAAATCTCTGTCAGGAATGGCATGGGGATGGGCAGTTGAACAACACCTGGAATGCCTACGTTCGCCTGCAACGCAAGACACGGGCTCCCTACAGCGCACTCATCAAAGCAGGAGAATTTGAGTTGTTGTGTGGTTCGCCTGAACTGTTTTTAAAAAGGCGTGGACGGCAAATCACCTCTTCTCCCATCAAGGGAACCATTCGTCGTGGGCGCACCGTTGAAGAAGACGATGCCTTGGCGCATCAATTGTATCATGACACCAAGGAGCGCGCTGAAAACGTGATGATTTGTGATCTGGTACGCAACGACTTGAGTAAAATTGCGTCGCCGGGGTCTGTCCATGTCCCTGAATTGTTCGGCATCCATCGGTTTCAAACCGTTCATCAAATGATTTCTTCAGTCCAATGCGAGCTGGCAGAGGGCGTGGACATGGTGGACATCATGAAAGCCACTTTCCCGATGGGCTCCATGACAGGGGCCCCGAAAGTTCGCGCGATGCAGCTAATTGATGAGCTTGAAGGAACCCGTCGCGGTATTTATTCTGGCAGCGTCGGATGCATTCAACCCAATGGTGATTTTGATCTCAACGTCGTCATCCGAAGCATCGCCACCAATCGCAGAACCCAGCGCATCTCAATGCAAGTCGGCGGGGCGATCACCGCCTTGAGTGATCCTGAGCGCGAATACGAAGAATGTCTACTGAAGGCTGAGGCCATGATGGAAACCCTCAACGGGCATGCGTAACGAATTCCGCGGATTGCCCGCCCTCGTGGATCGTTGGCTCAAAAAACGGGGCATTGGCCGAGATTGCACCGTGATCGTTGGCGTCAGCGGTGGACGCGACTCGATGGCTTTATTGGCATGTCTTCAGCGCATAGGCCAGCCTACCCTAGCGGCTCATGTCAACTATGGATTGCGTGGAGCTGAATCCGAGGGCGACCAAGCCCTGGTTGAGGCTTGGTGTCAGCAATCTTCCATTCCTGTTGTAGTCCATGCTTCCCCCGTGATGGACACGGTCGATGGCGTGCAATCTGCAGCCCGGAACGTCCGTTACCAGTGGTTTCAAAAGCTGAGACTAAACCAGGAAGGTCGCGCCCTGATCGCTACGGCACATCACGCCGACGACCAGGCCGAAACGGTCTTACTGCACCTCATTCGTTCTGCAGATCCTTTGGCCTTGGCGGCCATGAAGCCCTGGGTTGCGTCCCAGGGATTGCTCCGGCCTTTTCTCGAAGTCTCCCGTTCCATGATCACAGAATGGGTCAAAGAAGAAGGGATTCCTTTTCGAGATGATAGCAGCAATGCCCAGCCCGATTACTTAAGAAACCGCCTGCGCAATGAAGTCTTGCCCTTGTTGGAAGACCTGCGGGCAGGCACCACTGCGCACATCGGACGGTGGGCTGAACGTTGGCAACCTCTCGCCGAACACCTCCAAAACGACCTGGTGGAGGGAGTGCGCCGTTGTTATCATTCGGAAGGTCAAGATGCCGGCACGTTGGACATTGCCTCTTGGAAAATTGAACCTTTGGCCGAAGAAATCTTATTTCACCTCGCTCAATCTTGGCACATTGGCGCTCGAGCCGTTCCAGAAGTCCTTGACTTGTGTGGCCCCGACGTTCAATCAGGCGCTCGTTTCGAATCCACGCAAACCGTTATCCTTCGAAAAGGAAACCAGTTGAGCTGGACCGTCCGAAAATTAGCCACACCGAAGACATGATGACCCCTTCAATAACACATTGTGGCCCCTCTGAAAACCGTGAACTCGCAGTCCGCATTTATGTCATTCTTGCAGCTTTGTTCATCGCTAGTTTGGTGGCTTGCAATCTGATCTTTAGGAAATTCTTCCACTGGTCTCCCACGACGTGGCTCACCTTTGAACAAAGCGTCGGACTCCTTCCATACCCCATCACATTCTTGGTTACCGACCTCATCAGTGAGTGTTATGGAAAAAAGAAAGCCAACCTGGTAGTGATGGCCGGGCTCTTCGCAAGCCTATTCGTCCTGATCATTGTCAGTGTCGGACAAGCTGTGCCCGCCGCCAGCTGGTCACCCGTCTCCGACATCGAATTCGACCACGTCTTTGGCTCAACGGTTGTCGCCGTGGGGTCCTCGATGGCTGCCTACCTGATCGCACAATTTCTCGACGTCAAGTTGTTCCATTTTTGGAAGGCCAAAACAAACGGAAAAAAGCTCTGGCTGCGCAACAACCTGAGCACCATTCCTTCGCAATTCATTGACACATTGACTGTGATTTCTCTCATGTGCTTTTTAGGTCAAATCGAATGGAGCCTCTTCTCTCACCTCCTGTTTTATGGGTTCTTTTTCAAAATCCTTGTGGCCCTGCTTGACACACCGCTCGTGTACCTCGGAAGTTGGCTCATTCGACGACCTTTCGGATTGAAAATGGGAGAGGAAGTCACCTTCTAACGACGGTGACCGGCCCTTTGAATACACCGCTTCAACGGGGTTCATGAACGAACATTAACAGATGCCACTTTTCTTCAGGATGGCATGCGTTATCTTCGCAAAACGATGAAAGAAATGAAACAACTCGCTTTCAGTATGCTGCGTGGCTTTTTGATGCTGTGCTTCTGTTGGTTTATCACCCCGAGTAACGGGCAAATTTTAGATCCTGTCACTTGGGATTTTACGTTGTACGAATCGGATACGGCTGGAGAATTCGACCTCGTGTTCCATGCTTCCGTCGAGCCGTGTTGGCACATCTACAGCCAATTTCTAGATGATCCCAATGGGCCTTTGCCCACCTTATTTGATTTTGAAGTTCCCGCCGGGGTGGAGAAGGTTGGTGCTGTAACGGAATGCGCTCCTTTGGTGGAGTATGACCCCAACTTCATGATGGACCTCAAATATTTTGAGGAAGAAGTGTATTGGGTGCAGACCATTCGAGCCCAAGACTTGGCTTCGGACGCCTCCATTTCGGGATACCTCAGTTTTATGGTGTGCGATGAATCCCGCTGCTTGCCTCCGGAGGATATTGACTTCACGTTCACCTTGAGTGAGTTTTTGCCCGCTTCATCTCGTCCTGATTATTGTCCTCCGCTCAAGCATTTATGCGATGGCCATTTTCAAGAAGGTGAATCGGAAATGCTCGAGCCTGTCGTTTGGGACATTGCGTTGTATGAAACGCCAGCCACCAACGAATTTGAATTGGTGTTCCATGCATCGGTGGATCCTTGCTGGCATGTTTACAGCCAAGACATCGAAAGCTTGGATGGTCCGATGCCAACGGCATTCAGCATAGAAGCGCCTGCAGGCTGGAATTTGCAAGGTGGTGTTGAAGAATGTGATCCCAATGTGGCATTCGACCCGCAATTCAATATGGATGTGCCGTTCTTCGAGGAAGAAGTGTTTTGGGTGCAAACCCTGACTGGAGGACAGGATGCCGAGATTACCGGTTTCGTGACCTTCATGACATGCAACGACGCCAAGTGCATTTTCCCTCCGGATTTGGAATTTGTCGTGAACACCCAAGATGCTCGCAGCGTTGAATCCCGTCCAGATTATTGCCCTCCATCCCAGCATTTATGTGATGGCGGAGCATCATCGGACGATGATGAGAACGAAGAAGAAGGGTTGTTGGGCGTCTTTTTGTTGGGCATGTTGCTCGGCTTTGCAGCCCTCCTCACTCCTTGCGTTTTCCCGATGATTCCCATGACGGTGAGTTTCTTCACCAAGCAGTCCAAGTCCCGCTCAGAAGGCATTCGGAACGCTTTGATCTATGGCTTCTTTATCATCTTCATCTACACCGGACTTGGATTGCTCTTGACAGCTGTTTTCGGAGTCGATATTTTGAATGTGATCTCAACCGATCCTTTCTTCAATGTCTTCCTCTTCGTCTTGCTGTTGATTTTCGGAGCAAGCTTTTTGGGCGCATTTGAAATTCAACTGCCCGCGAGCTGGGCCAATAAGACAGACCAAGCCGCGGACAAAGGCGGCTTGTTGGGCATCTTTTTCATGGCAGCGACATTGGCAATCGTTTCGTTTTCATGCACGGGTCCGCTCATCGGAAGTGCTTTGGCCGGTGCCGCCACAGGCTCGTATGCCGCTCCCTCTGCTGTGATGTTCGGGTTTTCTTTGGCCCTCGCCATACCGTTCATGTTATTCAGTGCCTTCCCCGGTTGGCTCAATTCTCTGCCCCAGTCAGGCGGTTGGTTGAACAGTGTCAAGGTGGTACTCGGCTTGTTGGAAATTGGATTTGCCTTCAAGTTCCTCTCCAACGCAGACTTGGTTCTGCAATTGGGTCTCTTGCAACGTGAATTGTTCATTGCCATTTGGATCGCCATCACGCTCGCCATTGCTTTTTATCTGTTTGGATGGATTCTGTTTCCGCACGATTCAAAGACAGAACGCATCGGCGTTTTCCGATTCAGTGTCGGAATGCTCTTCTTTACACTCGGCTTGTATCTCATTCCCGGTTTGTGGGGTGCGCCTGTCAAGTTGATCAGCGGCTTTCCACCTCCGATGTTCTATAGTGAATGGGGCGGCGGTGGTCATGGCGAAGGAGGGGAATCGTCTGGGCACATCGAGGCACAATTCACCGATTACGAGCAAGGACTTGCCGCGGCTCAAGCCACAGGGAAACCCGTCTTGTTGGATTTCACAGGATGGGCTTGCGTCAATTGCCGTAAAATGGAGGAGCAGGTCTGGCCGGATGCAGAAGTTTCTAGAATCATTCGAGATGAAGTCATCTTGGTTTCCTTGTATGTAGACGAACGAAAGGAACTCCCTGAATCTGAGCAACGCGTGGAAGATTACGGGGGGAAATCCTTCAAAATCAAATCCGTTGGCAACAAGTGGTCCTACCTGCAGGCGGCTCAATTCAATACGAATTCCCAGCCGTTTTATGTGATGGTCGACCACCAAGGCGAACAAATTGGCGGTTCTGCTGGATACGATCCTGACCCGACGGCTTTCATCGCTTTCTTGGAAGATGGCTTGCGTGAATTTGGCCACTGAATCGAACAAAAAAAAAGCCACACCCACCGACAACGAGTTGCTTCGGCTACATCTCACAAATCGCTGCATCTTCGAACCATGAATTCCAACCAACGCATTCAACAGCATTTTGAAGAAGCCGCACAAGTTCTTGAGCGTGTTCGTCACGATGAATCCTTGATTCAATCCATTGCTCAATCCGGACAGCGACTTATTGAAACCCTCGCCAACGGAGGAAAAATCATTTCCTGTGGAAATGGCGGATCCATGAGCGACGCAATGCATTTCGCGGAAGAGTTGAGCGGACGTTACCGGGAAGATCGGCCCGGCCTTGCGGCCATTTCTTGCAGTGATCCCTCCCACATCACATGCGTGGGAAATGACTATGGCTTTGATCAGATTTTCTCCCGTTTTATTCAAGCGCTCGGCAAGCAAGGCGATGCGTTGGTAGCAATTTCAACCAGTGGCAACTCCCCCAATGTGTTGAATGCTGCGCGCGCGGCACGCGCATTGGGTATGACGGTCATCGGACTTACAGGACGCGGTGGCGGTGAATTGACCGCTCTTTGTGATGTACAAGTGTCCATTCCATGGGAAGGATATGCCGACCGGGTGCAAGAGATGCACATCAAAGTGATCCACGCTTGGATTGACCAAATCGAGCGCGCTCAATAACCCTCTTATCCATGTTGATTTCGACTTGTGGTGCCGGCTTCCGCGGCGCCATTGGGCAGCTTGTGTCCGTTCAATTGCATCGTACACGAGGAGCTCGGTTTCATGTTTCAGGCATGCATTGGAGCCATGCTAGACACATTCTAGCACGCATCCATGCCGCATTCGAAGTAGGCGGACTTCCGCGTCCAAGCGGAGCCTTTACCCTGCACATTGGACCCGCTCATATCAAGCCTGAATCCAACGAGCTGGATGTACCCATCGCTTTATGTCTATTGGCTATTTCGGGCAACATTGACCCGCGCAAGCTATCGAACTTGTTTTCAATGGGAGAATTGGCTCTAGATGGAAGTCTGCGCGTAAGTGAAACGCTCCTGACACGCGCCAATTTCACGTTGAACCCGAATACCGCTGGTGTAGGATCCACCATAGATCGGTGCCTGATTCCTCCCGGTGGAGAGCATGCTGCGCATCGATTGGTCTCCTCCGACCTGCCCACGTTTCAAGCGATTCATCTCAAAGAAGCCCTGAACTTTTTGCAGCATGGCATTGCTTTGCCCCGACTGCAAAATAAAGCTGAACTTGTCCAACCCGAAGACCAATGGCCCACACCTTTGTTCGATTCGATTACAGGTTCACCACAAAACCAAGAAGCCCTGGTCATTGCCGCTGCAGGAGAGCATCACACATTCATCATGGGTCCTCCGGGCTCTGGAAAAACCCTCATGGCTCGCAGTTTAGTGGAATTAACGCCGAGTCTCTCCAATGATGAGCGCAAATACCTGCAACATGTGCATGCCTTGCGCAAGGAAGAGTTCCATCTCCATGACCGTGTTCCTTTTCGCCAACCCCATGTGCAGTCGACACCGGCTGCTTTAACCGGATCTTGGAATGCTTGGGGAGCCATTCCCGGCGAATTGGCCTTGTCGCATCGAGGGGTTTTTTGTTTGGATGAATTTCCTGAATTTGCCCGGAACACCTTAGAAGCATTGAGAGGACCCCTCGAAGAAAACTCCATTGAGCTGAACCGCGCACAAGGGAGTTTTCGTTTTCCTGCGCAAACCCTTGCTGTTGCAACAGCCAACCCATGTCCATGTGGGCATCTAACCCGACGCAATCGGCGCTGCCATTGCACCCAAGGCGCTGTCCGAAAATACCTTCATCGACTGTCGGGCCCCCTCATGGATCGTTTTGCAATTCACATTGAAACCCAATGTGAAGACAGCATTGCGGACGCTGTTCATGAACCCGTTTACAAGGGTCAGCAAGCCATTTTAGCTGTGCAATGGGTGCGCAATGCCCGCCAAGAATTGACCCATAGTGCGTCTCACGATATCGGATGGTCCAAAGATGTTCAAGATCAACTGAGGCTTTGGGCTCATCGTCACGGACTCTCCCGTCGTGGTCTAGAATCGATTCGGAAGGTGGCTGAAACAGCTTGTCTTCTGGATGCTTGGCGCAATGAAAAGCGCATCGACTCACTTAAAATATCGGAACATCATCTGGTGATTGCCTCTCGATTCCGCATCTTTGACCAGACGACATGGCTCGATCGGGCATTCAATCCCAACTGGCCTCAACACCTAGATTCTGAATAACTCCAACGCGATGTCAAACCCATTGATTCTAGACTGTGCTGGTCATTCCCCAGCGTTCGATTCTTCCTGTTGGATTGCCCCAAACGCCACCCTCGTGGGTCAAGTCGTGATGGGCAAAGATTGTTCCGTTTGGTTCCAGGCCGTCGTGCGAGCTGACGTCGCCCCCATCACCATCGGCAATCGGGTCAACATCCAAGATGGAGCGATCATCCATGGCACATATGAAAAGAGTGAAACAACCATCGGACATGGAGCCTCGATCGGTCATCGAGCAATTGTACACGGTGCTACGATCGGTGAAGATGTTCTTGTGGGGATGGGAGCCGTTGTCATGGATGGAGCCGTGATCGGCAATGGAGCTGTGATCGCCGCTGGCGCAGTCATTTTGACCGATACAATTGTGCTTCCCGGTACGCTGTGGGCAGGTGTCCCCGCGAAAAACAGAGGCCCCGTTAAACCGGAATTGGCTTCATCATTGAAAGCGACCGCCGATCGCTACGTGACTTATGCCGATTGGTTTCGATGAATCCAATTCGCGTCACTGACTCCACAAGTCACTTTCCTCCAACTGCACTTCTTCCCCAAAGAAACGTTGTGCGCTTTGGGCAAAAGAAACGGTTAAGTCAGAGACGAGAAATTGACGAAGTACAGGCGTTCCCCTCTGGATTTCCAGGTCCTCATGTTTGGAATAAAGCCCCGTCGCATTCGCCAAAGCCTCCGCGACCAATTCAGCACTGTTGATGATTTCGACGGAGTTGGGAAGAAAGGCTGCAATCTGTTCTGCGATCAAGGGGTAATGCGTACAACCCAAGATGAGCGCACTCACATCGTCAAAAGTCCCTTGTCCGAGATAGGCCTGCAACAAAGCCTCAGAAACGAGGCCTTCATGAAAACCTTCTTCAATCGCAGCGGCCAACAGCGGCGTAGCCAAGGCAGTAACCTGGCAACCCCTCTCTTCAAGCATGCGCTGATAACCGCCCGATTCTATGGTCGCCCTTGTACCAATGACCCCTACATTCGTCCTCGAAAACCGGAGGGAAACCGCATTGACAACGGGTTGCAAAACATCAATTACGGGCACCCCAGGTCCTACCGCACTCTGAATTGAGTCCAAGGCGTTGCTCGACGCCGAGTTGCATGCCACCACAATCGCTTGGCATCCCCTCTCTTTCAAATGCGTTGCAATGCCGGATGCGTATTGTCGAATCAACTCCGGACTTTTTTCACCGTAAGGCAAATGCTCCGTGTCACCGAAATAAACAATGGGCACATGCGGCAACCTGTCCGCAATCGCCCGAGCCACGGTCAATCCTCCGATACCGGAGTCAAAAATACCGATGGGCCGCATTCACCTCTTGTTCACATGCCTAGCTTGGCCTTGACCAACGCTGACACATCTTCACCCCCATTGTAAACCGTTGCGCCAGTGCTCGAATCAAAAATGTAGGTGAACCCATTCTCCGATCCAACGTCATTGATTGCTTCCTGCACGCGCTCAATCATAGGCATCAGGAGCTGCTGCTCCAATGTCGCAAGCTCATTTTGAACCGTAGCCCCAAATTCCTGCAGTCCTTGATCCAATGCTTGCAATTCTCGTTCTTTTTGCTGACGGATAGCTGCTGGCCAGGTTTCACCCTTTTCTTGGTACTCGCCAAATTTCAACTGGAGATCCTGCTGCATGCGCATCATCTCAGCCTCATATTCTCCTGCTTGCGCTTCGATGGTTCCCTGCGCTGTTGTTCGTTCAGGCATCTCCATCAAAATATCTTGTGCACTCACATGTCCAAACTTCTGCGCTGATGCAGAGCTTAACAATCCCATAACTAGAACCGCAGTGGTAAAAATTTGCTTCGTCATCTCGTCTCTATTGTGTTTGATTTAATCAAAAAATGCTTCTCAGTTCTTGCTTCCACCTTTGACCGTATTGCCGCCTGGTCTCAGTCCCTCTACTCCACCTCTCACGGCACCATTGACCGACTCTCGGCCCTTGTCCATGACATCCTTGGCCTTATCCATAATGCTCTTTTCACCCTCCTTTTCCTCATCGTCTCCCTCCGTGGTCTCTCCCGGGACATACCCCAAGGCTTTGATTAGCCGATCGCTAATATCATATTTCGGATTCGAATACAGCATGTTACTTTGATTGCTTTTATCAAAAACGACCATGTATCCGCTCCCACTGGCGATGTCCTTTAATTCTTCGAAAACCAAATCTTGCACCGGTTGGATTAACTCTTGGCGACGTTGAAACAACTCCCCTTCAACTCCAAATTTCTCGCGCTGTAAAGCCCTTGCTTCTTGGCGCTTCGTTGTAATCTCGCTCTCTCGTTTAGCACGCATTTCCGCAGTCAGCAGAATCCGTTCTGCGCGATACGCCAATTCCATTCGCTCAACCGATTCCAATTTGGTCTCCACTTCAACCTGCCAATCAATGGCCATTTGGTTCAACTCCTTTTGAGCATCCGCATATTCCGGCATGTGCAATAACACATAGTCCGAATCGATGTAAGCGAACTTTTGGGCCTGACCTATTGAAGTCATTCCCAGTAGACAGCTCATCACAATATAGAATCGAGTTGTTTTCATGATTTTATTCCTTGTGGGCATCAAAGTTCACCCAAGTTCGTGCCAATGCTAAAATGAAATTGACCCCGAGCCATATTGGGCTGTGAAGATACATCATCCAAGCGCCAGCCATAATCCAAGCCCAGAAGACCAAACATTGGCAAAAATATACGCATGCCTACTCCTGCAGAACGATAAACTTCAAACGGATTGAATTCCCGTGCATCCGCCCAAGTCTTCCCTGCATCCAAGAAGCCCATCACATAAATGGTTGCGCTCGGATTTGTAGACAGTGGGTAACGGAGCTCCGCGCCATATTTCGCGATTACGGGCGCACCCGTATCTCGATTGGGCATCGTCAGTGACAAGTCATCGAAACCGCGCAAATTCACGATTTCACGACCGTCTAAAACGTATCCACTGAGGTAGACACCTCCGAGATAAAAGCGCTCAAATGGCGACAGTCCGACCGCACGATTGTACTGTCCAATCAAACCAATTCCCATGTGGGTTCGAAGGACCAGAGATCGGGGATTTTCACCGCCGGACTGGGTCAATGGAGTATACCATTCTGCTTTTAACTTCCACTTATGGTATTCAACCCAACGAAAGCGATCCTCATCCGTCAATGATTCATAATAAGCATCATCCTGACCTCGGAACGCGGAGTAAGGCGGCGTTGCTTTAATCGATAGCGTCACATTGGATCCCCAAACCGGAAAAATAGGGTCTGAGACAGAGTTTCGGCTGATGGTATAATTCAGGGCAAGGTTGTTCGCTTTGCCGTTGGCAAAACTGAAGAAGACTCCATATTCATTGAGCACAAAGTGCTGGAAACTCAAAGCAAGGTTCATGGCAAACCAGTCATCAGGCTTCTTTAGACGCTGTCCCAATCCCACTTGGAGCCCAGTGATTTCAAGGGATTGCCGCAACGAATTGGGCTCCCCTTCGATCATTTTTGGTTGGCCATTGGTCTGGATGGACCGCCATGCTGAAAAACTCAGGGCGTTGGGCTTCTTCCCTCCGAACCAAGGCTCGACGAAGGACAGATTGTAACTCTGGAAATACAGCCCATTGGACTGAGCTCGAATGGAAAGCCGCTGTCCATCTCCCGTCGGGATTGGTTTCCAGGCACCTTTCTTGAACATGTTTCGGGCGCTGAAATTGGTAAAACTCAAGCCCAACGTACCCACCACACGATTGCCTCCCCAACCTCCACTCAATTCAATTTGATCCGACGGTTTCTCCTCCACTGCATACTCAATGTCCACCGTCCCGTCCTCCGGATGTTGAATAGGATTGATCCCAAAGGCCTCCTGATTGAAATAATTCAGCTGGGCCAATTCTCGTTGCGTTCGGATGATGTCAGTCCGGCTGAACAAATCTCCAGGTCGTGTGCGAATCTCACGATAAATGACATGGTCATTGGTTTTCGTATTGCCCTTAACAATGATCTTCCCAATGCGGAATTGTTTGCCCTCCATCATCCGGACCTCAATGTCGATGGTGTCGTTCTCAATCCGCGTTTCAATGGGAACCGCCTGAAATGTCAGGTAGCCATCGTCTTGGTACAACGAACTTAAATCCATGCCCTTTGGATCCATGTAAACCCGCGTTTCTAAACGTTCCAAATTGTAAACTTCTCCATCTTGAATTCCCAAGATGGAGTCCAATTGAGTCGAGCGGTATTTAGAATTTCCCGTGAAGTCAATTCGTCCAAAATGGAACTGATTGCCTTCACTCAAATCCATTCGAATCCCCACGTTTCCGTTGGCAAGTCGGTAAATCGAATCACTCATGATCCGTGCATTGCGATACCCTTCCTTGTTGTACAAAGCAATGATTTGGGCCCGTGCATCTTCCAGGTTCGATTCCACAAACTTGCTGGACTTGAAGACCCGAAACCACTCCTGCTGCTTGAGGTCTTTCATCGAGCGGAGCAGTCGCTTCGTTTCGATTCTCTCTGCTCCCGAAAGGACGATTTCTCCTACTTTTATTTTCGGCCCTTTGTTCACCGCAATGTCCAATCGCGCTCCATTTTCAAAGGTGGAGTCATTGGACTGAATCATCTCGATTTCCGCGTCCCAATGGCCCTTGTCATGGTAATGCTCCCGCAGTCTTTTGCGTGCTGTCGCAATGACGTTGTCATTGAGCACACGACCCGTGAGCAATTCAACCTTGCCTTTGAGGGTTTCCTGTTCAGATCGGCTTACTCCAGTGAACGCATAGCGGGTTAATCGCGGCAGCTCCTGCACCTGAATGACCAAGTAGACATTGCGGTCTCGCACTTCAGCGAGCTCTATGGCAATGTCACCGAACAATTGTTGCGTCCACAAATTCCGAATCGCTTTGGAAATTTCCTCTCCAGGCAAAGTGATTTCTTGCCCAATTTGCAGCGCACTGAAGAGCTTGATCGCCTGTGCGTCCGTGTATTCAGCTCCTATAACAGTCAGCCCCGCAATCGTATACGTCTCACCCCACTCGATGCCCGAAATTTCTTGAGACATCAACTTGGAAGGAGCTCCCCCCATTAAAAGCCCCCCAAAAAGAAGCAAAAAACACCCCAAATGGTTCCAATCTTTTCTCATCATCCTTGTTTCGACATCGTATGATTGGTATCCAATAATCCTCCAAATCGGCGGTCACGATTTTGATAATCTCGAACCGCATCGTAAAAATCCTCCTGCCCAAAATCTGGCCATAAGACGGGCGTGAAGTGGAATTCTGCATAGGCTAGCTGCCACAACATAAAATTCGAAATGCGGTGTTCCCCGCTCGTTCGAATCATCAATTCAGGGTCTGGAATTCCCGCTGAAGCAAGATGCGCATCAATGTGCGATGCTTCCAAATCATCCGGGTCTAATCCGGACTTCATCAATTGCTTGGTGGCTTCAACAAGCTCCCATTTTGAACTGTAATTCAACGCCAAAATCAAATCCAAAGAGTCCAAATTCTTCGTGCTCTCGATGGATTTATTGATTTCGGCTTGACACGCTTCTGGGAGTGCCGTCAGATCGCCCATTGCGCGCAGACGAACTCCTTTGCCCTCCAAATCACTGACCTCCTTCACCAATGTGCTCACCAACAAATCCATCAATGCCTCCACCTCCTCTTTCGGACGGCTCCAGTTTTCCGTACTAAACGCATACAAAGTCAAGTATCGAACTCCAGAGCGGAGGGCCGCCTCTACCGCTGACCTCACCGCATTGACACCATTCATATGACCAAAAACACGCTGTTGCCCGCGTTCTGCGGCCCAACGCCCATTGCCATCCATGATGATGGCTACATGCTGGGGAATGCCATCAGCGTCCAAGTTCTTGGAAGCGCAGAATTCTCGATGTTCAGGTGAAATGCTCATGACGGCTGCACCCAACAAGTGGTTGGTTTCTTGCTAATTCGAAAACTAATGGAAGCAGATAAGAAACCGTAGGTGTCTGATCGCCCTGGGTCACCACGTTGCATTCCCGCTTGATTCGTGTCACCCCCTAACTGGAGTAAACTCTGATCTGCCAACTGCATGGCCAATTCTCCACTTTCTTGTTGCAACACCATCGCATCTGCATACGTCCCACTGACATCATCCAAGTAGTCCGTCCAAGTCTTTCGCACACCCCAATCAAAACACAATGCCATGAACGGACCAATGTTCGCCTTGAAGCCAAAGCCAAAGGGAATGGAAACACCTCCCGTGGCGTATGGCTCTAAACCGCGCGAGACGCCCCAAGTTGTCCCTTGTCCTTCTGTTCCTAACGGCTGAAGGGGAATCCAATTTCCTTCTATAAATGCCTCGGGCATGTGATTGTACGCCGCGATTCCCGTGAAAAGAAATGCTGTAAAACGATCGCCGGGATTCCCCATACGATGTTCTAAATAGTTCACTTCAACCAGCGCGCTCAATTCGCTAATTTCATTTCTAAAATGCAGGTTGCGATTCTGTTGCCAAGGGTCTGAACTATCTGCATCCCAGGCCTCGACAACCCCTCGAAAGAAATTTGCCCTCACCGAAATGCGGCCTGTCAGATTGTGTCGATAATAAGCTCCAACGCCTGCATTCAGACGGCCTCCCAAGTGCTTTCCCGGGTTGAGGTCTCCTAAATAATAGCCCGTACCCCACGCCAATCCCAACTCTTTGGATTGATCAAACCTTCTTTGAGCGGCTGCTTCCGGACTGGTTAAAGCCACAAAACAAGCCACGCAACAAAGCAAGGAGAACATTCGGTCTAAGGATAACCTCGTAAATAAGGGCTGCGTCCGCATAGTTTGGGCTCAAAGAGCCTAATAGTAACGCACGAAAATACGTGGAATTGCCTGAATGAATTGCGAAAAACAGCTAACAAACGCCTGTCTTTTTTCCATGCTAGATTCAACGGTCTCTCGGGTCAATTCCCCAATGCATTTTTGCCCGAATGGTTCCGAAAAATTCTTGATGCTCCAAGTTGATCAAAACGAAGTGGAAGGGGGCCGGGTTAATGCGCACTTTTTTCCCTCCATCCAAAATAAACATGCGAGAATCCAGGCTCAGGAGGAACTGATTTTCACGGCCTTCCGCAACCAATTCTATCTCACCATCTGCCGGCACAATCAAGGGACGGTTGTTCAAATTGTGGGGCGCCACAGGATTGATGCACAAAACATTCGATCCAGGTGTCACCATAGGACCACCCGCACTCAACGAGTACGCCGTTGAACCCGTTGGTGTGGCTACGATGAGACCATCGGCCCAATAATTGTTGACAAAGACATCCTCCCGATGGACCTCCACGGCCATCATGCTAGACGTGTCTCTCTTCATGATCGCCACCTCATTCAAAGCGTAAGGAAAAGAACCCAATTCCATGCCTTCGACTTCGACATGGAGCATGGCTCTTTTTTCATACCAAACACGTCCTGCTGCAAGAGCGTCCATGGCCAAGTCAATTTCTTCTATTCCAACATTGGAAAGAAACCCCAGTCGACCGGTATTTACAGCCAAAACAGGCATTTCAGAATCCCGAACCCATGTCGCTGCTTCCAAAACGGTGCCATCACCACCAATGGCGACCAGGAAATCATAGCCCAACAATTCATGCGGCTCCTCGAAGCCTTGAAGTGCGCCCGAGATGTTCATTCGGTCCTCCAGCAGACGCATAAAAGCTGTCTCGACCAAGGGATTCGGGTCCAACGATTCTATGCGGCGCAAGATGTGCTTGACGGCATCATCAAATTCCGGCGCGAAGGCCTTTCCGAATATTGCAATTTTCATGGCGGTTTGCACTCTCAATTGTCCAAATAACGCATAAACGCCTCATACCGTTCTCTCATTTCCTCTTCCATTCCTGGTGCGTGATGAAAGGTTTGAATCGAATAACCAAAACGCTGGAACGTGGCAATCACAGCCTCCACATCTTGCTCTTTCAACTTCAGGGTCACGACGACATTCGATGATGACTCATCATGCGACGTCATGCAGGCCAAAACCTTGGAGTCAGAAGCCTCCACCAAACGCGCGATTTCAGCAATGGAAAGATCCATTTCAGGCACTTCCAAAACGACCACGGCTCCTGATCCAGCCCAGTGGGTGTGTTTCGCTAAAAAACGCATCACCGCTTTGGCATCAACACATCCCATGAATTTGCCGTCATGCACCACAGGCATCGTGTCCACTTCAGCCTGAACCAGTTGAGACACTAAATCATATAGATGGACTTGCGGCCCCACGGAAACGGGTCTCGCTTCCAGAGCCGCCATCGGCGTTTCGTCATCAAAATCCACCAGATCGTTTTCATAGACCAATCCTGAAAACAACTCGCCGTTGACGAGCGGCAACTGGCAAATCTTGTACTCATCCATCAAACGAAGCACTTTTCCAACCGAATCTTCGGGTCGAATGATCGGCAATTCCAATGTCATCAATCGCTGTGCGTACATGGCTTCTGCATGGTGTATTTTTGCGGCTATCCACGAATGGAATTTACCGGACGTGTTGGAATCGAAAGGTACGGATGACTAGGCTCAGCGTCAACGTCAATAAAATTGCCACTCTCCGCAATGCAAGAGGGGGAAGCACACCCAGTGTTGTCGAAGCGGCAATTCGAATTCAATCATTTGGAGCTCAAGGGATTACGGTACACCCTCGCCCCGATCAACGGCACATCACAACGTCGGATGTTTTGGCATTGCGTCCTGTGGTCACCACCGAATTCAACCTGGAAGGTTATCCCTCCGAAGCCTTTATCGCACTCGTTTGTGCGGTCTGTCCTGAACAAGTCACACTCGTTCCTGATCCACCAGACGCATTGACGTCCAATGCCGGGTGGGATGTTATTGGTCACCAGGAACGCTTGACCGAAATTCTTGCTGTTTTTCGCAAAAATGGCATTCGAACCAGCTTGTTTACTTCCACAGATTTAAGGCAAATTGAGGCGGCTGCGCAGGTGGGCACGGATCGAATTGAATTGTACACAGAACCTTACGCACTGGATTTTCAACAAAAAAAACCAGAGTCCGCGTTGCCGTTTTCTCGAGCGGCGACATTGGCCCATGGACTTGGTCTGGGCGTCAACGCCGGCCACGATCTCAATCTTGACAACTTGCGGCATTTCGCAGAAAACGTCCCCTACCTCGAAGAAGTTAGCATCGGACATGCCCTGATCAGCGAGGCCCTCTATCTCGGCTTAGAAAAAACGGTCGCAGCTTACCTTCAATGCCTCTCCATGGACACAAACCAAACTCCATGAAGACTGCGTTGTTTTTTAGAGAGTTGGGAGAGCGGTCCAGCCCACCCCTGATCATTTTACACGGGCTACTCGGAACCTCTGACAATTGGCAAACTCTGGGGAAATTGTACAGCGAAGACTTCTGTGTCTTCATGCTCGACCAGCGCAATCACGGACGCAGTCCTCATTTCGAGTCCCACGATTACGTTGAATTGGCAGCCGATCTTCTCGACTTCATGGAGGAGCAAGAGATAGCCAAGGCGCACCTATTGGGTCATAGCATGGGTGGCAAAACGGCATTGATGTTCGCGCACCAACATCCCGATCGCGTGGAGAAGTTGATCATTGCTGATATGGCCGCTCGGGCGTACGAACCACACCATCAACCCATCTTTGATGCCTTATTGAGTGCGCCGCTTCAAACCGCAACCGAGCGGAGTGAAATTGAGCAACATCTGCAGGGGAAGCTTGCAGACCCCGTCATGGTGGGATTCCTTATGAAAGGTTTGCGCAGGCGCGCGGACCAAGGCTTTACGTGGAGACCCCATGTCGAAGTGTTGAAAGACGCGTTGATTTCGGTCGTCGGAGAGGTCCCCTTAACCCTCAACACCTGGCCCATTTTAGTCATTTACGGGGGCCAATCGAACTACATCCAGTCTCAGGATTTGAAGCTTTACGAACAAACCTGCATGCAACTCGAATGGCATCGAATAGCTGAAGCCGGCCACTGGCTGCATGCGACGCATCCTGAAGAGTTTTTCGATGTGACCCATGCATTTCTTCAAGCGTAAGTCAGTTCAAACTAGATTCTTGGAGCCACTTTCGGTAAGTGTTAAACAACCGCGTTCTCGAAACAAAACCGATGAAATTGCCCTTGTTTTGAACCGGGAGGTACCACAGTTCGGTGCGCTCAAACTCCGACATAACCCGCTCCATTTTCGTTGAGATGTCCAACATGGCTTGGGGAAGACTCATGAATTCATGCACGTGCAACTCATCATAAAGTGTGCGGTCAAACATGATTTCCCTGATTTCTTGTAAATCAACCACTCCGAGCAAGTTGCCTGCCTTGTCCAACACGGGAAAAAGACTGTGCACGCTGCGTTCTATAACCGGAATCAATTGTCCCAAAGTCCAATAGGGCTGCACCACTTCATGATCATATTCAATTTCATCTTGCAATTTCATGAGCGTCAAGACTGAATGGTCTTTATCGTGCGTCAACAATTCGCCCCTTTCTGCCAATTCTTGCGTGTAAATGCTATGTTTTACCCACCATTTAGCCACTTGAAAGCTAATCGCTGAAGTCAGCATCACAGGCACAAAAAGAGCATACCCACCGCTCACTTCCGCCGCAAGCAGAATGGCGGTAAGCGGAGCATGCAATACGCCAGCAAGCATCCCACCGATCCCCGCTAAAACAGCATTTCCGACCGGCAACGTGTCATTGCCAAACACCTGTTCTAATCCCAAAGTGTAGACATACCCGAGCAACGCTCCACAAAAAATCGCAGGCGCAAAGATGCCCGCCACCCCTCCTGCGCCAACGGTCATACCCGTCAGCATGGGCTTTAGAATCCAGGCAAGCAAGAGCAGCCCAATCAGCGACCAACCTTCCGGATCCAATTGACTCCATGTCATGTCGCTCGCCAGCAACTTGGAATGCCCTCCAAATAAATCATTGACAACATCATACCCCTCACCATAGAGGGATGGAAAAAACACAACCGCCGCACCGACCAAAGTTCCAGCAACCCAAATCCGAATCCGGGGTGTACGCATTTTGGCTACCGCATGGCTCGAAGCCATATAAATCTTCGAAAAGACAACTGACCCCACCGCACAGACAATTCCCAAAAGCAAATACAGTGGAAGCCTATTCAATTCGAAATCCTGAAGAACGGGAGTCGATAACACATCCTGATTTCCCAAAAACAACTCCGCTGTAATCAAAGCTGTCAATGATGCCAATAACAACGGAACCAAGCTCGCTGCCGTCAAATCAATCATGATGACCTCCACGGCAAAGATGATCGCAGCCACAGGTGCTTTGAATAGGGCCGCCAATGAGGCCGCCGCAGCGCAGCCGATGAGCAACATGCGACGCTTGAATGTGCGCTTTGTTTGCCGACCGATTTCAGACCCCACGGCTGCAGCTGATTGTAAGGCGGGTGCCTCCAATCCGCCAGAACCACCAAGCCCTACAGACAGCGCACTGGTGATGAGTGGTGAAAACATCCACATTCGTTTGATCCTTCCACGACGCTGTGACATGGCGTGCAAGATGCTCGGAACTCCCGGCCCCGGGTGTTCACCACCCAACCATTTACGAATGACATAACGGGTTGCCAACAACCCAAAGAGCGGGCCGAGCCCAAGGACCCAAGCGCCTCCAATCCAACGCCCCAAACCGAACATTCCTTCGTGCAATCCAAATACAGCACGTTTCAGAAGGACGGCCATGAGTCCCGCAAAAAATCCCGTCAAAACAGCCCAACCTAAAATAGACCGATCCGATTGCTTCCATCGCTCAAACTGAGGTCTTATCCGACGTATCATAAACCGCTGAAGCATGCTACAAATTTCGTTGGATTTGTTCCAATGGTTTTACCTTCGCATTAAATTGATGAACAAATCTCATGGGCCAACATCGCATCCTCGTCCCAATGGACTTTACTCCCGTTAGTGACATTGCGTTAGAACATGCTTGCGTCGTCGGAAAGGCATTCGATAGCGAAATTCTCTTGTTGCACATCATTGCCAACAAAAAGGAAATGCCGGAAGCCCGCGAGCGCATGAGCTCTATGGTTGATCGTCATGCTGCATCCTATCCGCACAAAATGCAGACCGCCATTCGCATCGGGAGCATTTTTGAAGACATTGATGACGTGGCCGTTGAGCAGGACGCGACCTTGGTCATTATGGGAACCCACGGTCTAAAAGGAATGCAATTCTTGACCGGTGGGCGCGCGTTGCGCATCGTTACGAATAGCTCCACGCCGTTTATCATCACGCAAGAACGTTCCATCAAGGAGAACGGTTATGACGACATCATCGTTCCTTTGGATTTGCATCAGGATACAAAGCAGAAATTGACCATTGTTGCCGAAATGGCTCAATATTTTGAGGGCCGCGTGCACATCATTAGTCCGGGGGAGACAGATGAGTTCTTGAAAAACCAGCTACTTCGTAACATCGAGTACGCCAAGGAATACTTCAGCGAAAAAGGAATTGATTACACCGTCAAGATTTCCGAGCACAGTGCCAGCGCATTCGTCAAAGACGTCATTCGGTACGCTGCTTCCATTGATGCCGATTTGATTGGCATTATGAATCTGCATGAAAAGAGCCTCATGGGCATATTGGGCCACAGTTATGAGCAGCAGATCATCACCAACGAAGCCCAAATCCCCGTTTTGGTCATCAATCCCATTGCCACACGCGTAATCCGCGGATCTGTTTTTGCTCAGTAAGTCTTTTTAGACGCGCACTCCAATCACGAGGACATCGTCTACCTGGTCTTCTTCACCGCGCCAATCGTCAAAGGCCGTCATCAAAGCTTGTTCCATTTTGAGCGCAGGAAGCGGTGCAGCTTGAACGAGCAACTCGCGGAACCGCTTTCGCATAAACTTCTTGCCATTGGCACCGCCAAACTGGTCGGCAAACCCGTCGGTCGCGGCGAAAATAACGTCGCCCTGAACCAACGGAAGCGTCTGCATGGAGTAGTGTTTTGTTCCCGGTTCAAACGAGGCAATCGCCATTTTATCTGGCTTGAGTTCTTGCAGCATTCCCTTGCGCACCAAATACAGTGGGCAATTCGCCCCGCTGTATTGCAACTCCATGCGTTCACGATCAATGCAGACCATGGCCAAATCCATGCCATCCTGCATGGTCACGCCCTCAGCGCTTTGCTCCCCAAACCCATCCGGATGAAGCAATTCACAGGAGGCACGATTCAGTTGGTCCAGCACTTTATCTGGTTGGGTATACACCTTGGTAACATGCTCGAGTGCATGGTGACCAATCAAGCTCATGAATGCCCCGGGAACTCCATGGCCTGTGCAGTCTACAGCCGAAAACATACACGCTGGTCCGACCTTGTGAAACCAATAAAAATCTCCCGAAACGACATCCCGAGGTCGATAAAAGACAGCTGCATTCTCAAAAACCATGGACCGCTCCCGCTGTGACGGTAGAATGGCCTGTTGGATGCGCTCTGCATAATTGATGCTATCTCTTAGGTCGCCGTACAGCGCCTCGATGCGCGCCTTTTGTTCCTGAACTTCCGCCGTTCGGCTGCGAACCTTGCCCTCCAGTTCAAGCTCGTTGGACTCCAACTCATCCCGCATTTTCATGATGGCATGGCCCAAGGCATCCTCCGGACTTAATGGAACATACGGTGCCGAGAAATGTCCAGCCCCTACCTCCAGTGAAAAAGCCCGGGTGCGATCCAAACCATTGGCCAAGCGGTTCACTGCACTTGCCATTTCACCAATTTCATCTGATGAGACCGGGATTTCATGCTCCAAAGGAACCCCACGACCGAGGTAGAGCAGCGCCTTTTTCAACTCCTGAATGGGACCCACAATGGAACGGGTAACAGCCCAAGCAATCAAAATTCCGAGGATCAACACTCCCAAAGCCACTTGTCCCGCATAGAATTGCAACTGATCGCCCAAAGCCTCCATCCGAGCCGTTGATTCTGACAAGGCGTCTGTCTGGGCTTTCGAAAGAACATCCATTTGAGAACGAATGGCCTCGGTGAATCTTGGAATGCTGGAACCATCCAATGCATAGTACTCTGCGTCCATCCGAACCAACGGGTCGTCGTAAGATTGAAAGTCTGGCAGCAATCGCATGATCTCTCCATAGGCCAGAAACAAGTGTTCTACATCCCGTTCGAGGGAATCAAATCCTGTTTGATGGTGTGAGGGCCAGAATGGAACGAGGTGCTTTAGCTCCATCACTTGTCTCGGAACATCCGATTGAATCAAACCTCTCAAAGATTCTTTTTCAGGGCTCGACGCCCCCGATTGAACCGACAACCAATGATTGATGAACACCCTCGTTTCCGCGATCGATCGATCCAGCGCTTCCAACGATCGAATGCTTGGTGCCAAGACACCGTCAATTCGGCGGTTCAACTCCCGGCTCTCCTGCAACGTGTTTCGAGTCAACAAAACCAAAACACCTACCGCAACGCCGAATAGGCCAAAGCCAAGCGAAATCCGCCAGCCTATGCCCCACTTATAATGTTGACGGACCGACTTCTGGGAAGCGTCCGACCGATGGTTGCGAATCATGCCGGCAATTTAACGCGATATGGTCATGAGACCACGCCTCTTTTAAGGCCGATTTCCATTCAACCCCTCGATCATTTTCCGGTAGCGCTCCGACGCCTCTGTTTGATTCAAAGCATAATGAATGGTCATCAAACCCTTCAACGTTTCAAATCGGTCGGGCTGGGACTGGTGTGCCGCTTCCATTGGCGACAGCGATCGCTCAAATAGCACAACACAGGCATCTTGGATCTCCATCAACTCAAACATCGACGTCTCATGGTCAATTCTCTTCAGTTGTCGAACACCTTGGTTGTAAAGCGTAATGGCCAAATTATAGAGCCCCGGATAGTTGCCGGGCATCAACTTCAATGCCGCTTCATAATGCGCTACAGAACCATCAAATAAACGCTGGTCCTGCTCCTGATTCGCCCCCAACGAGTTTGCCAACAATTGACCATTCGCTCGCCCCAAATAGCGATAAACATCTGCTTTTTGCACCGTCACGTCTGCGCTGGGATCAATCGCTTTCTGGATGGCCTCATAGCGTCCAAAAAGCATCAACACTTCATCATCAGAACCTACTGTAAAGCCTTCCACACGACCGATGGCATCCCGCAAATAGCTCCGAGCTAAGAAATCCAGTGCCGCCTCAATCAGTCGCGCATCTTCAACAGTAGCCCCCAATTCTGCAGCCCGCTGCAGACTGTAAACCGCCTCCAATCGACGAGGGCTATCTACATCGTTGACCTGTTTCGTTTTGTACAATTCCTTCTGGATGTAACCCAGTACGTACCATGTGTGAGCGTCTGACTGCAGTGAAACGCCGTCCATGGCTGGAAGCAACACTTCCAATGCGTCCTCCCAATTGCCTTGCTGACCCAGCGCAGCAGCTCGCTCAACAACAGCTTGTCCCCATGCACCCGTCATGATGAACATTGAAATCATCCAACATGCAGCGACTCGTCCAGCTCGGATTGGGGCTATTTTCATTTGCCTGAATTTACTGCCCATGAGAGAATTCGATTTCCAATTAACACCCCCTTCTTGGACGCTTCTTTTGCATTGATTTCGTAGCGCATTCGTCGATCAATCGAAACAAAATTGATGAGAGAACCGCGTTCTAAAGCCTTCTCTGAATCCGTGACCAACAAGACGGGCTCGTCTTTCCAGTGAGCCGCCAAGGCGTCCAAAGCCTCGTCAGAAGATTCTGAATAAATCAGGTGTGGCTGTTGCGAATCACTGATCTCATGATCCTTTTCAAAATAAACAACCTCGAGCGACTGAATGCCAATGGACTTCAATGCGTATTTATCTATCAGCTCTTGAAACAAGCGTTCATTCCCGACCACAGCGATGCGGAATGGGCCTGATTTCGTTTCTGCAGGCCACTCATTTGAAGCCGCAAAATGAAACAAAAAGTTCGCCTTCATGATGGCCTGCGTGTCCGCATTGTCCAGTTCATCGCCCTGGATCACCGGACTGATGATCGCTGCAATTGATGCGATGAAAAGCAGCGGGAGGACCCACCACACCTTTCGCGATTGCATGTTGCGATTCAAGTTCATTGAGCCGGTTGCTTTGAGCATTGAAAAAGTGAAATTATCAAGCGCCGGATGTGCCAGCTAAACTGAGTATATCCCGATCGAAGAGATACAAGGCTCCCCGATCACCGCCGACTAAAGCCAACTTATCCAAGACTTTACGCGCCATCGCCTCTTCCTCAATTTGCTCCGCCACGTACCACTGCATAAAATTGTGTGTCGTGTAATCCTTGAGGCTCAAGCATTGGTCTACCACCGCATTGATACTCGCTGTGACCTGTGTTTCATGTTCTAGAATGGACTGGAAAATCACTTCTAAACCCGCGTAATCCAATGCGGGGGCGGTCAAGGGTGGAACCGCCGCTACTCCTCCACGTTCATTGACAAAACGCATGAGCTTCAGCATGTGCATCCGCTCCTCTTCAGCGTGTTCGTATAGAAAGGAGGCGGTGCCATCATATCCATTGGTTTCAGCCCAAACAGCCATGGCTAAGTACGTGTGGGAACTTTGCGCTTCCAGTTTAATCTGTTCGTTGAGCGCTGAGGCAATTTGTTCGTGGAGCATATCAAGACATTTTGAGACCAAGTTAAGGGTTCAACGATTTCGCTGCACGCCTTTTCAATTTCTTCGCAAACCCCGAATCAACCACTGCTCCCACCACCGCTCATCTTCTGATATCAGCCGATCAAAGACGCCATTTACAGCGCGCGCTTGCGTGAGAATCCCATCCAAAGTCTTGTCCAACGCCTGTGCCGGTGCCGAATCACTTAGGCCGGCTGATTGTGACTCCTTCCATCCTTCCAGTTCGAGTAGCGGATCCAATTCACGTTTTTTTCGTTGCCGAGCGATGCAAGCCATCATCTGCCAGGCATCCTTTTCGGCGACATATCGCCTCTGTCGTGTGCCCAATGTTCTGACCGGATAAACCAATCCCCAGTCCACCAAGGCTTGCAATTGTGTGTGCGCACTTCCACGACTCAAAGACAACGTCGACATCACCTCATCGGTGATCAAGGGGTGTTGCTGGCTCAATAAGAGCCCATGGATGGCGGCCATGGCCGGCGGAATGCCCCAAGCCGTGCCCAGCTCACGCCACTTCTGGATAAACTCCTCTTGGACCGTATCCCAAACAATGGTTTGCTTCGTCTTCAAAACGGATTTACTTTCAATTATTTGTGAAAGTACGGAATCTATTTGGACGAACCTCAGCCGGCACTTCCCACGACGCATCGAGCACCGATTGAATGGTCCATGCCGCCGTTCGCGGCCCAATCAAGACGCCTCGCGTGCCCCAGCCATTGCAAACGATATACCAAGGAATAGCATCGGCCACTCGTCCGACCAATGGCCGGCGATCCGGACTCGCAGGGCGCAACCCCGCGCGATGCTCTGTAATTTGATCTCTTGAAAACAACTTGTTTTCCCGGGCCGCATTGGCTTTGTCCAACAAAACGGATTGACTCGCATCTAAGACTGTTGGCTCCATGAAATCCCATCGGTAGGTCGACCCAATGCGCACCTGACCTCCAGCAATCGGCATCGCCCAAGTGACATTGTTGACCGTTTCAACACCAACGGCTGAAGGAACTTGAAGCGTCAGCACTTCTCCTTGGTTGGGACGAACCTCCAATCCATAGCGCAGCAAATCTGACTTCGCTCCCACACCGCGGCAATCAACCACCGCATCAAACCCCTCCGGAAGGCCATCATCTATGTTCCATCGCGTTGGAGACCACGCCTGCCGCTGCTGCCAAAACTCCCGGCTTTTTTTCACCAATGTTTGCACGTCAACCCAGCCCGCTTCCCGAATTCGACCCGCTCCGTATGGCGCAGAAATGGACTCATGCCAATTTCCATCATCGCATCGCTCAATAAACGCGGACACCGGATGCTGCTCGGCAATGCGCTCATCCCATTGTGCTGCGTAAGCCGCATCCGGAAAGATTCGCAAAAGCGCCACATCATGCCAGAGCTTCACCCCAAGATGGCTTTCGCAAGCAGCGTAGCGCGTGCGCGCTGAATCCAAATGTTCTTGAGCGTGCCACACAGGCAAGATTCGTCGAAACGAAACAGGATTGAACATACCCGCTGCCACGTCCGAAGCGGCTGGAGACCCATCGCCCCAAACCACAAAGTCAACACCCTGTTCCAACAACTCCCAAGCCACCAACGTCCCCGCAAGACCATCCCCTACAATCAAAATACGTTTGTCGCTCATGCTGCGCAGTCTATTGTATCTGCTCCAGAACCCCCAACTCGCGTCCCACCTTTTCAAAAGCAGCAATCGCATGGTCTAGGTGTTCTTTGGTGTGCGCAGCAGACAGTTGAACGCGAATGCGCGCTGCGTCTTTCGGTACGACCGGGTAGAAGAATCCAATCACGTAAATGCCCTCTTCCAACAACCGATTCGCCATGGTTTGCGACAATTTCGCATCGCCCAGCATCACAGGAACAATCGCCGACTCACCGTCCTTGATGGGCAAGCCCACCCGGCGCATTCCAGCTTTGAAATAATTCGTGTTGGCTTCCAATTGATCACGCAGGGCTGTCGATTCGTCCAATATGTTGAACACTTCCAATGAAGCTCCGACAATGCTCGGTGCCAAACTGTTGGAGAACAAATACGGCCGTGAACGCTGACGCAACAATTCGATGATCTCCTTGCGTCCGGTCGTGAATCCGCCCATCGCACCGCCCATCGCCTTGCCCAATGTCCCCGTTATGATGTCGACTCGGCCCAGCGCTCCGCGCAGCTCAATGCTGCCGCGTCCCGTTGCGCCGATAAATCCCGTAGCATGGCATTCATCCACCAGGACGAGCGCATCGTATTGGTCCGCTAAGTCACAGATCTTGTCAATCTGAGCGACATAACCGTCCATCGAAAACACACCATCGGTGACAATGATTTTGAACCGATGGTTGGCCGCCACGGCAGCCTTCAGTTGGGTTTCCAGGTCCACCATGTCATTGTTCGCATAGCGGTATCGCGCGGCCTTGCACAAGCGAACACCGTCAATGATACTGGCATGATTCAACGAATCCGAAATGATGGCATCCTCCTTCCCTAGCAAAGGTTCAAACACCCCGCCATTCGCATCAAATGCCGCTGCATACAAGATGGTGTCCTCCGTGTGATGAAAACTCGCAATCCGGGCTTCTAGCTCCTTGTGAATGTCCTGCGTTCCGCAGATAAAGCGGACACTCGACATGCCAAAACCATGCGAATCAATGGCGCTTTTTGCTGCCTCCAATACACGAGGATGGCTGCTCAAACCCAAGTAATTGTTTGAACAGAAATTGAGTACCCGAGATCCGTCTGTCAATTCAATTTCAGCATCCTGCTTGCCTGCAATTACACGCTCACTTTTGAATAAACCCGCGGATTCTATTTCACTCAACTCCCGCTTCAAAAACTCTTCTATTTTTCCGTACATATTTTCAATTTAAAATGAAAGTACTGTGCATTCATCCCGCACGACGTTGCCGCGAAATTAAGTCATTTCCAACGGCTCGCAGGACCGAGATCGGCTCCCAAGATGATCGGCTTGTTCAGCTGCCCATGGCCGACAGGAAGGTCCCAATGCACCGGTTTGGCGCTCGGCACGTGTTCCTCCACCATTTGTCGCACTGTACGCCCAAAAGGATTGTCCACTGACTGGCCACTAGCCGGCGTGTTGTCGTGCAAATCGCTGAAAGTTCCCATGAGCAAACCGTGCATGCGATCGAAGACTCCAGCCAATTTAAAAGCCAACAGCATGCGATCGATGTGATACAGATACTCGTCCAAATCTTCCAACAAAATCCAGCATCCCTCTACATGGGGGAAATAGGGCGTGCCCAACAGACTGTACAACACGCTCAGGTTCCCGCCGACCACTGGTGTCCCATCCGGGCTGCCGCCTTCCATTAGCCGCTTCCACAACAAAGCCGTGTGCTCCGGGAGGGTGGAATCAATCGCATTGGCGACCGGGGCATGCATCGATCCGACCCCTTGGCAGTCCGACCAGGCGTGCAACGCTGTTACATCGCTGAAGCCGATGATCCAAGTGGGATCCGATTGGAAGGAGTCAGAATTCAATAGCGGTAAAACGCGGGCACATCCATAGCCTCCTCTCATGACCCAAATTGCGCGAATGCTCGGGTCTCTAAATCCTTCATTCAACAGCTCCGCCCGCTGTGCGTCGGTTCCACCAAATTGGCCATCACGTGCTTCGAGGCTCGGCGGAACGACTGCAACAAAACCTGCACGCTCAATGGTTTCTCGGGCCTTCAACACCTGATCAGCAAGAACAAATCGCGCAGGAGCAGCCAACAAGATTTGATCACCTGGCTTCAGAGGAGCAGGCATTCTTCGGGGTTGAACAAGATGCATCCACGCAATATGGTCATGCATCACCGAATTTGAGCGAAATTCGCAGCACCTTTTTGAACGCATTTTACATGGCCAATCCGCAATCCTCCTCCTCTCCCCGACGCTTGATGATGACATCGGCATTGCCATATGCCAACGGCCCCATCCACATCGGACACGTTGCCGGAGCGTATTTGCCCGGTGACATTCGAGCCCGATATGAGCGCATGGCGGGCAACGAGGTGCTGTGGGTTTGCGGCAGCGATGAGCATGGAGCGGCCATCACCTTGCGCGCCAAAAAGGACGGCTTGACACCACGCGACATCGTCGATCGGTATCATGAAGAAATGCAAGCAGCGTTTCAAGGTTTGGATCTTTCGTTTGATCATTACAGCCGAACCAGCAGTCCCCGTCACCACCAAAATGCTCAAGACTTTTTCAAAACGCTGCTCGATAAAGGCAGCTTCGAAGTCAAGACTGAAGCACAATTTTACGACCCCGAAGCCCAACAATTCCTTGCAGATCGTTACATCATCGGCACGTGTCCGAAATGTGACGCCGACGGCGCTTATGGCGACCAGTGTGAGAAGTGTGGCAGTGCCCTATCACCAACTGACCTCATCCAACCCAAGTCGACATTGAGCGGCGCGACGCCGGTATTGAAGGATACGACCTTGTGGTATTTGCCCATGGGTCGGCATGAATCTTGGCTGAAGGAATACATTGATCAAGGTCTGTTTGAAGGGGAATCACACCACGATCCCAAAACATGGAAAGCACATGTGACCGGCCAATGCCGCAGTTGGATTGACGGTGGATTGCAAAGCCGCGCCATGACACGAGACTTGGACTGGGGCGTGCCTGTTCCTGTCGACGGAGCGGATGGCAAAGTGCTTTATGTCTGGCTAGACGCACCGATCGGATACATCACTGCCACCATGGAGTGGGCTGAGCAAAACGGGCAAGATTGGCGGGATTACTGGCAATCGAAGGACGCCGATTTGGTGCACTACATTGGAAAGGACAACATCGTTTTCCATTGCCTGATTTTCCCCATTCTATTGCGGGAGCACGGTGGCTACAACTTACCGACCAATGTTCCCGCCAATGCTTTCATGAATTTGGAAGGCGACAAAATCTCAACATCGCGCAACTGGGCGGTTTGGGTCAGTGAGTACCTCGAGCAATTCCCTGGAAAGAGCGATGAGATGCGCTATGTGCTGGCGAGCATCATGCCCGAACAAAAGGACAGTGAGTTCACCTGGGCCGATTACCGGGAGCGCATTAACAATGAATTGGCGGATGTATTGGGCAACTTCATCAACCGGGTCTTGGTACTGACGCAGAAATACTATCAAGGCCAGGTGCCCGAAGCCATGGTGTCCGCAAGCGAATCCGCTGATGACGCCATCATCGAGGCGTTGCAAACGGCTCCCGAGCGCATCGGCGCTTTGATTCAAAGAAACCGATTCCGTGAAGCCCTGCACGAAGCCATGGGCGTCGCCCGCTTGGGCAACAAATACATGACGGAGCAGGAGCCTTGGAAGGTGCAGAAAACCAATCCAGAACGGACCGCGGTGATCTTACACCACTGCATCCAAGTCGCCGGAATGTGTTCCGTGGTGCTCGAGCCCTTCATTCCACGGACGGCCCAAAAGATTCAAGGCGCATTCGGTGTTGAAAGCACCACCTGGTCATCTGCTGCAGCTAACATGATTCCAGCGGGGAGAACACTCAATCCACTGCCCATTTTATTCGAAAAAGTAGAGGAATCAGTGGTCCAAACGCAATTGGAGAAATTGCAAGCAAGCCGCGCCAAAACAGAAACCAGTGTTCAACCAATCAAAGAGGAAATGACATTTGATGATTTTCAAAAGCTCGACCTTCGGGTTGGCGAAGTAATCGCCTGCGAACGGGTGCCCAAGGCCAACAAGTTGCTCAATCTAACCATTCGAACAGGACTCGATGAGCGCACTGTCTTGAGTGGAATTGCCGAGCATTTTGAACCCGAACAAGTGGTAGGTCGGCGCGTCACGGTTTTGGTCAACCTCGCTCCGCGCACCATGCGTGGCATTGAAAGCCAAGGCATGGTACTCATGGCTTCAACCGCCGACGGCGGCTTGCGCTTTGTCACACCAGAAGAAGGAACCGCGGCAGGAGACGTCATCAGCTAACTCTCATGGAGCAAGAATTCGGGTGAGAGTGTAACCTCCGTTTGAGGTCGTTCGTATCCCCTCCCATGCCGATGTAGCTCAGCTGGTAGAGCAACGCATTCGTAATGCGTAGGTCTGCGGTTCAAGTCCGCATATCGGCTCGCTTTTTTTTACCGCTTGTCCCTTCGGGGGCAGGCGGTTTTTTTGACTTCAATTGATTGAAACAGCCGTCAGAACATCATCTTCAGCGAAGCGCTGATCGTTCTTCCGTACGCCCAATAACCCTCGAGTCTCCCATTCTCCACGGTGCCTTGCTCCTTCTCCCCTGTTTGTGGATTCGTGACGAACGTCTCAAATCCATCGGAAATGTAGATATTGTTCAAGGCATTCTGCACATTGACACTGGCCCTCCAGGACACGCCTGCAAGGTCAAATGAATAGCTCCCTCTCAAATCCAAGTAGCCAAAAGACGGAAGCATCACCGGTTGCAGACCCGCACGTTCGGGATCCGTTCGGTCGGCATCCACTTCGAATCGAGCGTACAACTTGCTGTTGTGAACATAATTCGCTCCAAAACGCCAGCCCTTTCCGAAGTTGAAGCTGCTCAAAAATCCAATTTGCTGCTGTGGCGCATCGCTGACTTTGAGGCCGGCAGAATAGATGAAGAGGGATTCCAACACTTCGCCGCCTTCTTCACTGATGATCTCTGCATTCACATCATTCTCCCAGCGCCAGTTGCCGAAGGACGCCATGCCGCCAATTTCCAAGAAACGGAATGGACGCGCCTTCCACTCAAACTCAAGTCCTTCATGCGTCTGGGTCAATCCCGTAATGAACGCTCGGTATTCGGTGCCATCAGGACGCAGCAACGGACTGCTCATGATGCTCTTATCACGCCATTGGGTGTGGTAGGCATTGACATCAAATGAAATCCCGCGCCAGCGAAAACGGTAACCCGCTTCCAATGCCGCCACTTTTTCATTGGTCAACCGATCGTTGCTCAAGACATTCGAATAGTTGGTGAACACGTAACGAATGAAGGGAGCTCTCGAGTACACGCCGCCATTGACATAGAGGTGGCTCGTTTCGCCCAACCGCACGCTTCCGCCGGCCTTGGCATTGTATCCCCAGCTGCTCGCCTTTTCGGACTTAATCCCGTACATAAATTGCTCAGAGGTGACCAGCTCGCCCGTTTCAGGATCGACTTCCGTGACGTTCTGCATGCCCGTCTCTTCGTAGCGGAAATACTTGTAAGGATCGATTCGACGGTACTGCGTGTAGCTCAAGGTTCCCGCTGCGAACAGACTGAACCGGTCGTCTTTGTATTCCATTTGGGCAAAACCGCCACCATAGCTCACTTTTCCGATATCATCGTAGTCCACGACATCTCCGGGTTGCGCGAGCAAATTGTACTCAGGGTTCACCCCGTATCCATCTGAACTGCCGAAGGACTGGAGGTAATAATCCCCCCCGAGGAGGTTGTCCACTTTGGTGAAGTGCTTGCCCGCGTAATACCGGGCATCAATGCCTGCCATGAGTTGCAAACGGTCACTGAGATCCACTCTTAAGGTGGACAAGGCACCGGTCCAAAAATGCTCGTTGTGCGCATTTTCAATCAAGCTCCGGCTGCGCCCTCCGACAAGGGTGTCGCCCTCCATGACCACCGGATCGCCAAAGGCATGAACCGTGTCAATCCAAGCCTGGGCACTTTCATTGAAAGCAATCGCATCGGCCGCATAGGTCGTCATTTGGTTGTTGGATGCATTGGAATCGTAGAGGTAATCCCAATTGAGCGTGGTTTTCACGGTGCGGGAAACCCCTGCCTCATCCACATACGATTCACTCAAACGTGGCGTGCTTGTGCCATCATAACGAGAACCATATCCCTGGCCTGTGCTGATGTAATAACTCGTGGCGACGTTGGCACGCTCACTCAATTGAAAATAATGGTTGAGTGCAAATTGTGGCTTGTGATAGCCATTGGTGCGAGAATTGAACGTGGCATTCTCATAATCTCCGCGGTTGAGATACCCCCAATCCTCATTCCATCGGTGGGCTTCATACCCCAGCGCATTGAGGTCATTGAAGCGATCAACAGTCAATTGACCACGTCGTTGGCCGTGGGTTTGCGGAGCGCCAATCGCAGTGAAAACCAACCGGTGGGCCCCAAAATCTTTGGCTGCTGTTAAGAAATAACTCCAGGCATCGATGAAGGTGGCGTCCACATAAGCGTTGCCCGCAGTGCGACTGCCCACAGCGCTCACAGCCCAGCCACTCGGTAGAATGCCAGAACTTAGGGAGAGCATCGATTTGTAACGGCCATAATCCGTCATACTCTGCATAAAACTCCCTCCACGATTCATGTCCGTCGCCTTGGTGATGATGTTGAGTGTTCCTCCAACAGAATTGATGGCCAACTTCGACGCGCCTAGCCCCCGCTGCACTTGCATGGTATTCACCGCGTCACCCAATCCCGCCCAATTCGACCAGTACACCCAACCGCTTTCCATATCATTGACCGGAATTCCGTTGATTAAAACGGCCACGTTGCGCTGGTCAAACCCGCGAATATTGATGCGGCTATCCCCAAATCCACCGCCACTTTTGGTGGCATAAACACCGGGTGTGATGTTCAAGGTTTCCACCAATTCTTTGTCCCCCATTTGTTCTTCAATGGTACGTGCATCCAACGTGGATACAGCGATCGGAGTCTCGCGGTCGATGGCAACAGACGCAATGATATTCGCCTCAGCCAAACCAATCGTCGAACTTTTCATAACGAGCAGCCCCATATCAATCCCTGCCATTCCGAGATTGCCCCCTTGGCGAGCTGGAAGCTGGATGTACGAGCGCAAAGCTTCATAGCCAATCATGCTCACGACTAAATGTGCCTCGCCCGTTTGCCGGGTACTGAAACGAAAATTCCCATCAAAGTCCGTCATGCCTCCGGTGGCATATTCCTCCAAATAAACCGACGCTCCGACCAGAGATTCTCCCGTCACTTGATCGAGCACCCGACCCGATATCTGGGTTTGGGCGTTGACGTTTGAAATGAAGAGAAAGGCAGTCGCGATCAAAACAAGCGAACGCAAGGCTGAAGGGTGCGAATGGGTCATGAGAACAGATGCAATCGATTCCCTCGAAATCCGAGGTGCACGCAAGTTAAGAGGATTTCAGGAAGCCCCGGTCCAACGTCCTTGTTTCCATAAGTATTCCGCGATTTGGACCGTGTTGGTGGCTGCTCCTTTGCGTAAATTGTCCGCCACAATCCAAAGATGCAACCCGCGATCATGCGCAAGATCTCTGCGAATTCGCCCGACAAACACTTCGTTTTTTCCGGCAGCTTGCAGCGGCATCGGATATACATTATTCGCCGGATCATCAATGACTTCAACACCGTCAAAATCGCGCAACAGTTGAAACACGTCATCCATTTCAAAGTCTCGGGCCAATTCGAGGTAAACGCTTTCGCTGTGCCCACCCATCACCGGCACTCGCACCGCCGTGCACGTCATGTGGACGGTATCATCGTCTAATATTTTCTTGGTTTCATTCCACACTTTCATCTCCTCCCGCGTGTATCCATTCTCTTCGAACACATCGCAATGTGGAATGACATTCATGTCAATGGGATGCGGATATACCCCTGTCGCTGTTTTTCCCGCACGTTCTGCTTGCAGCTGAGCCATCGCGGCCTGCCCCGTTCCGGTGATGCTTTGGTAGGTGCTGACAATGCCCCGCTCAATTGTAAACGCATCGTGCAGAGGCTTCAGTGCCATGACGAGTTGCATGGTGGTGCAATTGGGGTTGGCAATGATCAAGTGATGGGGCGCAATGTCCAATCCATTGACTTCGGGAACGACCAAAGGGCACTTCGGGTCCATGCGCCATGCACTGCTGTTGTCAATGACGGTGCAACCCTGGGCTGCGAAGCGCGGAGCCCACTCCAGGCTCACTGATCCGCCAGCACTGAACAAGGCAAGCTGCGGAGCCGCCCGAAGAGAATCTTCCATTCCAATAACACGGTGGGACTCCCCTTGAAAAACAACTTCTTTTCCGACACTGCGCTCACTGCCCACTGGCAACAGAGTCCGCACAGGGAAACTCAATTCTTCCAGCACCTTGAGCATGGTGCCTCCGACCAGTCCTGTTGCCCCAATTACTGCTACGACAAGGCCGTTTTCTTCGCTTTTCTTATTGAAACCCATTTGATATTCGTCGTCTTTGAATTGATACTTGACACGCCGAATTTCTGCCAAAAACCGGAACTTTGCCGCATCATAGTTGAAGGAAAGAGGATGGGGAGAGTCATCAAATGGGCCGGTTGTGTAGCCTTGTTATTTTGGGCCGGGGAGAATTTATTCGCTCAGCCGACAGAACAGCTGATCTGGCACCATTCATCGGGTCAATGGAATCAAGCCGACACGCTATGGCAGCTGGATGCCACAGGAGCAGGGCAAGCTTGGGTTTATGCCTGTTTGAATTCCGCTGAACAATCTCCTGATTCTCTGGGACGTACTGTACGCGTCCGCTGGTCTGCTGACTTTGCAAGTTCAATCAACAACTTCAGCCGCTTGCATTTTTTCTCGCCGATCGAAGGCGCAAACGAACCCCCGATACCCGTTTCAGGCTGGACGGCAAATAGCGAGCCGATGGCTCCTGGAAGCTTCTTGCATTTAGGAAGCAATGGCAATCAAGACGCAATTGAATGGAGGCGTGTTCTTGAGTCCATGCCTGATGGGGAGCTCTTTCCCGTGCTGCTTGAACTCCAACCCGGATTGTTCGCAGAAAGCATGGATGCTTGGTTGACATGGACTCAATTGCCAGGCGACACGGTGGCCACCCTATCAATCGAATCCATCCTTGAAAATGGCGCTCCAACTGCTTCATATGGAGTGACCCACGCCATCCCGACCTGCATCGGCCTCTCGACTCAGTTCACCACCTCCAACATCGATGCCATTGAATTCGAGTTGGAACAATTCAGTCCGTTCATTCCTGACACATGCTCTCCTAAATTGAGCCATATCACGTGGGAAGGCGACTCTGTCTTGCTTTGGCACTTCAACGAACCTGTGCGTTCCGAATTGGGCCAGGTGACCTTCAACATGGGATCCTTGGTTCACTTCCCTGAGTTCGAAGGCTCGACCAAAACTTTCCGATCAAACGCCGACACCCATTGGATCGCAGGACACCCGCGATTTTTTGACCTCGCCCATTTCACCGATTTGGTTGGCAACATCTTAATTGACACCACGGTTCAAGTCGTGTGGAATCCTCCCAACACGGCCCATCAAGGAGACATTGTATTGACTGAGATCATGGCTGACCCGACACCACATGCTTATTTACCTGCGTGCGAATGGGCCGAAGTTTTGAATCGATCCGATCGCCATTTTCAGATAAAACACTGGTTCTGGTGGGACGAGGGTGCGAACGAAATCATTCCACTCGCCCCGCGACCACCATGGGATGGTATTCTAATTCCCGGTGAACGATTCCTTATTTCAGGCTGTGAGGAACCGATTGTAGACGGGGCCACGCATGAAGCGTTCATTGATGGAGCTGCCGCATTCAATGACGCAGGCGATGGATTGGGTCTGCTGCGCTGGGACGGATCGCTTTTGGATGCCATTCATTATCGTCAATCCTGGTGGAATGGGGAAAATGGAGGCGTCTCTCTTCAAAATTTACAACCGGGAGCCTGCGCTGCTCATGTCAATTGGACCGGGAGCCAAGATCCCGATGGATGTTCACCGGGGTTCGCCAGCGAACAAGAAAATTTCGCAGCGCTTCCAAATGATTCCTTGATGATTGCGCAAATCGTTCCAACTTCCTCCAACACGGGATTCATTGAATTCAATGCGGCGGTCGATCCGCTCTCTTCTTGGGAATGCCTCCCAAAGGGAAGCATCACGTGTTCCCTTGATGATGCGTTTCCAGAGAGAATGCATTGGAGTCAACACATTTCCACTCCAGATCAAGACATTCAATTCCAAGTATTGGATGTAAAATCCTGTTATTCGGATTGGTCTTCAATGAACCGTTTCAGCTTTAAGGTCAAACTCAAAACGGCCAAGTTTCCGGAACCCAAAGACTTGGTGATTGCCGAAATCTCTCCCAGCCCACTAGGAAGTTCCGCCGTCTGGGGAGAGTTTATTGAAATCTTTAATCGGAACGACTCCCTGGCCATTGAGATCGGGGGCGTCCAATGTGGCGATTACGTTTGCCAAGAACGGCGCATTCTTCAAGTGGGTGAGCGTTGGGTGGTCTTTCCCGGAAATTTACCCAATGAGACAGGCAATGTTGTCCTCAAGAATGCATCGGGGAAGGTCTTGGATGAAGTGCATTACTCCGCCTGTTGGCATCCCAATCGAAAGCAAGCAGAATCGGGTTTCAGTCTCGTCCGTGTGGATGTCAATGGCCCTGCTCAAAACAGCGGAAACTGGACGTCAAGCGGAAATGTGTTCGGGGCTAGCCCGGGCACAACCGATCCGGCTGAACATCTCGACTCATGGTCTGATGAACCCATCGACACGGACTTCGATGGACACCTTTTGATGCACGGAATCTCCGCGGATGAGACATACTTTCTATTCAGCCGACCGGTTTGGCTCGACTCGCTGAGGTTCCACATCCCTGCTCTACAAGAATCCATTTCAGGGTTCGAATATGCCAACGTGAATACCCTGTGGGCACAATCATCTGCACAATCCATACCCGATTCCATCCTGGCAATGGACGTTCGTGGTCAACTCGAATGGTTCCAAACTTCACCATCCGAGTCCAATACAAACGAACCCGCATCCGCACCAAAACTCTTCCTCAACGAGGTGCTCGACGCCGATGCTTTTGGGGAGCCATTTATCGAAATTTCGCACACTGCATCGACCGCAGTTGGCACCGCCAACTGGTTCATATCCACAGAAGAAATTCCGTTTCCATCGGACTGGATTCCTTTGGCTACAGGGGTGAGTTGGCAAATACCCCCACATCAACCATGGGCTTTGGCGGCTTGCCCAAACCGTTTGAATACACCGCACGCTATTGCGGTTTCGTTGCCCAGCTTGTTCGGCCGGAAGCAGGTTCATTTACAATCACCTTCGTTGGCAATCGAAACGGTTTCTCTGCATCCCGATTTGGATGCCCCCTGGTCAACTTCCAGGGTAACCTCTTTGGAACGGATGCAATCCAGTGATCTGTCTCAATGGCAATCGAGCTCTCACCCCAGTGGCTCGACTCCGGGTGAGCGAAACAGCTGGAACGTTCGACTCGAAGCGGCACAGACGTCCAATTTCCCTTCCATCGAACTCATTCAAAGCACGTGGTCAAGGTCGAGCCACAACTCCATGCCAGGCGCGGTCCTTTATGCACTTCGCCCGGGAGCGCAGTCAACTGTTTGGCAGGCTCACGTGGCCATACTATCGGTCTCGGGACAAGCCATTTGTCGCCTTCCAAATAGCCCCTGGATTGCCCCCGGTCAACAAACTTTGATAGGCGCATGGGACGGGCGAAATGAACATGGCATTTTAGCCGCTCCAGGAAGTTACCTGCTGCAAGTCATTTTCGAAATGGCAGGAAGCGGACTTCGCATTCAGCGCGTGGCCCCTGTGCATGTAGCTCCTGCTTATTAAGTCCTTCGATTCTGAGAAGAATGACAAAACAAATCAAGGATTCTTTCCAATCTTCGCAGCGTGTTTGAAGGTCAATCCATACTCATCCCCTCTCATGTGGTTTTTGGCCCCGTCCTTTTGATGTGGACACTAGGAATGCTTGCCACCATAATCTTACGCATACGATTCGATCGCGAATGGAACTTGACCTTGTGGACAGCCTATCGAATCAAGCGTGTTTGGAAGCGTCTCGCCGATGAATCTGCCAGTACTGGCGGCACCATCACAAGTCATAGCATCGGCATTATTGCATGGAGTTTGTGCGGTGGCGTTTGGGCCGTCGCTCAACATTCCGAACTTCCAGATGGTGGATTCCCCGCTTGGACCGGGTGTGCAGCCGGGGCGTTATTGGGATTGCTGGCGTTGATAACGCGCACAGCGGGAGCTTGGATCGGAGCTTGGGTCACGCTAGAAAAAAAAGCTGTTATGCGTGGGCTTGAGATCGATCGACACATGCGCAACTGGCTACTTTGGGGACTATTAACTGTCTTCTTTCTTTATCTCGTACAAAATCCCGGATTTACGATTGATTGCAGTCCTCTTCAGACAATGACACAGCTTTGGTGGATTTGGATTGTGTTGAAATGGCTTCGTCAACTGCAGGCGGTTGTTCGAGCATCAGTTCATTTTGGGTGGGGAATTGCGTACATTTGCACCTTCGAAATCGGACCCACTTGGATTCTTTACTTTGAATTCTTGGGCTCGTAAGTTCGAGCAACCAAGACCCCGATATGGCGCAAAAGCTCAAGACCATTCTGATTTCGCAGCCCCGACCAACGACTGAGAAATCTCCCTACTTTGACCTAGCTGAACGTCAAAAACTCACCATCGATTTCCGTCCTTTCATTCATGTGGAAGGCGTAGACGGGCAGGAGTTTCGTCAGCAAAGGGTTGCCTTTGCAGAGCACACAGCTGTCATTTTGACGAGCAGAAACGCCATCGATCACTTTTTTCGTCTGGCGGAAGAACTGCGTTACGAAGTCCCTGATACCATGAAATACTTCTGTATCAGTGAAGCAACAGCTTTCTATCTACAGAAGTATGTCGTCTATCGGAAGCGCAAAATCTTCTTCGGTAAGCAAAGCTTTCAAGACTTGATGGAGCACATCAAAAAACACAAAACTGAATCCTACATTTTGCCTTGCAGTGATTTGATGAAGCCTTCGATTCCAAAGTTCTTGGATGAAGCAGGGGTCAATTATAGCAAAGCCATGATGTATCGCACTGTTTGTTCTGATTTGAGCGACTTGAGCGATGTGAAATATGATGTTTTGGTGTTTTACAGCCCTAGTGGCATCGAAAGTCTCCTTAAGAACTTCCCGAAGTTTGTTCAAGGCGATACGCACATCGCAACCTTCGGACCAACCACTGTGAAAGCAGCCAAAGACGCCAATCTTCGTGTGGATATTACTGCGCCAACGCCAACGGCTCCCTCTATGACCATGGCGATTGAGCATTACATTTTGGGCAAATAAAGTCGCCCTTGTCAACTTCCTATCAGGAAAATCACTCGTTCGCACGTCCCTTCCGACTAAAATCTAGGGACGTTCTAAACATTGTCTTCGAGCAAGGAAATAAGGTCAAGGCATGGCCTGTCATGTTGCATTACATCGACACACCCTTGCCAGAGAATGTGCCTTGCCAAGCGGCCGTGAGCGTGAGCAAGAAGCGTTTCAAGCGGGCAGTTGATCGCAATCGAATCAAACGGTTGTTGCGTGAAGCATGGCGGCTTGAAAAAGTTCCCGTAGAAAAAGCCTTGCATGAACAAGGAAAACAACGGGCGATCGTTTTCATCTTTGTGGGGAATGAATTGCCCACCTTTGATGTCATTCGACTTTGTGTGCAATCCGCGTTAAAAAAGATGCCACTTCCCTCCGATTCTCTTGAAAATGAAGAAGCTACGTCCTGAACAAACCCAGCGCAAGGGGAATACAAATCCTGCTCGCATTCGACGACTCTGGATTCTTCTACCCGTCGTTTTGTTCGCCTTTGCAGCAGCGCCTTTGAGGGAGAATTATTTCGAGATGTCAAAGCAACTCGAGATCATGACGGCTCTGTTCCGTGAGTTGAACATTTATTATGTCGACGAACTTCAGCCAGGCCAGTTGATGGAGTCTGGAATTGACGCGATGGTCAAGAGCCTCGATCCTTACACCGTCTATTATCCTGAATCGCGCGTAGAAGATTTACGTTTCATGACGACCGGAGAATACGGAGGCATTGGAGCGAGCGTCCAATTCATGAATGGGCAGCACACGCTCGTGGATGTCTTGCCGGGCTTTCCTGCTGACAAAAGCGGATTGAAAATTGGCGATGTTTTATTGTCCGTCAATGGAAATGTCCTCCCGGACGTGGATGAAGCTTTGGTTCCTGAAATGTTGCAAGGGGCGAGTGGATCTGAAGTCAATCTCTCCTATACGCGCTATGGTTGGGAGCTGCCTGTGGACCTCGTCTTGACACGTGAAAAAATCAAACTCCCCGCGGTTCCATTTCGATCTGTTGTCCGCGACAGCACGGGCTACATCATTCTCTCAGCCTTTACCCGCGGCTCATCATTTGAAGTAAGGCAGGCGTTGCGTTTCCTTCAAGATAGCGTTGGCATCAACCAACTCGTATTGGATTTGAGAGGCAATGGAGGCGGGCTATTGCAGGAATCCATCAGCATCGTGAATCTCTTTGTTGAAAAGGGACAAGAGGTCGTCAGTACCCGTGGAAAAAATGAAGAATGGTTGAAATCCTATACGACTCGAGGTGAACCCCTTGCGCCGGACTTGCCCCTTGCCATCCTCATCGATGAGCAATCTGCTTCCGCATCCGAAATTGTGGCGGGCACCTTGCAGGATCTAGATCGTGCCATTGTGATTGGTCAGGAAAGTTTTGGAAAAGGATTGGTTCAGCAAACGAAACAACTCGCCTACGGGACTCGATTGAAGGTAACCGTAGCGAAATACTACACGGCCAGCGGGCGTTGTATACAGCGTTTAGATTATGGCGGTGAGCGATCAATCGATGGGTCCGCCCTCGCCGTTGCTGATTCCGCGATTCAAGTCTTTTACACCCAAAATGGTCGCCCCGTTGTTGACGGAAAGGGCATCCAACCGGACATCCATGTGGACATTCCTTACATGAGTTACGTTTTAGAAGGGCTTTATTCCAACGGAGTGCTATTCGACTTTGCCAATGGCTGGGTATCCGAACGAGACAGCATTGCCCCTCCTTTGGAGTTTTCTTTTTCAGACGCACATTGGAAGGAATTTGTCGCATTCGCTGAGAAAAAGGACGGAGTTATTTACGAATCAGAGAGCTCATTGATTTGGGAAGAATTGCTCAAAGCCGCCGATTATGAGCACTACATCGAAGATGAACGTGAAGCATTCGAGGGTTTTTCAAGTGTGCTGGCCCCCAACACGAAACGGGATTTGAATCGCTTTCGCACAGAAATTGAAACCGCTCTGGAGGAGGAGATTATTCTGCGCTATTACCTCCAGGATGGCGTCATCAATTGGATGATCCCCCAAGATTCTGTGCTCCAACAATCCATTGATTTGCTCTCCTCAGGAGAAGCTCAACAGCTGTTGCTGGGACCTCTGAACCCTTAAGTTCATGGCTGAAACAAGAAGATACGAATCCGCTGGGACCACGAATCCTCTTGTGCAACGCGCCTATGACGCCGCGCTCGTGCTCACCGTCATTGCGCTTCCCTTCTCCAATTTTTTAATGAGCCAAGGCGCTTTTTTCATGCTCCTCGCATGGACATTGGATCGATGGAAAAACGGCCCCATATTCCGAAATCGGGGCTGGAAGTTTTGGCAGTCTCAGCTCACCTTTTGGGCTGTCCTCGCCTTGTTCTCATGGCTTTTAATGGGACAACTTTGGACCACAGATTTGTCCAACGGATGGAACGCCCTTCGCATTCAACTTCCCCTTTTGGCATTTCCATTGGTGCTGATTACCGGGCGATGGAATTTCGAGCACGGCGTTCGTCTCGTGCGTTCTGCCCTGGCCATTTCGATCATCGCCGCCTGTATCGCGGTGCTTTGGACGGGATACCAGCATGATGACCCGCTGCATGCAAGAGAATGGTCCCCATTTATTTCGCACATCCGATTTAGCTTAATGATCGCTTTGACCTGGGCTTGGTGGTTTTGGCGATTCATCCGGAACCGCTCAACTTCTGCAGCATGGACTTGGGCCGCTCTCACTGTTTTTGGGGGTTGGGTGATTTGGAAAACTGCCGCCATCACAGGACTCTTGATGATTCCAATTGCCGGCGCATTCGTTCTTTGGATGGAAGGTCTCGGCGGCCCATCGCCTCAAATTCCGAAGGTCAGAGCCAGTTTGAAGGTCATCGGGATCTTAGCGGTCATCAGCATGGGCATTGGGGCATGGAACCTCAGACCCACACCCCCTGCTGATTTTGAGATGTTGCATGCCACAGACCTAGGTGAAACATACCAGCATTTTCCGACACGATGCTTGCGTGAGAACGGCACGCCCGTGTGGGTGAATATCGCTTGGGGCGAAATGGAGTCCAGTTGGGATGCCATCAGTGCAATTCCTTTTAGAGGACCTGATGGCCGAAACCAAGAATTAAAGATGACCCTGATCCGATTTCTTGCGTCCAAAGGACTCACCAAAGATGCCGCCGGAGTCCATTCATTAAAAGCAGCCGAAATTCAACTCGTTGAGTCCGGAATTCCTTCCATTCTGGAGTTGCAGCATCACGGACTTCGAAGAAGATGGGACATTGTACAATTCGAAATTGCGAATTGGCTCGACGGAGGAGACCCAAGTGGGCATTCGCTGGTTCAACGCTTTGCGTTTTTGAATGCCGCCTTTCACATTTACCATGCCCACCCGGTCTTCGGCGTCGGAACAGGCGACTTGAATCGTGAATTCGCTGCCGCTTACGAAGCCATTGACTCTCCCCTTCAACTTCCATTTCGACTTCGCGCCCACAACCAATACCTTACGTATTTGATTTCAGGAGGCCCCATCGCTTTGGTCCTATGGCTTGCCGTATTGATTGCTTTCTATTCCTCCACAACGGCTATCCCCGAGCGAGGGGCGGCCCTTTTATTTCTTCTCATCCTCTGCCTTTCTTGCCTTTCCGAAGACACACTCGAGACTCAGGCGGGTGTCACCTTTGCCGGATTCTTCATCGGTTTGTTCGGTCGTCGGATGCAGCGCAAAATTCCAAGCCCACGGGCTTCTGATTGAACATTAGACCGGAACCTTCCAAAGCATTCGAAATGCCTCCCAAACTGCGGCAATGGGAATGTCCAACCCGCCGTTCTCGTCTTCATCTTTTGCCACTAACCAGCGGGCTTTGGCCCCAACAGGGTGCCAACGTTCCGGCCATACGGGGGCCTCATTTCCATAAAGTCCTACGCACGGGGTTCCCAAGGTGGCGGCAAGATGCAAAGGTCCCGTGCTCGAAGCAAGCAACCCTTTCGATGCGTGAATGAGTGACATGAGTTGTTCCAATTCAAGTTGGCCCGTTGTGTCAACAAAATCCTGATGTTTTAGAGAGCGAAGTGACCCCATGGAACTGGCTTCATGAGCAGTACCTGTCAGTAAAACGCGACAGCCTCGATCCAGAAACCACCTCGCAGCTTCCTCGTAACGATCAATCGACCAATTGTTTGCGCTACCCTTTGACCCCGGATGAAAAATAACACTGGGCTTGCCCGACTGCAGCCATTCCGAAGCGCCTTCAATCTTTTGTTGCGTTTCCTCCCATGAACGAACCTGCCATTGACATGCTGCCGCCCACTCTTGAGGGTCTTGGGGAACGCGCAATCCAGGCTTGAACCAACCGGTTCCCAAATGCAGACGATACAGCAATTCAAGCCCATGCCATGTTTCGTGACGTCCCGAACTTTTTCTTGATTGCCAAACACGATGGGTGAGGAATCGGAACGACGCTAATCGCCTTCCTGTTCCAATGCGGATTGGAACATGGGCCCGATGAGCTGCCCGCGCTACAGCGGGGTCTGGAAAGGCCAAAACGATCGCATCAAATCCGGTCAAAGCAGGAGGCTCGTCCGGATTCCAAATCAGCACGGCATCCACAGAAACAGCGCATCGAGCCACCGGAGCCGAATACGATCGGACTAAAAATGTTACTTCGATTTCCGGCGCTGTTTGTTTGAGCCAACCGGCCAATGGAATCGTCAGTACCAAGTCTCCAATAGCGTCTGTTCGAGCGATCAATAGACGCTGAACCTTCTTTTTATTCGCCCTTCCTAACAATGCTTGACTCCGAATGGCCCCATTTACTTTTCGATACTTCTCCCAAGTTGCCAACGCGCTCATCGCTGCAATCGTCCAACCGGTTCTACCGTCCCGCCAGCCGCCCTTGATGATCCCCGTCTTCACCCATTGAAAGCCTGACTTCACCAAGCGAATCCCAAGCCACGATACCCATCCGCCGCCGGTATACGAATGCGCCGCAATGTCAGAGAAATAAGCAATTTGACGATAGTGATCTTCCGGTGTGTGATACGAGTGATGAAGTAAATCTCCCTTCAAATGCCCTTCCTTTCCTGATTGAAGCAACATCAATCGATCGTGCGGATTCTCCCCCGACCAAACGGCCTCATGCCGCTTCCAAAGTCTAAGTTTGCGATCAGGGTACCAACCACTGTGTCGCACCCATTGCCCGCAATAAGAAGTTAACCGATTGACTGCAAAAGCCGAGTGATCTGGCTGTGCAATTGCCTTCCAGGCCAGCAGCGATTCTTTCAGCTTCTCACTTAAAGATTCGTCCGCATCCAAAGACAAAATCCAAGAACCTCGGGTTTGCTTCCAGGCCCAATTCTTCTGCTCGACATGGCCTTCGAATGCATGAAAAATAACCTGGACTCCTCGCTCCGAACACAAAGACAACGTGGCATCCGTTGAACCCGAATCGACTACAACAATCTCATCTGCCACGCCGACCAACGAATCAAGACATCGTCCGATGTTCTGTTCTTCGTTGAACGCAATAATGACCGCTGAGAGATGGGGATGCTTCATGTTCAATATGCCATTGCAAGTTACTGCGCTGAACCCATGAAGTTTCCAACGTCTCCCTTGCAGCCACAAATTGAGCGCTTAATTTTACACCATGAATGTCCTTCTGTTGGGAAATGGTGGCCGAGAGCATGCCATCGCTTGGAAATTAAGTCAATCTTCTTTGTTGCGCTCGTTGCACATTGCCCCAGGCAATGGTGGAACGGGTCACTTAGGAACTTCCGCGGATTTAGATTTGCTGGATTTTCCTAGCATTGAACGCTATATCCGTAAAAATCAAATTGAATTGGTCGTTGTAGGACCTGAAGCACCCTTGGTCAATGGCATAGCCGATTATCTCGAGGACAGCAAAAAGGTGAACGTCAAGGTGGTCGGACCGCGCAAAGCCGGCGCCATGCTCGAAGGGAGCAAGCGCTTCGCAAAGGAGTTCATGAATCGCCACTCCATTCCAACAGCGCAGTACGCCAGTTTTAAAGCCGATGAACTCGACAAAGCCATCGCCTATCTAGATACTTTCTCACCTCCTTACGTCTTGAAAGCAGACGGACTGGCTGCGGGAAAAGGAGTCATTATCACATCCTCAAAGCAGGAGGCTGAGGATACGTTGCGTTCCATGCTAGTCGATGGGGCATTCGATGGGGCTGGAAGCGAGGTGGTCATTGAGGCTTTTTTAGACGGCAAGGAAGTCAGCATGTTTGCTGTGACAGATGGGCGAAGATTCCAATTGCTCCCCTCAGCGAAAGATTACAAACGCGCGGGTGATGGAGACACCGGGCCCAACACCGGTGGCATGGGTGCGATCTCTCCCGTCCCTTTTTTAACCGAAGAGTTTCAAGAGAAGGCCCTCAATCAAGTGATTATCCCTACCATCAAAGGATTGGAAAAAGACGGGATTCCCTATGTCGGGTTTCTGTTCTTTGGATTGATGAAAGTAGGCAGTGATCCCTTCGTAGTGGAATACAACTGTCGGCTAGGAGATCCCGAAACCGAGGTCATTTTACCACGGATTAAGAGTGACCTTCTCCATCTTTTCGATAGCCTTTGTTCCGGGCTGCTTTCTGAATACGACTTGGTCGTTGATGATCGTGCAGCCAGTACCCTGATCGTTGCCAGTGAAGGATATCCTGGAGGCTATGAGAAAGGGAAGGAGATCAAATTCTCTGATGAGATCCAAGAAATCGATGGTCACATCTTCCATTCAGGAACGCGCGAAAGCAGGAAGAAAGTCTGGACGAACGGGGGACGCGTTTTAGCTCTTACCGGAAGAGGGAACGATCTAAAAGAAGCCATTAAAAACAGCTACGCACTCAAAAATTGCATTGAATTCGAAGGAGGTTTTTCTAGAACCGATATCGGTCAAGATGCCCTCACAGAATAGAATTCATTGGGGATTTCAGGTCTACACGACCTTTAAACCATGCCTCCTTCTCGCTTTGCCTTCTCGGTATACTTTTTCTGCAAACGCATCCAAAAAGCCAAACCAATGAACCCTAAGAGGATGACACCGGAATTGAACGGATCGCTCAATGGAACCAATACGGTTTCAAAGGTCCATTCGATGAATTTCGCTACGGGGGTGATGATTTCTTGCGTGTTCATGGTAATCAATTCGGTACAAAAATAAGCATCCCGTGGTATCCATCCTTCGTTCAAACCAACCGATTGCTTGGCTCATCGTTCCCGTGAGCGGTTTGTTGTGGTTTTTTCTTTCCCTTTGGATCACCGACCACACGCTGGGACAGCTCGTAACGCAAGCTGCAGGGGGGCTGATCGTTGCCGCATTGGCGCATCGAATCTATGTGAGATATGGCTTTGTGGAGCGCGGAGATCCGGCGCTTGCCTGGATCAGCATGGTTCTGCTGCTGCTCTTAATGCCGCTAGAAACTTTTGGACTGGCCCTTCGTTCTTGGACTGCTTTGTTCTTTTTTTTGGCCGCCGCCGATCAAATTCTCCAAGTCCACCGCCAAGCCTCTGCCAGCGGTTTACAATTTCGAGCCGCGGCGCTCGCTGCTTTATCCGTATTCCTCGAACCTTTACACATTGGACTAATCGCAGCGATGGTCATTGTTTTAGGTATCTCGAGACCATTCATATTCAGAGAGTGGGCAATGATGGCACTCGGGGGAGGTTGGATTTTTATTCTTGTTTTTACTTTCAAGACATTTTATCCTGAACTCGCCACTCTTTTTTTTGAAAGCGACCACATGTCCCCACTCGCTTCTCCAAGCAGTCCGCGTTGGATTGCGCCTCGATTCACTCGGCTTTGGCTCTGCATCTTAGCCGTATGGGGGGTGGTTTTGATGTTCCGAGAAAAATCCAAGATTAGCTTGAGGGCTCAAACGACTCGCTGGCATTTACTCTTGCTTTTTAGTCTCACGATTCTCTTTGCCATCCTCATTCTTCCAACATTGGATCGACTCGTTGCGCATGCGTTCCCCCCCAACCAATTCGGAGGCCTTGACAAATTGTTGGCCATTGGTGTTGCCTTTGGAATGGTCGGGAGCATCCCCATATCGCAAAGACGACAGGGTGCAACCGAAAAAAAGGGCGCGCTCCGCATGTTCGTGATTCTCGGGAGCCTGTTGATTCTTTTTATGCCCCTCTTTTGAAGGCCGAATGCCTCTCTTTCACGAACTTCGCTCAATGAAATTTGGCGTCGTTACTTTCCCCGGATCCAATTGCGACATGGACATGGTCCATGCCTTGGAGCATGACTTAGAATTCGAAGTCGTTCAACTTTGGCACAAGGACCGTGATTTGCAAGGCGCAGATGTCATTGTGCTTCCCGGTGGCTTCAGCTACGGTGACTACTTGCGCAGTGGCGCGATAGCCCGGTTTTCAGCGATCATGGAATCCGTTGTCGCACACGCGAAAAAAGGCGGACGCGTATTGGGAGTATGCAATGGTTTTCAAATTCTGTGTGAAGCGGGGCTTTTGCCTGGAGCGCTTTTGCACAACGAAAGCCAGAAGTTCATTTGCCGCAATGTCCATTTGAAGCCCGTCTCACGCAAGGCATCCATTACTTCCAATCTTGACGCGGATAGCCCACTCATGATTCCCATTGCGCATGGCGAAGGAAATTACCACATTGATTCAGATGGCCTGAAAGCGCTTGAAGACGGCGATCAGGTCTTGTTTCAGTACTGCGACGAGCGCGGCAAGGTCAACCCGTGGTCCAATCCCAATGGATCCATTCATCACATTGCAGGTGTGGCCAATAAGGACATGAATGTATTTGGTATGATGCCACATCCTGAAAGAGCTGCCAGCGAAGATTTAGGCAATACGGATGGCGCCTCAATCTTGGAGGGATTGGTTGCGCTCGCAGAAGCCTAAAGAGTTCGGGTTTTTTGTTGGGAAAATGGGCTTGTTCGCTGATGCAGACCGAACAAGAACCCCTTAGATTTGTTGTGATCGGATATATATCTCCGCTTCTGAAGCCATGAATTCCTTCCCAGCAGGCCCGCACCTATCCAAAATCAACAGCCCTTCTGACTTGCGACGTCTATTCGAGCAATCAGACTTACCTGATGTATGCGAGGATTTGCGTCAATTTATCGTTGACGTTGTGTCAGAGAAAGGGGGCCACTTCGGTGCAAGTTTGGGTGTCGTAGAATTGACCGTTGCCTTGCACTATGTCTTCAATACCCCAGAGGATCAGTTGGTCTGGGACGTGGGACACCAAGCGTATGGCCATAAAATCTTGACGGGTAGACGAGAGGATTTTCATACAAATCGAGTTTATAAGGGACTTTCAGGATTTCCGAAACGCTCCGAAAGTGTTTACGACACCTTCGGTGTTGGCCACAGTTCCACTTCCATTTCTGCAGCCCTTGGAATGGCCATGGCCAGCAAAATCAACGGTGATCATAAAAAACAACACATAGCCGTGATCGGCGACGGCGCCATGACTGCCGGTCTCGCCTTTGAGGGGTTGAATCATGGCGGATCTGAAGACACCAATCTCCTGGTTGTTTTGAATGATAACTGCATGTCCATCGATCCGAATGTCGGTGCCCTCAAGGATTACCTCACCGATATCACCACCTCGAAAACCTACAACAAGGTCAAAGATGAGGTGTGGCATCTGCTTGGACGCATTTCAAAATTTGGGCCGAATGCACAAGTGATTGCCCAAAAAGTTGAGGCCGCTGTCAAGTCAGCACTTTTGAATCAGTCCAATCTTTTTGAGTCCCTCAATTTTCGCTATTTCGGTCCAGTAGACGGCCATGACGTGGAGCATTTGGCCCAAATCATGGAGGACATCAAGCACATTCCCGGCCCTAAATTGCTCCACTGCGTCACCACAAAAGGGAAAGGTTATGCTCCTGCAGAAGCCGGAAGTCCAACGACTTGGCATGCTCCCGGGTTGTTCAATAAAGAGACCGGTGAAATCGTCCGAACTGCCAAAACAACACCACAACCGCCCAAATTTCAGGATGTTTTCGGGCACTCCATCATCGAATTGGCCAAGATGGATGCGCGCATTGTCGGTGTCACACCGGCCATGCCATCAGGTTCCTCGTTGAAGTTCATGTTGGAAGAAATGCCTGAACGCGCTTTTGATGTTGGAATCGCCGAGCAACATGCTGTGACGTTTAGCGCGGGCATGGCCACTCAAGGCAAAGTGCCGTTCTGCAACATCTATTCCAGCTTCATGCAACGGGCTTACGACCAAGTCATTCATGATGTCGCTATCCAAAATTTGCACGTCGTTTTTTGCTTAGACCGCGGTGGCGTTGCCGGAGCCGATGGGCCCACGCATCACGGAGCCTATGATATGGCCTACATGCGATGCATTCCCAACATGGTGGTGTCTGCTCCCATGGATGAAGTGGATTTGCGCAACTTGATGTACACCGCGACTCAAAAGCACCAAGGTCCATTTTCTATTCGATATCCTCGTGGAGCCGGTTCCATTGTGGACTGGCGTCAACCTTTCGAGGCCATCCGCTTGGGGTCAGGACGAAAATTACACGCTGGCGAAGACATCGCCATATTGAGCATCGGTGCCATAGGAACACAAGTCACCCAAGCCATCCCTACGTTGAAAAATCGCGCGATCTCAGCAGCGCATTACGACATGCGATTTGTCAAGCCTTTGGATGAAATGCTCTTGCATGAGGTATTTAGCTCATTCGAAGAGGTGATCATCGTTGAAGATGGTTGCATCGTTGGTGGATTTGGCAGTGCCGTGATTGAATTCATGGCAGACAATGGTTACCAAGCACGTGTCAAGCGTTTGGGGCTGCCTGATCGCTACGTGGAACATGGTACCCAGCAAGAATTGTATGCTGAGAATGGATACGACGACGCCAGCATCATTGAAACGGCCGTGCTCATGATGGAGCAGAAAAACAACCGGCTCACTTCCGTCCAAAGCGCCGGATAAACTGAATTATGTCAGACGAAATTCGCAATCGCGTGGATGAAAGCGGACTTGTTTCGCTTGACTTAGGAGACTTGTTCCCACACAGCGCCCTGGTCACATTCGATCTTCATGATTATCTCTGGGAGGGTCTTATTTTGCGTGAAAAGCCATTTCGAGAATCTCTGAAATCGCTCCAAGAATCAGACTTTCGAGGACGTACTGTTGCCCTTTTCTGTTCTTCCGAAGCTGTCATTCCTGACTGGGCCTGGATGCTCGTCACCTCACAATTGACTCAACTTCATGCCCTGGTTTGGATTGGAAATACCGAAGAGGTGAAATCCCAAATCTTGATTGCCAATATCGAAGCCATGGATCCGGCTCCATTCACCGATGCCCGTATCGTCATCAAAGGTTGTTCAGAAGCGGGAGGTCCCCATGCCTTGGGGCATGTCATCCGAAAATTACAGCCCGTAGCCCGATCCATCATGTACGGAGAGCCTTGCTCTACGGTTCCAATTTATAAGCAGCCAAAAGCTTGAGTTAGACCCGTCAGAATTCCAACATCTGCGGTAACTTCGGAGGAACATCCATTGAAGATGTCCTGACCACATGATCACAGCAAGCTCAGATAAAAAGCTCTTTCTCATTGATGCCTATGCGTTAATTTTCCGGGCTTATTACGCATTCATAAAAAACCCAAGAATCAACTCCAAAGGCCTGAACACCAGCGCTGTTTTTGGGTTTACCAACGCGGTTTTGGAGATTATTCGCAACGAAAAGCCCACCCACTTGGCAGTCGTTTTCGATTCTCCCGGAGGATCCTTTCGAAACGTCCAATATCCGGAATACAAGGCCAACCGAGACGAAACACCTGAGGACATTAAGCGTTCTGTTCCTTGGATTTTTCAGATTTTGGAAGGGCTCAACATTCCCCAGATTAGCAAAGTAGGCTATGAAGCAGACGATGTGATTGGCTTCATTGCTCAGCAAGCCGAAGTGGCTGGATTTGATGTCTACATGATGACGCCCGACAAAGATTTTGGGCAACTCGTTACGGAGAAGGTTCGCATGTTTCGACCAGCGAAAGGTGGAGGTCCTGCCGAAGTTTGGGGGCCACCCGAGATCTGCGAGAAATTCGGTGTAGACCACCCCAAACAGGTGATTGATCTCCTTGGGCTCATGGGAGATAGCGCAGACAACATCCCGGGAGTACCCGGAGTTGGGGCCAAAACCGCCTCCAAGCTGCTCCTGCAATATGGCAGCATGGAAAGCATTTTGGAGAACAGCCATGAACTCAAAGGCAAGCTGAAAGAACGGGTTGAAGAAAATCGGGAACAGGCCATACTCTCGAAGGAGTTAGCGACGATATGCCTGGATATTCCCATGGAAATTGACTTGGATGCCATGGCAATGGAAACGCCCAAACCAAAGGAATTGAGAGAGACCTTGGAAGAGTTGGAGTTTCGGACATTGGCCAAACGCATCCTCGGAGACGCCGGACCGAGCGAATCGACCAAGCCAGCAGTCAGCGTTGCAGAGCAGGCACCCATTGACACCGAAGGCTCCCAACTCGATTTGTTCGGAACACCCGCAGGGGCTTCTGGGACCACGGTTTCAGCGCATTTCACGACACAGTCGAACGACACAAACGATGGCAATTCCCTTCAGAATGTACCCCATGAATACCATTTGGTTCAGAAGCGTGCCGAGCTTGACGGTTTAGTAGAACGTCTTCAAAAAGCTCCCGTTTATGCATTTGACACCGAGACTTCGGGGCTGAACACCATGGACGCTGACTTGGTGGGCATGTCATTCTGCGTCCAGTCCGGTGAAGCTTTTTGGGTACCCGTAGCCAGTCAGGACTGGACTGAAAAAACCCTTCTAGAGTTGCTAGCCCCTGTGTTCTCGGACCCCGCGAAGGAAGTCGTTGCGCACCATTTTAAATTTGATTACAAAATGCTCGCGCGAAGAGGCGTGAAGATTCAAAACAAGTTGTTCGACACCATGGTCGCACATTACCTCATCCAACCGGAAGGATCTCACAAATTGGATCGCCTGGCAGAAGTAGAGCTGAATTACACCACAGTGCCGATTACGGACCTCATCGGCAAAGCGGGAAAGGACCAGCGAACGATGGCCGACTTAGATGTCGCTACCATTACTGATTACGCCTGCGAAGACGTGGACATCACCTGGCAATTGAGAGAGCGCTTTATCCCTCAAATGCTCGATGTAGTAGCCACCGATTTGTTCGAGTCAGTGGAAATGCCCCTTGTCCGAATTTTGGCTGAGATGGAGCTAGAAGGAGTTCGCATCGACGTAGCAGAATTGCAGACTTATAGCGTAGAGCTGTCGGAACGACTAGAGCAACTGACTGCCAATATCCATGAAGTTGCAGGAGAGCCTTTCAATATTGATAGTCCAAAGCAACTTGGCAACATCCTCTTTGAAAAACTGAGCATCCCGGCTCAAGTCAAGAAGACGAAGACGGGACAATACCCAACAGGCGAAGAGGTCTTGTCAAAACTTCAGGATGCTCACCCGATTGTCGGCGACATTCTCGCGTACCGCAAGCTCAAAAAACTGCTGACGACCTATGTTGAGCCCTTGCCCAAATTGGTCCATTTCGATACTGGCAGGGTGCATACCAACTACCAACAAACTGTAGCGGCAACGGGTCGATTGAGTTCAAAAGATCCGAATCTGCAAAACATTCCGATTCGCACACCCGAGGGTCGCGCAATTCGCAAGGCGTTCATACCTGCCAGCGATGGACATGTCCTTCTAGCCGCTGACTACAGCCAAGTAGAATTGCGAATTGCTGCAGCATTGTCGCAAGATCCCGGGCTCGTGGAAGCGTTTATCCAAGGCCTCGACATCCACACCGCCACTGCTGCCAAAGTATTCAATGTCCCTGTTGGGGAGGTCGACCGTGCCATGCGGAGCAAGGCAAAAGCCGTGAATTTCGGCATTTTGTATGGTCAAGGTGCCTTCGGTTTGGCTCAGAACTTGGGCATTCCTCGGAGAGAAGCCAAGCAAATCATCGACGCCTATTTCGAACAATTCAAAGACCTCAAACAATTCACAGCACGGTGCGTTGAGAGCGTCCGTGAAAAGGGATACGCTGAGACCGTGATGGGACGGCGGCGCTATTTACCGGATATTCAATCCAACAATGCCACGGTCCGTGCTTTCGCTGAACGGAATGCTGTGAATGCTCCAATTCAAGGGTCCGCAGCCGACATCATCAAAGTCGCAATGGTCCGTGTGGACAAGGCCATTCAATCGGCTGGATTGAAATCGCGTATGATCATGCAAGTGCACGACGAATTGGTTTTCGATGTGCCCATAGAGGAAGTCGACGCCGTGCAGGAAATGGTGAGACAGTCCATGGTTGAGGCGGTTGAAATCGCCGTGCCGCTCGTCGTCGATATGTCCACAGGAAAAGACTGGTTGGAAGCGCATTGATTCCTTGTTTTCTTCCTGAACAACGCAGTGTGTGGAACTTTTTAGGGACACTGCCGTATACGACTGCGGTGAGAGGCAAATTGTGCTTCAATATCCAGCTATAATATCATGCGTTTCATTCAACGAACACGAACCTCGATTGCAGTCCTCGGACTGGGTGTCATCCTTGTGATAGGATGCGGAGAATCCGCCGAAAGCAGCCAAGGCAATCAAGACCCAGTCGCACAAGAATCCGTCATGGATTCTGAAGGGATGTCTGTAACCAAGAGACAATCGACATTGACCAAGATTTTCCACGCGGCTCCATCTCCTATGGAAACGGCCTCGTTGATAAAGCGGAGCGGAGCACACTTTCATTCCGACGCTTTAAATCCAGCCGGTCAATCTGCGCAATACACCACCAGCGATCGTCAAGCCATCAATCTAGGGATTTACGGAGCCGACCTGAGTTATGCTACCATTTTCGAAGAAAACTCAACCAGCATTGACTACCTCGAAGCCATTCAATCTTTGAGCACCTCCTTGGGTGTGAACGATGTTTTAAGTGACGATGTGATGGGATCCGTTGAGGAGAATCGAAACGATCGTCAAGCACTCATCCGCATTGTATCAGAGACGTTCTACGACCTCAACGAACGTCTCAAGTTCAATGGGCAAGAAGACCTTGCGGGTTTGGTTGTCGCCTCGGGTTGGATTGAAGGGATGTACCTAGCCACCCGTCATTTGGACGAGGCTCCCGTCGAGTTGAAGAAACGCATCGCCGAGCAAAAGCTCACGTTGGATGATGTGATGCGCCTTTGCCGCAGCTACGAACAAACCGCTGAATTAACTGGCTTACTCAATGCAATGGCGCCAATTGAAGCTGCCTTTGCTCAAGTCAATACAGAAGAGGGAGAAAGCACCACCAACCGAGAAGAGTCCGGATCATTCGTCATCGGTGGAGGCCCCACCTTTTCGGCTGATGATGCCACCATTCAAGCCATTGCCGCTTCCGTCGCCTCTGTGCGGAACGCATGCATCCAATAATGTCACGTAGTAAGATGAAGCATACCCTTATACTCCTCCTGGCCTTTGGCCTCTTGGCAACAACTGCGCAAGCGCAATGCCGCGCATTTACCAAGAAAAACTGTATGACCGCTTTGGATGGTTACATTCAAAATGACAATTACAACAGTGCCATTCTCATTCCTGGTGATGAAGCTGAATTGATGTTGACTTTTCTTGCTGGTCAAGACTACCGTTTGGTCGTTTGCAGCCATCCCGTTCTCGGCGATGTGACTTACGAAATTTTCGATGGCCGAGGGAAGAATCTTTTTGATAGCCGGAAAGGAGAACCCAATGAAACGCATGTAGACTTCAAGGTGGAGACCACACAGCAACTTCAAGTGAAAGTTCAAGTTCCACCATCAGAAACAGCCATCATGCATGAAGGTTGTGTGACCGTGCTAATGGGCTCTAAGAGCTAATCGAGGTCCGTTCCATGAACGGAACACAAAACGACCGCGACGGACTTAGTCCATCGCGGTCGTTTTCGTTTCGTCAGCTTTTTGACCTAGACCTCAGAGGACTCATTCAAAAATGACCCGTGTCGCGCTTGAAATGCCATCCAGTTCAACCGTTACAAGGTATACACCCGCTCTTGGATTGGCCGTTCCTAGCGATAGACGTTGCAAGCCTGGAGCCAGTTGACCAGCATAAACAGTTTCTACCAAGCGGCCTGTCATATCGCGCAATTCAACGGTGACCTGCTCATGGTCCATCCATGTTTGGAACTCAAGCCAGGCTTCGCCTGCACTGGGGTTGGGATACACTTCTAATGGGATGCCCTGCAAACGCTCTCGCTCCAACAGATCAGAAGCCGTGAGTACTTGAATGTTGATGTCATCCAGGAAAATGTTGTTTCCCAATCGGCTCTCAAACTCAAACATCATCCGGAAGTTCTCCGTGAAAAATTGCTCGTAAGGAAGGACCAGCGTGTACGAATTCCATTCATCCTGACCTGATGGCGTGAATGAAAATGGGTGCGGTGGCGCAGACGGCAAATCCGTATACCCCCGGTGCATGCGACGCAAACTCCATGTTTCGCCACAATCTGGTGAAACATAAATCTTGAGTCGATCGTCTGTTTCGTCCTCGTCTTCATCCGTGCCTTTATAGCTGTATGCCCACTTGTAAGAAATTTGAATTTCTTCGGCATCCGACATGTCCATCGAGCTGCTCACCAACTGGTCTGAATTGAATTCAACAAAATTGGACCAGTTTTGAATTTTCATGGATTGGGAGCCAGAAATCGCCGCGGCAGATGTCAATTCCCAACCCTCTCCGTCCGCTCCCAAATCTACCATAAACCAATCTTCAGAGAGTTCGGCTTCTTCAAAATCATCCGCAAATGGCAACGGCAACGCTCCTGAAGGCAGCACTTGGATAAAGGACGCCAATGTCAAGCTGACTTCATCCGTGCCATTCGAGGCCGTCAGCATCACATCATACATACCCGGTTCCATGAATTGATTCCAGGGACTGGGACCTTCCGATGTTTGACCATCGCCAAATGACCAGTTCCAATTCGTCACGCCGTGGTAGCTGTTGTCGAAAAACTGCACGGAATCGCCAGCGCAAATGGTTTGGCGCGATGCTGAGAAACGTGCCTCACAAAGAATCGACCCTTCCAGAACGCCGGTTTCCTCTAAATTCTCGGGTGTCCACAATTGATTGCGCTGCGCCACGTTGCTGTACATCGCTGCGCGCATTCGCGTCCCTTGGCCTGCAGAGAACATGCGACCACAATACGAATACTCCATGTAATTCTGGACATTGTCCAGTGAACCACACGTCTCCCCATTCACATTGCAAGAGGTCCATCCACTCGTCAATGGCGTGTCGTCTACGTTGTCATCCTCATCGCAATTGTCAGCTTGCCCCGGATTGTTGCTATTGCCCCAAGTGTGCCTCAGATTCATCCAATGTCCCGCTTCATGGGTCAGTGTGCGTGATCGGTAATTGTTGCTCGTCCCCATGTTTCCGGTGTAATCGTGGGCGACCACAATGCCGTCGTTGCCCGCTCCCTGATTTCCGTTCACCGAACTGGGATACAAACTATAACCCGCTGCTCCCGCCGCATTTTCAACGACCCAAATGTTCAAGTAACTGTTGCGCGGCCATTGAATCAAATCTTTCACCTCACCGCCGCCCTCATAAGTCAAGGGGCTCAGCAAGCGGTTAATCCCTATGTGGCAGTTGCCATTCGGGTCACGCTGTGCTAAGCGAAATTCAATTTCAACGTCATTCGCGATATCCTCGAATGCCGCGATGACATCCGTGACATCCTCATTCAACTTTCTAAAGTCCCGGTTCATGACCGCAATGGCACTGTGTATTTGGTCATCACTGACGTTTTCAGGCCCATTGTAATGGATGACATGAAAGACGACAGGAATGACAATGAGTTCGTCTCGGTTGACGTCCGAGAAATCTGCCGTCTCCTTTTCCAACTTTTCATCCGCCTGCTGAGCTTCGAGGCGCAATTCCGGATGGGCCTCAAAGAAGGCCTCTGACATCTGCCATTGACCACAGAATTTCACATCCGCAGTGGAAGGCGCCCCAGAGGGAAGTTGATCTGACTGACTCCAAAGTGGAGCCATGAATAAGGCGCTCAAACCCAATAAAAATAATTGAAGCGCTCGGTAGTTTAGTGCAATTGCACCTTTTATATCCAACATGGTTTCATACTTGCGATTCGCAATTTACCATAAAATTTAGCCCAAAGTGGTACTTAACCCTGCCTGCATTTTTCTAGGAGACCGGAACAAGCTTTACTTTGGTCACATGAAGCATCTTTTTTTAGAATGGACCGCCGTTTCTGCACTGGTATTGCTTGCCAACTGCAGCGGCAGCACGGCGACACAAACGGCGCATAAAGCTGATCATCCGCAAGTCAGTGAAATCTCCATCTTGAATCTGGACTCGCTTCAAGCCCTTTACCCCCATGCCCTCCTCATTGATGTGCGGTCAGATCAGGAGTGGAACTTGGGGCATTTGGAACAAGCCGGTTTCATTTCATTTGATTGGGATCACCGCTTGGAGCCTTTGAAGCAACTTCCGACTGATCGTCCCGTCATGGTGTATTGCGAAGCCGGGGGACGGAGTGGTGTTATCACAGAAGAGCTGCGCATCATCGGACATCCACACATCATCGATCTAACCGGAGGAATGGAAGCCTGGCTTGAGGCAGGGAATCCAGTGACCTTCAGTGAACCCATTGTCCTCCCTCATTGAAGCATTAACGCCTTCAAGGGGTCTTCGAATTTTCCAAACGAAATCCTACATCCCGCATACCGGGGAGTGGGTCTTCACGCATACCATGAGCGATTCTAATGGAGTAATCGCCCGCAATCGGGAATGCCGTATTCCGTTTGAAACCAATGCGGTGATCGACCAAATTTCCCCAGCCTGAACCGAGCCAACGGCCGCGTTCGTCAGCCAATGTGCACGTTACTGTATCTCGAAGTGACTTTCCATTGGGAAAAGTGAAATCTACAAATAGGTAGATGTTGCTGAATGGATATGTCTGGTCGTGCCTCAAATCAATGAAGAAGTCATGACGGTCAAGTGAATCTTGAACCTGCCATTCAAACGTGGCAGATTCCTCAGCTTCCCAACCGCTTGAAGGCAAAGCTACATGTCCAGAAAATGCCGCATCCGTTCCGCAAGATGCCCATTGAAACGAAAGAATCACCCACCATCCGATCATGTGGATTCGTCCGGTCATCCTTCCTTTTTCTGGTTGTTATTCGTGCTTGGGGCAGGACCTCCTTTGCCTCGTCCTCGCCCTTTGTTTTGACCGCTTCCTGAAGTTGCTTTGGGTTGAGCGTCTCCGGAACGTCTTTCTGAGTCCGGTGCTGCAGACTTCGGGGCATCCTTACTCCGTCCACGGTTGGTTTGACCTCCCGTGCGTTTTGGCTTGCCTCCAGGACCAGGTCGTCCTCCTCCTTTCTTTCTTCGCTTCTGACGCTGTTCGTCGAATCGAGTCAAACTGTCCTGACCGACAACATTCGAATAAACCGAATCCACTTCATCGGGCTCCTCTTGCAATGCGAATTCAGACAACGAATGGGGATATTCTCCGCGCTCATTCATCGCCATCAATTCCTTCATATCATCTAGTGAAACCGGTACGGGGCCCGCTGCCGGAGCATCGAGATGAAGCAAATAGACGAGCTTCTTGAAGATGTCCATTTTGAAGACGACCGCGCGGCCTTCCTTCATTTTAATCTTGGCATTGGGTGAAGGGAATTCTTTGACAGATTCCACATACTGGTCCAACTCAAAATTCAGACAACACTTCAATTTTCCACATTGACCCGCCAACTTCTGCGGGTTCAAAGACATTTGCTGGTAACGTGCGGCTGAGGTGCTGACGCTGCGGAAGTCAGTCAACCAGCTAGCGCAACACAATTCCCGTCCGCAAACACCGATTCCACCAACCCGCGCCGCTTCTTGCCGTGCTCCAATTTGCCGCATTTCGACCCGAACAGCAAACGCTCCGGCCAATTCGCGCACCAAATCTCGGAAATCAACTCGATCCTCTGATGTGTAGTAATACGTGGCCTTCTTACCATCACCTTGAAATTCGACATCTGACAATTTCATCCGCAACCCCAAACGTTGAATGATTTCACGACTTTTCGTCATGGTTTCACCTTCACGCATTCGGGCTTTTTGCCAGAGGTCTATGTCGTCTTGGCTTGCCTTCCGAAGAACCTTTTTGAGTTCGTGATCGTCTCGTACTTTTTTGGCGCTCATCTGAGCCCGAACCAATTCTCCGCGCAGACTAACTACGCCGATGTCGTGACCGCGTTCAGCTTCTACAGAGATCACATCACCCACTTGTACATCCAATCCTCCAGAACGTCGGAAGAATGCTTTACGATTGGCTTTGAAGCGAACTTCGACCACGTCGAAAGCGGACTGCCCTGTTGGAAGCGCCACGCCTTCCAACCAGTCAAACACCGTCATCGGTCCACACCCCCCTGTTCCGCAATTTCCATTGCTCTTACACCCTCTCGGATTTCCGTCCTCTCCTTTTTTGCAATTGCTACAGCTCATAGTATAGCGAAGATACGCTTGCTTAGGCCGTCTTCCGCAGCAAGATGTTGACTTGTACACTCAAATCAAGGAAGACCAAACGACCATTGACATTTCCCGCAATGTCCCGATGGGCTTTTTCTAGCAAATCCTGGAGTCCGAGCACATTGTCATGGTGAATAAAAGGGGCGAATTTTTCTGCAAAACCTCTTTCCTCGTCTGTTAATCGCACCAATTCCATGGCCCCGTAATTGCCCACAATGCATTGCCTGACCATGTGCATGGAGTAGACGAAGAAGCGCTTCATCGCCTCGCGCCCCATCTTCGAAACTTCCTCGGCCAACTCGACCATCGCCGGCGAATCTTGTCCGTAACAAGCACGCATCCACCGCACAAACAAGCCATAATCCGATCCGGCTCCATCACTCTGTTGCAGCCTCAATGCAGCCGCTACATTGCCCTCAACTACTTGCGTCCACTGTGCCGCCAAGGAGGCATCCACATTGAATTTCTCGATTAAACCTGAAGCCGCCTCTGCATCCGACAGACGTGGGACTCGGATTGCTTGGACCCTCGATCGAATGGTCGCCAGAAGTTGGTCAAAGTGTTCGCTGACAAACAGCATCACCGTGCGATCTGTAGGCTCTTCAATCAGTTTGAGCATCTTGTTGGCCGTATCGACGCGCATGGTTTCTGGCAACCAGCAAATCAAAACTTTCCAGCCTCCTTGAAATGACTTTAAGCCAAGCTTTCGATTGATTTCCAATGCCTCATGAACGCTGATAAAAAGCTGTTTTTTATCGGCCCCGATCACATCCAACCATTCGGATTGACCGAAATATGGCCCTGCCAACATCCGCAGTCTCCAGGCCGCCTGGAATGGCTGAGATGTTGCCTGTTCACCGCCGTCCTTTTTGAAAAATGGAAAGGCCCAATGCAAATCCGGATGCTGCAAGGAATCATAGGACCTACAGGATGAACACTGACCACACGAGTCCGCTTCTGTGCGTTCATTGCAATGCAAGTACCTCGCATAGGCCAAGGCTAGAGCCAGTGCACCCGACCCCTCAGGACCATCGAACAACTGCGCATGCGCTACCCGATTGGATTGGACACCTTTGCGCAACCGCGCACCGATTTCTGAATGACCTATAACCTCTGCAAAACGCATGTTGCGAAGGTAGCGATTGCCCGCTAGAACGAGGCATGCAAAGACGTGTAGAACCCGCGGCCTGCTGCACTGATTCCGCTGGCAAAAACCCGATAGTGTAGATCAAAGACATTGCGCATGCCCAGTCTTAGTTTCAAAGCAGGATGCAACTGCACTTCGCTCTCAACATTGAAAGACCACCATGATGGTGCTCCCGAAGGAAGCATCAAATCCAAATTATCCGTAGCATAGTCTCCGAAATCTGCAATCTGCTTTTTCGCACTGAACAACACATGGCCTTCCACGCTGAACCAGCGGTGCTCATAATCCAAGGCCACCCTTCCAAAAACAGGCGGAATGTGGGCCATCGGCCGCGTCGTTTCGTCGCCTTTGGCCTCTTGCCTGCCGCGCGTCCAGTTAACAGCCCCTTCAAATCCACATTTTTCAGTCAGTTGTGATTTGATTTCAAAACGTCCTCCGACAATCAGGGCTTGGTCAGCATTGACATGCGTCTGGATTTGGGCTGAATCACCATCAATCCAGAACATCGAGGCTCCATCCAATGTCACATTTTGAGGCACAATCGCATCATCCAAGAAGCTGGCGAATCCCGTCAAAGTACACGAGAGGACATTTCGATTTTGCAGATTCCAAGTGACACCTTGCTCCAAACTGGTGAGGTATTCTGGCTTCAGAGAATCATTGGGAAGCAAGACGAATCCACCCTTCTCACGGACTTTCCCTACGTCATCGACATTCGGGTTTCGGAAGCCGGTGGACAACGAACTCATGGCGCTCCACGCTCCCATGCTCATCCATTGGCTAGAAACCCCGCCCGTTAAAGCACCGTTTTTCATATTCAATGCATCAAAGGGAAGCACAAAACTCGAATTCGGATTGAATTGGGCATTCAATTGGGACTGACTCCAACGGATTCCCGCCGCAAGACGATGTTGCCGCCAGGGCCATTGGGCTGTAGCAAAAATTCCTTGAGTCGTCAAACCACTTCCACCATTGGGATAGCGGGTTAGTGCGGGTTGAATGCTGTCCGCATCCATCACGTGGGTTTGTTGCGCCACTGAGGTAACGGCATCCCATGATGCACTCACTCCCCCCGTAATATTCAAGCCGGAATACCACCGTTTATGGAAGGTTGAATATCCATTCAACACTTGCACTGTCTCCGTTTGGGTTTCGAGCCAATCGTCTCCAAAACGCCGTTTGATGCGCGACTCCTCGATGCGTTGAATCGCCACCTGAGATTCCCAAGACACATCCCATCGCTGGAGTTGACGCGCGTACTTCGCAGAGCCCAAAGCGCGCCTTTGCGGGCCATAATCCCACTCTGCCCATTTCAATTGGCCATTGCTCCAATCGCCCGAAACGTCATAGCGCGGTACGTTGGTGCTCGTACTGTATTGGAAATTCAAATCCACCACGCCCGGGCCAGCCTGAATGCGGAATTTCTGCAACAGATCCGTCTGTTGATACCCTGAACCTTTTTGAATTTCAGGAGAGGTGTTGACGAGCATCGAATCCACGCCGTTCACGCGCTCAGCATAGAGCGAATCCAATCCCCATGTGGCATCGCCATGTCGTCTCCAGCGTCCCATCCGTAAATCACCGTAATCTGATCGGCTTACACTGGTTAAGCTGGCCCAGCCAGGACGCGAAACCTCGACGTCCACATGACCCGTCCAACTGGAATTGGGAGTCCGAAAAGCCATTGAACTTCGAACACCGAAATTCCTCACCCCCAGTTTTGGCGTACGTGTGTGGTAATGAATGACTCCGCCCAGAGCATCACTGCCAAACAAGATACTATTTGGACCGAGCAGAACATCCGTACGCTCCAAAACCTGCGGGTCAATAGTGATCGCATTTTGCAAATGACCACTGCGGTAGATGGCATTGTTCATCCTCACGCCGTCCACCACAAGCAAAATCCGATTCGCCTCAAACCCTCTCAAGATGGGCGAACCCCCACCTTGTTGACTCTGTTGAACCATGACAGACCCCGTTGCCCAAAGAAGTTCTGCCGAATTCTGTGGGACTTCCAATGGCTCAACCGTTCGGGCTATGCTCGCCATGCGTTCCACTCGCATGGAAAGAGAAGCGTCCTGTGCACCCACCAATCCCTGGCTCACTACTTCAGCTGTTTCCAAACTGATCAGGTCTTCGACCATGCGTATTTTTTGGGGAACAGGGTCTCCCGGATACACGACCATGTCCATGAAACCAATGCTGCGAAACACCAAAGTGTCCGACATGGATGTTCTTAAAACGGTGGCATTACCGCTGACATCCGTCATCACACTTTGTCCTGAGTTCTTATTGAATACCACCGCAAAGGGAATGGGTGTCAAACCATCGGAACCAACCGTTTGAATTTGGTTGCTTTCCTTGGAGGCAATCCCATTCAAAGCCCTCGAAATAGCCGGTGCGTCTTCTAGGGCTTTTGGCGTACTCTTCATTTGAATCTCACTTTGCTGAGTCTCCATTCCGCTCGAATCTGATTGACCCCGCGCAACACCCAATCCAAGTAGCATGCAACTGAAGCCCAAAGCGATCGTTCTTCCGTTCATTCTTATGATGAGCCTTGTGTGTCTGCGCATGCCTAGGCGATTAGCAAGAATTGAGCCAACGTGCATGAAATTAAACGGAAAATATGGATTCCAAGACATCATAACTCTGGATGGTTTTTGGACCGCTCAAGTGATGTTGCAAATATCGGACCTGACCCAACACGAGATGACGCCGGTCAGTCAGGCTGAGTTTTTGCGGAGCATCCATGGAGGCCTCAGGACTCGACCAATGGACGAACAAAGACGCCAATTGAGGCCCTAAGTGATCATCATCTTCATACACTTCGTCCATCCATTCGCCTGTTTGCAAATCCAACCCCTTCCTCCCTTGCGGTTCCAAAGTGGGTGCTAAACCCAACAACGCGATCAACTGGCCTAAAAACTGAACGTGCATCCAGCCTGTTTGCGGGATGGTTTCGAGTTGCTCCAACGTGTCCCAAAACAAGTCGAATACTTCCGGATGCGCTGACTCCTCGGGCAATGTTTTAAGCACCACCTCTGCAAGGAAGAAAGCCACCGAACTTCTGCGCACGTCGGAGATCAACTGTTCAAACATCACCGCTCGATGCGCTTCGCTGTAACGGAATAAGCCTTCAGATCCTTTTCGTTTCAATCCGCTGACTTCCAATAGAGCCCCCGGATGCCACAGTCCAGCCTGGCGTTTTTTGCCCGTTCCCAATCGAACCCACAAGGGGACCACACCCAGTTCCCGACTCAAGACACGAATAACCCGAGTTTGATCACCGTGTGCCGTTGATGACAGCACAATGACCCGGTCTTGGTCAATTGAAATGGAACCCATGATGGGAAGTTAGGGACCCGCGGACGCAAACGGACCACATCCGGTCAACAAACCAACCTCTTGAGGGGTTAATTTAGCGAACTCAGTTCTCGTCCATGGAAAACAACACGCATTCGCAAGAAACCTCAGATTTTGGGGCGAACCTCTTCAATTACCGCCGAAGAAAATCGCGTGATATGATGATTGGGTCATTGAGTATGGGCGGCGATGCACCCATTCGGGTTCAATCGATGACCACAGCGGACACCCTAGATGTGCCGTTGACTGTCGCTGAAAGCGTGCGCATGATCGAGGCGGGGTGTGAGCTCGTACGCATCACCGCGCCTTCCAAAAAAGAGGCGGAAGCGCTGAACGAGATTGCGAATTCTTTGCGGGCGTTGGGTCATGATGTGCCGTTGGTCGCAGACATTCATTTCACGCCCAATGCAGCGGAAGTCGCCGCCGATTACGTGGAGAAGATTCGTGTCAATCCAGGCAACTATGCGGATAAGAAGAAATTTGAAGAGCTGACCTATTCCGATGCAACGTATGCGGATGAGCTGAAGCGCATTGAATCCCGATTCACTCCGCTCGTGCTCAAGTGCAAAGCCTTGGGACGGGCGATGCGCATTGGCACGAACCACGGCTCTTTGTCTGACCGCATTCTGGGTCGATATGGCGACACGCCCATGGGCATGGTCGAAAGTGCTTTGGAGTTTTTGCGGATCTGTCGTCAGCACGATTACCACGACGTGGTCATTTCGATGAAGGCCTCCAATCCGCAAGTCATGGTGCAAGCCTATCGACTTCTGGTCTCTCACATGGACCAGGAAGGCATGGACTATCCTTTGCACTTAGGAGTGACTGAAGCGGGAGACGGGGAAGATGGTCGCATCAAAAGCGCTGTGGGCATCGGAACGTTGCTCGAAGACGGCTTAGGTGATACCGTCCGGGTTTCGCTCACGGAAGCTCCGGAGGCTGAGATGCCCGTTGCACGAAAGTTGGTTGAACGTTACGAAGGGCGCAAGAACCTCGAGGACATTCCTGCCGTTCCGCTGAGTTTTGATCCATTTTCATACCAGCGCAGAGCGACTCATGAGGTCGCCAACATCGGACAACGTCACGTCCCCGTCGTTGTGCATGACCTGAGCAATCAGCCGATTACACCTGCGAGACTGTTCGGTTGTGGCTACCGGTATTCTGTGCCTTTGGACAAATGGAACCTGGATGACTTTGCCTGTGATTTCATCTATGCTGGTGATCAAACGGTCGACTTTGAATTGCCCGGCACGCTCGGTGTAATTCAAAATGCTGACGTTTTTGCCGGGGGCACCCGACACTTCCCATTGTGGGACGCTCATGCCTGGACGACAGCACCATCCACTGCTCGCATTGAAGCCGCCATTCACTTCGTAAAAGTTGAGCGGTGCCACCTAAGGGATGCCTTCATTGATTGGGTGAATTCGCAAAACAACGTGGTTTTGGTCCTGACGACATCCCACGCCCATGCGATGGCTTCATTGCGCGCCATGTGCATGCGATTGGATGAAGCGAAATGCCGTGTTCCTGTGGTGTTTCATCGGCATCCTGAGGTGACAGAAACCGAAACTTACCAATTGCATGCCGCTACGGATCTCGGTGGACCGCTTCTAGACGGCTTTGGAGATGGCATCTGGTTAGGCGGCACAGACGTTCCATTGCAATGGCGGAACTCTACGGCATTCGGGATCCTTCAAGCCACACGAACACGGATTTCGAAAACGGAGTACATCAGCTGTCCTAGCTGCGGAAGAACTCTTTTTGACCTTCAAGAGACCACAGCAAAAATTCGTGAAGTCACCTCGCATTTGAAGGGGGTGAAGATTGGGATTATGGGCTGCATCGTCAATGGTCCTGGAGAAATGGCCGATGCCGATTACGGCTATGTTGGGACCGGGCCGGGCAAAATCACCTTGTACAAGGAAAAGGAAGTCATTCAACGAAACGTCCCGGAAGCCGAGGCTGTGGAAGCACTAGTCGAATTGATTCGAACGCATGGGGACTGGGTTGAACCCGTGATTGCTTCACATTAAGCTTCCGTGCCGCCAGACGAGGTGGCAGTCTTAGACACCTCAATTTCTGAAGCATCCGCAAAAAACTTTCGTTGCGCGAATAACAGCGTGATGACGCCAATCGAGATGGCTGCATCGGCTAAATTCCAAATCGGCGGGAATATCTCATGAGACCGCATGCCATCAATGGGCCACCATGCAGGCCACCGCGCTGTGAAATGAAACATGTCCACCACATTGCCCATTAAAATTGGCGCATAGCCTCCCTCTTCCGATAGGAACTGAGCAACCAGTCCCCAAGAACTTCGGGAAAACAATACACCGTATACGGCGCTATCAATGATGTTGCCAATCGCACCGGCCCAAATGAGCGCGATGCAGGCCAATAACCCTCGGTGCGCTCCTTCTTTCAGCAATTTGTTGAGATAGAAACCCAACCCCACAGCAGCCACCAAACGGAATGAAGTCAGCAATAGCTTCCCTGCAGCACCCGGAAGGGCCCAGCCAAACGCCATTCCTTCGTTTTCAATAAACTGCAATTCAATCAAGCCTGGAATCAAGGTCGTTTGTTGACCCACCGCATAAGATAGTTTGATCCAAATCTTGACCACCTGATCGGCCACCAACAAAGGCATCACAATGGCCAGAAACCATCCTCCCAATGATTGAATGCGTGTCAACGGTTATTGCTGATTCTTTGCTTCAATGGACATGGTCGCATGAGGGACCAAACGCAGCCTTGCCTTCGGAATCAGCTTGCCCGTTACTCGGCAAATGCCGAACGTCTTGTTTTTAATTCGGAGCAGTGCATTCTCCAAGTTTCGGATGAACTTCTCCTGACGTGATGCCAGTTGAGCGGTCTCTTCCCGACTCATGGTCTCCGAACCATCCTCCATCATTTTGAAGGTCGGCGACGTATCATCCGTTGTGTTGTCATCTTGATGCGACAGCGCTCGTTGCAACTCATCATAATTCTCCCGTGCAACTTGCAATTTCTCTTGAATCAAAGCCTCAAATTCTTGAAGGTCTTTGTCCGTGTAGCGTGTTTCTGCCATGACGGTATTATCTGTTCACTTTTTTCAAGGTCATCCAAATGGATTGACCATCGTCTAATATCACCTCTTCCTTCGAGTCCACTTCATTCCAATGAATCTCGTCGGCCAACGTCTCGGCCCGAATATAATCCAAATTCAATGCAATCGCCTGCCGGATGGACTTTTCCGCTTTCAACTGGACTTCAATCCGATCCGTGACCTCGAATCCCGACTCCTTTCGCATCGTTTGGATGCGGTTGACCAATTCGCGCGCAATTCCTTCTGAGCGTAAGCTCTCGTCCAAAACAATGTCCAACGCTACGGTCACCCCAGCAGTGCTCGAAACCAACCATCCCGGGATGTCTTCCGTCGCAATTTCTACATCAGACAGCAATACTTCTGCGGCTCCCAATCCATCCGCAGGGTGCACCTCGATGCTTCCATTGGACTCTAACCGTTGGATGGCTTCGGCCCCCAAGGTGGCTACGGCTGCTGCCAACGATTTCATCCGCTTACCAAAACGAGGTCCCAATTGCTTGAAATCCGCCTTGATGCGTTTCACAATGGTGACGTCTGATTCTGCTCCGTCCCGAAGAATTTGCAATTCTTTGACGTTCACCTCACTCAAAATCAAAGACTCTACGGCCCTCAATCGACGTTCCATATCAGCGTTCAATACGGGCACCAATATTCTTCGCAACGGTTGTCGAACACGCAACTTTTCCCGCTTTCGAAGCGATAGCACCTGAGACGAAAGTTGCTGGGCAAGTGCCATGCGCGCCTCCAACTCCAAATCAATCCAATGCGTTTTAACTTCCGGGAATGTCGTGAGGTGGACGGACTCCATGTCACTCATACGGCCAAGCCCTTCTTGCAAATCGCGGAACAACCGATCCAAATAGAACGGCGCAATGGGCGACCCTAAAATGGCCACGGTTTGCAAGCATTCCACCAAGGTTTGATAAGCACTCATCTTATCCTCCGTCAACTCGCCTTTCCAGAACCTTCGGCGTGACAAGCGCACATGCCAATTGGACAATTCGTCAATGGTGAACGATTGAATTGCACGGGCAGCTTTGGTGGGCTCTAGGTCCTGGTAAGCCTGGTCAACTTCCGCGATCAATGAATGCAAACGTGATAAAATCCAACGGTCAATTTCAGGGCGTTGATCATACGCAATGGCTTCTTCCGATCCATTGTACCCATCAATATTGGCATACAACACCAAGAAATTGTAGGTGTTGTGCAGCGTCCCAAAGAACTTCCGCTGCACCTCGCCAATGCCGTTCTCGTCGAATTTCAAATTGTCCCAAGGCTGGGCATTCGAGATCATATACCAACGGGTCGCGTCAGGTCCATACTGCTCGAGTGTCGCAAATGGGTCCACTCCATTGCCCAGTCGCTTGGACATTTTAAGTCCATTTTTATCCAATACCAGGCCATTGCTCACGACGCTTTTGTAAGCGACAGAGTCGAACACCATGGTGGCAATCGCGTGCAAGGTGTAAAACCAACCCCGGGTTTGGTCCACTCCCTCTGCAATGAAGTCCGCAGGAAATGCTGTTCCTTGGTCAATTTTCTCTTTGTTCTCGAAAGGATAATGCCACTGTGCGTAAGGCATTGATCCGCTATCAAACCACACGTCAATCAAGTCGGATTCCCGTCGCATCGGACGTCCATTCGCACTCTTGAGCACCACCTTGTCAACGGCGTGCTTGTGCAAATCAAATACGTTGTAATTCGATGTCGAAAAATCGCCCGCGACAAACTCAGCCAAGGGGTTGGACTTCATCAAACCGGCAGAAACACTTTCGTCGCAAAGCACTTTGAGTTCTTCGATGGAACCGATGCACACTTGCTCCAATCCATCTTCTGTGCTCCAAATTGGAATGGGAATGCCCCAGAATCGAGATCGACTGAGATTCCAATCGTTCAAGTTCTCCAACCACTTACCGAAGCGGCCTGAACCCGTGCTTGCCGGTTTCCACCGGATGGTGTCATTCAACTCCTGCATCCGGACCTTCGCCGCGGTGGACCGAATAAACCAACTATCAAGCGGGTAGTACAAAATCGGCTTATCTGTCCTCCAACAATGCGGGTAATTGTGCTCGTATTTTTCGACGAAAAAGGCCTGGCCCCGCCCTTTGAGTAGGATGGCGATTTCAACGTCGACAGACCGTTCGGGTGCCGTCCCTTCCGCGTAAAACTCTTGTTTTACGTAACGCCCAGCCAAAGGTCCAATGCCATCGCGTATGCGACCCTGCATGTCCACCAACGGGACTCCGTGTCCAGTTCCATCATCAATGAGCATCGGCGGTACACCGGCCGCTTTTGCAACGCGGGCGTCATCAGCACCGAATGTGGGCGCCGTATGGACGATTCCGGTGCCATCTTCTGTGGTCACAAAGTCTCCAGGGATGACCTGGTAAGCCCCTTCGATGCCGTCCATCGGTTCTGCCCAGTCAAACAGGGGTTCGTAGCGAGCACCGCAGAGCTCTTTGCCTTCGAATCGTGCCAAAACCTCGTGTTTTGGCGCATTTTTCCCTGCAAATTGTTTGGACACAAGTGCCTCGGCTAAAACGACCAAGCCTTTGCTTTCGGTGTAACGGTTGGTTGTTGACACCAAAACGTAAGAGATGTTCGCCCCAACGGTCAAAGCTGTATTCGAAGGCAAGGTCCATGGCGTCGTCGTCCAGGCCAGGAAATCAACGGGTAACTCGTCAAACTCCTTGATCCTTTCAGGCGCGATCCGCTGCCGCATCTGATTTGCCGACTCAGGCAACGCCCTGAACTGCGCAACCACTGTTGTGTCCTTGACATCCCGATAGGCGCCTGGTTGATTCAATTCGTGTGTGCTCAGCCCTGTTCCTGCAGCAGGACTATACGGCTGAACCGTGTAGCCCTTGTAAAGCAAACCCTTGTCGCTCAGCTGTTTGATCAACCACCAAACACTCTCAATGTATTTGTTTTCATAGGTCACATAAGGCGACTCCATGTCCACCCAGTATCCCATTTTTCGGGTCAATTCGTTCCAGATATCGGTGTAGCGCATGACCGCCTCACGACACGCTTCATTGTACTCTTCAACGGAGAGCTTCACCCCGATGTCTTCTTTTGTAATACCGAGCTCCTTTTCGACTCCTAGCTCCACCGGCAGTCCGTGCGTATCCCACCCCGCCTTGCGCTCAACTCGATACCCCTTGAGGGTATGGAATCGACAAAAAATATCCTTAATAGCCCGCGCCATAACGTGGTGAATCCCCGGCCTCCCGTTGGCCGAAGGGGGGCCTTCGAAGAAAACATACGGCCGATCAGCAGGTCGAGAATCGATGCTTTTCTGAAATGTATTCTCACGTTCCCATTGACCCAAAATACCATGAGCAATTTCAGGCAAGTTCAAACTGCCCCGTTCGGGAAAAGAATTCGGATGGAGAGACTTGGACATGGGATGCGCTATTCGATAACACCTGCATTCAGGTGCCGCGAAGATAACACGGCAAAAGCTGCCAAACGAATGAAGACTTTCGCTTATACCTGGCTCAATTTCACCATGTTTGTCATACCCGATTCAGCAATGGGCATGCTCGCCAAATGGACCACCATATCTCCAGATTCAACGCAACCTAGTTTGGTCAATTCAAACTTGATGTCGGCAATCGTATGATCCGTGCTCACCATCTTTTGATACGGATAAGCTGTCACGCCCCATACGAGCGCCATTTGACCCAATATCTTCTTGTTCGCTGTAAACATGTAGATGTGCGCTTTCGGTCGTTGACTTGAAACTTGAACTGCCGTGTAGCCACTAAAAGTCATCGTCACGATGGCTTTCGCTTGTACTCGTTTCGCCAAACGACATGCATTGTAACACATGCTATCACTTACATATCGCTTGTCTGACTGACTGAGAGGCGGCCTTTCGTAGTAGTACATGCTATCATGAACCTCCATGGATTTCAGGATCAATGTCATCGCTGACACCGCTTGAACGGGGTACGCTCCTACGGACGTTTCTGCACTCAACATGACGGCATCTGCACCGTCGAGAACTGCATTGGCGACATCATTGACTTCAGCCCGTGTTGGAACTGCATTTTCAATCATCGACTCCATCATCTGTGTTGCAACAATGACGGGCCTTCCGATGGCCATACAACGACGAATGATGTCCTTTTGTACCATGGGCACATCTTGCATTGGAATTTCCACTCCAAGATCGCCCCGAGCGACCATCACGGCATCCGTTGCTTCAAGGATGGCGTCCAAATCCTCAAGTGCCTCCGGCTTTTCAATTTTAGCAACAATGCGCGCGTGTTTCCCCGACTTCGCTATCAATTCCCTGAGCTCATGAATGTCAGAAGCTTTTCGCACAAAGGACAAACCAATCCAATCGACGTCCTGGTCCAATGCAAATTGCAGATCCAGCGCATCTTTTGGCGTAATACACGGCAACGAAATGACCGTTGACGGCAGATTAATGCCCTTTCTTGGCTTCAAGGTTCCCCCGTAAATGACCTCACACTTGACCGCATCCTTTTCATTGGTTTCCAACACGTGCATGCGGAGCTTTCCATCGTCCAACAGCACTGGTTCACCAGCCTGAACATCCCGAGCAAACTCCATATAATTGGTGAACACCTCATTTCCTGAACCTTTGCCATCCCCTGTTCGAATGGTCACGGTCTCGCCGACCACCAACTCCATCGCACCTCCTTCAATATCCCCTACACGGAGTTTAGGCCCCTGCAGATCCGCAAGCAAAGCGGTATGCGTGCCCAACTTCTTGTCAACAGCTCGAACGGCTGCAGCCGTCGCTCCATGCACCTCATAAGCCCCGTGAGAAAAATTCAGTCTCGCCACGTTCATTCCCGCCTCAATCAATTCCGTTAATACCTCTTCCGATGAAGATGCCGGACCCAAGGTTGCCACTATTTTCGTTCGTTTCATTGTTCTTCGTTTCCTTCCAAATGCAGGCTGTTCGTTGCAGCCAAATCAAGCAATGCCAGGTGCTCTATTGCTCCTGAATTTAAAGGGTCAAGCATCTGCGCATAGGAGATCGATGCACTCGCCTTCAAGCGCGCCAACCAATCTCTGCCAGGAGCTCCACCTTCACCGATTTTGATCAAGTAATCCAGTTGGGCCGCACCTTGAAAACGTGCAAGCACTCCCGTTGGAGTCCTGTTTTCAATCAAGGCCACCGAAATCGCTTGCGATTGGGATTCGTCCACACAGCTATACACCATGTGATCGGTCGATTCCTTTCGTTGAGGAACGTTCAAGACCTTGAAAAATTCCAAATTCCAACCAAACAACCCATTCAACTCCCACGTCAAACGGTGCGGTGATAAATGGCTGCCTAAGCCAATCAACTCAAAATCACATGCATCCGCAAAATCCGATTCTAGCCACTGCATTGCAGCTAAGATACCTCGAGTCCACCAGTTCCCTTAACCCAGTCTATCGTTTTTCAGCTGATCGACCAGAATTCGATGACCGCCTCCGATGATTTTTGGTCTGACTTGGCTTCTGAGAACTCTTTGACTCCGGTGTTTCAGTCTGAGCCGGCTGATCGCTCTCCTCCTTCCTTTGGGATGTTTTGGTCGTTTCAAAAACTGACCTCCACGCCCCGCGTGCCGCGCGCTGTTCTGCGGACTTCTTTGAACTCCCCGTTCCAGAACCGCGCTTAATTCCTTCAATCAGTGCGTCCACATCATACCGCGTCTTGCCCTTAACATGGTATTCTCGTTTCACTTCAAATGAGAGCGAAACCTTTTCTCTTTGAGCCCAATGGTGCAGTTTCGATTTGAAATCGACCGTTTCATGCACTTTGTGATCAGCTCCGTGTTTTTTGAGCATGCGCATCACCGCTTTGCTCGTTTTTAGATAGCCGTGATCCAAATAAATCGCGCCAATAAGGGCCTCCAACGCGTTCCCAACGACAGTGGAATGCACGTCCGTTTTCCTCATCTTGGTGCGAATCAATGAGCGTAACTCCATATTGGCACCAACCAAGTTTAGAGTTTCACGGTTGACCATTTTGGATTTCCGTTGTGTCAACCCTCCTTCCTGTTCCTCTGGAAACGATTCGTACAAAAAGGACGCGACTACCAAATCCAACGCGGTGTCTCCCAAGAACTCCAGGCGCTCATTACTTCGCAGACCCGTCGTATCTCCATCCAACATTGATGAATGGGTCAACGCTTCATTGTAAAATTCAATTTTACGGATACGCAATCCAAACTCTCTCCGCACCAATTGTTGGATACTCAGAGGCGATTTTTTCCAGAAAATCAATCGATTCAACCCATTGGACGGCCTATCGCTCATCCATTAAGCTTGGAACTCCTTAAATAAAACAGAGGCATTGTGACCTCCAAAACCAAAGGTATTGGACAACGCTGCCCGCACCTTCCGATGCTTTGCTTTGTTCAAAGTGAAGTCGAGCTTTTGATCCAGACCTTCATCCGGAAACTCGAAGTTAATTGTTGGTGGAATGACGCCGTGTTGAATGGCCAGAATACAGGCGATGCCTTCAATCGCGCCCGCAGCACCCAAAAGGTGCCCCGTCATTGACTTCGTTGAACTGATGTTCAAATCATAGGCGTGTTCACCAAAAACTCCTTGAATGGCTAATGTTTCGGCTATGTCTCCTAAAGGAGTTGATGTACCGTGTACATTCACATAGTCGACGTCTGAAGGTGACATTTCAGCATCGTCCAATGCAGCCTTCATTACATTCCGGGCGCCCAGTCCTTGCGGATGAGGGGCCGTAATGTGATGCGCATCTGCACTCATGCCACCGCCCACCATTTCGCAATAAATCTGAGCTCCACGCGCTACAGCATGCTCATATTCCTCGAGGATGATGGCGCCACCACCTTCACCCAACACGAACCCATCTCGCGTTGAGTCAAACGGCCGAGAGGCTCGAGCAGGATCATCATTGCGTGTCGAGAGCGCTTTCAAGGCATTGAAACCTCCTATGCCACCCTCTGTAACAGCCGCTTCTGAACCCCCTGTCACCATCACTTCAGCTTTGCCCAGCCGGATGTAGTTGAATGCGTCAATCATCGCATTCGTACCACTCGCACAAGCGGATACCGTGCAAAAATTAGGCCCGCGAAATCCATGACGGATACTAATGTGTCCCGCCGCAATATCCGAAATCATCATCGGGATGAAAAACGGACTGAATCGTGGAATGCCTTTGTTTTCGTGGAAGTTCAACGCTTCATTCATGAAGGTTTGGAAACCTCCAATACCCGAACCCCAGATGACACCGACCCGGTCATGATCCAATGGCGGGTTCTCTCCGGCAAGTCCTGCATCCTCCAATGCCTCGTCCGTGCATGCAATGGCATACTGAGCGAACAAGTCCATTTTTCGCGATTCTTTGCGGTCAAGAAACTGAGAGACGTCGAATCCTTTGACTTCGCAAGCAAATTGTGTTTTGAAGTTGGTGGCATCAAATTTAGTGATGCCTGCGGCTCCACTTTTGCCATCAACCAATCCTTGCCAATACGATTGCACATCATTTCCTAGAGGCGTCACTGCCCCTAGACCTGTAACCACTACCCTTTTGAGCTCCATGCAGAGCAGGATTTACTTAACCGTTCCGGAAATGTATTCGACAGCCTGACCTACCGTGCTGATTTTTTCAGCCTGATCGTCAGGAATGGCAATATTGAATTCTTTTTCAAACTCCATGATGAGTTCTACTGTATCCAAGGAGTCAGCACCAAGGTCATTGGTGAAACTTGCTTCCAAGTTGACTTCTCCAGCATCTACTCCCAACTTATCGACGATAATCGCCGTTACTTTTTCTTGAATCTCAGACATAGCTTAGCTGTTTTTCGGGGCGCAAAGTAACCAATTACAATTTGAACCATCTAACGTTTCGGTCAACTTTTCTTATTCTCTTTGAAAATCCCTCGACGAATCAATGGATTTCCACCATTATCTCACCCAAAGGTTTCCTCTCTAAGTGTGGAACGGTGCAGTCTTCAGCCGGATAACCGACAGGAATGAGAAGAAAAGCCCGCTCATTCGATGGTCGTTTCAAAATTTCCGTCAAAAATTCCATGGGAGAAGGCGTATGCGTCAAAGATACCAAACCTGATTCATGCAATGCATTGATCAGCATTCCACAGGCAATGCCTACTGATTCCTGCACATAATAGTTCTGTTGCTTCGGTCCTTCTGTGCTTTCAGAAACAGTCCATACTTGTCTAAAAACAACAATCACAGCCGGCGCTTCCTCTAAATGCGCCTTGAAGTGATTCGTGTCAAAGACTTTCAAATCTTCCAACCAGCGATTTGACATACGCCCGTGATAGTTTTCATATTCCTCTTTCTCAGCGGCCTCACGAATTGCTCGTTTGACTTCAGCGTTCGTCACCAAGCAAAAAGTCCACGGTTGCTTGTGTGCTCCGGAAGGAGCTGTTCCTGCTGCAGCGATGCAGCGTCGAATCACCTCGAGTGGCACCGGCGTTGTATCGAAATGACGAACGGATCTTCTTCCCTGCATCCGAAGCAACATAGAATCGGCTCTCTCCAACATCTCCTCTTCGCTCAAACGATCGAATTCAAGCGGAATATGGTGAGATTCCGACGCGCTCATATCTGTCCGGCTTTTCGAATACGTCGCATTAAATCAGATGCAAAGACAAACTCTTCCAATTCAGGAACACCCCCTGCGAGCAACCCCGTTCGATTGCCTCTCCACAATATCCGGCCTTCATGAACAAAGTGAATGGTGTCGCTTGCCTCCATAACGCTATTCATGTCGTGAGAAATCACCACGGTCGTCATGTTGTATTCGCGTGTGATTTCCAAAATCAATTGATCGATTACGATGGCCGTTTGGGGATCCAATCCTGAATTCGGCTCGTCACAAAACAAATACTTCGGATTCATGGCGATGGCCCGCGCAATGCCCACACGTTTTTGCATTCCACCACTGCATTCTGCAGGATATCGCTTGCCTGCATCTCCCAATTCCACTCGCTCCAAGCACTCCTCTGCTCTTTTGGTAATTTCAGATGCGGTCATGTCGCTGAACATCGTCAAAGGAAAACTTACATTTTCTAAAACGGTCATGCTATCGAACAAAGCAGCCCCTTGAAATAGCATCCCAATCTCTTGACGAATCTCTTTACGATCTCGGCGAGAAAGCGCCGTGAAGTTCCTCCCGTCAAAAGAAACGTGGCCCTGATCCGGCTCGATCAATCCGACCGTGCATTTGGTCAAAACACTCTTGCCGCTCCCACTGCGCCCAATGACAAAATTGACCTGTCCCCGTTCAAAAGTCGCCTGCACATCCTTGAGGACGTCATGGTCACCGAATGACTTGGATATGTGATGCAGTTCGATCAAGATAGCTTCAATTGAGGAGCATTTGAGTTAAAATCAAATTGGCCACCATGATGATGACAACACTCCATACCACCGCACGAGTGCTTGACCGTCCAACTTCCAGTGCCCCTCCAGAGGCATAATAACCGTGATAAGCCGAAACGCTGGTGAGGATGAATCCAAAGGCCACGGTCTTCGTTAAGGCATAGATGACGTCAAAAACATGGAAGTCTACCTGCATGCCGTATTCAAAATCTGCCAATGAGCTCACTCCGGTGGCAACACCTACCCAAGCTCCGGCACCGATGCCCATGAACATGCTTAAAATGACGAGGAATGGCACAATGATCAGGCCGGCAATGATTTTGGGTAAAATCAAATATCCGGCACTGTTCACCCCCATGATTTCCAAGGCATCAATTTGCTCTGTAACCCGCATCGTTCCAATTTGAGAAGCAATATTGGATCCGACTTTTCCAGCTAAAATTACAGGGATGAGCGTCGGAGAGAATTCCAAAATCATGGTTTGACGGACGGTAAACCCAATGGTATAAACCGGGATCCAACCGCCAATTTGGTGCGCCGTTTGAAGGCATATGACAGCGCCCATGAAAAGGCTCAGCAGTGCCACAATCCCAATGGATTGCGTGCCAATCGCATCCAACTCACGAATAAGCAGGGCTCGAAAGACACGCCCCTTCTCAGGCTGTCTAAAGCTAGCTAACAGGAGCTGCATATACCTTCCGATGTGAAACAACCAGCGCATGCCACGAAGGTAAGGTTTAGCGCGCGACCCTGCTTCGCTTGATTTTCGATGTATTTTTGCAGCAGCATGGCAAGAACAATGACGCTTCGAAAAGCATTCGCATTGGTGTGGTTCGCAATCCTGGGGTTTTCCTCATGTCAATCGAACAAAGCCCACCAAAACTGCAACTGTCCTCAATGGTCCAACTTAGGTGTTTCGGCTGATGACGCGATTGTTCAAACTCACCCCTGATTCTATGAACAACTCAAACTCAACCTACGCTGTCATCATGGCTGGCGGAATTGGCAGTCGATTCTGGCCGATGAGTCGTGATACGCAACCGAAACAATTTCTTGACATTCTTGGAACGGGCAAGTCACTCATCCAGATGACGTTCGACCGGTTGAACCGGCTCGTCCCAGCAGAAAACATTCTGGTCGTAACAAATGAACGATATCGCGGTCTTGTTGGCGAGCACCTATCTCAAATTCCTGCGGCCAATATTTTGTGCGAACCTTTCATGCGCAATACAGCGCCTTGTATCGCTTACGCCAACCACTGGGTCGCTGCCAAAGCAGGCAAATTGGCCAACGAGGCCAACATCATCGTGGCTCCTGCAGACCACCTCATACTCGATGAAACCAGCTTTATCGATATTGTCAACCTTGGAATTCAGCATACAACCTCCACACAGAATCTTGTCACATTGGGCATTCGACCGTCGCGACCTGACACGGGATATGGTTACATCCAGTTCGAAGATGCTACAGACTCAGCTGATGACAAAATTCGCTCTGTTAAGACCTTTACCGAAAAGCCCCAATTGGATTTAGCAGAGCAGTTTTTGGCTTCTGGTGATTTCTATTGGAATTCCGGCATCTTTATATGGAGCTTGGAAAACATCACACGGGCTTTCGAAAAGCACCTGCCAGAAATGCAGCAGTTGTTCCTGGAGTATGATGGTGCCTTCAATACCCCAGAGGAAAAAGCAGCGATTGCGGCAATCTATGCTGACTGCGAAAACATTTCCATCGACTACGGTCTAATGGAAAAAGCGCCCAACGTATCGGTCGTCTTGTCTGACTTCGGTTGGAGCGATCTAGGAACATGGGGGTCTCTTCACGAGAAACTGCAATTGGACACAGCCGGAAATGGCACCTCAGGCGTTGAATTGATTGCTTTCGACTCGAAAGAAAACGTCGTGGTTTCCAATGCTCGTGGTGCTGGACAGAAAAAGCTCGTCGCATTGCGCGGCTTGGACAATTACATCGTGGTCGATACAGAAGACGCCTTGCTCGTTTGTCCGAAATCCGAAGAACAGTGGATCAAGCAACTGGTCACAAGCATGAAAACCAAAAAAGGATAGAGAGACAGGGGGCTAACTCCTTCCGGTCATCTCTGAAGGGATAACCCACGCGTCGTATTCTTCAGCAGTGAGGTACCCGGTTGCCAATGCAGCTTCACGCAATGTGCTGCCTTCTTGGTGCGCTTTGTTCGCAATTTCAGCAGCTTTATAATAACCGATTTTCGTGTTCAAGGCTGTCACAAGCATCAGACTTCCTTCAACAAGTTGATCAATTCGCGCATAGTTCGGCTCAATCCCTTCAACACAATGTTGGCTGAATGAGGTACACGCATCTCCCAAAAGGCGAGCTGATTCCAACACGTTCCGAGCCATCATGGGTTTGAAAACGTTGAGCTCATAATGGCCCTGAGCGCCGCCAAATGTGATGGCGACATCATTGCCAACAACTTGAGCACACACCATGGTCAATGCCTCGCACTGTGTGGGGTTGACCTTGCCGGGCATAATGGATGAACCCGGCTCATTGGCCGGGATGAGAAGCTCCCCAATCCCAGACCGTGGTCCAGAGGCCATCATTCGGATGTCATTGGCGATTTTATTGAGGGATACCGCCAATTGCTTCAAAGCGCCATGTGACTCGACAATCGCATCGTGTGCGGCCAACGATTCGAATTTATTGGGAGCCGTAACGAACGGGTGACCGGTGAGCTCAGCGATGTGCTCTGCGACGCGCACGTCATAGCCCTCCGGCGTATTGATTCCCGTTCCTACCGCTGTGCCGCCCAGCGCCAATTCTGACAAATGAGCCAGTGTGTTCCGCAGGGCGCGCATTCCGTAGTCCAATTGAGCCACATACCCACCGAATTCCTGTCCCAACGTCAAAGGGGTTGCGTCCATCAGGTGTGTGCGCCCAATTTTCACTACGCTTTCAAATGCTTGGGCCTTACCGTGTAACGCATCGCGCAGATTCTGCACTCCTGGCAGCGTTGTTTCCACCACCATCTTGTAGGCCGCAATGTGCATGGCCGTTGGGTACGTGTCGTTGGAAGACTGCGACTTGTTCACGTCATCATTGGGGTGCACCGTGCGGGTTCCTTGTCCTAAAACACCTCCTTGCAAAACATGCGATCGATTGGCGACCACTTCATTGACATTCATGTTGGACTGCGTTCCTGAACCGGTCTGCCAAACGACGAGTGGAAACTGATCATCCCATTTCTCGGCGATGATTTCGTCGCAAACAGCAGCAATAAGGTCCTTCTTTTCGGTCGCAAGTCCGCCCAACTCGGCGTTCGTGAGTGCTGCTGCTTTTTTCAAATAAGCAAAAGCGCGCACGATTTCCAAGGGCATGGAAGCCGACGGACCAATCTTAAAATTGTTCCGAGAGCGCTCTGTTTGAGGGCCCCAAAGCGCATTTGATGGGACTCTAACTTCTCCAATCGTGTCCTTCTCTATTCGAAACTCATCCATGGTGTTTTCACATTGGCGCCATTATGCAGAAGCTTTTGCTCCTGAACCGGCTTGCATCAAAAAAGCTTTCAGAAATCCATCAATCTCCCCATTCATCACGGCATCGACATTGGAAGTCTCGTGATTGGTCCGGACATCTTTGACCATTTTGTAAGGCTGCATGACATACGAGCGAATCTGCGATCCCCACTCAATTTTCTTTTTGCCTGCTTCAATCTCCGCGCGCGCCTCATGGCGTTTGGCCAATTCCATCTCGTAGAGTTGCGACTTCAAGAGCTGCATCGCCTTTTCCTTGTTGCCAAGCTGAGATCGCGTCTCCGTATTGTCAATCACAATGCCGGTGGGCGCGTGACGCACTCGAACGCCTGTCTCAACTTTGTTGACGTTCTGACCACCTGCTCCACCTGATCGGAACGTCTCCCACGTAATGTCCGCTGGATTCACTTCAATTTCTATGGTGTCGTCCACAAGCGGATACACATACACAGACACGAAGGAAGTGTGGCGTCTTGCTTGGCTATCAAATGGACTAATGCGTACCAATCGGTGCACACCGTTTTCTCCTTTCAACATGCCAAAAGCAAACGGCCCTTCAAATTCCAAGGTTACTTGCTTGATGCCAGCAACATCCCCTTCCTGAAAGTCCAATTCCTTCACTTTGAAACCGGCTTTTTCTCCGTACATCCGATACATGCGCATCAGCATGGAGGCCCAGTCGCAACTTTCCGTACCTCCGGCTCCTGAGGTAATTTGCATCACAGCATTGAGGTTGTCCTCTTCTGCGCTCAGCATGTTCTTAAACTCCAAATCTTCAATCGAATCAACCGCTATCTTCCAAGCTTCATCCACTTCGGAGGCCTCCGCTTCGCCTGCCTTCACAAATTCATACAGCACAACAACATCCTCCACGGATGATGAACAGGCCGCATGGCTTTCTGTCCAGGTCTTGAGAGAGCGCAATCGCCTCATCACAACCTCTGCCTCTTTCGAATTGGTCCAGAACTCCGGATCCTGAGTGCGTTTTTCCTCTTCCGCGATTTCAAGTAATTTGGAATCAATCTCCAAATAGACCCGCAAATCTTCTACGCGTTTGCGCAACCTGTTTAATTGATCTGGTGATATCATGCACGACAAAAGTAATCAGCGCGGGGTCAATGCCGCGAGGGAATCCAAGATGTCCTGAAGATTGTATCCCTTGTTCATTAAATATCGGATCACCCGATCGCGGTGAGTCGTCAATTCAGCAGCACGCCGCTGTGCGAGATGGTTCAGCCCATTCAGAATCACCTTGCGAGGCACTTCCTCCATTGCTCTTTGGGCCTTAGATGCCGAAATCCCTTTGGAACGTAGACCTGCAATGACCCGCAGAGGACCCCATTTCTTGTGTTCAACGTGCCCTCTGACATAGGCTTCAATGAAGCGCTCCTCAGATAGGAAATTCTCCTCCTTCATCCGCTCAACGGCCTGTTCTACCTGCGATTCAGACCCTCCCCATTGCATAATTTTCTTCCGTGCATCCAAGGCACACCGCTCTTGCATTGAACACCATTTTCTCAATCGATCTAGCCATTCCTCCATCTCCCGCGGTTTCTATTTGCCCGAAAATAGCTTGAAAGCAAGGCTTTGAACGATATTTGCATTTAGAAATTTTAAACCCTGACCGATGCGGTCCGAGATCCTTACCCGTATTCAAGCCTTGCTTCTGCAAGATGACTTGGAAGCCATTCGTCAAGATGTTCGTTCTGCCATGGATGAATTCCGTGCGCTGACGAACGATGAAGTGCGAAAGCAACGAGAAGCATGGGCGACCATTGAAAAAGAGCCTGAGGCTGTTTTTGAATACGAGCCCAGTCCTGAAGAAACCGTTTTCGAAGAGGCCATTGCCGCCTTTAAAGACCGCGAAAAACTTTGGCGCAAGCAGATTGCTGAATCACAGAAAGCGAATCTTGAAACGAAGTTGGCCATGCTGGAGCGCTTGCGCAATACCATTCAGGAGGAGGAAAACATTGGCGCAGCTTTTTCCGTTTTCAATGAGGTCCGTGTCGAATGGGATGCTGTTGGTGATGTTCCTGGAGATCAGTTTAAAATCGTTCACGATCAATACTATCGACTTCGGGATGAGTTCTTCTACAACATCAACATTTACAAGGAACTGAAGGAGCATGACCTGAAGGTCAACTTGAAGAAAAAAGAAGCCCTGTTGGTCGAGGCACAGGCTTTGACGGGCATCGAGGGCATCCGTGAACGAGAAAAGCAGGCGCGGGCCATTCAAAAGCAATGGCTCGATGTTGGTCCCTCGCCTCGTGAGAATTACCAACAGTTGGCTGATCAGTTTTTCGGCATCATCCGACCGATTTTTGAAGAAGTTAAATCACATTTCGATGAACTTCGCGCTTCTTTCACAGTCCATGCGGAAGCCAAAGGGGTTCTGATTGAACAGTTGAGGGAAGTGGTCGCGGAAGAGGTTGAGGCGAGTCATGCCGGATGGCAGGCTGCCACGACCAAGATTATTGCGCTGCAAACAGCCTGGAAATCGACCGGTTTCGCTGGGAAAGACCAGAATGAAGTCCTTTGGGGTAAATTCCGAGAATTGGCCGATGTGTTTTTCCAAAAGAAACAGCTCTTCTACGACGCCCAGAAGAGTGTAGGAAAGCAAAACAAGCAAGAAAAACAAAGTCTCCTTGAGCAAGCCGAGGAAACAGCAAAGAGCACGGATTGGAAAACAGCTGTGCCAAAGATGATGACGCTGCAGAAAGCTTGGAAAGAAGTCGGCCCTTGCCCTCCTAGTGAAGAACAGCGGCTATTTCGTCGGTTCCGAAAGGTTCAAGATCAGTTCTTCACAGCACGTAAAGCTGAATTCGCCGACCGAGACGCAGAAGAAAAAACAAACCTCGAGGCCAAGGAAGCGCTGCTCAAGGAAATTGAGTCATTCAAATTGAGTGGCAAACGGAAAGAAGATTTAGACTCTTTAAAGGAATTTTCCTCTCGTTGGAACAAGATTGGTTTTATCCCAAGAAAAGCGATGGACGGCGTGATGGATCGATACCGCACGGCGATGGATGCTTCTTATGATTCCCTGAGCGCCCAGCGCTCTGAGCGCGCAGTGGAGACCTACAAGCAACGTGCCGATCATTTGGTGAGCTCTAGCCCCCAAGAAGTTCGCAGAGAGCAAAATATTTTGCGCGAAAAAATGGACCGGTTGAAGTCTCGGGTGACGAAAACAGAAGAGAACCTTGAGCGCTTTACAGGGAAAGGTGCTGAGGCGATTCGGGATCAATACGAGAAATCCATGGAAGCCGACAAGCGTGAAATGGAGGAAATCAAAACGAAATTGGTCTTGTTGCGGCAGGCGTCTCAGCAGGAGACAAAATCTGAAGACAAGCCTTCCTAATTTCTTTTTTCAAGTGTTTGAGTTGGCAATAAAGCACAGCAGTAGCCCTGCTCCTTCAGCCAGCTGAGATAGGGTCTGAGAATGGGCAAAAGCCGCTGGGATGCGCGTGGTGAATCGTGAAAAACGACAATCGCCCCGGGTCGCGTATTGACCAGAAGCCGATCAAGACATGACTCAGGGGTGTTTTTCTCATCGAAATCTGCGCTCAATACATCCCACATAACAATTTCTGTATGGGGTTGTAGAGCCTCCGCTTGCGCTCTTGTGATACGACCATAGGGCGGGCGAAACCAGGGGCTGTTCACCCGCTTCTGACACTCCAAATAACTCCTCAAATAGGCCTTCTGATCTGTGCCCCATCCCGACTCATGCCGTTGGGTGTGATTGCCAATCTCATGTCCTGCCGATCTCAACTCGTCCAAGACTTCTGGATACCGATCCACATTTTCACCCACACAAAAAAACGTGGCTGGCGCATTGAATTCAGATAGAATCTGCATCACTCCACGGGTAATCTCGGGATGCGGTCCGTCATCAAAGGTCAGGTAAACGGCCGGCACACCTTGCACCTGCGCAGGACCATTCCAGGTGAGTTGGGAGGCTAACGCCTTCAATAGTGGTGGAGTTTGACGCAAATACACTGCACAAAGATATCCATGCATGGGGCTTTCACCTTGTCGCATCCAACTACCTTTGTCCATTCAGTTTACGAAGATGGATTACGACTTTCGCTCAATCGAGAAACGCTGGCAAGAAACATGGAACCGCGAAGCGGCCTATCGTGTTACAGAAACTAGCGACCGACCCAAATACTATGTGTTGGATATGTTTCCATATCCTTCGGGAGCCGGACTCCACGTGGGGCACCCATTGGGATACATCGCAAGTGATATTTTTGCCCGATACAAGCGACTACGCGGATTCAATGTCCTCCATCCGATGGGGTACGACAGCTTCGGATTGCCCGCCGAGCAATACGCCATCCAAACGGGACAACATCCCGCTATTACAACCGAAACCAACATCGCCCGTTACCGAGAACAATTGGGTCAGTTGGGCTTCTGTTACGATTGGGAGCGCGAGGTTCGGACCAGTGACCCAACTTATTATCGTTGGACGCAGTGGATTTTTGGCCAGCTCTTCGCGTCTTGGTATGACGCAGAAAAAGGGAACGCTCGTCCGATCAGTGAGTTGATTGAATCCATCGAGACCGATCAATGGAATGCGCTTGCGCCCGCTTGCTCCGCAAATTGGTGGGAAGCCCTTCCCGCAGTCCTATTGGACCGTTGGGGAGCCGACTTTGCGGGCTTGCTAACATCCGAATTGTGGAATGCCTGCAGTCAACAGGATCAAGCTGCGATCCTGATGCAATTTCGACTGGCTTATCTCGCCGATAGCGAAGTAAACTGGTGCCCCGAGTTGGGAACAGTTTTGGCCAATGACGAGGTGAAGGAGGGTTTGAGTGAACGAGGTGGCCACCCGGTTATTCGCAAACGCATGCGCCAATGGATCATGCGGATCACCGCTTATGCAGACCGCTTGGTGGCAGATTTGGATGGCTTGGACTGGACTGATAGCATCAAAGAAGCTCAACGCAACTGGATTGGACGAAGCGAAGGCGCCTCTGTTTCTTTTGGTGTGCAAGGGCATCATGAGAGTTCCATCGACGTTTTCACAACACGTCCTGACACGATTTACGGCGCCAGTTTCATGGTCCTCGCTCCAGAACATCCCCTCGTAGAAACAATCACTACAGCAGATCAGTCCGCATCCATCAAAGCATACCAAGAAGCCGCCTCACGCAAATCAGAACGTGACCGTCAAGCCGGAGGAGACAAGGACATTTCCGGATGCGACACGGGCGCATTCGCCCTCCACCCAATCACCGGGGCGCAAGTTCCCATATGGATAGCCGATTACGTACTCGCCGGATATGGCACGGGAGCCGTCATGGCCGTCCCTGCAGGAGATGAACGGGACTGGAAGTTTGCACAACATTTTAACTTGCCCATTCCTTCCATTTTCGAAGGTCACCAGGAGCAAGAGGCCGTTTGCACTGATAAAAAAGCCATCCTCTGCAATTCAGATGCATTGAATGGATTGAATGCGAGTGAAGCCATTCCAGAGGCCATCGCCTTGCTAGAAAAGCAAGGCAAAGGGAAAGGTGAGGTCAACTTCAGGATTCGTGATGCTGTTTTCAGCCGCCAACGTTATTGGGGAGAGCCCTTTCCGATCTACTACGAAAACGACGTTCCCAAGCTCATTGAAGATAAGCAAGTCACGCTGCCTCCTGTCGATGCCTACTTGCCGACGACCGAAGGGGAACCTCCATTGGCTCGAGCGCAGAAAAGCGATTGGAATGTCTTCCAAGGAGATCGCATGGAATACAACACCATGCCCGGTTGGGCCGGCTCCAGCTGGTACTTCTTACGTTACATGGATCCACAGAACCACGAGGCGTTTTGCAGTCGAGAAAAATCGGACTATTGGGGACAAGTTGATTTGTACGTTGGTGGCGCTGAACACACCACAGGCCACCTTTTGTATTCCCGATTTTGGACGAAATTCCTCTTTGATTTGGGATACATCGGCTTCCATGAACCGTTCAAGCAGATGATCAACCAGGGGATGATCTTGGGGCGTTCAAGTTTTGTTTATCGGATACAAGGCACGCAAACATTCGTGACTGCAGAGCAGCGAAAAGAACACAAGACACAGCGTCTTCATGTCGACATCAACCTCGTTCAAGCCGACAAGCTCGACCTTGAGGGCTTCCGAAATTGGCGCAGCGAATATGCCCATGCTGAATTCCTATTGAACGAAGACGGCACCTATTCCTGCGGCTTCGAGGTAGAGAAGATGTCCAAGTCCAAATTCAACGTCCAAACGCCTGATGAACTGGTCGAGCGTTATGGTGCGGACACCCTGCGCTGCTATGAGATGTTTTTGGGGCCATTGACCCAACATAAGCCTTGGGACACCCAAGGCATCAGTGGAGTTCACAACTTTCTGCGCAAGCTCACTCGCCTGTACGATCAGGTTACCGAGGAGGCTCCTTCAGAAGAGGCTTTGCGAGCATACCACAAGACCGTCAAAAAGGTGACTGAAGATCTCGATCGCCACGCTTTCAACACGGTGATCAGTGCTTTGATGATTGGTGTCAATGAACTGACGGATCTCGGATGTCGGTCTGTCTCCATTCTCAAGCCACTGACCCTTCTCGTTAGTCCTGTAGCTCCTCACTTGGCGGAAGAATTGCATCAAATCGCCGGCGGATCGGGACTAGCTGTCTCTTCAGAATGGCCGGGATGGGATGAGAAATGGCTGACCAGCAATCAGATCATATACCCCGTTTCGTTCAATGGTAAAGTCCGTTTTCAGATGGAAGCGGCCACTTCAGCCTCGAAAGATAACGTCGAGTCGATGGTCTTAGCGGATGAACGAACGGCAAAACAACTGGGCGACAACACCGTCCGAAAAATCATTGTTGTGCCCGGTCGTATCATCAACATTGTGGCCAACTAACCCGATTGAACGATACTTAAAGCGCTTTAAGAAGTTAATTTGTCTTCTTTATCTTGATTTTTGCGTAGAAAAATCGGATATTGAGTATTCAGGCTCTGTCTGAACCAAATTTCGCTTGATGATAGTTTCGTTGCGCAGTTTTCTGTTGCTAACCTTTGGTCTAATCTTGGCCTTCAATTCCTCTGGATTTGATGTCGATGCGGAATTGTGTCCCCTTGTTTTACTTGATGGATGCACTGACGTCACGGCTTGTAACTATGTCGCTTCTGCAACAACAGATGACGGATCTTGTGAATACCTCTCTTGCCTAGTGGGGTGCATGGATGAGGATGCGTGCAATTTCAATCCGGACGCCCTGTATCCCAACAACGGCACTTGCAACTTTACGACTTGCGCGGGGTGCATGGATGCCACTGCTTGCAATTTTGATGAAGACGCCTCTATCGCAGTGGAAGCTGCCTGTGTTTACACTTGTTTTGGATGTTCCGATTTCACCGCTTGCAATTTTGATCCCAATGCTGATTTCTCCAGTTTGACAAACTGTGTTTACGCCATTCCCAATTTTGATTGCGAGGGCAATCCAACGGGTTGTGACGGTTGTGAGCCGATTCTTATTTCGGATGCATCAGATCAATTCGTAGAATGTACAGATGAATTGCCTTTGATCTTTTCGGAATCCATGGAGGCTATTTCAAGCTGTTCAGAAGAGCAACTTTCGGTTGCAGTGTTCACAGCCGACATCCGAGATTCTGTGATCGTCAATGCTGGTTTTACGGGGGATGGCGCTGGCACGGATGGAGCAATCCGCGTCTTCGGCTTGACGGCGCTTGGTTTATCTGAAAGTGATTTTTTCATAGAATCCTACCCTTTGATTCTCACGCGGTTCACCAATGGTTTGGCCACCTTAACAGGAGAAGTCACGAATGAGTTGAATCCCAATCTCAAATGGTCGGTTCATTTAACCTTTGAAGATGCTCAGATTGCGAGTGAGTGGCTCGATGCAGATGAAGCGCATGGCCTGGTCATTGCAAACGGATGTGAGCTCAATCCTGAGCAGGTGTCGGTTTACCGCTTGAAAGCAGACCAAAGCTTCTTAATTGGTCAAGGTGGATATGCTGATTCCTATTTGCAGTTAAGCCACATGCCACTCAACGAAAACAAGCGCTTTCAACTGGGAGTCGGAGCGAATAGCAGCACGTGTAGCTATGGGTTCGGCGGCTGGTTTGCCTGGGAAGGAAGGGTTCTCGGAGTTCCGGTATTGGGCATGACAGGAGATGTCGTCATTGATTTAAGTTCCGACGGTGTCAACACTGTCCCATGCGGGTCCGAATCAACAGCCCACTTCTTTTCTACACTGAATCCCGCTTGTGGACTCTTGACTGAAGCAGTTCAGACCTTCTATCGCATGGACGAATCATCTCCAATTTGGACTGGTAATTGCGCCGCGGAAATCACTCTTTGTGCTTTGGATGGGGAGGAACCGGAAATTCCATTGCCTTGTACGGCGGCTTTCGAAGATGCTTGCGAGGATCCCTTGAGTTTGTCTTTTTCAGAGGCACTGATCTCTGGTGACACCTTGAATGGCAATGCCTTCGTCCTTGAACGGACACATTCCGCTCAAGACTGTTCAGGCAATACGGGCGTCTTCATCCAAACCATCACTTATTTGGGCGAACAATGTCCTGAACAATCAGAATTGACCGCCTTCGAATCAGATGATGTTCACCATGCATCGCGGTTTCAGCAACGCTCTGCGGTGGATGTCTCGGACGAGCGCACTCACAATGACCCTGACTTGACGCTCCATCCCAACCCCGGGAATGGATGGGCTTTCTTGGACTGGACAAGCCAAAACACAGGACCTGTGACCATAGAAGTCTTTCATGCTGACGGTACATTCGCCTTGGAACCCATCATTTGCCAAATGAATTCCCATCAAAAGCAGCGGGTACAACTCAATGGGGGTGTCCTCAATGCAGGCACTTATTTCGTGCGGATTCGTTCGAACCTGGAATTTCAAGTCATTCCTTGGGTCATCATTCGCTGACCCCTGGCTTTTGCTCCGATTGAAGGGGACAAAGCTCAAGCTCTCTTCAGCGGCTCCTTTTGTACCTTGTCATTCTGTAAAACCCATGACATGCGCTCCCTCTCCTCAACCTGCCTTCAGCATCTAAACATTCGTGTTCTCGGTACTTTCCTCTTTTGCTTCCTAGCTGCAGAAGGAATCGGACAAGACACTGACTACGGTGGGCTTCCTTACAACCCAGACAGCAACAATGACGGTTTGATTGAGGTGGGCGACCTGCTTGAATTCTTACCCATTTACGGAGAATCCTTTGATCCTCAGGGAATCATTCCGATTGGTTCCGGTGGAACGGGAGCTACAACTGCAGTTGCTGCAAGGGACTCTTTGGGTCTGGCTTCCATCCAAGATTCTATTTGGGGAAATCCATCCAGCACTTGGACCTGGAGCAACGGGTCCATGCGCGTCATGCAACGTTTCGCTCAGGGCAACAATATCACAGCTACAGGAACCTATGCTCACGCCTCAGGCACCAACACGAGCGCAACGGGAGCTTTTTCCAACGCTCAGAATCGACAAACGCTCGCCAGTGCCACTTGTTCAAGTGCCGAAGGTGAAGGCACCACGGCCAGCGGAACCGCTTCCCACGCCGAAGGGATGCTTTCCCAAGCGGGAGCCCTTGCTGCTCACGCTGAAGGCTACAATACGAACGCTACATCAAACTATGCCCACTCTGAAGGCTATGGGACGGTATCCGGTTCAACTGCAGCGCATGCTGAAGGGTTTCAAACCAATGCCTTGGGTCTGTATAGTCATACCGAAGGCCGTCAAACAGAAGCGAGCGGAACCGCTGCACATAGCGAAGGCCAGCTCACCATTGCCTCAGGTGACTTAGCTCACGCTGAAGGGTTCGAAACGATCGCGGGTGGTTATGCGAGTCATGCTAGCGGGTATGGAACGATCGCAGCCGGCCTTTATAGCCGTACTTCTGGTCGATCCACTGTGGCCACAGCAACCGCTTCCTCGGCATTCGGAAACGAGACCATTGCTGATCAAGAGAATTCACTTGTTGTCGGCCAATTCAACTTAACGCAGCAAGCCAACGTTGTTTTCGCTGTTGGAAATGGCTCAAACGACGCCATGCGCTCCAATGCCCTTGACGTTCAATCAAACGGTACTCTGCGCCTTCAAGGAGCTGCAGAAATTGGAGGTGAAGTCTTCATTGGTGAGATGCCAATTGGCAGCACCCTTGATTCCTTATTGAACACTGTCGTTCTCATGCAGCAAACCATCCTGTCCCTTCAGCAACAAATTGACACCCTAACCTCCGGAGAATAAGACGATTAAGTCTTTTTATTGTGGGTGGCTGTGGGTAAAAAAAATCCCCAACCAAAGGCTGAGGATTTCTTCGCGTTCCCCGACCAGGACTCGAACCTGGAATAACGGCACCAAAAACCGGTGTGTTACCATTACACCATCGGGGAATGCACTTTGACTCATCAAGGGTCAAAAGCGACGGCAAAGATAAAAAGGTTTCCCTTAAGAAAAAGCAAACGTTGCACTTCGTTTATCTTGGTAGCATGCTGGAATTATTGAACTTGATTGGAGCGGAGCTGAAACCCGCTCAAGATGGGCATTGGTTGGATCAAATTGAACCTGCCACAGGACGGGTCACAGGACGATTGCCTCGTTCGAAAAAGGCCGATGTCGACGAAGCCTATTCAGCTGCCAATGAGGCATTTCCGATCTGGAGCGTCACGCCGATAGAACATCGTGCTGCTTGTTTACGAAACTTAGCCGCTCTCATAAAGCAGCACAGCGACGTCCTTGCACACGCCGAATCACAGGACAACGGCAAGCCGATTTCACTTGCGAAAAGTGTTGATATACCGCGAGCTGAACAAAATCTCGCCTATTTCGCCAGTGCCATTGAACAATTTTCATCGGAAGCGCACATTCCCGCCGGTCCATCACACATCAACTACACCCATCGGAAGCCCATTGGAGTGGTTGGCTGCATTTCGCCCTGGAATCTTCCTTTGTATTTATTTACCTGGAAAATTGCCCCGGCATTGGCTGCAGGCAATTGCGTCATTGCCAAGCCCTCTGAAATAACGCCTGTGACTGCATGGATGCTTTCACAATGGGTGCTTGAAGCTGGATTCCCTCCGGGCGTCCTCAACATAGTGCATGGACTTGGACCGGAAGTCGGCCAAGCCATTGTTGAACACCCTGCTATCAAAGCCATTTCGTTCACTGGGGGCACCGCGACCGGAGCGCACATTGCAAGGACAGCGGGACCTATGTTCAAAAAGATGAGCCTCGAGCTTGGAGGAAAGAACCCGGCCATCCTATTCGCAGATTGCGATTTCGAAAAGGCATTGCAAACAACCATTCGATCATCGTTTGCAAACCAAGGCCAGATTTGCCTATGCTCATCTAGGATTCTCATCGAGGATGCCATTTACGAACAATTCAGAGACGCCCTAGTATCCAAGGTAAAGCGCATGATACCTGGTGACCCCATGCTCTCCGATACAAAAATGGGGGCCGTCGTGTCAGCCTCCCATCGAGATAAAATTTTAGGTCACATTCAAGCCGCCCAATTGGAGGGTGCCACGCTGTTGTGCGGCGGTCACCTTGCCGAAGCACCCAATGATCGCTGTGAAAAAGGGTATTTCGTGCAGCCGACCGTTTTCGAAAATGCTGGTCCCGATTGCGCCATCAACCAAGAAGAGGTGTTTGGTCCCGTCATCACGCTGCAGCGTTTCCATTCGGAAAGTGAAGCTCTGCAGTTGGCCAATTCGAGCAACTATGGATTAGCGTGTACCATCTGGACACAAGATCTCGGGAAAGCCCATCGGGTCGCTGCGGGAGTCGAAAGCGGAATCGCTTGGGTCAACTGCTGGCTCGTACGAGACCTGAGGACACCGTTCGGAGGGGTGAAAGCGTCAGGTGTTGGACGAGAAGGCGGTTGGAGTGCTCTGCAATTCTTCACAGAGCCACAAAACGTTTGTGTTTCGCTCACTTAGTTGGAGAACTCAAGCCCGCTCTAAACCTGAATAAATCCAGATCTCTCACCAAAACACCTCACCCTCATTTTCCACTCTTGTTTTGTGGCCGTTGGTAAAGAACCATCCCAAGGAACGGTCAAACCAACTTATAAGTGAATGCAATGTTGTGTGAATCATATCGTGATGATATTTTCAAATCTAGTGTAAGAATTACACAATATCAACAACTTGATCTTAAGAAAATTGTTCATTCCGCAAGAAACTTATTCACTGCGACCTGAAATTCGGGGGTTCTACCTTTCTATACCCCGTCATGCGCCCTTTTTACCTGCCCCTTCTTGTTGTTGTCATCCTGTGCGCTTTCACAGGATGCGTTTCCATGAAACAATTTGACGCATTGCAGTCAGATTTTGATGCGATTGAACGCCAGAATCAACAGCTTACGTTATCGGGACAAGACAACGAAATTGAACGCCGCGAGCTGAGTGGTCAATTGGAGGTGATGGCCGCGGCACAGCGAGAACTGGCTGCAGATACCACGAAATTGGGTCGGCAGATTTCACGATTGCTCAAAGACATTGATCGCTTGCAAGAATTGAATGATGTCATGACCTCGGAAAGCTCTTCGAAAATGGCGGCCATTAATGGGGAAAACAGGAAACTACTTGAGGATTTAAGTCGTGTACGACAAGAGCTTCAAAGCCAAGAAGATGCGCTCAACGCGCTCAGCCGAGATTTGGAGCAACGACAACTAGAGTTGGCTGATCGTTCAAAGCGCGTGGGAGAACTGGAGGGTTTGCTTGCTGCACGAGACGCCGCTGCAGAGGCTCTTCGTAGTCAATTGGCCGAGGCACTCCTGGGATTTACCAATCGAGGGCTGAGTGTAGAACAGCGCAATGGTAAAGTGTACGTGAGCCTGGAAGCTCAACTCCTCTTCCCTTCTGGCAGCACACGGATCAATCCAGATGGCCAACAAGCGCTGCGCGACTTGGCAGCCGTTATCAGTACCCAAAACCAACTGGAGATCATTGTAGAGGGCCATACAGACACCGATCAACTCACGTCACCTTCCATACCAAGAAACAACTGGGAATTGAGTGTATTGCGTTCCACGGCCGTAATCGACATCTTGACGCAATCAGGAGTCAGCCCAACCGCATTGGCCGCTTCAGGACGAAGTGAATACCACCCTGTGGATGACGAGGATAAGGCCCGGAATCGTCGCATTGAAATCATCATCGCTCCAAATTTGGATCCGTTGTTTGACCTCATCCGATTGCCGGAATAAAAATGAGTCTGAAGGAATAATCTGTTCGGTTGCACCTCAAGGCGCAAACCAAGCTTTATGGCAATGGAACCAGGAAGGTTCCTTGGGCCAAGTTCACACTGGCACCTGTTCCATCGACCACGGTTCCCATAAAGGTTCCCACGACGATTCCTCCCGGATTGGTATCAACGTAAGTGATGTCCACCGTGACCCCACCTCCAAATGAGGTGGCGTAAGAGCTCCCGGCCAAATCCGTGTAAGCTGCGGCTGTTGGCATGGAAGTCGGATTGCACTGAATGGTAATTCCGTTTTGCCATCCAAGTGCTGGCTCGTCCAAGAACAAGCCCATCTCTCCACCTGACAGTGGTGTTGCCAAAATCACGATGGATCCTCCTGTCAGGGTTCCTACAACTAGTGGGCCTTCTGCCAACATGGTCGTTCCATTGACTTTCCATGTCATCATGGCCATGCATTCAGGGCAAAAATCTCCACCGCAGTCGATGTATTGCTCATCGCCATCCAAGAGTCCATTTCCACAATTCACCCCTGGAGGGCAGGTCGGACATTGATCAAGCGGAGTCCCGTCATTGCAAGCAACAAAGAGACCGTTGAGGTAATTGCCTCCGCAGTCCACAGCCACCTCATCCCCATTCATAATGCCATCGCAACAGGTTGGGCAGGCGTCTTCACAGCCGTCGCCACAATCAACTGCTGCCTCATAGCCATTGAGCAGACCATCATCACATAGCTCGCCACAGGCAACGCCCGTTGAACCACCGCAGTCTATTCCATCCTCTCCTGGATCCAGTTGACCATTGAAACTCGGGTCACATGGATCACATCCACCACCACAATCGACCCACTGCTCTCCGAGCAAAACGTCGTACTGTCCATTTTCGCATGGATCACATGGAGGGCAAATAGAGCCCCCACAATCCACCAATTCTTCACCATTATTCAAAATGCCATCATAGCAGTTTTCTGGTATTTTATTGTCATCGTTTAAGCAAGAGCTCAACACTGCGGTCAAGAAAAACAGGGAGAAAAGCAGGGTGATGGAACGAAGTTGTGGCATCAGGAATCGATTGAATGAAGGCGTTTGCAATTTCATTGTCCTAAATTAGGCATGGCCAAGATAAGTTGAAGGCGTCAACTCCGCATCCTTTTCATCCAACTTGGCTCTACAAATCAATGGAAAACAGCAAGTGGATTGTCAAAGTCAAACCTGAACAGAGTGAAATTGAACGCCTGATGCAAGACGCTGGCTTGACTCGATTGGTTGCGTCGCTGCTGTTACAACGTGGATTGAGCCAATTAAAAGATGTGATTGACTTTTTGAATCCTGGGTTCACCGCGCTGCACCATCCCTTGCTCATGAAGGACATGCGGAAAGCCGTAGATCGCTTGCATGAAGCCATAGAAGACGAGGAGCGCATTTTGATTTATGGCGATTACGATGTCGATGGCACGACGGCTGTGGCCATGATGGCAAGTTATTTGGAAGGCGTTGGAGCCCAAATCAAAACGTACATTCCGCATCGCTACGAGGAAGGATACGGTGTCAGCTCAGAAGGTGTGCAGTGGGCTTCAGACAATGGATTTACCTTGATGATCACGCTCGACTGTGGGACCAAGGATTTTGAATCCTTGCAACAAGCCAAATCAAACGGGATTGATGTTATCATTTGTGACCACCACCTCCCCGAATCGAAATTGCCTGAGGCATTCGCCGTCCTGAATCCCAAGCGATCCGATTGCGGATATCCTTTTAAGGAGCTTTCAGGCTGTGGCGTGGCGTTCAAGTTGCTGCAGGCTTTAGCGCATACCATGGACCTTCCAGAAGGGGGTGTTTTGGAGGAGTTGGACTTAGTCGCTATCAGCATTGGAGCCGATTTGGTCGAACTGAGAGATGAAAATAGAATCATGGCCTCTCAGGGTCTCAAGCAATTAAAAAAGCGTCAACGGCCAGGCATATTCGCGTTGATGCGCGCTGCGGGGATCCAACAAGCCCCTCAAAGCATACGGGACATTAGTTTCACACTCGGTCCAAGAATCAATGCCGCCGGACGCATGGATCACGCTCAGCGCGTTGTCGATTTGTTGATGGAGAAGAGTGAAACACGTGCCACAGAGGTCGCCCGTGAGATTGAGGAAATGAACTTGAAACGTCGCGAAGTGGATGAGGCCACTACGGAACAAGCCTTTGCTCAATTGGAGATGTCAGACCCGCATGCTTTCTGTACCGTTGTTTCCGGGGAGAACTGGCATCGAGGCGTCGTCGGCATTGTTGCCAGTCGTTTAATTGAGAAGCGCTTCCGTCCCAGCTTCGTATTGTCAGAGGAGAATGGTCAACTCATTGGAAGCGCACGTTCTGTGGATGGGGTTGATATTCACAATGCATTGAAGCAGTGCTCTGATTTACTGACACAATTCGGCGGGCATACCATGGCGGCTGGCTTGAGTTTGCCAACAGCCAATCTTGAGGCCTTCAAATCCCGCTTGGAAATTGCGGTGAAAGAACAATTGAATCAGGAACCTCCTCAGCCCAAGGTCCATTGTGATCAAGAGGTCCTGCTCGAAGACTTGACTTTGGAAGCTTTCAGGCAACTTCAGCAATTGGAACCGTTTGGGCCCGGCAACCCCACGCCGGTTTTTATTCTGAAAAACGTACAATGCACGCGCGCTCCGCGCACAATTGGCAGCCAAGGCAAGCATTTGAAGATCACCATTGGACAACCCGAAAATAGCACGATATCCATCGACGCCATTGGATGGAACATGGGACATATCGCTTCCAATCTTAAGAAGTGGAATCGCTTGGATTTGGCTTTTACACTCGTGAAGAACACCTGGAAACCACGAGGGTGGGAAAACCGGACCGAGTTGAATTTACACCTGCGGTCCGCGCGCGAATCTGAAGCCTGATTCACGCTTTCGAAACCAGCCTCATGTGTTTATTCTACCTCTGGTGGAATCATGTGCACATCGCGCTGCGGGAAAGGAATGCGAATGCCTTCTCGACGAAAAGCTTCATCCACCCGGAAACGAATGTTGCTCGAGATAACGCGACGAGACCACGGTTGATTGACCCAAAAGAAGACACTGAAGTCCAGCGAAGAGGCTCCAAAGTCCTGGAACAATGCAGCCGTTTCCTTCTTGCGAATAACGAGCGACTCTGCATTGGCGCACTCAACTAGGATGCGTTCAACAGATTTGACGTCAGATCCGTACGCCACACCCACTTTCAATTCGAGCATGGACGCCGTGTCACCTTGGCTGAAATTTCGAACGGTCTGGCCTGAAATCAGTCCGTTGGGCATCACGATCAGGTTGCCATAACGCGTGACCACTCGTGTTGACCTCAAATCAATCCGCTCCACCTTGACCAGCATCCCATCCACTTCCAGTTCGTCGCCGACCCGAACACCTCCCTCAAACAACAAGACAAATCCTGAAATTACATCATTGAAGAAGTTCTGCAGTCCAATACCGACGCCCACCAACAAGGCTGCCGAACTCGCCCACAACAGGGTCAGATCCGCTCCGATTGTTTCCAACGCTATGGCCACAGAAATGGCATAAATGAGGGTGCGCAACAACCGCAAAATCATGAATTGCTTCCCTTCCTCAATGCTTGTTTTTCGGAAAACCCGACCCAAAACAACCCGAAGAAACCAAATAAGCGACTGAGCAGCTATCACAATTAAAACGATGATCATCACATCCACAAGTGTGAAGTTAAAATCACCCCAATGGATGCCCGATTGAATAAAGTCTTTCATTGTTTTCTCTTAACGCTCCGTCACAAGTTCAAGGAAGGATTGTCGAGCCAAAGTAACGCGCTATTTCGCGCTTTTGGGCATCCAATTGCTTCCGTTTTTCTAGCAAATCCCTCATGCCGTGAATCGCCGTGTCATCCCCTGCATCCACCTCTTTTGATAGCGCAATCAGCCCTTCTTGAATGCGTTGAATTTCCTGCCTGTTGACGTTCAATTTGAGCTGATGCATGGAATCCATCATGGCTTTGTGCAGTTGGTCCGCCTCGCGAGCTGGATAAATTTGATGCACCTCTCCCCACCTTTCACTCACAATGTCTTTAATGAAGCTCAAGTCTGTCACCAACTGATGAACCGACGTGTCTGGCTGCGACAACAAATCCAAACTTGAAGGCACTCGACCTGCGGCAATGGAAGACTGAAAAATTGCGAGAATCTTCTGGCAATGCGCATCTTGCATAGGCACCTCCGTTTCTTCCAAATGATGCAGCATCAATTCTGCAAAAGACACCTCCAGCTGCTCTGGTTTTTTTGGATGCTCAGCAGCATCGCTTTCCACCTGGTTTTCGTTCTCCTGGTCTTCTGATTCAATGTCGACAAACAACGTTTCTGTGCCGTAAAGAATCAAAAGGCGAATCAGATCGTGTTCTAATACCGTGCGGTGGTCCAAGGCCATCCTCTGATCGGCATTGGCCGCAGGGGACGACTCGAGATCTGCAGGTATTGGCGCCCGGTCATCAGTCCAAGTGGAAGGGATTTGAACACCTGATGGAGGGGCCGTTTGGATTCCCGCTTGACGCTGACGAAAAGCATCCCGCTTCGCAGCCTTTTGCTCTTGAACCAGCTTGAGTCGCTGGATTTTATTGATTTCCAGTTGCAGCGTAGCCTCCGGCATTCCCAAATCTTCAGCGGCTAATTTCAGATACACGCCTTGCTGAATCCCATCCGGAATGGCCGCTATGGATTCCATCACACTGTGGATCATTTCGGCCCGCTTCACAGGATCATCTCCCGCTTCCTGGGAAAGAAGCTCCATTTTGAACGCAACAAAATCCTTCGCCTCTGAGGTAATGTGACGCTTTAGCTCCTCGGAACTCACTTTCTTACTGAAACTATCCGGGTCGTCGCCATCAGGAAACAGGACCACCTGCACATTCATTCCCTCGGCCAAAAGCAAATCCACCCCGCGCAAGGAGGCTCGAATGCCGGCCGCATCCCCGTCGAAAAGCACCGTAACGTTCTTCGTGTAACGCCGGACCAATTTTATCTGGCCGTCCGTCAAAGCCGTTCCGCTAGATGAAACTACGTGCTCAATGCCCGCCTGGTGCATGGCCATGACATCCGTGTACCCTTCCACCAGCAACACCCGGTCCTCTTTGGCTATCGCAGGCTTCGCCAGGTGAATACCAAACAACACATCGCTTTTGTGATAAAGGATGCTCTCAGGACTGTTAAAATATTTGGCTGATTGTTTGTCGTTGCGAAGGGTTCGCCCGCCAAAGGCGATGAATCGACCCGTCACATCCCGAATGGGGAACATGACCCGACCTTTGAAAAAATCCCACAACCGTCCGTCCTTGTCTTTGGATAACCCGAGTGCGAGCAAACGTTCCTTCGTATAACCCGCATCTTGAGCGGCCAAACTCATGGATTCCCATTGATCTGGGCAATAGCCCACATTGAATTTCTTGAGGATGTCAGGGCGAAATCCCCGGCTTTGAAAATAGGTCAGAGCAATGGCTTGTCCCTCCTCTGATTCGTTCAGCTGCTTGGTAAACCACTGCTGAGCCCAGGCATTGAGTGCAATAAGGCTTTCACGTTCCGTCAGCGCAGCGCGCTGTTCGGGCGACACCTCTTCCTCCTCAATTTCAATGCCATAGCGCTGGGCCAGTTGTTTGATGGCTTCGGGGAAGGAATACTTCTCCAGCTCCATCAAAAAATTCACTGCACTCCCCCCTTTTCCACTCGAGAAACACTTGAAGATGCCCTTTTCGGGTAGCACATAAAACGAGGGAGTCTTTTCATTTGTGAATGGACTCAACCCACGAAACGAACTGCCCGACTTTTTGAGTTCCACATAATCGCCCACCACGTCTTCAATGACGACGGCTTGGATAACCTGGTCTACGAGGTGGGGGGGAATCATGGCTTTTCGACAAGTGAACTTCAAATGTAAGAATAGCGCAGGTAGCAAGAAAGCCGGACCATCTGCAATATTCAATGGCTCAATTCAGGTGAAAACGAACGGTTTTAGCGTTCGTTTTTACTTAAAATTCAATGAGATGTTAATGGTTGTTGAAGACATCTTGGCCCGCCGCACTGGGGGTTATCTTTACTGCAACTTCAATGGCACGCGCTCGCAAACACCCCATTCCTTGGTTCGTATTGGCTATGATTTTGGCCTTTATCTCCATGAGTACAATCCAAATTATTTGGCTGCGCTCGTCCATTGAGATGAAAAAACAGATTTTTACAGACAACGTGTTTCACAGCTTGAGTCAAGTAGCGGAAATGATTTCCCGTCCTACGACCGGAACGTTGCAACTAGAACTCGAAGCCATATCAGAAGAACAGGCGCAGGCAAAAGCTTCCTTGGTGCAACCGGGAAGACCCTCAATTGGAGAAGGATTGGACGAAGCCGAGGTGCGCATGTTGCGTCGATTCGATGCGTTTCAGTTGGATAGTCTAATCGAACTCAGCCTTCAAAAACACGGCATTGAGATCCCTTGGGTCATGGCCGTTTTTGATCGATACGGACAACCCATACGACTGTCGGAAAAGGACGATTCCTACCGATCCGATTTGGAGATTACTCTTTTCCAAACCGCCATTGAAACACTCAGTCTTCGGCTGCACTTCCCCTCTTTGCCGCGTCACTTATTGTACACTCTTTTGGGGCAATTCGCCTTGACAGGCTTGATGCTTTCCATCATCGCCTGGGGCTTTTTCTCAGCCGTTATTGGTGCCGCCAAGAACAAGCGAATCGACCGCATTCGTCGCGATCTCATGAACAACTTAACCCATGAGTTGAAAACCCCGATCAGCACGATTGGACTGGCCTCTGAAGCACTTGGCGACCCGGATATGATCAAGGACACAGATGGAACAAAGCACTACATCGCTCTGATCAAGGAAGAGAACAAACGACTCGCAGTATTGGTCGAAAATGTGCTTCAGGCGAGCCTTGCAGACTCAGGGAACATGCAGCTTTACATGCAGTCACTGAATGCGCATGACCTCATCAAAGAGGTTTTGAGGAACCTGGCCATCCAAATACGCAAGCGAGGCGGTAAAGTCGAGTTACGGTTGGAAGCCCCCAATCCCATTATGGAAGCAGACCGCATTCATTTCACCAATGTTGTTTTCAATCTGATTGACAATGCGTTGAAGTATTCAATGGGCAACCCCCATCTCACGATCAGCACGGTTCAGGCAACAGATGGCTTGGAATTGCGTTTTCAAGACAATGGCATTGGCATTGCAAAAGAACATTTAGGCAAGGTCTTTGATAGATTGTATCGTGTACCTACCGGAAATGTTCATGATGTCAAAGGGTTTGGTCTTGGTCTTAGCTATGTGCAAACCGTTGTGGAGCGGCACAACGGCCGCATCCATGTGGAAAGTGAACTCGGACAGGGAAGCACATTCGTGCTCTTCTTGCCTCAGTAACATCTTGACTTTTCGGATGCAACCAAAACATGAGCCTGTGTGTATTGTAAATGGACTGTCGTTTTTCGAATTGTTTTAAACCTGCAAATCCACCCCCACCATGAGTCAAAAACCCAACCCCAGCATTCTGCTATGCGAGGACGACCCAAATCTCGGAAGATTGCTTCACGATTATTTGAAAGCCAAAGGCTTTGATGCAATTTGGGCCAAAGACGGGGTAGAAGGATTGAAAGAGTTCCATCGATCTGCTTTTGATTTTGTCATTCTCGATGTGATGATGCCGCGCAAAGATGGCTTTGAGGTTGCTGAAGAAATCCGGAGAGAAAGTCGTCATTTGCCGATTCTTTTTCTGACAGCTCGTTCAACAAAAGAAGACACGCTGGAAGGTTTCAAGGTGGGCGCGGATGATTACATGACCAAACCATTTAGCATGGAAGAACTGTTGGTTCGAATTCACGCCATCTTGCGCCGTTCAGCTGCACTTCCTGAAAATGATGAGTCCGTTGGAGCCCTGACTGTCGGGTCATTCGAATTTGATTATAACACACAAATTCTTCGAAGGAATGGCGGAGAGCAACGATTGACGACAAAAGAGAATGAGTTGCTTTTTCTCTTAGCAAAGCACAAAAATAAATTGCTTGAACGGACGTTTGCTTTGAAGAGCATTTGGGGCGATCCCAATTACTTCAATGGGCGCTCCATGGATGTGTACATTGCCAAGCTGCGCAGACACCTCAAACCCGATGAATCAATCCAAATCATCAATGTCCACGGCAAGGGATTCAAATTGATTTGCCCCGAGTGAGTCGCCTTCATTAATTGGCACGGTATTGGAATATTCTGAGGGGTAAACCTTTCAATATCTCTTCCATGAATGAGCCCAAAACTCCCCGGTTGTTTCCACTCGGATTGATTGCTGCGCTTGCCATCACATTGGCTTCATTTGAATGGACCGTCATGGAATGGGGCGAGCCCGCAGGTTGGAGTTACCAATCGCAAAGTTTGTTGGATGTTGAAATCGCACCCGTCTCCGTTCCATCCAAGCCTGTCCCACCTCCTCGGCCTTTCGTTCACCCCTTCATTGTTGACGAACCCATTGAGCCCACGATTTCGCTTCCTGCGCCCAATCCAGATCTTGACCCGCTGCTCGGAAGGTTGCATGACTTCAGTGATTACGGAGATCACAATGGAAATGAAACAGACGATTGGGACATTGAAACAGTCATGATCGCTGAACACATGCCACGATTCAACTCGTGCACCAATGTCCTAGACTCCCAGCAGGAGCGCATGTGCACAGAATCCGAAATGATTCGCATCATTCAGTCCTGCGCCAAATTCCCGCGACGTCTGGTCGACGCAGGGGCAGGTGGTGTCGTTTTCATACAGTTCAACGTCAATGAATACGGAGACATTGAGGAGGCTTCCATCCTCAAAAGCGCCCACCCTGCTCTGGATAAATCTGCCCTTGATGCCCTTGACTGCGTCCCTCAAATGATCGCAGGAACACAACAAGGAAAACCCGTCCGTGTCACCTACACGATTCCGGTTCGGTTTACCGTCCGTTGAGTCAAATGAGCCAACCATAAATCACGTTGGGTTTGCCGCATGAATTCGCTACCTTTGCGAGCCTTTTAAAGCAGTGCATTCGTGGCCAATATGCTCAAAATACTCGCCGGTTCTACTTCCCAAGTTTTTGGTGAACTGGTTGCAAAATCATTAGGAACCGAATTGGTCCCTGTGAAAACCACGCGATTTAGCGATGGCGAGTTCACCGTGAGCATTGAAGAAACCATCCGGGGTCAAGAAGTGGCAATCGTACAATCCACGTATCCACCGACCGACAATTTGATGGAGCTTCTCCTCCTCATTGACGCTGCGAAAAGAGCAAGCGCCAAGCGGATCATTGCCGTCATGCCATATTTTGGTTTTGCACGTCAAGACCGAAAAGACAAACCTCGGGTCGCCATCGGAGCGAAGCTTGTTGCCAACTTGTTAACCGCTGCAGGGATTGACCGTCTCATTACGATGGACCTTCATGCAGATCAAATCCAAGGTTTTTTCGAGATTCCGGTGGACCATTTATTCGCAAGCACACTCTTTGTTCCTTACTTACGGGCGTTGGATCAAGACAATTTGTGCATTGCGACCCCCGATACGGGCGGCACCAAGCGCGCGAACTCGTATGCGAAGCTCCTCGGAGTAGACATGGCCATTTGTTACAAACAACGGAAGGTCGCCAACCAAGTTGATAGCATGACGGTCATTGGAGACGTTGCTGGAAAGGACGTTGTTTTGATTGATGACATGTGCGACACCGCAGGCACCTTAACCAAAGCTGCTGAGTTGATGATCGAGCACGGAGCTCAATCTGTTCGCGCCATGTGCACCCATGCTGTTTTGAGTGGCCCCGCTTACGAGCGCATTGAAAACAGTGTCCTCACGGAACTTGTCGTTTCTGACAGTATCCCGTTGAACACCGAAAAACAAACAAACAAAATCAAGGTCCTTTCGGCCCAAGATATGTTTGCTCAAACGTTAACCTGTCTGATGGAAAATCGTTCCATCAGCTCTTCTTTACTTATTCATTAATTATGAAAATTGCATCATTGAGCGGCTCTTCAAGAGAGAGCGTAGGAAAAAAAGATGCGACCCAACTTCGTAACAGCTACCGGGTTCCCGGTGTGATGTACGGCGGTGGTTCGCAAGAGCATTTTTCCGTATCAGAATTGGAAATCACCAAATTGATTGTCAATCCTGATGTCTTCCAAATCCAACTCGAATTGAACGGAAAAACCCACGACTGTGTGGTCCAAGACGTTCAATTCCACCCCGTCACAGATCGCATTGTCCATTTGGATCTCCTCCAAATCGTTGATGGCAAGCCTGTGCGTGTCGAACTGCCATTGCGCACAACAGGCACTGCGCCCGGCGTTATCAACGGTGGTCGTCTGCAGATGCTTTTCCGACGAGTCGCAGTCCGTGGCATCGCCTCTGCTCTGCCTGAAGAAATTGTCATTGATGTCAGCGAATTGAATATTGGTGACAGTGCTCGTGTCCGAGACATTGACGTTCCCAATTGCGAAGTGCTTTTGAATGAAGCAACACTTTTAGTTGCTGTCAAACGCACCCGTGCTGCTATGTCTGCTGATTCTCTCACTGAAGATGATTCAGAAGATTCTGCAAGCGCTGAATCAGCAAATTAATACTTACTTCTTGGACAATACCTTTGTCCCAGAAGACTAAAGCATGAAGTACCTCATTGTCGGCCTGGGAAATCCTGGAAAAGAATATGAGGACACCCGACACAACATCGGATTCAATGTTTTGGATGCCATCGCCCAGAATCGAGAAACTTCTTTTGAGGTTTCACGGCTGGGCGATGTGGCATCCGTACGTTTTAAAGGGCGTACAATGGTGCTCCTGAAACCTTCGACTTTCATGAACCTCAGCGGCAAAGCTGTTCGGTATTGGATGGACGCTGAGAAGATTCCTCTGGAACGGGTTTTGATCGTAACCGACGACTTGGCTATGCCCTTCGGTTCACTGCGTCTTCGCGGAAAAGGGGGAGCTGGCGGACACAATGGACTCGGCGATATTGAGACCGTGTTGAAAACGTCAGGATATGCGCGACTGCGTTTTGGCATCGGGTCAGAATTTCCGAAAGGCCAGCAAGTCGACTATGTGTTAGGTCAATGGGGTGAAACAGAGGCCTCGACTCTTTCGGAACGTTTCAAACGGTGCGACGAGCTGATTTGCAGCTTTGCAACGGCCGGGCTTGACCGTACCATGAACGCCTTCAACAACACTTAAGCCTCACTGGAATCTTCATACAGCATGTTATTGCTGATGTAATTCAGTACCGTGTCTGGAAGCAAGTACCGAATGTCCTTGTGCTCAAGGATTGCTTTTCGCAGATAAGTAGATGAAATACTGATCATCGGGGCGTCACACCAAACAACGTGGGGGTGGTGAACCGGAATTCGGTCCATTTTTTCGTTTTGGATGTCTTGGGGTGCCTGATCGGCCACAATGCTTCGTCTTGGGTAAACCAAAATGCGATGGTGCTTTACCAACTCCCAATGATCCTTCCAAGTATGCAGTTGATGGAAGTTGTCTTCACCAATGATGATGCTAAAATCAACATGCTCATGTTGTTCCCGCAAAATCCGCATGGTCGCTGCCGTGTAATTCGGAGAAGGTAGCAAGAATTCTACGTCACTTCCTTGTAGCAGTTCGTTCTCTGCTGTTGCCAAGTGAACCATTTGCAATCTGTGCTCCTGTGCCATCAACTCCACCGCATCCTTTTGAGGATTCAGCGGCGTGACAACCAACCATACTTCATCCAAATCCTGATGCGTCGCCATGTGATTGGCAATCACCAAATGACCCATATGAATCGGATTGAATGTTCCGAAGTAAAGCCCGATTTTGGGACGTCTATCCTGTGATTCGAGCATGAAGTTTATCCTTTAAACACATTCGGGGCATCCAGTCTACTCTCTAGATGACCTTTGACCAAGCTAGCCGCTTCCTCGCAGGCTACTTTCAGTTCCTTGTTGACCACGATGTGATCGAACTGTGCGCTTTTTTTCCATTCCCACTCTGCCTTTTCCATGCGCTCGTCTATCCGTTCTTTTGAATCCGTTCCACGCTTTTCCAGCCGTGCGCGCAACTCTTTCAGAGAGGGGGGTTGAACAAAAATCGCCAACGCATTATCGCCCAAGGTTTCGCGCAGTTTCAGCCCACCGACCACATCCACGTCGAACAAAACTGTTTTTCCAGCAGACCAGAGACGTTCAAGTTCTGATTTTAACGTGCCATAGTAAACCCCTTCATACACCTCCTCCCACTCCACCAAATCTCCGTTGGCAATTCGCTTTTTAAAATCGGGCACAGTCATAAAGAAATAATCTTCACCATTTAGCTCTTTCCCACGAGCAGAGCGGGTTGTAGCGCTAATTGAAAAACCCAATGGCAGCCCTGAGTTTTCAAGCAGGTGTCGCACAATGGTAGTTTTACCTGAGCCAGATGGTGCTGAAAATATAACGGCCTTGCCACTCATTCCTTTATAATACGTTGAGCACCTGTTCTTTGATCTTCTCCAACTCATCCTTCATTTGAACCACAAACCGCTGGATTTCAGCATCGTTGGCCTTGCTTCCGAGTGTGTTGATTTCACGGCCCATTTCTTGGGCAATAAAACCCAGCTTCTTTCCTTGTCCAACTTCAGTATCCAACATGTCCAAGAAATACTGACAGTGTGCTTTTAGTCGAACGCGTTCTTCAGAAACGTCCATTTTCTCAATGTAGAACAGCACCTCTTGCTCGAACCGATTTTCATCCAAGCGACCTCGATCCTTGATCTCATCAAAATTTGACTGAATGCGACTCCGAACGCGTTCTATACGCGCAGTCAATAGAGGGTCCAAATCAGACTCCAGGGACAAAATGCGCTCGACACGTTCCCGAAAATCCATCTCCATGGTCGTGCCCTCGTGGTTTCGGTAAGCGATGAATTGTGCCGTGGCCGATTCAATCAATTCAACCAAGGCCTTCCACTCTGCTTCCTCGTATTCCTCCTTCGATTGCTGAATCGTATCCGGCATGCGCATGACCGTTCCCAGCAAGCTCGCGTCTATTTCGAAGCCTCGCTCTTCCGATATTGTCTCCAATTGGTCCAAATAATGTCGAATCAGCGGACCGTTCAATTCACGTTGATCGGCAGAATCTGACTCATAATGCAGCGTCATATCACTCTTACCACGAACAATCGATGTTGCCAGTGATTTTCGCAATTTCATTTCATTCTCACGAAAAGCCTGCGGCATCCGAATGTTCAAGTCCAGTTGCTTTCCGTTGAGGGAGCGCAATTCGGCAACATAACGTCTTGACCCAATGGTCGCCGTTGCTTTGCCGTATCCTGTCATGGATTGAATCATTGGGGGAATTTTCGACAAAGATAGGTTTCCCGGACGAGGTCAGTCGAACGTACCTTTGCATTCCATGATGTCCCTCAAGCAAATTCAAGCTCCGGTCTCTGATGACATGGCCACTTTCGCTGGTCATTTTAAGTCGGCCATGCGCACCGATGTCGCATTGCTTGACACCGTCCTGCGTTACATCATTCGCCGCAAGGGGAAGCAAATGAGACCATTGTTTGTCTTCCTCTGTGCACGATTGGAAAGCGGACAAATCAATGGGGAGCCTTTGAATGAACGCGCGCTCGTAGCAGCTTCCTTGATCGAATTGCTTCATACAGCGACGCTGGTGCACGATGATGTTGTCGACGAAAGTCCCATGCGACGTGGCTTTTTCTCCATCCAAGCCCTTTGGAAAAAGAAAGTCGCTGTGCTCGTAGGGGACTACTTGCTGTCCCGGGGATTGTTAATGGCTGTGGATCAGGAAGCCTTTGACTTGCTCAAAATCACTTCTGAGGCTGTCCGGCAAATGAGCGAAGGCGAATTGCTGCAACTTGAAAAAGCACGCAGACTGGACATCACGGAGGAGGTCTATTTCGATATCATTCGAAGAAAAACAGCTTCGCTGATTGCAGCCTGTTGTGCCTGCGGAACGGCTTCGACTGGCGGAGACGCGGAAACGGTGGAGCGCATGCGGTCCTTTGGGGAACTCGTCGGATTGGCCTTCCAAATCAAAGACGACCTCTTGGACTTGGGCGTTGGTGAACGGACTGGAAAGCCCACAGGAGGGGACATCCGAGAGCGCAAGATGACCCTCCCGTTGATTCACACATTGAATGAGGCCTCTCCAAAAGAGCGGAGGCGCTTGATCAACTTGGTCAAAAGACACCATAACAAGCCCGAGGCTGTAACTGAAGTCATGCAGGCCATCATCGAGGGGCCTGGCATGGCCTATGCCAGTCAAAAAATGACATCTTTAAGAGACCAGGCAGTGGCATTGCTCGCTGGCATACCGGAGAGTCCCAGCAAGGCAGCATTAATTGGTTTGGTGGATTACACCATTGAACGCAAGAAATAAATTTCACAGCATGAGATGCATTTTGATTCCTTTGACACTGATTCTTTTGGTTCAGTGCTCCCCACAACCGGAACATGTCATCACCGATACATGGACTGACGGCAAAACAAAACGAGAAGTGATTCTCCTCGATGGAGACAGCACTGTGCAAACGTTTTATCAGAATGGAGCTCTAGAAAAGATCCGTTTCTATGAAGCGGGAAAACAGTCGGGTGATTGGAATGCCTATTATGACGACGGCACATTGTGGTCGGAACACCATTATTCTGAAGGCGTCCAAGTCGGAGCTTATCGAACGTGGCACCCCAACGGGGCCCCTTACATCGAGGGCGAATACAATGCGTTAGGAAAGCCCAGCGGAACCTGGGTCATCACGGACAAGGAAGGAAACATCCTGCGCACGGTTGAAGCCGATTCAATGACACCTTGAACGGATACAACTATGCACACCGTTTTGGTGAATAGTCCCGTAGCGATTCCTCGGAGAAGCGAGTTATCCATCTAATTTTGTCTCCATTCTTATACCGTGCACTCTCACCATTCCATCGACATCCCTTCGCATTGCAAGTCTTTGCTGTTTCCGCTTGTATTCGTGTGGATGGTCATTTGGATGGTTCTCGGGTGTTCCTTTTCTCTTGTTGCACAAGTTGAACCAGAGGGCAGCCGAGGTGCCTACCTCGAAAAGTGGAAGGATGAAGCCATCTATCAAATGGCCATTCATGGAATACCTGCGAGCATTACCCTCGCTCAAGGTATTTTGGAAAGTGGCGATGGGAAGAGTTCCCTTGCATCACGATCGAACAACCATTTTGGCATCAAATGCCACGGCAACTGGAAAGGCGCCACAGTCGAACATGATGATGACCGCAAAGATGAGTGCTTCCGGGCTTATGACGATGCTGCTCAGAGCTTCGAAGACCACAGTGACTTTCTGAAGAAACCCCGATACGAATCTCTATTCGATCTTGACATCACCAATTATAAGGGCTGGGCAAAAGGGTTGAAAAAATGCGGCTACGCAACCAATCCCAAGTACGACCGCTTGCTCATTGAACTCATTGAACGGCATGATTTGGCCGCGTATGACGAGGAGGGATTGAAGCTCATCTCAGAGCGTGATGACTTCGCAGACAATCTCGCAGACGCCGCAGATAAAGGGAATCGATTGAATCCGAAAAATCCTATTGTAATAACAGGGGACCGGTCGATGCAACTGAGTGAAAATCACATTCAATTCATCATTGCAGGTGCGGGTGACCGTTATGACCTTTTAGCCTCTGAGTTGGACATGATGCCCTGGCAGTTGTACCGGTACAATGAAGTGAAACGCGATCGCCGAGGCGAAGAATACGCTCCCCAAGTCGGCGAAATCATTTACCTGCAACCCAAACGTTTCCGAGGCAACACCTTGTGGTTCGAATCCCAAAAAGACGAGACCTTGTGGGCCGTCTCACAGCGATGCGGCGTAAAGGTCTCATCCTTGGTCAGGAAAAACCGACTGTCCCCCGACAGTCCACTGGAATCCGGACAGAAACTTTCCTTGCAATGGCGCATCGCTGAAGACGGCAAACTTCCCGGATTCGTTCGCATGTGGCGTGTATCCTCGGGGTAGCCGATTTTCTTCGTTCGTTTTGTTTTGAAAATGCCATTCCCACTTTTCAAAAGGAGCCCCTCCGTCCTAACTTAGCGCAAACCGCTAGGAGCCCACATGGGTTTTTGGGTCGTGCAAAACCATCGATATGCCTTTTTACCATCAACTCGGAAAGATTCCCCCCAAGCGGCACACACAGTTCCGCAAGGAGGACGGCACACTTCATTACGAACAGCTGTTTGGAACCATCGGCTTCGTTGGGATGAGTTCGCTGCTCTATCACCTGCATCGACCCACCATGGTCAAGCGGGTCGGGAAATCCGTCGATGTTCGTCCTCAAGCTGCAATTGAAAATAACTTGTTGAGCCGAAAGCTCGAGGGATTTCAGGTGAAGCCCGATGCGGATTATTTGACAAGTCGCATTCCTGTGCTCTTCAATAGCGATGTGACCATTTTGCTTTCGGCTCCAAGCCAAAGCATGGCAGAGGACGCTTTCTATAAGAATTCAGATGGCGACGAAGTGGTTTTTGTGCATGAAGGGTCTGGAGTCTTGCATACCATGTTGGGACAAATCCCCTTTGGTGCAGGTGACTACCTGGTGATTCCAAGAGGCATCATCCATCGTTTTGCATTCGAGACGAGCTCCAACCGGTTGTTCATTACCGAATCGGCCCACCCGGTGTATTCTCCAAAGCGCTACCGCAATCATTTCGGTCAGTTGTTGGAGCACAGCCCTTATTGCGAGCGGGACTTGCGACCTCCTTCGAAATTGGAAACACACGACGCTCTAGGCTCTTTCACCATTCGCATTAAAAAGCAGGGTCAATTGCACGACTATGTTTACGCATCGCACCCGTTTGACGTGGTCGGTTGGGACGGGTACCACTTTCCTTATGCCCTCTCCATTCATGATTTCGAACCGATCACCGGTCGTGTGCACCAACCACCACCTGTGCATCAAACCTTCGAAACGGATGCCTTTGTGATTTGCAGTTTTGTGCCCCGTTTGTACGATTATCATCCACAATCCATTCCAGCGCCTTACAACCATTCCAACATCGATTCTGACGAAGTCTTGTACTATGTCGAAGGTGATTTCATGAGCCGAACCGGCATCGACCGAGGGTATATCTCACTGCATCCAGCAGGCATTCCGCACGGTCCACATCCCGGGACCTATGAAGGAAGCATTGGCAAAACCAAGACGGAGGAGTTGGCCGTGATGGTGGATACCTTCAGACCCTTGCAGGTTACCGCGCAAGCCCTGGCCATTGAACATCCAGACTACCACCAGTCCTGGCTTGAGCCTGGAATGAACCCCGAAGATTAACCCATGAACACGTCCTCCCCTGAATTGAAAAAAGTCGTAGCAGAAGCGGACGACTTCTTGCCATTGCTCGGCACCGATCACATTGAATTGTATTGCGGAAATGCCAAACAAAGTGCGTATTACTACATGGCGGCTTGGGGCTTTCAACCCCTCGCGTTTTGTGGTCTGGAGACCGGTGTTCGCGATCGGGTGTCCTATGTTCTGCGTCAAGACAAAATCATCTTGGTGTTGACGTCCCCTTTGGTCGCTGACGGTCCGATCAACGACCACATCAATCGGCACGGAGACGGAGTTAAGGCCATTGCGTTGTGGGTAGACGACGCCAAAAAGAGCTGGGAAGAAACCACTTCACGAGGAGCGGAAAGTGTCCTCGAACCCACCGAACGAAAGGACGATGCGGGTCACGTGGTCCTGAGCGGCATCAAGACCTACGGTGACACCGTGCACACCTTTGTGGAGCGCAGAAATTACAACGGCATTTTCATGCCGGGCTACCAAGCGTGGAATCCGATCCAAGTTAGCCAACCCGTTGGGCTGCAGTTTGTCGACCACATGGTTGGGAATGTCGGGTGGGGCGAAATGAACACGTGGACCGAGTTTTATGCGCGTGTCATGGGATTTGCTCAGTTGATTTCCTTTGATGACAAGGACATCTCCACCGAATACACTGCGTTGATGTCCAAGGTGATGTCCAATGGCAATGGTCGAATCAAATTCCCCATCAATGAGCCGGCCGAAGGACGCAAAAAATCCCAGATTGAAGAATACATTGATTTCTATCAGGGAGCAGGCGTGCAACACATCGCCGTCGCCACATCGAACATCATCGAAACGGTCACCGCTTTGCGCGATCGGGGAATCGAATTCCTCCAAGTCCCCAATTCATATTACGATACGGTTCTTGACCGTGTTGGAAGCATCGATGAAGACCTTGCGCCTTTGCGGGAGCTTGGAATCCTCATCGATCGGGATGATGAAGGTTATTTGCTTCAGATTTTCACCAAACCAGTGGTAGATCGTCCGACCATGTTTTTTGAAATTATACAGCGCAAAGGTGCCAAGTCCTTTGGGAAAGGAAATTTCAAAGCACTTTTCGAAGCCATAGAGCGCGAACAAGAAACCCGCGGAACTCTCTGATGGGAGAATTGACTGCCGCTGCGCCCCTTCTCCAAATTCGCGACCTATCCGTTGCGTTTTATGGAGAAAAACCGGTCACGAGCGGCGTTACATTCGATTTGTTCGCAGGCTGCACGACCGCTTTGCTTGGTGAAAGCGGTTCTGGAAAAAGCATCACCTCATCGGCCATCATGGGCTTGCTTCCTCCCGGAGGAGTCGTTGTTGATGGAAGCGTTCAACATGTGCCCTCCGAAACGCTGTGGGTGGAACCTCAAGGAGTCAATCGCGCTCCATTGGGCCGCGGATTGAGCATGGTCTTTCAAGACCCCATGTCATCCCTCAATCCTTCAATGCGCGTTGGCTTGCAAGTTGCTGAAGTCTTGACTTTGCATCAGAAATGCTCACAAAGTGCTGCACGAATGCGGGTGCAACAGTTGTTCAAAGAAGTTGAATTACCCGATCCGGAAATCACGTTCCGCAAGTACCCTCACGAACTGAGCGGGGGGCAAAAACAACGCATCATGCTCGCCATCGCGTTGGCAGCAGAACCCGAGGTGCTCATCGCCGACGAACCTACGACGGCATTGGATGTCACGGTGCAACAATCCATCCTCGCCTTGCTCAAAAAGGTGCAAAAGCTGCGCGGATTGGCCGTGCTCTTCATTACCCACGATCTCGATGTCGTTCGCGATATCGCCGATCACGTTTTGGTCTTGAAAGATGGTGTCATCGTGGAGCAAGGCCCTACCTGGAATGTGTTTTTGCATCCAGAACATCCGTACACAGCGGCGTTGCTCAAAGCAAAAGAGCGACCACGACGCCTGTTTGACTCGGCGAAAAAAACACCCTTTATTGAGGTGAATCAACTCTCGAAGTCCTTTCCAACTCATCGCAACCTTTTGGGGCGCGTCACCGCTGAATTCACCGCTGTGCGGAATGTCAGTTTGACCATTCACCGCGGGGAACGCATTGGCCTGGTCGGCGAAAGCGGCAGCGGAAAATCGACTTTGGGAAGACTTCTATTGGGATTGACAGATTCTTCGTCGGGCACGATTGTCATGGATGGCCACCCCGTCCAAACGCACAACCGGAAGTCCATGAAGCGGACCCGGAAGTTCGCACAACTCGTTTTTCAAGACCCTTACAGTGCGTTGAACCCTCAGATGCGCGTCGGTCGCGCATTGGAAGAAGTGCTGAAACACTTGGGATGCAGCACGTCTCAAGCCGAAAATCGCGCCATTGCACTCCTCGAAGAAGTCGGTCTACAGGCCGAAGATGCCCTGCGTTATCCCCGAAGTTTTAGCGGAGGTCAACGTCAACGCATCGTGATTGCGCGCGCCTTGGCCATGGAACCCGAATTTCTGGTTCTTGACGAAAGCGTCGCCGCCTTGGATGTCCAAATTCAACGGGCCATCTTGGATTTACTGGCCAAAATTGGTGATGCGCGCCAGTTGACCTTCCTGTTTATTTCTCATGATCTCGGGGTGATGGAGTCCTTCTGCAATCGCCTGTTGGTCATGCAACATGGTCAATTGGTTGAAACAGGAAAAACTTCGGAAATCATGGAATCCCCGCAACATCCGTACACACAACAATTGCTTTCAAGTCGCGCTGGAAAACGTTCTTTGGAAGCACTCGAAATCCACGCTTGACCGTCCTCCTCATTTCGTAATTTGCCCATTGAACACAATCGACTCTTGCCCATGTCCTCCACTTTGATCCATCAAACAAAACTCGCGGGTATTTGCACGCTTACCATCCAGCGGCCCGAAGCCCTGAACGCCCTCAATGCGGCGGTCATACGCGCTTTGGCCGAAGCCATTCAATCGGCCCAATCGGATGCTGAAGTGGGCGTTATTGTACTCACGGGAAGCGGAGAAAAAGCCTTTGTAGCGGGAGCAGACATCAAAGAGTTCGCGGACTTCGACGCAGAACAAGGAAGGCATTTGGCCGACCACGGTCAGGAATTGTTGTTCAATCGAATCGAACGCAGCGGAAAACCCATCATTGCTGCGATCAATGGATTTGCCTTGGGTGGTGGCCTGGAACTTGCTTTGGCATGTCACATGCGCGTGGCGTCGGATACCGCACGCATGGGTTTTCCTGAAGTTTCGTTGGGCGTCATTCCTGGTTATGGTGGAACACAACGCTTGCCCCAAGTGGTTGGGAAAGGCAAAGCCATGGAAATGATCCTCACTGCTCGGATGGTCGGGGCAGAAGAAGCCTTGCAATGCGGCCTGGTCAATCAAGTCGTTCCCCTCAGCGAGCTTCACGCCGCAACGGAGAAAATGGCCCAGCGGATTTTGAAAAATTCTCCCACGGCCGTTGAAACCTCTATTCAGGCGATTTTGGCCGGTTATGAGGATGGAGTCAATGGATTCGAAGCCGAAATTGAATGCTTTGGCGCATCCTTCGAAACAGAAGATTTCCAGGAAGGCACACAGGCCTTCATCAACAAAAGAAAACCCAATTTCCCAGGAAAATGAGTGCCCTGTCAACCGTCATCGTTCGCAATGAAAGTGGCCATGCTTTGCCGGACTATGCCACAGCCCTGAGCGCAGGCTTGGACGTTCGTGCGCATCTGCCTCAATCCATTGTCCTCGAGCCTGGAGCTTTTCAACTCATCCCAACAGGCCTTTTTGTGGCGCTGCCAGAAGGAACAGAATTGCAAGTCCGACCGCGAAGCGGATTGGCCTTCAAGCATGGCATCACCGTGCTCAATGCGCCCGGCACCATTGATGCAGATTACCGGGGTGAAATTGGCGTCTTATTGGTCAATCACGGAAAGAAAGCCTTCACCATTGAAAATGGAGAACGCGTCGCCCAATTGGTTTTGGCTCGGTATCTGCGCATTGAATGGGACGAAGCCGATGCACTGCCGGACACCCAACGAGGAGCAGGAGGATTTGGAAGCACGGGAACGCATTAAACGAAAGAGAAGATGAACATCATTGTCCCTATGGCCGGCAGAGGAAGCCGATTGCGCCCGCATACGTTGACCGTCCCTAAACCACTCCTTCCCGTTGGCGGCAAACCCATTGTAGAGCGTCTCGTCGAAGACATCGTAGCAATGAGCGCTGAGCCGGTCGAAGAAATTGCCTTTGTCATTGGTGATTTCGGCGCTGAAACCGAGGCCCAATTGCTCGCCATGGCGGAACGCTTGGGAGCCAAGGGTCACATTTGCCACCAAGATGAACCTCTCGGTACGGCACATGCAATTTTATGTGGATCCGCCTGTCTCACGGGACCGGTGGTGGTGGCCTTTGCGGACACGTTGTTTCGTGCGGATTTCACCATCAATCCCGATGCAGACGGTGTGCTCTTCGTCAAGCAAGTCGAAGACCCGAGTGCATTTGGCGTTGTGGTTACTGATGCCCAAGGCGCGATCGAAGATTATATCGAGAAGCCCGCAGACTTTGTGAGTGATCTCGCCATGATTGGCATATACGCTTTCAAGGACGGTGCGCGTTTAAAAGATGAATTGCAAAAATTGATTGATCACAACGTCATCAAAGGAGGAGAGTACCAACTGCCTGATGCCTTGCGCAACATGACGCAATCAGGCATGCAATTTGAACCGGGTCGGGTTTCAGAGTGGATGGATTGCGGCAACAAGGTCGCGACTGTGGATACGAATCAACGCATCTTGGACTTGACGTCTGACCAAATCCACGTGCCCGATTCAGTCCAACTCATCGACAGCGTCATATTGCCTCCGTGTTACATCGGCGAAAACGTCCGCATTGAGCGCAGCATCATTGGCCCGCATGTCAGCATTGGCGGAGGCACGACCATTGCCGATAGCCGCGTTCAGAATTCCTTGATTCAGAATCACGCGACCATTGAAAATAAGGTCATTTCCGACTCCATGATCGGAAATCATGCCCAACTCAAAGGACGCTCGCAGGACATCAGCCTCGGCGATTACAACGTTATCGACTGAAGCCATGCCGCATCCTCGCCTCTTCCGCTCCCATTTCCCAATCAGCCAGTTCTTTGCTTTCGCAGGATTGCTCTGGGTATCGAGTTGCAAAGGGCCGAGCGATTTGTCCCAACTTCCGGTTTATTCAGAAGAATTTCAACGGACGTATTTCGACGCACAAAATCATTTGGCAAAAGGCGATCCGGCTTCGGCCTATTCAGGGTTGATGCAATGTCTGGATTTGGAGCCCAACGAAAGTGCCTTGCATTTTGACTTGGGGAAAATCGATCTGGAACTCCAGCGTTGGGATGCAGCAATGATTCATTTTGATGCGGCGCAATCGCTTCAACCGGAAAATCGGTGGTATCGTGAATATCGCGCTCAGGCTCACCTCAAATTGGACCATTTTGACGAGGCGCTTGACGACCTCCTGTGGATTCTAGACCGGCGGACCGGTGATTTTGAATGGGCCATGGATTGGACCATTCAGCTCGCCAATGCTGGAGGCTCTGCACAGGCCATCACGCTATGCGCTGCGTATGAAGAAGCCGTTCCCAACGACCCCGATGTGCTGCTCCAACGCCTTTACTTGATGGAGCTGGAGCAGGATTATTTGGGGATTTACCGCGCACTTGAAAATGCCGTGGTTCTCTATCCCGATCATTTCGAATTCAAGCTGCAATGGGCGCAAATGCTCTTGGCTACAGAGCAAGAAGATGCCGCATTGGACGTCCTCCTTCAGCTTGAACAGGCTGACCCTTCCAACGGGCTCGTCCAATTGGAGTTGGCTGAAATCTGGACCGGTCAAGAAGAAATTGAAGCAGCGCAAGACGCTCTTTTGCGGGCCTTCGAATCCGAAGATATTCTCGTTGAAGAGAAGCACGATATTTTGCTTCAATATCTGCGCATCGCATCTGTCAACCCGAGCTTATTGCCTCCCCTCTCGCTCCTCATGGATCGCGCTATCGGTCTTCATGGTGAAAATGGGAGCATTCGCATGCTCGCAGCGGATCTCGCTCAGATGTTGGGAAACCCCGAATTGGCCAGAGAGCACATGCAAGTGGCCGTCCGTGTCATCCCGCACATTCCCTCCGCATGGTCCAACCTCATCGCCTTGGATGCTGAACAAGGAGAAATCGCAGCGATGTTTCAGCATGCCCAAGACGCCCTGGATCGATTCCCTTTGGAGGCCGAATTTGGGCTCATGGCTGGACTCGGAGCGCTCGAGTTGGGAGACATTCAGGAGTCCATTCGGTTCTTCAAGGCAGGCCTTGCCGTGGTGCTCGATGCTCCTCTGCTGGAAGCGCGTTTAGCCGGATTGCTAGGTGATGCTCTCTATCAAACCGATGACAACGAAGCCGCTGAGGCTGCCTATGAACGGAGTTTGTCTCAATCACCCCGTGACCCCTTGGTCCTGAACAACCACGCTTATCGCTTAGCCCAAAACAAGCGCAGCCTCCAACGCGCATTAGAATGCAGCAGTTTGGCAATCGAGTTGGTGCCCGATGAGGCCAATTTTCTCGACACCCATGCCTGGGTGCTTTTCCAACTCGAGCGCTATGCAGAAGCACAGGACTACATCACACAAGCGCTCTTTCTTTCAACGGGAAACGATGGCACATTTTGGGAACATGACGGAGACATTCGATCTGCCATGGGGGACGCAGAAGGCGCTCTGCATTCCTGGAATGTCGCGTTAGAACGTGGCGGGAATGCCGCTTCTTTGAAGCGTAAAATTGAAGCCGGATCCTGATGCAGCGCCGTCGACATATCCTCGTCTTATTCGCTTGCCTCCTGGGGCTTTTGACCGGTTGCTCGAATGAACAACGCATTGCCAGAGGCAAACCGTTGCGCAATTTGAACCCCAATCAAGTCTTGGAATCCTTCGAAGTTCAGCAAATTCCTTGGCAATGGCTCGGGATGAAAATCGATGCGTCGGTAGAAACAGACAATGGAGTCGATTCCTTCAAGGCCTCGATCCGGATGGCGAAGGACAGTGCGATTTGGGTGAGTATTTCTCCGGCGTTGGGAGTTGAAGTCGCGCGCATGTTGTTGCAGCCCGATTCCGTGCGACTCATTAGTAAGATTCCTGGCAATCGGTTCCATTTCTCAGGTGACTACGACGTGCTCAGTGCGTGGGCCGACACACCGCTTTCTTTTCGAGACATCCAAGACATCCTCACGGGGCGTCCCATGGGGATCGACCCTGAATTCGATAAGTTTCACAGCCGCATTGACGGGTATTCTTATGCCCTGATCAGCAAGTACAAACGCCGCATTAAGCGTTTGGTTGGCGTAGACAACAATGCACTTGAACCGCAAGACTCTTTGGGAATTCAGGCTACCGATCGGCGATATGAACGGGTGAAAAACCGCACCGATGACAGTGAACTCTTGGTCAAGCGACATTGGTTTGATGGATTGACCTTCGACCCGCTTCAAGATCGTTTTGACGATTTGTACTACCAACGTTCGATGACCATTGAGCGACAAGACTTCATCGATCGGGAACAAGGTCGCTGGCCGAATGAAATTCGACTTGAGGTCACCACTCCTGACGGTGATTTGAACATGGAGTGGGAGATCATGCGCCTCCGCTTTGGAAGAGCGTACGACTTCCCCTTTGAAATTCCGGACAATTATGAGCGTCGCACGGGATTTTAAATCCATCTTTCTGCTGCTCAGCTTCTGGTGCGTCAGCTTCGGTTCCTGGTCTCAAGACAAGGCCAGCTTGCAGCGCCAACGGGATGCCATCAACGATCAAATCGCAACGACAGAGCGCTTGCTCCAAGATGCATCAGCGAATCGGAACGACGCCGTGGGGTCGCTCAGACTCATTGAAAAACGGGTCACTTTACGTGAAAAACTAGTCCGTCACCACCAATCTGAGATTCGCGCCACTGAACGCTCCATGCGCAGCACAGACGGAGAAATCCGTGCATTGCAGGGACATATAGGCGCCATGAAAGACGAGTATGCCCGGATGATCCAGAGCGCTTACCGCATTTCACTTTCCCAAAACCCCTGGCTCTATCTTTTTTCTGCCTCCGATTTCTCTCAAGCCGCCTTGCGTTTTCAGCTTCTTCAATCCTACACCACCCTTCGGAAAGAACAGGTCATTGAGATTGAGAACGCTGAAAAAAAATTGCACACCAACCAACTGTCGATGGAGGAAGAACGGACATCCTTGCAAGCCGTACTGACAGACATTGAGCAGGAGCGCGATCGACTGAAAAGCGACCGGGCTGAGCGCGCTCAACTTGTCGCCAGTTTGCGCGGAGAAGAATCCCGTTTGCGCGAACAAGTCAAGAAAGCTCAGGCAGAGCAGCAGCGACTCAACGATGCCATTCGTCGGATCATCGAGGAAGAATTGGCCGCAGAGCGCGCTTCATCCAAAGGGGAATTCGCCTTAACACCCGAAGGAAAACTTGTGTCAGCTGAATTCGAACGGAATAAAAACTCCCTCCGATGGCCCGTCTTGCGGGGAGTGATCACCGGGAAATTCGGTCGGCAACCCCACCCGACCATCCCCGGAATTACCATCGAAAACAATGGAATCGACATCTCAACCGATGCCGGCAGTTCTGTTGTCGCCGTGTTCAGCGGCACCGTCAGCAGCTTGTTCACCATTCCAGGTGCTGGCCAGACCCTCATCCTTTCACACGGAGCCTTCCGCACAGTGTACAGCAATTTGGAAAATGTATCCATGAAGAAAGGCGACCGCATTGAGGTCGGCGAGCGCATTGGTCAGGTGACATCTTCCGCCAATCGTTCAGCGCTCCACTTCGAAGTATGGGCCGTACAAGGCAAGACACAAACTCCACAAAATCCCGGATCGTGGTTGGTCAAAAATTGACTCTTCTCTCGGCCAAAACTCACTTGTTCGAGGGATTGGATACGGGCATTGCAACATCGAATTTCATCTCGTGAAAATTGCGCTCATCGGCAATCCCAATTGTGGCAAAACAACCGTCTTCAACCGGTTGACTTTTGGGCGCGGAAAGGTGGGCAACATGCCGGGGGTAACGGTCGATGCCATGGAAGCGAAAATGCGCGACGAAGAGCATTTGACGCTGGTGGATTTGCCAGGGACATACAGTCTGTATGCCCAATCAGAAGATGAACGCATTACCCAAGCTGTGTTGTTTAACCCGAATCCAGACTCGCGGCCTGATGCCATTTGGCTCGTGGTGGATAGCTCTCAATTGCGGAGCAGTTTGTTCCTCGTATTGCAGGCATTGGAGCTTCAGTTCAACGCCTCCATTGTGATCAATCAAACGGATGATTCTCCCATTGATGTCCCGGAATGGGTCCTGCTCACTGGAATTGACGTGGTGACCATCAATGCGGTGGAAGATTCCACCGCTGCATTGAAACAAGCCCTGCTCTCCACGGTGCCGCGGGAAAGCACGCTCAAAGAGCCGCGCCTCACACCCTCCGAATGGGAGGCCGCATTCACCCTCTTGAAGGGAGCGTTCCCGGAAGAGTCACCAGAACGACTTTCCTGGTATTTGCGGCTCAAGGAAATTCCAACGTGGCTCACGCCCTCTCAACAAGCTGCGCTTTCGCTGGCCAAGGATGAAATTCCGCAATCCAGTGCAGCGCTGCAATTGGAGGAAACCGGGTGGCGGATGGAACGGATTCGAAAATGGACGGAGCGTTGGCCCAAGAATTCGAAAGCGGACGATTGGAAGGAATCGAGCAAACGCACCACGCAGCTGGACCGCATCTTTACGCACCCGATTTGGGGGCATGTGATCTTGGCCGGGGTATTCTTCGCACTTTTTCAAGCCGTCTATGCGTGGTCAGCCTATCCCATGGATTTGGTCGATGCCGCATTCAGTGGGGTACACAGGATGGCCCTTGACTCTTTGCCGGAAACATGGTGGCGTAGTTTGATTCTGGACGGATTGCTCAACGGATTGGGAGGCATCATCGTTTTCGTCCCTCAAATTATGATTTTGTTTGGCTTGATTAGCGCAATGGAAGCCACCGGCTATATGGCACGTGTTGGATTCTTGGGCGATCAATTCCTGCAACGAATTGGGCTGAATGGTCGCTCGATTGTGCCGTTGGTCGGAGGATTGGCATGTGCCGTTCCTGCCGTCATGGCCGCTCGCTCCATTACGGGAAAACGGGAACGCTTGCTGACCATTTTGGTGACGCCGCTCATGACCTGCAGCGCTCGTCTTCCGGTCTATGCCTTCTTGATTGGATTCTTGGTTCCGGACAAGCAAGTGATCGGCGGACTCTTCAACCAACAAGGGCTCTTTTTATTCGGACTCTATGCGGTCAGTACGTTCGCTGCTTTGGCGTTGGCCTGGGTAATGCACCGCGCTTTGCCCCAACGTCAAGAAGGCTCTTTTACCATGGAGTGGCCGGCTTATCGTTGGCCCAAGGTGTGGGAAGTGCTTCAAGAGATGACCTCCAAAGGATGGGACTTTGTTCGCAGCGCTGGACAGGTCATTCTCATCGTTTCATTGGTTTTGTGGGGGCTGGGGAAAGTCGGTCCTTCCGGAGCCATGGACGCAGCCAAAGCTCAGCATGCCCAAGCGATTACGGCGGAAGATGTAGCCGCTGGAGAATCGGCCATCATGGAGGCCTCTTGGTTGGGACAACTGGGGCATTTCATTGAGCCTGCTGTGCGTCCATTGGGATACGATGGCCGCATCGGCATCGCGATTCTGAGTTCTTTTGCCGCACGAGAAGTGTTTGTTGGCACCATGTCGACACTATTTCCAGGCGAGCAACTCGAGGAAGGCAGCATCCGATCCTTGCAAAAACGATTGGGAACAGAAGTGCATCCGACCACCGGCAAACCGCTGCTAAATCCCGCTTCAGCGGCTTCCTTGCTCGTGTTTTACATGTTTGCCATGCAATGCATGAGTACCGTCGTGATCGTGCGAAAAGAGCTGAACAGTTGGCCGTGGGCTCTGGGTCAAGCGATTGGATTCACGTTGCTCGCCTATGGCATGGCGCTGCTCGTTTACCAGGTGATGCGCTAAAGAGACGTTGAAAGTGCTTCGCGTTGACGACGTATCAGGCCCAAGCGCGCTCCGTAGAAAGCACCGCTTCTGTCGCGGCGACCAGCGGTCGGACCCACAACAACGCTGCTGCAGATCGGCGCAACGCCACTTTTCGGCCGCCCGACACAATGGCCATAGGGCCTCGACGAGGGGCTACATGCGCTACCTCCACCTCTTCTCCGGGACAACATCCCATCTCAATCAAAGCCAAAGCTCCATCTTCGCAATCAATGCGATCGATGATTCCCTTTTCAAATGGCTTCATTTCAGACAAACGTTTTCCTTGCATATTGGCAAAATTAAGTCGCTGTACCTTGTCCACACCTCACTCATTTATGGTATTTAGAATGAATTCAAATAAAACCTTCTTCTATCTTGGCTTCGCTCTTGCCAGCTGCCTCGTCTCTTTACCATCCCAAGCGCTCTTGACACAAGGCTCACTTGTCTTCATTCCAGAAGGGGAACCGATGGATGTGGCCTCAAGTGATTTCGGCAACAAGTCCATTGGGCTCGTCACGAACAACTCCGATGAGTTGGTGCTTTGCTTTGGCAGCAGCGGCCATTTGTACGTTTGCAAGTGGGACAACGGCAGTCAAGCTTTTACCGAGCCTACGGCCATTGATCCCGAGGAGAACATCTTCATGTCTGACTCGGAAGGACCGCAAATGGCCGCACATGGAGACGACATTACGCTCACCTATATGCTCAGTGGTGATTGGGACACGGGTGCGCGTTCTGTGAGCTCTCATGACGGTGGAATCACTTGGGAAGCACCCGTATCCATGGTGCCTGAGGCGACCACAGACCACTTCATGCCTTGCGTAGGGATGGATCCAGAGGGCAACCCCTTTGCCGGAGTCAAGGTCGGAACCAGTCAAGTGTATGAAGGGATTTTGAAGTCGAATGATGGGGGGGCGTCTTGGCTGTCTGCGGTCAATGCCAGCGAAGCAGCGGATGGCGATGCGGTCTGCGAATGCTGTCCTTCGCTTCCTTTTTGGGGCAACGGTCGGTACTATGATTTGGTGCGAAATAACAACAACAATGTGCGGGACTTCTGGCTTCTCGGTTCCGACGACGGAATCAATTGGAACACGGCAGTTGACATGGATCCGATCGACTGGGAAATCAACAGTTGCCCCGCCTCTGGACCGGCAGTTTGTGGACCGCTTCCGGACGGATCATGGCGTGCGGCCTTCATGAACGGTGGTGGCGTGACGGGACAAAGCAGGGTCTATGTTAGTTCCATGAACTTGGATGCGAACGATGGCGCAGGTGCTTTGCTCGGTACGGTGCCTGTGACCGTCAATCAATTTGAAAATGCCACCCAAAACAATCCGACTCTGGATGTGTGGAGCCCCATCAATGGAGATCCCATCATCGCACTGGCCTGGGAACAAAATTCCGGTGGGTACGATGTGCAATTGGCCGTGAGCAACGGAATGACTTTGACGGACATCGCTGTCAACTTGACTTCAGAATGGTCCGGACAACATCGCCGCCCTCAATTGGTGTTCACAGGAACGGACTACACGCCGACCCTCCACCTTGTTTGGCAAAACAGCAGTGACGGGACGGTCAAGTACCTCAAAGGCAGCATTGAAACACCCTTCGATGTGGACCATCCAAGCGACTTCGTTTTACCGGTCTGCACGGCGACCTCAGCCGGTATCGCCCTGCAATTTCCCGAATCGTGGTCTACCGGAGAGTGGGCGCTTTGGGATGTCCAGGGCCGGCTCGCAGCGCAAGGCGCCTGCAGCCAGCAACGTCAGGTTTTCATCGATGTCCCCTCATCAGGAAATTGGATCGTGTCCGTGGTCAATTCCAACGGCAACCGCTGGTCGCATCAGATCGTCACGCCTTAATCCTACGCTGCCCGCTTAGCTCCAGAACAATCCATAGAGCGCCACAAGCACGATCATGACAGCGAAGGCTCCGACGTTGTAAATACTTCCCGTCTTGAATGTTTCCGAGGAAATGGCAATGCCTTTCTCGTCGTCAGCCCCTTTGTTTTGTGACCAACTTACAACGGCAATGACCAGCATGGTCAACAGCGTGGTGTACCCCATCTGGTGCAAGAACGGCAGGTCTGCAAACAAGACGCTGTCCGACCAGCCTTTGGGCGCGACTTTGAAATACATCGCAATCGGAATGGAAGCCAAAGCACCCGTAATGGCTCCTTGGTTGGTCGTTTTCTTCCAGAACAACCCCAAGATGAACACCGCGAGAATACCCGGACTCACCACGCCCGTGTACTCTTGTATAAATTGGAATGCCTGGTCGATTCCTCCCAATAGCGGCGCCATCACACTGGCAATGGCCAAGGCGACCACCGCGCTGATCCGACCCATGCGCACCGTCGCCCGGTCATCCGCGTTCGGGTTGATGTATTGCTTGTAGATGTCCATGGTGAAAATCGTTGCGGTCGAGTTGAGCATGGACGCCAACGACGATACAATGGCCGCAGCCAAAGCAGCGAAGGCCAATCCTTTCAAACCGGTTGGCAGAAACTGCAACAACCACGGGTACGCCTTGTCGGCTTGCTCAGAGGTCGGGATGTTGAGCTGCCCAGCCTCGCCTAAACCCGCCATGATGGCTGGATCATTGATCATGACATACGCGGCAATGCCAGGAATGACAACAATTAAAGGGAGGAAGAGCTTGAGAATAGCTGCGAACAAAATTCCATTTTGCGCTTCCTTCAGCGACTTGGCCGCCAACGTCCGTTGGATGATGTATTGGTTGAAACCCCAGTAATAGAGGTTCGCTACCCACATGCCACCGACCAGTACACCAATGCCCGGTAGGTTATCATATTCCGGATTGGATTTGTCCAGAATCATCGCAAACTTGTCGGGTGCAGCATCCATGATCGCGGAAAGTCCTGCCCACATTCCCTCTCCTCCTGATACCGTGTCCAGCGCCAAATACGTCGTGACCATTCCCCCGATAATCAAGAAAACCACTTGAATCACATCGGTCCAGGAAACAGCAGAAAGCCCACCGTACAGTGAGTATGCCACCGCAAACAACGCCAAACCCATCACGCCATACACCATGGGCACCCCCATGATGGTCTCAAGCGCCAAAGAACCCAAGTACAACACCGAAGCGAGGTTCACAAAGACGTACAACGCAATCCAGAAAACAGCCAAGATGGTTTTGAGATTCGTGGAGTACCGCTTTTCCACGAATTCGGGAATGGTGTACAAGCCCTTTTCAATGAAGATGGGCAAGAAATACTTGCCGACAATGATCAAGGTCAAGGCCGCCATCCACTCGTAGGAAGCAATGGCCAAACCGAGGGTAAACCCGGAACCCGACATGCCGATGAACTGCTCAGCTGATATGTTCGCTGCGATCAACGACGCGCCGATCGCCCACCATGGAAGGGATTTACTCGCTAAAAAGTAGTCCTCTGCACTCTTTTCCTTTCCGTCTTTGTTGCGAGAAACCCACAATCCGACGCCCAAGATGAGCAATGCATAAATGATAAAGACTGCGTAGTCTGCTCTGGCAAATGTTCCTGTCATAACAATTTCATTGAGTGTCTAAAGTACACTTATAATTGAAATCCACCCTTTCTTCGAGCTCCACCGCAGCCAACCTTTGTCCACAGTCCAGTGAAAGTTTTGAGCCGTATCCCCTCCTTTCTGCGATACAATGCAAAACCCCTCGTCAACCGCGTTCGGTAGACGAGGGGTCTGAATGTGTGGGCAATACAGAATTCGAATCTGTGACCTCTACAATGTCAATGTAGCGCTCTAACCAACTGAGCTAAATGCCCTCAATCCTGCTGTCTGCACCAATATCCGATGCACCCAACGGACGGCGAAGATACAAAAACTTCCTCGTTCCTATCCACGTCATACTACTATTCATTCTCATCGTACCTTCGTCTTCAGTTAATACCGATTCTATGCAAATTCCTATTGTTCGATTCAACCGAGACTCCACAGCTTTTAGCAAGACTTTGAAGGCCCGTGTCGATGCTTATTTCGAGGAATCGGGACGACCACGCACCGGCGATTGGCGTTTGCATGTGAAGAGTGTTTCGATGATCGCTCTATTCTTTGTTCCTTGGGCCCTGTTTGCTTTTGGAACCATCGGTGGAGGTCCCTGGTTTTGGGTCGCCGAAGTGGCTATGGGACTTGGATTGGCCGGTATTGGTTTGAACGTCATGCACGATGCCAATCACGGTTCGTATAGCAAAAGCAAGAAGGTCAACAACATCGTAGGTCGGGTACTGGATCTCGTAGGAGGCAGTGCGGCACTTTGGAGAATCCAGCACAACGTTTTGCACCACTCTTTCACCAACATTAGTGGTTTGGATGAAGACATCGATACACCGGGAATCCTTCGTTTCACGCCCGATCGCCCGCTCAAGAAGATTCACAAGCTTCAGTTTATCTACGCTTGGTTTTTCTATTGCATCATGACCCTGTTTTGGATGACGGCCAAAGATTGGTTGGCGCTGTATCGCTACAAGAGCAATGATCTCATCAAGTCCTCGGGCTCGACATTCCGAAAACTATTTACTGAATTGTTGTTTTCGAAACTGTTGTACTTCACCTACATCCTCGTGATTCCAGCATTCTTTAGTGGCTTGTCCATTGGTCAAGTAATTTTAGGATGGATGGTCATGCACGCGGTGACAGGCTTGATCCTTGCTTCTATCTTCCAGCCAGCACACGTGCAAGATTTGCAATTTGCAGAAGCCGAGGCCGGCGCGAAAATGGACGATGATCCTTTGTCCCACCAATTGAAGACCACTGCCAATTTCGGCACAGGTTCCAAGTTGTTCACCTGGATGTGCGGTGGGTTGAATCACCAAATAGAACACCATTTGTTCCCTCAGATTTCACACATTCACTTCAGTGCCTTGGCCCCGATTGTGAAGAAGACTGCAGAGGAATTTGGCTTGCCCTATCGCTCCTCCACCACATTTGCGGGAGCCCTTGCGCTTCACACCAAAATGTTGTGGAACCTCGGTCGCAAGGAGCAAATGGCATAAATCTGAATACCACGTCCGACTTTCAGCCCGATCGAAGGGGTTTCCGTCGTATTTATTGATATCTTGAAAGCATACCCAATTGCTCTCATCATGCGCCACTTCCACTTCCATTTCCTTTTCGCTTTTTGTTTGATTGCAGGTATTTGTTCTGCTCAGGATGTGGCTCCAAATTCTGCCGATGCGCAGGGGGTGCCAGCGCACCGTACCTGTGCTTCGCACGACAAGTATGTCGAAATGATGGGAGGAACGAAATTCTCAGAAATGCGTTCGCGGATTGAGCAACAAACGCAGCATTGGGAATCTCAGTCGGGCGAACAACGTTCAAATCAAGCCAGCACGGTTGTGACCATTCCGGTGGTATTCCATGTGGTTTATGCCAACGCTACCCAAAACATTAGCGATGCTCAAATTCTGTCGCAACTGCAAATTCTGAATGACGACTTCCGACGCCTCAACAGCGACGCCGACAACACATGGTCGCAGGCAGCCGATTCAGAGGTGGAGTTTTGTTTGGCGACCAACGACCCACAAGGCAATCCAACAGACGGCATTCTGCGGGTTTCTACTTCTGTCTCTTCGTTCGGAACATCCGACAATGTGAAGTTCTCGAGTTCAGGTGGCTCGGATGCTTGGCCAACGGGGTCGTATTTGAATTTTTGGGTTTGCAATGTCGGAGGGGGAATTTTAGGCTATGCGCAATTTCCGGGGGGCCCCGCGTCAACCGATGGCGTAGTCTGTGACTACCGGTATGTTGGTGACGTCGGGACCGCGACCGCTCCGTTTAACCTCGGTCGAACGGCCACGCACGAAGTGGGCCACTGGTTGAATCTCTATCACATCTGGGGGGATGGAAACTGCAACCAGGACGATCAGGTAGCGGACACGCCGAATTCCGATGCTTCAAATTTCGGTTGCGCTACGGGTCACGTGAGTTGCAGCAGCACGGACATGGTACAGAACTACATGGACTATTCGGACGATGCGTGCATGAACCTGTTCACCGCGGGCCAGAAAACGCGCATGCAAGCGTTGTTTGCTCCCGGCGGGTTCCGGGCGAGCTTGACGACTTCAGACGGATGTGCTCCTGCGTGTACGATAGGATGTGGCTGCACAGATGCTACCGCCTGCAATTACGATAGCGCAGCCACTGAGGACGACGGCAGCTGCGATTTCAGTTGTCAGGGCTGTACCGATTCGGAAGCGTGCAATTACGACGCCGATGCTACGGAGGACGATGGGTCTTGTATTATGCCGCAGGACGGCGTTCCGTGCAGTTGCACCAGCGATTGGGCTTTTGCCGTCAACAACCTCACAGGCACTTCCAGTGAAACGTTTACAATGGAGGCGACGAGCAGCACTGGACTCGATCAATTGGACGTTAGCGTGGCGTATTCCGCCTCTGCGGGATCGAGTTGGGCCGGTGATCTTCTGATTGGAATCTGTGATCCGAACGGATCGTGCATTGAAATCGGAGGGTATGACCTGACCTTGGGTTACACCATCGCGAGTGATTGGCCTGGCGACTGGAACGTGGGTGCTGAAGGAACCTATACCCATAGTGTCAACCTCAATTCATTCGGCTTGACCGGTGCGGGAGTATGGACTTTGGAAGTCGTCAATGGTTACAGCTCAACAACATCTTCCGGGACCTGGGATGCCACGCTCAGCTTGACCAATTTCTGCCTCGGATTGCCTGGAGAAGATGTGGAGGGCTGCATGGATACAACGGCCTGTAACTTCAATGTTGCTGCTACAAACGATGACAACTCCTGCTTCTTGGCTACGGGCTGCGAAACGTGTTCCGGTGAGACCGATGGCTCTGGTTCCATCGTCGACGGTGACGCTGACGGCGATGGGGTGTGCGACGGTGACGAAGTCACAGGCTGCCAAGACGCTTTGGCCTGCAATTACAACGCGGATGCTACGGACGAGGGCAATTGCACCTATCAAGAGCAAGGCTTCGATTGCGATGGCAATGCCTTGAGCTGTCCTGAAGACGTCAACAACAACGGGACCGTTGAGATTTCAGACCTGTTGATCTTACTCGGTTACTTTGGTTGCACCGCGAATTGCTCAGCCGCGGACATCAACGGCGACGGTTCTGTCGGCGTTACCGACATCCTCATGTTCTTGGCGATGTTTGGAGATGAGTGCTGATGGGGCGCGTGGCCGGTTGGTAGACGAACGTTGAACACCGCTAGGGGTGGATGCCTCTCGGAATTCAGCGCTACCCGCTCAATCTCCGAGTCACTTTCACTTCCAGACCATCCTATGCCTCGACGAGCTCTGATACAACCCGCCCTGCCCCTGGGCCAGCGGTTGGTCTTCACGCCATTCCCCTCAGTCGTTTCGACTCTGTCTCTTGTGTTACACGTCGCATGGCCGATCCTAGACACACGCAAACTTCCTTTCAATGACCTCCCTAGACCACTGCTCCTCTCTGGATTCACAGGATACAGGCTTCGTTGATCTACCGATTCTCAAACCAGTACCATCGTAAATTATGAGCACAAAAAAAGGACCTTCTCAGGTCCTTTTTTTCTTGGGATGTTTCGGTTTAGCTCTTCGCTCTCTCCATCACCAGCTCCAACTCCTTGCGACGTTGCAGCATCACTGCTCCAAACAATCCTCCGCCTAGCAGCAAGAACATCACACCACTGTCAATGGGGGTACATGACAGGTCACAACCTGTTGTTCCGTCACAACCAGCACACCCCGTGTCAAAGTTATTGCACCCTGAGTTAGGACCGTTGCATGCATTATAAATGTGACAACATGGAGTGAGATCGCCACCACAATCTGCTACTGCATTACCCGATGGTGCATACCCTCCTGGGCATTGTGTGAAACCTTGGGATGCTACAGTCAAGAAAATCCCCAAAACCACAAAATTTAAATACGCTTTCATTCTTTCAACAGTTTATCCTAAGAATCAGATCACTCACACGAAACACCAAAGTACGGCAAGAACAACAACAAATCTGAAGTCGTCATGGCGCCGTCACAATCACAATCAGTTTGCAAATATGCACCATCCGTCGCACCCGCAGCCGGTTGAAGTTCAACCAATAAGGTTAACAAATCAACGATGTCTCGGGTTCCGTTGATATTGAAATCGCCTAAACAAACCGCGTCTATTGCAACGTTTGAATGCACAACACACTGCGATACAGGGTCAGCACCTGTTACAACATAATTTCCAACATCCAACCCTGTAACACAACCTTCTCCCGACAGATCGCCTGATTCATCCGACCAAGATATATTCCAAGATTCATTGTTCTCGCCATTGAAGTGGATGACACCGCCGCCGCAGTAAGAAACAGAAGATTCGAACACCGGAGTGCTCATAAATGTCAGTTGGAATCGGTCTTCATACAATGTGGCCGGCTCCAATTCTATCACCATCGCCTCCCCACCTAAAGCAGCAATATCACCTGTTTCCATATCCTCAATGAGCGCACACAAACCTTCAGGCATTTCGAAAAGATCATCCAATTGGAGAATCACCGTCCCTTCTGACCCACTTCGCACAATCAAAGCGATGGATTCTGTATTCTCCATTGAACCGATCGAATTGATTGACAAATCCGCTACATTTCCTTCAGAGCGCGTGTATACGTCTGGACTCAAAGAACTACCTACTCGGTGCATGGCATCAAATTCATATTCATGCTCGGGAGTACTCAACTCGTGGAACTGAATGAATGAATGACCAAAACGTCCATCGGTCTGTGATGCACGAATTCCAACCATGCCCTCTTCGTACATGTCCGCGTCGCGCACAAATGAATTCGACCCGTGTGTTATATCGTCCAATTGAAACGATACGGCCTTGTTGTTGGCATCCGTCTGGACCCAGAATGATTGACCAATATCGATTGTTGCAGGTGCATCCGTTCCGGAAACCAACGTATTGCCTGTGCTGTTATCCACCATGTAGTAGTAAGCGAGACCATTGTCTGCGAGGAATTCATTTCCGTCAATCGGCGATGGAAATGGGTTCGTCAACAAGTGATATCCGCCACTACCGAAGACCGGAGTCGAAAGAGACAACGTCAAATCCACTTGTGCCGTGTTGTAACCCCCTTTCAAGGATAAAGTCTCGTCTGCAGACTGAGCTCGGAGGACCAAATAGCCGAAATCACTTTCCTCTAACGCGTCACCATTCGATGGGATTTGGAACGGCCCTGTCCCGGCAGAACTGGCAGTATTGCCCGTGAAGAAATTCGTCTCGATGTACTTGAAGAATAGGCTGAACCCTGTGAACTGGCTCTTCAAATCATTCACCGTGTGACTGCCCGTTACATAATTCCCAATATTGAGCCAGCTCATGCCAGCTAAAGTTGAGATGAAACGCTCAAAGGTGATGTCGCCACCCGATACATCCGAGGTTGCGCCACTGTTTGCGAGAGTCGCAATACGCGCCGTCCCGGTGGCATCAGATCTCAAAGCGAAGGAGCCGCCTACATGAACCGAACCTTCAATTGGATTGAAAACACCTCCGGGTGCAATGTCAACACTGTCCGTGAAAATCACATCTGAATCGGTCAAAACGTCATTCAATGTGTTTGCAACAACCAATGAATCTACCGTCATCTTGTTGCCAGAGAAGGTCTGTGCAATGGAGCCGTCAAATTTTACCATACCGAACTCAGAACCACTTGTTGTGTTCAGAGTGAAGTCTCCAGCGACCCGCAAATTGCCTTCGTCACCGTTAATTGTCAAAGCATTGCCGCCATTGTGCCCCAGGGTCAAATCACCCTGAACATCCAAAGCTCCATATTGCGTTGCATCCGATGTTGGAAGATTCAATGTGACCGATTGTCCGGACACCCCTCCAATCGTGGCATTGCCATTCACGATGAGATCACCTTCCATGGTGGCCAAGTTCAACTGCCCAGAGGCTCCAGTAACATTCAAGTGACCGCCGACCGTTAAATCTCCTGTCATGCTCGACATGTTCAGCACTCCACTGCCATCCACGGTCAAATCATCAAGACAAGAATAGCTTTCCGCAGTTGCCCCAAATGAAAGCGTCGCACCTTCAACAATTTCGACTTTAACAGGAACGCCCTTGCCCGTTGCGAGGACATCTGTTTTCAGGGCATTCGTAGAACCAACAGCCGACCATTCCGTTCCTACCGTGTACGTTTCGTCATAAATCAATGTTCCTCCAGTGAAATAAGCATCACCAGCTCCAATGTAACCATAGTACGGCGGATTCACGACGACAGCACCCCCTTCTAGTTTCAAAGAGTTTTTGATAAAACTCTCTGCCACATTGTTACCGCCTGCTCCAAAATCGACGGACTTACCGGCGGGAATGATCACATCCCAAAACTGAATGTCCGCAGACCCTGCAACTGTGAGGTCACCAGTACTGTCAGCAAGAGCAACAGACGAATTTAAGATGACTGTGCAGGCAGAGCACTCAAAAGCGGCCAAATTCACACCGATGATATCATTCACCGTAATCGTGTGAGAGCCGGTCACCAAAGTACCATCATTAGACAAGGCTAGACTTCCTACATTGATGTCACCCGTTAACGTAACATCGCAATCTGTGATGGTCACATCCGAACTATCTGGAGGAACAACGTCGCCAACCCAGGTACTTGCGTCCGTCCAATTAACCAGACCTTCAAGATTCTTCGTAACATACGCCGTTCCTGCCTGAGCGTACGCTCCAAACGACAAGCTAACAAGTACAAAGAATTGCAAAACGTTCAAAACGGAACGAAGTGGGGTGAAGCGCAGTCCTTTCATGACAAATGATAATTCTCGCTCAGAAGAGCCGAAGGTTAAGTACTCGAATTTACTACAAAACCTTCAAATTAAGAAGTAAATCATCGAATTTCATAGACCAACAGGCCTTAACGATTGTTGATATCTACGCATCACGAAGCCTTGAAAATCACGAAACACCTGAAAAACCTAGTGCTATAGCGCCATTAACTCAGGATAGTTTTAAACAATTGACTGTTCAAACAACTTGATTTGTCAAGCTAAAAAACAAGGTCAAGCTGCGTTTTTTTCTTGAATGCTCATTTTAGACAGAAATTATCCGTGTTTTCTTCGATCAGATTGAACCTGTTATCTTCAAACTATTCGCAGAAAAGAACCCCCAGAAATTCTGAAGAGCGCGAAGAGACATTCGAATGCAATGGGCTTATTCCGAACAAAGTAATTTTGAACCAACAGGGGCATGTATCAAAAGCAGGCGCGGAAAAGTCTTCCGTCATCAATCCATCCTGAACGACTTAGAAGGAAAAGCAGCGCATTCAGTTCAACACCACATGGCCTCTGTCGTGATTTGCCTCCGTTGGAGATGAGCAAGTCCATGCATACGTTCCTCTCGAAAGGCGAGCTGCATCCCATACAAATGTGGACGAATGGAATTTTACCTCATAGATCAAGCGGCCCCGGGCGTCTGCAATCCGAAGATTGCGCAACCTGCTGTCAGGGAAATTCCAGGTGATCAAATCGGAGGCCGGATTCGGGAAAACTTCAGCGCGCACTGCCGATAAGCGCTCCACGCTCAATGCCAGAACGTCGATGTCACCGACGTGCAGCACATAATCATCAGTCCGTTGATGCAGCGCTCCATAAATCTGGTAGATATCACCCGGTGTTGGGCCGTCTGGATCTTCATCGTTGCCCGCATCACTGGTGTCAACGCCCCAACAAGTGAGTTCGGCCGTGCCGTCGGTGACCGTCCAAAAACCATTGGCGTCGGGGGAGGTCAAAATGGTAGCCGCGTCAATGCGAACTCGAGTTCCCTCGTATTGTTCATCTTGAAAAGCATCTGCTGTGAGCCATACTCCTGCTGGCGTGGCATTCCAAAAGTCTACGAATTCAACGAGTGACACATCCAACAATTCCGTATTGCCATCCACCTCTGCGACTGTTCCTATAAGTGTCAGGACATCGCCCACTTCCGGTTGACGCTCACCGCTCCAGTAGGGTGGGTTGCCTGGGATCACGATGTCTTGGCCATGGATGAAAAGCCCATTCCAGGCACCATAATCATCTTGCAAGTAAAACGTATCACCAAAATACTCTGTGACTTTGCCTGAAACGGTGACTTGCTGTCCTTCCAGTGGCGAGGTTTCAACCTCACCTTGCACATCAATGATCGGTGTGGTTTGTGCGAATGTCGCCGCAGAGCATGAGAACAGAAGGGCTGAAGCTAAGAATAGGGTAGATGGACATTTCATGGACGCAATGTACACTCCAAGAGCACATTCAAAAGTCAATCACATTTTCGCATCTTTGGAATGTGAATATCGAACGGACGGCCGCAGCGCTCCTTTGCCTTCTCTGGCTCATTCCTTTTGGAGCCCGTGCTCAATGCGCGGACTGTGTTGCCGATCCGGCGTGTACATCAACGGATGGATTTCCCGCCATTTGCCCAGCTTCATTGCCAGAAGGCGCAACGGGAGAATGGTATGAAGAGACCCTCACTTTCTATCTGCCCGAAAACATCGTCGATCCAGGGTCCGGCGTGACCGCTTCGCTCCTGTCCGTTGCCGTCACCAGCATCACGGGAACTCCCCTCGGCATGGAGGTGGAATTGGACGATCCAGACGGCACCTATTTCCCATCCAACGGGCAAACGAGCGGTTGCGCAACAATCTGCGGTGAACCCCTGCTTACTGGTGTCTATGAGATGCTCATCAGTGTGTCGGCCATAGCGTCGGCCTTTGGTATCGAGCAAGTGGTCAACGAGAGTTTCTCCTACACGTTGATCATCAATCCTGGAGCCGGGGGAACATCCACCTTTGCTTACTCCGCTGCCGCAGGCTGCGATTCCTTGTGGGTGGATTTTGCCGCGTCATTGACTGGTTCGGAATCGCAAACTTCCACCTATGCTTGGGATCTTGGCAATGGTGAATCCGCCTCTTCGGCTCAAGTTGATAGCGTTTTCTATGCCACACCAGGTACCTACACGGTGACCCTCAACACACTGATTTCCGAATGGATATTGGAGCAACTCATCCTGAATTCAACCGGCGGGGGTGGATGGGATGATTTCTTCACACCACCGGATCCCTACTTCGTTTTGACTGATGCGAGCGGAACCAACGTCTACACGTCCAGCACGGCAGACGATTCCAATTCGAATACTTGGAGCGGGCTGAGCGTGGTCATGAGCAATCCGCCTTACACCATCTCATTTTATGACGAGGACCTCTTGGATGGGGACGACAACCTTGGTTCGACCACCTTCAATCCCACGAGCGCCGGCGCCATCCCATTGGTAGCCGGGTCGAGCAATGCCATCGCCAACATCGGCGTCAATGACCTCGTGGACATAACCGACACCCTGATCATCCAAGTCTACAGCGCACCTGAGGTCGGCGTATTCCAGACCAGCCCCACCACGTTGAGCTGTTCAAATCCCGACCTCAGCCTCTACAATTGGCTTTTCGAAGGCGTGCAGGTCGCATCATCGGGCATGACGCCTGAATTCGTGCCGGATGCCACCGGTTGGTACACCGTCGAAGGGACGACCGAATCTGGATGCAGCGCCTGGAGCGATTCCATCTTATTTTGCCATCCCGACGCGTCCCTACCACTGGAATTGCTAACACAAAATGGCTTACCGCAATACCTGGCTACCGACGACGGTTTCGCTCTTTATGTCTGGAGTCAAAATGACGTCTCGACTGACACGCTTTACGGCGGAGAGAACGCCCTGTTTTTCCCTGCAGAAAGCAGCTGGTATCGCGTGGCAAGCATCGACACATTGGGCTGTCCAATCGCCAGTGATTCGCTCTTGGTTTGCTGGCCGATCGACGGCGTCGAAATCAACCAGACGATTGAAGGTCACCTCACTGCTTACGGGTCATACACGTCGTATCAGTGGTACCAAAACGATTTGGTATTGAACGCGCAAAATGACAGCATTCTACTGAATCCAGGCGCAGGCCTGTACGCGGTAGAGGTGAGTGATTTTCCTGGATGCCCCTCGTTTTTGAGCGCCCCATGGACCTATGTCCATGTCCTGGAAACAACAGGGCTTGAGTCCTTTGTCGCGTACCCCAATCCATTCCGTCACACCCTCACAATTGAGGCTCCTGAAGCAGGGCAATGGTGGGATGTTTCCCTATACGACCTGCAGGGGAATTTGATTTTATTAAAGCAAATGATAACAACACCTTTCCAGTGGTCACTTGATGCATTGCCTTCAGGCATTTACCTCATGCAACTGCAAGAAAGTGGACGTCCGAGCGATCGGAGTTTCCCCCTTGTGCGCGTGATCAAAGCGTAATATTCTCAGCGGCGGTCAGCGGCGGTCCAAACTCCAACGGCCCGGTCCCATGAGCAAGATGGCCACCAGCGGGAAGAAAAAGAGCAGAGCGTGTTCCATTTCTGAGAGGCCGTCTCCCCCATGCACCATGAAGGCCGCCACGCCCATCGTAATCGCAGCGGGCACCGCGGCCCAACGCGTTTTGAAGCCGATTAAAATGAAAATAGGCGCAATGAACTCACCAAAGACCGTCAGCATCAACGACGGAGCTTCACCAATCCCCAACCAGTTGTAGAACTTGACGCCCTCGGCGGATGAAAGTCCGTTGATCAGCTTATTGAGTTTGCCCCAACCGTGTGGAATGAGCAGGCCGGCTGTTCCAATGCGGAGTACAAGCAGGCCCCAATCGTGCAGCGTTTTCATGCCACGAATGTAATGACGTCAGCACAAAAAAAAAGCCCCTTCGCGCTGAGCGAAAGGGCTTTCTTAAGCGGAGGGCTCTGAGCCTTCCAAACCGCAACGGCATTACTCTTCGAGTAGGCGATAGGCCGCGCCCAAATCGCCGTAGACCTGGGTCCACCGGATTTTGCCTTCCGGGTTGAAATCGAAGGATTCATACAACTTGACTTCAACTGAAAGCGCCTCCGTGGAATCGGTGGCCGCTTTGGAAATCTCCCAGCGGAAGTAGCCACGCACGGAGCCGTCCGTCTTCTTGGTGTCAGGGTTCACCCCTGGCAAGAAATAAGGTTCTTCCACCAAGCGGTAATCGTATTTCGCCCAAGCATCGCCATAACTAGCCGCCACCGTATACAACGACAACGTATCGGGACTCCCAACGGCATTTCCACTCCACAGCGCATCCGCGCTAAAGTGCGAGAAAAAGCTTTCCGTTTCAGCAGCGAAATCTTCGAATACCTTGCCCGCCGTGATCGCATTGGCATTGAAGGTTGCTTCCACGTTGGAAGTTGGTTGGCATCCCGTGGTGGTTGCCAACGCGAATAGGATGGCCGCAGCAGCGCACCCGTAAAGAGAGTTTTTCATGGTTGAGGATTTTAAGATTGGATTTTTCGAGCCGAGGTCAAGGCAATGGCCATCAATACGAAGAACATGACCACGGGCGGTGTTGGAAATGGGTCTGTTCCTGTTACGGCTACCGCGATGATGGACCCCACGATACACGCTGCTGCACCAACAAAACCGTACAACACCTTTTGTGCATCTGCACCCGTCAATTCACGGCACGATAGGAGGATGATCGCCATGCCGATTGCTGAA
>ERZ887942.2-NODE-2-length-199644-cov-9.110367_pt1 | contig 199644 bp, 186 predicted proteins | sample MGYA00521099_ERZ887942 | MGnify/ENA primary metagenome ERZ887942 (study PRJEB32303, sample SAMEA104408605) | aquatic metagenome | biome: Brackish water; feature: Pelagic; material: water | place: Baltic Sea | collected 2014-06-07T06:48:00 | depth 16,251 m ... | reverse complement strand
TTCTCGGCCAGCAGGGATTCGTTACTATGGCGACAGCTGGACAAAACACATCACAGACGCGCAGCACCAAACGCGGAAATATCATCGAAGGTGAGTATCACAAAGAAGACGACTAAAAAGCAAAACCCACTGATAGATTCATATAATTTGCCGCTTTAGATTTATCAAACTGACTCGAGCATGGATGCAGGCGACAGGGCTGAAGTAATCTCCCGTGCCAGTCGCACCTAATATATAGAACTAATTTGATTGCGGCCCCTTGACTTTAGAAACTTCGACCCTATTATTAGCACTCCCTTGAAGTGAGTGCTAATCACAACAAGGCCAATTCCGTCAGCACAGACATCAATTAGTAAATATTTGTGCTGGTTCCATAAGTTAAAAGTAAAAATTATAGGAGGGTTTAGCAATGGCTATTCGTCCGTTACATGATCGAATTTTAGTTCGTCGACTTGACGAAGAGAAAACAACCGCTGGAGGCATCGTAATTCCAGATTCTGCTTCTGAAAAACCATCACAAGGCGAAGTGGTTGCAGTAGGCAAAGGTAAATTACTGGATGACGGTAAAGTACAAGCGCTAGATGTTAAAGCTGGTGATACTGTTTTATTTGGCAAATATTCCGGCACAGAAGTCAAAGTAGATGGCGAAGAGTTACTTGTCATGCGCGAAGATGATGTCATGGGCATCGTCGAATAATCGAATTAATTTTACTTAAGAGGTAATAACAATGTCAGCAAAAGACGTACTTTTTGGCGACGCTTCACGCGCCAAGATCGTTGCCGGTGTCAATATATTGGCCGACGCGGTTAAAATAACTTTAGGGCCGAAGGGTCGTAATGTCGTTCTAGATAAATCTTTCGGCGCACCAACGGTCACTAAAGACGGTGTATCGGTAGCCAAAGAAATCGAACTAAAAGATAAATTTGAGAACATGGGCGCTCAATTGGTAAAAGAAGTTGCTTCTAAAACTTCTGATATCGCTGGTGATGGCACCACAACTGCAACGGTTTTGGCTCAAGCAATTGTTCGCGAAGGTATGAAAGCCGTTGCCGCGGGCATGAACCCAATGGATCTAAAGCGTGGAATCGACAAAGCAGTAATTACTGCTGTTGGATCTTTGCAAGATCTTTCAAAGCCTTGCTCTGACCAAAAAGAAATTGCTCAGGTTGGGACAGTTTCTGCAAATGCCGATACTTCCGTTGGTGACATCATTGCAGAATCAATGGATAAAGTAGGTAAAGAAGGCGTTATTACCGTTGAAGAAGGTTCTGGTCTTGCGAATGAACTCGACATCGTCGAGGGCATGCAGTTTGACCGCGGTTATTTGTCTCCATACTTCATCAACAACCAAGAGAGCATGAGCGTTGACATAGAGTCTCCGTTAATTCTTATCCACGACAAAAAGATCTCAAACATCCGCGATTTGATTCCAATATTGGAAGGCGTTGCCAAGCAAGGTCGCCCTCTACTAATCATCGCTGAAGACGTTGAAGGCGAAGCCTTAGCTACACTAGTAGTCAACAATATGCGTGGAACCGTTAAAGTAGCTGCCGTTAAAGCTCCTGGATTCGGTGATCGTCGCAAATCCATGTTAGAAGACATTGCGATACTGACTGGCGCCCGTGTGGTATCTGAAGAAGTCGGTATGAGCCTTGAAGGCGCAACTGTTGAAGATCTGGGAACAGCCAAGCGTGTTCAGATTAGCAAAGAAAACACTACCATAATTGACGGTGCTGGAGATGCTAAGGATATCGAAGAGCGAGTAAATCAAATTCGAGCTCAGATCGAAGACTCCAGTTCTGATTACGACTGTGAAAAAATGCAAGAACGTGTCGCGAAATTAGCTGGTGGCGTAGCAGTAATCAAGGTTGGTGCTGCAACAGAAGTCGAAATGAAAGAGAAAAAAGCACGCGTTGAAGATGCTCTGCACGCTACCCGTGCTGCGGTAGAAGAAGGGGTAGTTCCTGGTGGCGGTACCGCATTGGTACGTACGATTGCGGCAGTCGCTAAAATCAAAGGCGACAATGCAGATCAAGATACCGGGATAGCAATCGTTCGTCGTTCGCTTGAAGAGCCGCTACGTCAGATTGTTAGCAATGCCGGCGAAGATGCCTCTGTAATCTTGAATGAAGTTCGCAATAACAAAGGTAACCACGGCTATAACGCGGCTACCGGTGAATACGGCGATATGATTGCAATGGGTATTCTTGATCCAACCAAGGTAACTCGAACTGCACTGCAAAATGCATCTTCGATTGCCAGTCTGATGATCACCACAGAAGCTATGGTTTCTGATGCGCCAGACGACAGTCCAGCGCGAGCCATGCCTGATATGGGCGGAATGGGTGGAATGGGTGGAATGGGCGGCATGATGTAATACCGTCATTCACCTTTGGTGAAATTGAGCTAATTTCATTTCGCCAGTGTGATTAAAAAAGCCCCGCCGGAATTCCCGACGGGGCTTTTTTTAGTCTGTTACGTTTGTACTTTTACTCAAGTACAAACGTAACTTTCATCTTAACAACGTATTGAGTCACCTCGCCATCTTTCACGACCACCTGTTGATCGCTAGTAACATTCTTTAAGGTCTTACAAGAACGAGCAACGCCATTGCGCACTGCGTCCTCAAAACTTTTTGTTGAAGAAGCCGATATTTCGGTAATTCGAGCTACACTCATATTTATCTCAGTCATAGTTTGTTGAAAGTTTGCTTATGATGCCGTCGAGCAAACGAAACAAATAGTGAAACTACGTTCACCCCTTGCGAATCAAAAACTCGTGACATGCGTCTTGCTCTATACTTTCAAGCAGCGCGTGCCCAGTATGTCGCAACATTGCATCAAAATCTGCGGGTGCGGACGTGTCAGTTGTTATTACTCTCAATAACTCACCCACATCCATTTTAGCCAGGGCGCGCTTAGCATGTAAAATTGGCATGGGGCAACGCAAACCACTAGTATCTAACGTTGATTCTTTCTTTTTCATGCGGTAAAGGTTAATCGCATGTGGTTAAGCCAACAACTTGTCTAAACTTATGGTCACGCTTCACTGGTGGCCTTAAAGCAAAAAAACCCTTAGGATTTCCGTTCATGGGTTATAAAATACGCATTTACATGCTCCTTGCTGCAACAATCCCCTCGGGATTGGCTGGTATGCAAGCTCGCGCAACAGATTACGACCAGTTGCCGGATTTAGGCTCAAGTTCGGCGACCATAATTTCGGCACGCGAAGAACAAATGGTTGGGGACGACTTTATTCGTCGATCTCGACAGCAGCTAGACTTCGTAAACGACCCAGAGCTGCTGATTTATATAAATAAGGTAGGAAACCGCATTGCAGAAGCGAGCAACCATCCTGAACAGTCATTTAACTTCTACTTAATCGATGACGCTAGCCTAAATGCTTTTGCAGTGCCAGGCGGTCATATTGCTGTACACACCGGGTTATTGTTAGAAGCTGAAAACGAGGATCAACTTGCATCTGTATTAGCCCACGAAGTAGCACACGTGACCCAACACCATATTGCGCGTGGGATAGAGAAATCTAAAGGTAATGTACTGACAACTTTGGCAACTGTTCTTGCCGCCGCAGCGCTCGGAGGACAGGCCGCGCAGGCCGCTCTTATATACGCAAATGCTTCAGCAATTGAAAAACGCCTAAGCTACAGCCGAGAATTTGAGCGCGAGGCTGATTCAATAGGAATTCGTAGTTTGTACGCAGCCGGTTATTCCCCCGACGAAATGCCCGGGTTTTTCAGAACCCTGCAACGTTGGGGTCGCATTAAAGAAAGCGGTGCACCAGAATTTTTACGATCTCATCCTCTAACTGTAAGCCGAATCTCGGAATCGGCTGCGCGAACTGAAAACTATCCAGATGTTCCTTTGGCAGATCAAACCGATTTCAATTACGCCAGAGCCAAGATTCGCGCTATGTACGCAAAGAACATTCCTTCCGAGCTTGCGCTGATAGAGTCCGAAATAGCTGAAACTGAAAACGCGGCGCCCGCCGACCTCCGCTTCGCCTACTCACTAATTTTAATGAGAGCCAACAAGTATGACCAAGCAAGGTCAGAAATTGCTGAACTTATATACCAATACCCCGATCACGTCGGCTATAAACTCGCGCAATCTGATATAGAACTAGAGGCTCAGAACTACGATTTGGGTATCGCGCAATTGTCTAAAGTCAGGGAAACCTTGTCAGAAGACTGGTCACATTACGAAAAAACGGTTGATATGTATTATGCGAATGCTCTGGTACTCACCGAACGCTTTGTCGAGGCCATTCCGGTCCTCAGAAAATCAATACGCAGCACCCCAGGCGAACCGCTATTTCATATAATGCTGGCGCGCGCCTACGGAGAGTCAGGCGAAACCTTTAAAGCCTATCAATCACGCGGCGAATATCATTACCTAAGTGGCAACCTAGGGTTTGCTCAAGCGCAATTTAAAGAAGCAGCATCTTTAGCAACCTCTTATTATGATAAAGCGAGCGTTCAAGCTCGACTCGAAGATATTCGACGGCAGTTTGCCATTCTCGGGGTTAAGTAATCCTCTTCTCGCTTCTAACCCAAGAGACTTCCTAAAAAACTAATTTCAAGCACGCAATGATTCAATCTTTGTTAGTAAGCTTACTATTGATCCCTGTGCTCTGCGTTGCTCAGTCTGAATCGATCAATGCAGAAATTCATCTAGCTGCCGGTCGCGCAGATTACGATACAGTGCGATCGTTACTTGAAGCAGGTGAAAACCCAGATCAGCTGGGCGAAGGTAACAACACCCCTTTAATTCTCGCCGCATTTTCTGCTGACCCTCGCATGGTAGAGACCCTTATTCGCGCCGGTGCAGATTTAAATCTCCAGGGAAATAACCTGTATACGCCTCTGCACGCTGCTGTACATATTAATAGCGGTGTTTGTCTGCAACTTCTCGTTTCTGAAGGAGCAAATCCAAACCTCCCCGACTCGCTAGGGCATACACCACTGCACCTTGCCGCTAGTTTTGGGAATTTGCGCGCTACCCAAACATTGCTAGATGCAGGCGCTCGAATCGAAGCTGTAGCTAACGGAAATCGAACGCCGCTCTTAATGGCCGCCGACCTCGGACACACGTTAGTAGTCAAAGAATTATTGAGTCGCGGTGCCAACCCAAATGTTATTTCTGTATGGGGTCAAACACCGTTAAATATGGCAACCGCTCACGGACACAAAGCCGCTGCTACTTTGCTTACAAATGCAGGTGCGGTTAAATAAGCTCACAGTTTGGCCCGATAGCACAAAGTTTAATAAACTTCGCACGGCTATTTGACACTGATCGTTTAGGTTCGCGCAGGAATCTCAGGATAATCAAGCCCCACGTATTGCTGCATAAGCCGGACCAGTTGATTACTATACCCCGCCTCATTGTCGTACCAAACGTATAAGACGGCTCGATCACCTTCTACTATTGTGGCTTCCCCATCCACCACCCCTGCTGCCGTTGTCCCAACCAAGTCAGATGACACAACTTCGGTCGACCAAGTAGAACCAATCTGATCCTGATAGCGAGAATTGTACGAAACATCACGTAGAAAGTCGTTCATTTCTTCGCGCGTTGTTGTTCTGCCTAAATTGAGATTAGTAACTACCATAGAAACATTTGGCGTAGGTACTCGAATCGCGTTGCCCGTTAACTTACCTGCCAGCTCTGGAACCGCCTTGGCGATAGCTTTAGCTGCGCCTGTCGAGGTTAGCACCATATTCAACGGCGCACTCCTGCCTCTTCGATTTGCTGAGTGGTAATTATCAATTAAATTTTGATCATTAGTATAAGAATGAATCGTCTCCACGTGACCAGACTTAATTCCAAACTCATCATTAATTATTTTGAGCACCGGTACAATCGCATTAGTGGTACATGACGCGGCGCTAAGAATATTGTCTTCGGGCTTTAATATATCGTTGTTAATTCCATACACGATATTTTTGATATCTCCTTTAGCTGGAGCTGTCAAAAGGACTTTAGCAACCCCTTTAGCTTTAAGGTGCTGACCCAGACCGGCCTCATCCTTCCACACACCAGTGTTATCTACAACCAGCGCATCATGGATTCCATAAACTGTGTAATCAATTTCGCTAGGAGAACCTGCATAGATAAATTGAATATAGTTTCCATTCACCACTAATACACGATTTTCACGATCTACTGATACAGAACCTTCGAAGTTTCCGTGTACAGAGTCACGACGCAATAAGCTCGCTCGTTTGAGCAAGTCCGCGACTTCGTCACCCTTCGCTCGAACCACCACTGCGCGAAGCCGCATTCTCTCCCCGGATCCTGCTCTATCGACCATTAAACGCGTCAATATTCGACCAATTCGACCGAAGCCATATAACACAACGTCCTTTGGCTCAATTTCACGTTCATCGCAATCTTCCATTATCGTAGTAAGCCGACTACTCAAGAAAACATCCATATCGGATTGCTCCCCAACTACATACTCTTGCGCCAATTTACCCAAGTCCAAACGTGCCGGGCACAAGCTCAGTTCGCCAATTTTTTTAAGCATTTCAAAACTGACTTTAATATCCAGCTCGTTGCCAACTATCAGCCGTGCAAAGCGATGAGCCTTTACAATGTCGATGGTCGTTGCTGGCACCATCTTGCGTCCAAACATTCGCAGCACCAATCCGCGTTGTCGATACAAACGCCCCAGTACTGGGATCATTTGTTCAGCTAAACTAATTTTTTCGTTCCAGGCGTCTAAATGGGAATCGATAACGTCACGCACGTCGTTTATCTCCGTAAATGGCATTGCCGAGCGGCTAAGCCACTCTTAAAAAGCTAAAATTGGGGGGATCTGAATAATACCAAATTCAGTTTGAAAATAATCAGTCGTCACCAACAAAAACCTAAATCATCGCAATTAAGGGAGCCAACTGAACGCGATCCAGCCTAGCAATACCGGTTTTAGCTGCTACAGTGCGCATAATATTGCTAAAACATCACAGTAGTCCGATATCCCGCACACGAAACAACCCAAATGTACAAGATTATTGTGCCTTCTGATTTGTAGCATTCTATACAAAGTAATAAGTCAGCTGACTAAACGGTCACCTCATGGTACAAACCAGAAACACATACAAGAGTCGAAAAGAATTAATCCTATGCGTACTACCTTAAATTTGCGATCACCTTTACTCGTTATTTCTCTATGCATGGCTATTGCCAGCTGTTCACGCACTGGAGATGACATAGTCGTCGACCCAACATTACGCGAATCAGTGTTGATTTCGGCATCAGAGTTGTTCGGTCAATTAACAAATCCAGCCTACCGCGTTATTGATATTGCTCAGATTCCCGAGGAATACGCACGCGGGCACATCGACGGTGCGCATTTCGTTGATTGGCGCACTGAAATTACAGACCCCACTACCCCAGAACTATTCAATTTACCCCCGCAGGCAATGTACGAAAGCTTAATGGACCGCCTCGGAGTCAGCCCGGAATCAACTGTAGTTCTATACGATAATTTTAATAGCCGGTTTGCAACGCGAGTGTTTTGGACTATGCGATATTACGGCCATCGCTCAATTAAAATCCTAGATGGCGGGCGTGGGGCATGGGAAGCGGCAGGTTTCGAATTAGTTTCAGAAACACCAACTGTGGCGACCAGTGACTATCGAGTGTCAACCATCAACACCGAGTTACTCGCGGAATTACCATTTATTAAATCACGCTTAGCAACTGACGGATTCGGTATTGTGGATGGTCGGCCACGCGCACAATATACTGGAGAAGCGCCCGGTGTCGTATATCACACCGGCACCGAACACGCAGCGCGGGGTCATATTTACGGGGCGCAAAATGTACCATGGGCAACAAACTTTAATGACGATGGCACGTTCAAAAGTACTGAAGAACTACTAGAACTATATGCCCCACACGGGCTAACACCCGATAAAACGATTGTTACTTACTGCAACGAAGGTCTGCATGCGTCGCCGCCGTGGTTCGTAATGCACGAACTGCTAGGCTACCCAAACGTAAAACTGTACGACAGCTCAATGGGCGAGTGGGCTAATCAACCAGAACCCAATCTAATTCTTGGTGAACACTGCATGTAGAGCTTTTAATTAGCTATGGTAATACCTGACCCAAAAATGGGTCTTCCCCATAAGGGTGATCGTCTAGGATGTGACATCACTCTTGCGGCGCTAGCAAATTTTCCAATCGTTGCGTAATTTGTTCAGTCTTGAAATTAGCAAACTGAAATTCCCATCCCACGACTGCAAGCTGAAAAGCTTCGATCTCGGGAGTAGATAATATGGTTGATGGCTGATCGGATGGCAATAACCCCAAGCGAAACCAACTTACCTCATCGTCTGTTTCGACAAACCGACTAAACACGAACTGCGTATCGTCATTTAACCTTATCGTAGTTGTCGTATCAGCCAACTTCGTGTCCTGCTCAGTATCAACTGCATGCGCACGAACCTGATCGAAAGTAAGCCCGGAAAGCAACGAAACAACTGAATCCAATATCGATGCGTACTTGAGAGATCGCCCATCTGGTAGCTCAGCCAACTGATAACCAGCATCATCGCCGCGACTTATATTCAAAGATTCACCATCACTATGCAAAATAGTGACGTCCAGTACATCACTAACATCAATATCAATTAGCTCGGTATTCAACCATGTAGAAACATCAAGACTGAGATTAATATCGGCATCTACTAGCCAGGAAGTAGGCTGATCGATTTCTCGCGCATAACGATAAGACCCCTGAGTATTACCAAATAGAACAACAGCATCTCCCCCACCCCAATCAAGCGCCACTTCAGTTGAATCTCCCTCTGACGAAACGCTTTCAACACCAAGACGTGCATAATACTCAGCCTTTGAAGTTTTCTCTTCGATCGTTTTCGAAGCCGCTATGGCTCGCAAAAATTCAGCTAGTCGGCCTGTATCAACCAAATAGTTCCCGGCTTGTTCCAATACCCAATCACCGGTTGGCGTCCGCAGAATATCTAGCTGATCTGTACCATTACGCAATACAAGATTGCGAATATCGTCAAGGTTGGAACTAACTTCTGGCACGAACAAATTACCCGTGTTAACTGTTTCATCCTGCTTCTGCAATACCAGAACGATTGATAGCATCACCAACGTAACTACCAACAATCGAATTACTGAGGACTTATTCATATAGCGCTCCCATAAAATCTTACTTATAAAAATCAGCCAGAAATAAAACGAAAGAATCTAGGCGTTAGAACGTACTGAACGTTTGCCAAAATGGACCAGCACACCAAATAATAAAATTAGAAGCGGGACAAGTCCTATATTTACTGCTTTTAACAAAGTACCAAGTCGATCGATATCTTGATCCAAGTTTCGACGTACAGCACGTAACTCGGTACGAATTCGGCTTCGCTCCTGCAAAAACCGATCCAATTCCGTTTGCTGCTGCGGAGTAAATGACATCGTGTCAGAACCCTCCTGACGATTACTTTGCAACTCACCGAGGCGCTGCTCTAAACTGGTTAATTCAGTTTGCAGGCTTTGTTCAGTTTCACGATACTGAGCTTCAGCAGACACCCGCATTCCATCTACAAGGGTAAACGGTCTATTAGCTGTTCCGCGACTTCTTACACTTATTAAATCTGCTGACCCTGTCAAATTATCCAAGGCATTAACCACAAAATTTCCGTTGTCTGCAAAAGCAGAAGGTATACGTTGGCCAAAGAAACTCTGCACCTGGACCCACATTCGGTCGCTCAAGAAGTCAACATCCGCGACAATAACCATTTGGCTATCTACAACAGATTCTAGTAAGTGTTCTGGAAAAGCCTCACTGTTCGCCCCTTGTGAGTCTGCTTCTGAAACATCAACATCGGCCGGCCGGCCTTCCGGGAAGGCCGTTTTAATCGGCCCGGAAAAACGCGCTGCGATAACCCGAGCCGAACTGTTGCCATCGAACTGATCGAACAAAGCTGTTGGATCCTGACTGAATTGATACAACATACTTTCGACAGTCTCTCCACCGTCACTAGAACTTATTAGTGGCTGCATTAATAAAGAACTCTGCTCATTCACATTTAAATGGCCTGCGGCAGATACATTTATAGTTTCTAATTCAGCAGTGATAATGTCGTCGTTATCAATTGCTCGATCTGTAGCACCAATAATTCCTGGATGCTTAAGCGGCTGACCTCCGGGGCCAGACACAGAAAGGGCGTAAATAGGATCTAACACTACCTGATCAATCAAAAACTCAAGCCCCCACGCATTAAACATCTTGTCCAAAGTTGACGCTCCAGGTTGTGGCGGCATTCCTTGGGCCATTGGTTCACCAGGAGCTACTTCTGCCAACGGATCAACAAATATTAACGCTTTACCACCTGCCAAAAGATATTGATCAATGCCATATAGCGTTTCCTCACTTAAGCCCGAAGGGTGAATAAGCCAGAGTAAACTAATATCATCCTCAATCTGTGTTGCGGATTGATCAATCTCCTGCACGTCGAACAACCCACGAGCTTGCTCAACGACCATCCACGGAGGGCTCGGCTGCCCCGTTCTAGGATCAATCGCCCCAGCAACATTGACACCACTCAGAAGCCCAATTTTAGTTCGCTCTGGTGTGGCCAAATTCGAAACCAGTTTTGCTAAATCGTACTCGAGAAAGGACTCCCGACCCGGTGCAAAGAACGGGATGTTTTGTTCATCGCCAATTGTATTAGTGCCGACCAAACCTAAATAAAGAGGATCTTCGCCAATGCCTGCGGACACCCCCTGCAAACCATACTGCGCAGCTTGATCTTCATCCTCTGAAAATGGTATAGGATCGAATTCACTGAGCTTTAATTTCCCGTTACTTCGATCCTCAAACTCACGCAGCATTTCACGTACCCGTTGGGCATACCCACGTAAACTTTGAAGGTCTTCGCTAGCCTGATCGGAAAAAAACAAATACAGATTAATTGGTTCTTCAATGCTTGAAAGCACCTTTTTTGTTCCTTCCGATAGCGTGAAAAGCTTATTTTCTGTTAAATCGATTTTCCAGCCATTAAACAATAAGTTGCTAAGCATGACCGCGATTACAAACCCGATCGCGAGCAAGACAAGGCTTACTCCAGCTAGTTTGTCGCTCGAGACAAACCTGTTTGAATCTAAAGATTTTGTGTCAGTTGTTTTTGTCATATTTCTATCTCTGTCTGGCCCTAATCAGCCTGCTTCAATTGCAAAATAACTGTGTTGGCATACAAAAACACACCCATTAACAATACAAAGTAAACAATGTCTCGAAAATCTATAACGCCGCGGCTAATGCTGGAAAAGTGAGTCATAAAACTGAGCGACGCGATCCCATCAACTAGCATTTGTGGAGCCCAAGCTGAAAACAAATTTAAAACCAGTGGAAACCCAGCTAATAAGAACCCAAAACAGACGACAACGGTCAATATAAATGCAATAACCTGATTACGCGTTAACGCCGATAGACATGCTCCAATCGCCAAGAAGCCCCCCGCCATCATCAAACTACCTATATATGCGGCGAAAATTGCACCATTGTCCGGAGACCCAAGGATATTTACCGTAATCCATATAGGAAAACTCAATGCTAACGCCAGCCCGGTAAATGCCCATGCAGCCAAAAACTTTCCAAGAACTGCTTGCCACGGCGTGATAGGAAGCGTCATTAAAAATTCAATCGTGCCGGACTTACGTTCTTCAGCCCACAAGCGCATGGTTAACGCTGGCACCAAAAATAAATAAAGCCAGGGGTGGTAATCAAAAAATGGACTGAGGTCTGCTTGACCCCGTTCATAAAATCCGCCAATTTCAAATGTAAACGTCGCGGTAAGAACCAAAAATATAATTAGAAACACGTACGCGACTGGCGTCGCGAAATATCCTGATAGCTCCCTATCGAATATCGATTTAGTCACGTTCATGCTGCTTTACCTCCTGTTATCGCTCGAAAAACATCATCAAGCTTTCCGGTTGGGGACTCTGATATGAGCTCACTCGGCGGCGCGTCCCGCAAAATCTTCCCTTCAGCAACTATTATGGCGCGACTACATAACGCTTCTACCTCCTCGAGAATGTGGGTAGAAATTAGGATTAACTTATTTGTCGACATCGATGTAATTAATTCACGTACTTCGTGTTTTTGATTTGGGTCCAGACCATCGGTTGGTTCATCCAAAATCAAAATGTCCGGGTCATGCAATATCGCCTGGGCAAGCCCCACTCTTCGCTTGAAACCTTTAGACAATGTTTCAATATTTTGATCTAAAACCGGCTCCAGATGCAGCGCAGCCAACACTTCCGTCATTCGGCTTTCTAGTCGGTCACCGCTAATACCCCTCACCTTTGCCACAAACTCTAGTAGTGAACGCGGCGTCATATCCGAATAACTTGGCGCGCCTTCAGGTAAGTAACCCATACACTTTCTAGCCGCAAGTGAATCGGTAGCTACGTCATATCCTGCCACGGTGATCTGGCCGCTTGTCGGAGGAACGAAACCGGTAATCATTTTCATCGTCGTTGATTTGCCGGCGCCATTTGGGCCCAAAAGACCAATGACCTCACCGGCAGCGCACTCAAATGAAAGTCCATCAACTGCAACAAACGATCCAAATTTCTTGGTTAAAGCATTTACTTTAATCATACGTATAAAAACCCTCACAGCCTGTAAAAGCCGATTAACTTGTACTACCAATTTGAATTAATACGCCCGAACGAGCGACTTATATAAATAATATTGTATCCAGTTTGGGTTTTTTTCAAGACCCGCAACATGAAAAATCATTAAGGTACTCAGCGCCTTTAACAGTAACACTCTAGCTCTATTTTGTCCGTGATAACCTGGGAAACCAAAACAGAATATTTACTGTTTGATTTATACTTAATAAATGAGCAAAGTATTTTTTACCCCGCAACTGTTTGAGTTTCTTGCCGAGCTGGAACAAAACAACGATCGTGATTGGTTTAACACCAACAAACATCGCTATATTGAGCATGTTCGCGAACCACTCCTAGACTTCATTGAAGCTCTCGGTGAGCCACTGCTTGGCATTAGTGAACACTTTGTCGCAGACCCGCGAAGCAATGGAGGGTCAATGTTTCGCATCTACCGCGATACCCGCTTCTCGAAAGATAAGACACCCTATAAAACGCATGTCAGCATGCAGTTGCGACACGAGGCCGGCAAAGACGCGCATGCACCCGGATTTTATCTGCAACTTAAACCCGGAGGCTGCACATTAGGCGGAGGAATCTATCGGGCCGACAATGCCGCGCTCAGCAAAGTTCGCGAACGTATTGTGGCCAAGACAGAACAATGGGTTTCTTTACAATCTGATAGAATCTTCGTTCAATCTTTTGGTCGAGTTTATGGGGAAGGCCTAAAGCGCGTGCCTCGAGGCTTTGATAAACACCACCAGTGTGCGGAAGACCTAAAACGCAAAACATTTTTCGTGCGCTACGAGTTTGATGATGAACTCGCTCTATCGAATGAACTATTAGACGAAACCGCACGCTTATTTTCGGCCGCGGGACCATTCATGCAGTTCATAACGAACGCAATTGGACTACGGTATTAAGTCCGCAAACTATTTATGTTATTAACTCGTATATTACATCGAACCAATAAAGGTCTAATGTTTCGCCTCACTGTATTCATTTTGCTTCTCTCTAGCCTAGCAGGGTGTATAAGTGCTCCGCCTACTACCGCAGATTGGCCAAGTAATTTACCGCCACGTGAACTTTATGAAACCGAGTGGGCACAGGACACTGCCAACCAAGAAGTACAAAGCCTAAATGCCTACCTAAGATGGGTGCTACGTTTCTATCAAGGGTGGCCTGTTTATGACTACGGTTGGCTAGACATTACCCGCGATGTACTAGCCTCTATACAGGAACCCGCAGAAAAGGAGTCTGTCGCCGAGCAACTGATCGAGATGGGTCAACTGATATCCCTTGAATGGTCAAAAGATTCACCCGATCGCTATATTCGCACACCAACAATTAGCACATGGGGAGATGCATTGCGTGAAGCAATAGAGCGCGAGGAAGTACAAGCTCTGACGATCAGGTTATTCGAAGATATTGATAAACTTGCTAACCAACAAATATCAATCACCGATATCACATTGGAACGATACTACGATACGGAAGAGGAAGACTTTTTTTAGTTGTCGCACGAGTAACAAGGTCAAACAAAAAACCGTCATTTTTCTGAATGAAACGTGTGGTAACAATAAGCCACTCCGTCTAATTCAATATCCTTGTAGGGCTCAGTTGAAACAAATGCCGATCAACGGAGTTCAATTTGTACTTCATTTTCGTGCCTTGCCGTTCAATTGTTAGAGGAACCACCACCCCGGCTTCACCAAGCAACCAAACACTTCTAAAGAATTGTGCTAGCTGCTTTACGGGCTCACCATCAACGGACAAAATAATGTCCCCAGGTTCAACCCCGGCAAGGTGCGCAGGGCAGTCTTTGTATATTCCCGCGACAATTAATTGTCCCTGAAAGTCCTGTACTAATGTTCCCATCCACGGCCGCGGTGAATTCGAAGCGCGACCGTGATCACGCATAAACGTCAATTCATCATCGCCCAAACAAAATGGCACAAACATATTACCCTGTATTACTACATTGCTCGCAGCTTGCACCTCAGTCGCCAACGAGCCGATGCCCAGCAACTCATCGTGCTCGTTTAACAAAGCACTCCCGGACCAATCTTCAATTCCGGGTGCTGTAAACAAGGCTTCATCCAAAACGTATTCCCAACGCCCAACGAACTCTCGTTTGCCAACAACCGCGCAATCTATTGAGTTAAACGCATTGCTTGCCCGTAGGGCGGTACCTGGAATTACCTCCTCCAAGTCTCCGGCTCTGAGCCAGTAATTGCCGATAGGCGCAGAGGGTTTAAGTATCGCCAAACCCACGTCAAAATCATGCGCCACGATCCAGGCCTGTGACACTTCGCCTAGGTGATTAGTGAGCCAGACCTCTTCAGCATCTACTACTAAATAGCCTATCGTTACTAGTAAACCATCTTCCGAAATTCGTACCGCTGTTCCTTCGCGTTCTGTACCAAGCAACCCTGCGGTAGCAGCGCTCTCGGGAACCATCGCCCTTATGCTCAATATTGCCGCAGAGGGTGTTTCGATTTTATTGCCACTCATATCTTGAGTTTAACGTATCTAGTTAAAGGAAAACTTCCACCCAAATCAATTTCTCACGCTACAGCCCAACCAAAACTAAGCTGACGTCCTGAAATGTCTGGCAAACTCGTCTATCAAACACGAAAAATTTAACTTGAGGGAAAGGTTGAAGCCAGCACGCTTTGCACTACTCGTAACGAGCGCTATCATTGCAAATATTTATTTCAATTCTTAGAAAAATCTGCACATGCTTAATCCTGAAAATATCCAAAAGCTCGCAAATTGGACTATGCCATTCGGCAAATATCATGGGCGCACGCTAATCGACTTACCTGAAGAGTACCTCTTATGGTTCGACAAGAAAGGCTTCCCAGAAGGAGAGCTTGGTTCACTCATGCAATTAGCACTCGCAATGCGAATTGAGGGTTTAGAAAATGTGATTCGGCCGCTAAAAAATACTTCTGATAAATAGCATTTTGCTAGGCTAGTTTTTTCACAAAGAAATCCTTGCCCGGCGTTCAAGGGCGATTGCCAACGACAAACTGCCTGTTTCTAGCGTTGCCGCAAGACTCGACAAAAAGAGCGGATGATCAAATGCCAATCATTCACCAACCTCTAATTCAGGCCGTAAATTGATTAAACGCAATATAACTATTGGTGGTATAAAAAACGCCGACTTAAACAGTCGGCGCTTCATCTTGAATAACCAGACAATAACCGCACACAACGGCTAAAAAGTTTAGTCTAATTTGAACCCTGCTTATTCGTATCCAACAATACTGGTTTGTCTGGTGAAGCGGTCAACGATTCAGGCTTGCCAGAGTACCGACTTCTGGATTCACCGTCGGCTTGCACTGCACTTTGGAGGTCACCGGCCAGTTGCCCGCCAAGCGCAACCTGCAACTGCTTGTAGTTAATTTCACCACGCACGTCACCTTTCTCCTGGATTGCCAAGGTATTAGTAACGTTTATTTTGCCTTCGAGCTGACCTTGAATATCTGCATCCATACATGTAATAGTTCCCTTTAACCAACCGCCCGGGCCAACCACAAGCTTTGTAGTCTCCAATTTAATATCACCCTTGCCATCAATTTTTACTTCGTCAGCACCCGTAATTTCGCCGCTAATTGTAACGCCATGCCCAACGGTTACTTTTTTTCTAGTCCATCATTATTCATTTTTGATCTAACCCCACTATAAATTTTTGTTCCCAGCGAATCTTTCTCGTCTGGTTTTGTGCTGTTATCGGTCGACAAATATGGAGAATTTTTAAACAAAATCACACCCCACTAATCTGCGGATTATTATTTTAGCCTCAATTATTTTTTTATTTTTAAGGGTATAAGGAACCTACAATAGTTTCTCGACTGCACCAAAGTCAAGAAAACCTTATATTCAATAGCTTTTAGAATGAAACTCAATGTGATTATACCGTTTGTTTATTTCTCGGATTTTGCCCTCAAATAACCAACATACAAAAAACGCCGGAGTGACCGGCGTTATTCGCGCTTCTCCGCAAGCTAATAGAAGAGAAGCTATACCCTTCCCCGGAGTATTTCCGGAGATGGTGTTTAAGGAGCAATTACATCAAAGGTACAGGTCTTACAACTTCCGCCAACTATTGTTCCGAAGTCACAACTCAGTGTCGGCGAAGAATACGTGAAATTAACATCACCACCAGGATTGCTTGGTAAGCCATAAATCGCACTCAACGTGTCGGTAGCGATTACGTTAGTCGCATCTCCGGTATTCGCGGTTTCACAGGCGGTTAATGTAAAGCTTATGGGCTGCCCACTAATCGCTTGAGCTGGCGTGGCGGTCTTAACTACGGAAACCGTGATATTGCCAATCTCGCGATAAGCCACTTCGAGTGTATCGCCAAACTCATTAGCTAATCCCAACGACGGTGAATTTAGCGATCCGTCTGGGTCTGAGTAGGAGGCGCTCAAGCTGTCGTCTGATCCATCATTGTTATTATCGTTTCCACTGAGCGTTAAGCCGCTCTCGATGGCATCAGTTACCGCATCGCCATCACTATTATCATCTAGATAGTCCACAACATCCTCGCCATCCGTATTTTCCGGCGTTATGAAGGTCCCACCAAATAGCTGGGCGCCAAGGTCATCGGCATCAAACAAGGCGATTACGCCGTCATTATCGGTATCGTCATTAGAAACGTTGCCATCATTTTGTACATATGGACTAGTTACTCTTGCTTCTACAGTATCTGGGATCCCATCATTGTCACTGTCGAGGTCGAGATAATCTGGAATCAAATCAGTATCCGAATTAACGGGTGACGTACCGACGGATGCACCAGCGGTTATGTCGCTGGTATTCTGATCAAAAATGTCCATCAATCCATCAAAATCTACATCTGCAGCCTCGCTAGATGTAATAGTTCCGTTGTTGTCTGCGTCAGCCAGAATATTAGCGTTCGATGTACCGCTTTCATAAAGATCGCTTATGCCATCGTTATCGCTGTCTAAATCTAAATCATCAGTAATTCCATCACCATCGGTATCTATCGGGCCAGGAATTACAAAGTTGGCAGTGCCGACAGCACCGTTAACACCAACTTCAAATAAACGCAGATGTTGTCCACCACTTACATTTTCTATGCGAATAAAATTAAAGTCCCCAGTACTCGTAACTGAAAACGTACGGGTGATGGAAAGATGAGTACCCGGCGTCACGTTCTGAGTTTGAAAATAGGAGCCGCCACCGTTATTGGATAAACTGATGGATATCCCATCGGCAGCACCATCTTCATCTGACCAATAGGCATCCACAACGGTACCCGCGTTGATAGTATTACTTAAACTGAGGTCCAACGTCTCACTGTCATGAATTCTATTGTCATCGTTTGAATCGTTGTGCGAAGTATCACCATCGAACAGTTCATTAAACGTTGTGTTGGTAAAATGATTTGGCAGACTGCCAGACAAGCTCGCGGTTGAGGTTAAGCTTGGGTTCTCAATAGAGTTCAATATCCCATCGTTATCCGAATCTAGCTCAGCCAGACTTTGTGCCAGAGCAGGGCTTGCTATTGCTACAGCCGCAGAAAATAGTCCGCCGGAGATTGCCCGTTTAATGCTTGTATAACTGTTCATGGTGCCACCGCGTCAAAAGTGCAAGATCCGCATATTCCAGGGTTTAATGTTCCAAAGTCGCAACTTAGAGTTGGTGCTGCGTAAGTAAATGCTACATCGCCCCCAGGATTAGTCGGCGTTCCAAATGCCGCATCGACAATGTCCGTCGCGATTACATTAGTAGCAGCAACCTGATTGGCTGTTTCGCATACGGTTAAAGTAAAGGTTACCGTTTGCCCCGACACTGCAGGATTCGGGCTAACCGTCTTGGTCATGCCTAACGAAACCACACCGACTTCTCGATAAGCAACTTCTGTAGTATCACCAAATTCATTCGCGAGGTTTAACGAGGGGGTATTTATATTCCCATCTGGATCGGAGTAACTTGCACCGACGTTGTCGTCTATGCCGTCATTATTGCTATCTGTGCCTGTAAGCGTTAAACCACTTTCAGCAATATCGGTTGCCGCATCGCCCTCACTATTCTGATCTAAGAAGTCGGGCTGTCCTGTACCATCGGTATTCTGCGGTGCGACGAACGTACCTCCGAATACCCCTGTGCCAAGATCATTAGTATCGAACAATTGAATAACACCATCGCCATCCGCATCATTGTTGCTTACGTCGCCGTCGTTCTGAGCGTAGGGAGTCGTCGCACGCGCTTCAACCGTATCGGGTATGCCATCCGCATCACTATCTAAATCCCGAAAGTTTAGAATTAAATCACCGTCGGAATTAATTGGATTAGTACCGATCGAGGCGGCTGCCGTCGTATCACCAGTATTCTGATCAAAAATGTCCATTAGGCCATCGAAATCGGCATCGCCGCTTCCGCCAACAATCGCAGCCGATTCTGCCAATGAAATCGTGCCGTCACTATTTGTATCTGCAGCAATATTTACAGCTGATGTTCCACTTTCGTAAAGATCGCTTATTCCATCATTGTCGCTGTCCAGATCCAAATCATCGGTAATGCCGTCACCATCAGTATCCAGCATTCCGCCAACCACCATAGTTTGAGACCCGGTAGCACCATTAATACCTAATTCATGAATTCGCGGGTCATCACCATCATTATCATCAATACTTTCCAGACGAACATAATTGAATACGCCATTACTAACTAGGGACCAGGTACGAGTGACCGGTTCGTTACTTGCAGGCTCATTTGTTTCTACCTGAAAGAACGAAGCTCCACCATTGTTTGAAAAGCTAACAATAATTCCCTCACTACCGGATTGATCGTTATCCCAATAGACGTCAAAGGTCGTCCCCGCGGGCACGCTTGTCGTAAGACTCATATCCAAATCGCCATCCTGATGGAGTCGTTTGTTTGACGCGGTACTGTAGCTAGTGTCACCGTCGAAAAGTTCACTAAAGGTATTAGTGTCAAAATGCGATGGAAAAGAACCGCTCAAACTTACCGTTGTAGTAGTGCTTGGATTCTCCACCTCATTAAGAATCCCATCATCATCGGTATCCAAATCTGCAGTCACATCGATACTTATAATACTGCCTATACCAACAACCTGACCACCAGGGTCACTGTTTGCATCATCCGTACTGAAGTATTCCATGCGTATTGTAGTTACTGCAGTATTACCAAAATCAAAAGTCATATTACCCAAGGTTTGACCGTTGCCGGCGTTACCACCGCCGTTTGATTCCCAACCATTCATATAGGACTCATTATCAGGTTGCACATAGGCTTGCAGTGCACTTACGTAATTACTCCCGTTACCACTACCTGAATCAACCGTTCGTACATTCACTCCGTCGGCAAAAACTTCCAACCCATCCCACCAGGAGCCGTCATCGATATCCATAAAATCGAACTCAAGCCCTGTGACCGCCCTACTAAAAGTAAGCGTGACGATAACTCGATCATCCGGGTCGTTATTACCATTATCAAAGCCCATTTCCAAAACATCACTCTGACCGCCACGTAATCTTTCGAACGAAAGAAAGTCGTCTCCAGCATACGAAACAAAACTTCCCCCATCCGTTACGGTCGTCCAGGTAACCGTCACCGTGGTAGATCCGTCTGCACTGGTCAATATGGTCCCGCTTGGTACCGCGTCCTCATCACTCAGGCCTAACGACGCCCAAGTAAACTGGGTTGTTTGCGCAAATACCGAACTACTAAAGCTTATGGCAGAGACTAAGCCTAGGCATCCTAGTACTTTTCTAAAAGAGAATTTGCGGTTTAATATGTTCATTTTTTTTGCTTTAGTATCTTTTGTATCTTTGGTCAATCAATCGCGGTGCGCGCGCTCTTCTGAATCCAACAAGTTTTGCAGTCGGCTGTTAACCGAGTTTTCAATGGTTTCTGGCTCGGCAAGATCGAGGATTTCACCACGTACTGACTGCCAATCCATCTCTTCGACTTGCTCTGCTAGCTCACCATATTCACGCCCTAGACGGTAAGGCCCATGCACGGTTAAGTCTTCAGTCGCCGATACCTCAACCATACTGAACCATTCAGTATTAACGGCCGGGAAAAACATTTCATAATTTTGTTGTTCAAACGAATCGATGTCAGATGATGGAATTAACTCAACATTGATTTTAAACCAGCCGTCTTCACCACGTGCATAAATGTCGTATCCAAGGGTTCCAACTTCCATTTCAGTTTGCCAAGCGATGCTCACATCGCCATTCATAGCTGGCTCTGATGCAAAGTAGCTCAATGTCACAGGAGTGGTGACCATAGTAAACGATATGGTCGCCAGGTCTTCAACGATCTGACAGCCGGCTGGAATCTCTGCGGTTGGGTCTTCTATGAGTCGATACTGAATAGGTGTCGGAGTCATGGTCGAACCTGATAAGAATGCAGGTTCTGCCAAGAAAGACGCAACGCCATTGGCATAACTCCAAGTACCCTCTGCTGGTACGGTGACCGTTACCGAGTCCACTTGAGTGGCGCCTGCAGGCGCGATCAATTCTACGGAAACGCTAGGAAAGCTGTCATCAACAATCGTGACGCCATCACGCATTCTATCGTTGGTAAGGATTGTATAATCAAATGGTGTGCCTGCTGGATGCCCCGATAGCGCGAATGAAAAGGAGTCATCCGCCGCGTTTGGTATAGCAGGCGAAACCGGTACTGAAATATTACTGCTAACCGGACTTATAGTATCTCCGGATGCTTGAGCAATGTTGTCAATCGAACACTGCGTCATTTCATTAGCCGTTGTAACGGTATAGTTAAAGTCACAAGCCACCGTATCGCTAGCACCAAAACTTGCAAACTGAAAGCTGTTTCCAGCCGACTCGGTAGGAGGGTTTGTCGTATCTCCGGGTGTACCCTGGTCAGTAATCACACAAGAGCCGCTGTTTAGTGATATACCCGCTAGCGTATCGGTGAGAACAAAGTTTGTTATTGCTACCGCACTGTTATTTAACGCAGTCACCGTAAAAGTTAGTACATCACCTGCAGACACAAGACCATCAAGGTCTACATCGTTATGTTGTCCTACGGGATTATGGGTCTTGTTTAAAGTCACTGAATTCTGGCGATCAACAAAGATATTCCCATCATCTACTTCACCCGATGCAACACTGACAGGTAACCAATCATCATTACTTACTGGGTTTGGCTCATCAGCAGGTGTGGTGCGATCTTCGTCAATAACAGAGTTAAAACCTACCGCGTTGGTCTGTACCAACAAGTAGTTGTCCGGCACAAAAATTGTAAAACTAAACTCGCCGGCCGCACCAGAAATCGCAGTATTAGCACTTGCCTCAGATCCGCTGGCTAAGGTATCACCAGCTGATAATGTTCCGTCTGCATCGTTATCTGCATACAAATCTACGGTTACCCCGCTCATCGCAAGTTCTGAGCCAGATGTATCATCAAACACGTTTCCTGAAATGGTTGCATTTGACAGGGTGTAAGTTACGGTCAATGTTGCGCCATCTCTAAGATTTGTGCTGCGTTCGACAAGCAAATATACGATTGGTGTTGGGTCTCCTAATAACGCGCCATCAGGCGTAAACGTAACCTCACCCGTAATCTGGTCGTAAAGCCAGGTACCTTCATTAGGCACAACCAAGCCAATTTCAGTCGGTACAGTGCTCGGGTCGAGATCAACGAATACATCATTTGCTACCGGAGTGCTGCCGTCTGAAAGTTGATCATTATTTAACAGCGGCAATGTAACGGCATCGCCAATGGTATTTAGCAAGCTCTCATCATCATTAGCTAATGGAGGTAAATCCACATGTACTACCGTCGGGTCGTCTATAGCTGGAGTATCTGGGTTATCTGATGGAACTGTTACCGGTGTCCCGCCACCAAGTGGTGTGGCAGTCACCTGGGCGTGATTTGGTAGTTGTGACCCAATCGAGGCTGGATCGCTGTCATAAAGAATTAGTGTAGGCACATCAGGAATTGTATAAGTTGCCGAACAAACCACGGAATCCGTAAGGTTAAGTGTAATTGCACCATTGGCCGCTGGCGTTAAGCCATTTACCAGACAACTATTAATAGCAGTAAGATTAGAACCGGCTAACGGCAAAGCTATTGGCTGAGTTTCATCCAGATTTACATTTTCGACAATAACATCACCAATATTTGTAACCGTAAACCGGTAATCGAACATATCACCGGCAGTTAGGTCCCCTGACGCATCGATATCCAGAAATGACGTAAAATCTGCTTCTTTAATAAAGTCCAAAGCCGCGGTCTGCCCAACAACGACTATGGTTGGATCATCTTCGGTATTTGAATCATCATCCGAGATATCTGAAACCGATCCGTTACCAGGATCAATTGCATCAACAGTTGCCTGATTTGATACCTGCCCAGCAGTAACGTCTGCTGCGGTAATTGTATAGGTGGCAGTAAAGGTCGAATTATCGACCGCGCCAGATACCAAACTTGTAAGCGGCCCTCCATTGACAGCAACTAACGGATCGGTGATATCCACATTACGCAACAATGTTGGGCCAAGATTGGTAACCGTGAATGCGTACTCAATAGTGTCGCCTACATTACCGAGCACCGAATCACCGCTGGTATCAACCACCGTACCTTCTTTAATCAACGCAATATCCGCAGAAAAAGAGGTAATAGTCGGATCATCTTCGGTTGGCGAATTATTATCAGACAAATCATTAACGGTATTTCCGCTCGGGCCAAAACCAGATGCGGTTGCCTGATTAGTCACACTGCCGGTGGCAACATCCCCGGCCGTGATAGTGTAACTGGCAGTAAACGTCGTATTATCTACTGCTGCAGGCGCGAATGTTGCAATTGGGCCACCCACCACGGTGACCAATGGGTCAGTAACGGTAACCGTTGTAAGCACAACCGGTCCGGTATTACTTACGGTAAAGGTATAGTTAATTGAGTCACCAACATTACCAACGATTAAATCCAAATTAGTGTCTACCACTACCCCGGTTTTAACCAAACTAATCGTGCCATTCAGGACCGTAATCGTAGGGTCATCTTCTGTATTGGAGTCGTTATCCGAAAGATCAGAAACCGGATTGCTATTTATATCTGTTGCAAAAACCGTTGCCTGATTACTTACCTGACCATTGATAACATCGGTACCATTAATAGTGTACGTGGCTGTAAACGTCGAACTGTCACTAGCGCCAGCAGCCAGCGTAGCTATTGAACCACCGTTAACCACAACCAGCGGATCGTTGACCGTAATGTTGTTTAAAGTTACGCCTCCGACATTAGTAACAGTAAAGCTGTAGTCAATGGTATCTCCAGCATTACCAAAAATACTATCGCCTGTAGTGTCAACAATGCTTCCGGTTTTTATTAGTGCTACTGAGCCCAAGGCATAAGCTGTTTCTATATCCTGCGGTGATGTAATTGTGCTACCTGAGCCTGGATTTGTTGCGCTGGCTGTCGCGGTATTAGTAATACTGCCAGCTGAAAGATCTGATCCGAGAACGGTATAACTAGCACTACAAATTATTGCTTCGCCGGGGTCAAAGTTATTGTCTGCATTACCTACGGTGTTAATCGCAGGACAGCTAACACTTGCAATTCGGTCATCACTGACCGTAATTGGGCCAGTTAACAAGCTGTTGCCAGTATTAGTAACAGCGTAGTTATAGGAAATTGTATTGCCAACTGCACTGTAAGGATCACCAGAGACTATCGTTTTATCAATTGCCAGTGCTGGCAGTTGATTTGCAAATGCGGTCGCAGAGTCCGGCGAAGTTACTACCTGGCTAGCGTTACCCGGATTAGTCGCTTGGGCTCGTGCAATGTTAGTGACACTGCCATTATTAATATCAACTTGGGTAACGCTATACGGTGCGGTACAAGTAATACTTTCACTAGGGTCCAAAAAGTTATCATTATTCCCGATGCTACTAAACGCTGGGCAGATAACACTTGCTGACGAGATCAAGTTATCCGTAATCAGTAAAGGTTCAGTCAGCGCAACGCCTCCGGTGTTGGTTACCAAATAGCTATAATTAACTACCGCACCAACGCTGCTATAGGGGCTACCGGAAGTTACCTGTTTTACCAGGCCAAGACTTGGCGCAACTATTTCGAGGCAGACCGCTGCCTCTACCGGCTGCAAGCCAGTCACGTTGTCCGCTGTTACGCTGGCGGAATTTAAATATGCTTGTGTACCAGCAGCAACCTCAGCCGGGGACAGAGCACATGTGAACCATGAATCTTGTGCGGTGTCGGCATTGTCCGATGTGATTACAACACTATTGGTCAGGGTATCAACAGCAGACACGCTTGTGCTCACGACGAGTACAGCCATCGCCGCTGTCAATTGACGAGCAATACCTGTTAATCCAAAAATGTCATTTAGCTTGCTGATGTTACGAAACCCCAAAAGGTACAAAACACCACTTAAGTGGTTGTTTTAATTTATTTAATTCTCATCCCGATTTTCTGCCTCACTGGACAGTTAACTATTTTTATCGGGTATGGCTCTTAAATAACTGATTTAGTGAGGATATCAATGCAAGAATCAGGCCAATTAACTTATGTCAGACAATATAAATATTACAGATACTGCTTTCCGTATAAGTATCAGTTGGTTAACTCCAAATAAAAAAACAACTTCTCTCCCTACATTATTCCTACATATATATGTAATGGAATAACTGACAAATATTGTCATGGGGCTGCCTGATATCGTCAGAAAATGACTATCGGCTTAACTGAATTTGCTAAACATCAAACTTATTGGGAGCAAAAAATTATCTTATGGGGGATACGAGAAAACCACATAAAGTAGAGCGAGGTGATCCAATTCGCTTGGCGACACCTATATATTACTGCAGGTGACCGTTTCTAAAGTACTCTTTGCACAGCCTGCTGCCAGCCACCAATCAGTTTATTTCGTTCTGATTTTGACATTTCTGGAGAGAAACTAGTTTCCGCCTGCCATAGCTTAGACACATCATCGATTGAATTAAATATTCCAGACTGTAATCCAGCCAAAATGGCAGCCCCATACGCCGTCGTTTCCATTACTTTCGGTCGATCCACCGGTAACTCCAGAATATTTGACAAAAACTGGGCTAACCAATTGTTTTTAATCATGCCGCCATCGACTCGCAAACGATTAATTTCTACTCCATCAGTTCGCATGGCATCAAGTAAATCCCTTGTTTGATATACAACCGACTCCAATGTTGCACGTACAATCTCGGCTTTGCCGCTATCGCGGGTCATCCCTAGTAAGGCTGCACGGGCATCTGGGTCCCAATGTGGAGCTCCTAACCCAGTAAATGCAGGTACTAAATAGACACCGTCTGTACTTGCAATACTTCTTGCCAGGGCCTCGGTCTCATCGGCATGCTCGATCAACTGCACTTCGTCGCGCAGCCACTGAACACTGGCTCCTGCCATAAAAATAGATCCCTCTAAAGCATAGGTCGTTTCACCACTTAATCTGTAAGCTACCGTTGAGAGTAAGCGATTGCTTGAGCGCACAATTTCTTTACCCGTGTTTAGCATTGCAAAACAACCGGTGCCATAGGTGCTTTTGATATCGCCTGTTTCAAAACAAGCCTGGCCAACCGTTGCCGCTTGCTGGTCACCCGCAACCCCAAAAATCGGGATCTTTCGGCCAAATATACTTTTCTCTGTCATACCAAAATTGGAAGACGAGTCTTTAACCTCTGGCAATAACTCAGCGGGCACATTGAACAAGCTTATAAGTTCGTCATCCCACGTTTGAGTTGATATATCGAACAGGCTGGTTCTACTGGCATTAGTAGCATCCGTTGCATGTACTTTCCCGGCGGTAAGTTGTGCAATCAAATAGCTATCAACAGTACCAAAAGCCAATTCACCGTTAGCTGCACGCTCTCTTGCATTGGAGACGTTGTTTAATATCCAATAAATCTTACTGGCAGAAAAGTATGGATCTAAAAGTAAGCCGGTCTTTTGCGTAACCATCTCCTCGTGGCCAGCGTCTTTTAACGCTTTACACAATTCAGCGGTACGCCGATCTTGCCAAACTATAGCCGGATAGATCGCAGCCAGAGTATCGCGTTCCCATATCAGCGTGGTTTCCCGCTGATTAGTGATCCCAATTGATATTACTTCATAGCCCTTTTGTTCAGCCTGCTGAAAAGCTTGCCGTGCGGTCACCAAAACCGTTTGCCATATATCTTCAGGGTTATGTTCAACCCATCCGTTCGCAGGATATAGCTGATCAAACTCCTGTCGAAATACGGATACGACGCCCCCATGCTGATCGAAAACGATCGCTCGACTACTAGTTGTGCCTTGATCTATCGCTAAAATGGCTGGTTTGTTACTCATATACTTGGAGTACCTTCAAAGTATTCACGCTTGTTATTCGACTTAGGTTTAGCGGAGTTTACTTGGATTAACGCAAATAGAGGGCACAAAAAAACGGCCCTGAAAATTCAGCGGCCGTTCTTTCTAAACTTCTTTCCTTCTAACTAACCAAGGTTTAATTTAACTAGCGATTTTTGCTAATTAAATTGAGATCCAGAAAAACAGAACTCGATATTTATTTACCCCGGAAAATAACGTTCTTGTTTAAGGACGTTTAGCGTATGAAATACACCAACCATCAGCTGTAACATTTTTTCCTGGGAATAACGCACAAGGCCCCGCAGGTTCTTCAACCTTAGTTACATCGGTAAACAATACACAATCCTTACAGTAAGCACCTTCTACCGCAGAGACTTCTACGTACTGAAGCGCTGCCGCAGTGGGATCGTCAGTTGCCACCATGGGTAAGTCTTGAGCAAAAGCTACACCATCTTTCATCAAGGTTGATACTGGAACAGCCAGTGCACCAGCACCAACTACGGACAAAAATTTTCTGCGATCAGTCATTTCGCTCTCTCATTAAGTATTAAATTGATAACAACGGGCGGGAATATAGCATCCGGCGAGACTTTCACAACCTTTTATGACGATTAAGCAATTGTTTTTATTAATGAAATTGAATCTCATTTGCAAATCATTTCTATTTGTCTAGATCAAGCCTATCCAAACATTGATCCTCGTATAACTACGCGGTCAATAGATCTGAAAAAAAGTTTTTCAAAGCCTCTTCTTTCCCGACCTCCCAAGCTCTCAATGCGGCGGTTCCAATAATCGCGATGTCCGCATTATTACCAATAAACTTTATGTCTGCAGGGCAACTAACTCCAAACCCCACCGCCAACGGTAGATCAGTGTACTGCTTGCATCGCTGTAAAAAACCGGTCAATTCATCACTCATGCTTGTCGCAGCACCGGTGACACCCTTACGCGCGACCGCATAAACAAACCCACCAGCTGCCGCCGCTAATTCTTTGAGACGAGCATCGCGATTTGTTGGGGTCATTAGCACGATAGGTGAAAGTGATCTTTGCCGAGCACCGTCGAACAATGTATCAGCTTCCTCTATAGGAAGATCAGGCACGATAAAGCCAGCACCTCCAGCATGCTGTAAACGGTCAAGAAATTCCATCTCGCCCATCTTAAACACAGTGTTGTAGTAACCCATCATTAACGTTTTAAACGAGAACTGGTCATTCACCTCGCGCATAAACTCAAAACAATCTTCTACGCGCACACCTTGCTCAATCGCAATTTGATTTGCCCGCACAAACGTCGGGCCGTCAGCAGATGGCTCGGAGAATGGAAACTGCAGTTCAACTATGTCCACGTCAAAATCTTGCATGATTTTCAACGCTTTCAGATTATCTTCAAACGATGGATAACCACAAACAACATGGGTCATCACCAATGGCGACTTGGTCTTTTTACGTTCTGCTATATATTCGTTTAGCACTTTAGGCACCATACTCCGTGGCTTTTTGGCGGATGAACTCTCGCCATTTCTCATCATCTAGCGCATCAGCAATAGTAAAAATATCCTTATCACCTCGGCCTGACATGTTGATCAACACCGATTCACTTGGCGACATTTGCGCGGCCTCCTTAATTGCCTGCGCAAATCCGTGACAGCTTTCCAACGCAGGAATCAAACCCTCTGTTTCCATTGTCAACTTTAATGCCTCGGTGACTTCCTGATCGGTTACCGCCTCAAATCGCACCCGACCTTTCTCCCACTGATCGACCAATATTGGATTTACACCAATATAATCAAGTCCGGCTGCGACTGAATGGGTATGCAACATATTCCCATCATCATTTTGTAAAAAATAGGTTTTATAACCCTGCGCCACGCCTACAGAAGCATCTTTGTAGGCAAGTCTGGCCGCATGTTTACCCGCCCCGGGGCCAAACCCGCCAGCCTCGCAGCCAACTAACTCCACATCATCATCGTCAAAGAAGCCCTGGAATAAGCCTATCGCATTGGAACCTCCGCCGACGCAGGCGTAAACTCGATTAGGAAGGCTGTCGCTGAGCTGTAAAAATTGTTCGCGCGCTTCCGCACCTATAATTGATTGAAACCAACTAACCATTTCTGGAAAAGGATGCGGCCCACACGCGGTACCAAGCACATAATGAGTGTCATCCATATTGGTAACCCAATCTCTCAAACACTCGTTGATGGCATCTTTTAAAGTTTGTTGTCCATCTTCGACCGCAACCACTTCAGCCCCTAACTTTTCCATCCAAAACACATTAGGCCGTTGACGAGCCACATCAACCGCACCCATATATATTTTGCATTGCAAGCCAAAGCGAGCGGCCATCGTTGCCGTCGCATAACCGTGCTGCCCTGCTCCGGTTTCAGCAATAACACGAGTTTTGCCCATACGCTTAACGAGCAACCCTTGGCCGAGAACGTTATTAATCTTGTGCGCACCAGTCTGATTTAGATCCTCACGCTTTGCGTAAATGCGCGCACCGCCCAAATGTCTGGATAAATTATCAAGGCTGGTTACGGGTGTCGGCCGACCAGAATAAGAATGCAACAGTTCGACATACTCGCGCCAAAAATCAGGGTCCTGCTTTGCGCTTCGAAACTCACGCTTAAGGTTCTCGATTGTTGTATGTAAAATTTCTGGAAGAAACGTACCACCGTACTCGCCGTAGTACCCCTCGCGCCCATCTTGAAAGTCGAATAAGTCCATCATTTAAGTCGTTTTTGTTCTTCGAATACCCATCGTAACCGATAGGCCCCCACTCAGCGGCGTATCCTAACACTGGCTAGGATTAGCGCCCAGACCCTAAAATTACACTTTAGTTATCATAATAGAACTTTAATTCAAAAAAATAGGCACTGTGAATAACCTAACTCGTACAATACCGAGGAACAATTAAATCTAGAGAGTCTCGAAGTTACCCTGAATGTCTATCGCACTATCAAAACTGGTTGCCACTTTCATTTACCCCTCAGGAATAATCCTAATCCTCAGTTTAATTGGTTTGATTTTATTCTGTGCTAAGCGTACCCGCATCGCGCAGAGATTTTTAGTCGCAGCCGTCCTCGTGTATATCATTGCTGCCAGCCCGCTAGTTGCCGGATGGCTTATTAAGCCGTTAGAGCGGGACTATCCGCCACTAGACCCCAAAACTGCCCCTACTGCGGACGTTATTGTGCTGTTAGGTGGCGGACTCGGCCTGCCTTTGCCACCGCGTAAAACCCCACAGCTAGTATCTGGATCAGATCGCCTATGGCAGGCAGCTCAATTATTCAATGCTGGCCGAGCACCTCATTTATTGATAGCGGGTGGCAACGTGTTTTCTGCACCTGGACTCAAGGCTGAAGCTCACTATTCCGCCGAAGTGCTTAATGCATGGGGCGTGCCTCGAGAGAAAATTCTTATTGAATCTGCTAGCCGCACAACTCAACAGAATGCTGAGAATATTGTACCGATGCTAGAGGCTCTCAACGCCCAGAAAATTTTACTGGTGACATCGGCATACCACATGCACCGCTCAGTCAGCACGCTGCGCAAGCAGCTATCCGGTGAAATAGAGATAATTCCAGCCAGCTCAGATATATTTATAACGCATAATCCAGATGGGGGTGCTCCGTCACTATTTAGCTATCTACCTCATCCAGGCGCTTTTGGTGCAACCCAAACTGCCGTGCATGAATATCTAGGCTTGCTGTATTACTGGTTCAATGGCTGGCTCGATCACTGAGCTTCCGTTGCAGTGACCGATTGAATCTGATTTCCTAATCGAAAGCACCGCAAATTTTCAAAATTCGACGTGGTAAGGCTAACGACGTATTCAGTAAAAAGTAATTGCGTTAAACACCAACTTATTCCATCTGCACTAAACGATATATTTGCTAACCCCAAATCTTTAGCAACTTCTATTTCGTTCATTTTGTAATTTACGCCGAATCCGATCGCTTTCCCATAACTTTCCTTTCTCGTCCAAGCAGCTAAAAATCGTTGGCTAATAATCTCTCTGGAAAAACGCTCTGTAGTACCTGCGACCTCTTCGGCTTCCGCTAGCGAGAATTTTCGCTTCAAAATTCGTCGATAGTCTGTCGCGCGCGATAAATGTTCAATATCAATTCCTAGTTCACCAGAGCGACCAAACGCATAAATAACCATGCCTTGTGTATCCGAATAGTTAAACCAAGGACCTCCATCGCTATCAAGCAACGTTGGCTTACCGTACGCACCAAAGGCTAGGCCAACATCTTGCGGACTTTTATCTAGATAAGCCCCTAATAGTTTGCGTAACACAATGCGGCCGCTTAGATAGTGGCTTTTCTGATTAGCCGGCAGCCGGGTATACTTTTTAGATTCCCGTGAACTCAGCCACGGTAAGTAAATTGCCTCTTGCTGGTCAAGATTACTTACCTCCTTACCTTCGATGGGTTGCTCAAGCTTCATTGCCCATAAATGCACGTCCCCTTTGACCAACCTGGGCAATTGGTCGCGTTCAAGGGTCGAAAGCTCCCACTCTACGTGATGGGAAGCTAAACCGTGGGACGAGACAATGGTCACGACAGAAAAATTCTATAAGCCGGGTTGTCGGTCTCTTCGACATAATAATAACCAAGCGCTTCAAGAAAGTTTTCAAACGCGTCATGATCCTCCGGCGACACCTGAATACCGCACAACACTCGACCATAATCAGTGCCATGATTTCTATAATGAAACAGACTAATATTCCAACGGCCACCCAGTGCATCGAGAAAGCCAAGTAGTGCACCCGGCCGTTCAGGAAAGCGAAACCTAAACAGTCGCTCATTCGATGCACCTCCAGCATGACCACCAAGCAAATGACGAACATGTACTTTGGCGATTTCATTGTCGGTTAAGTCTTCAGCCGAGTACTCGGCAGCCTTCAATGTGGCCAAAACACTATTCAAGTCATCAAAGTTCTTAAGCTGAATACCAACAAAAACGTTGGCATCGTGTTGATCAGCATAACGATAATTAAACTCGGTAATATTAAAAGAGCCAAGTGCTCTACAGAACTTGCTAAAACTACCCGACTGCTCGGGAATAGTTACTGCAAGAATGCCCTCACGACGCTCACCAATTTGGGTTCGTTCAGCCACATGCTGTAGTCGATCAAAATTCATATTTGCCCCAGAGGCAATAGCTACAACGTCAACCCCGGTACGATTGTTTTCCGTCAACCATTTCTTTACTCCGGCAACACTTAAGGCTCCCGCCGGTTCCTGAATTGTTCGTGTGTCCTCGAATACGTCTTTGATTGCCGCACACATTTCGTCGGTACTAATTAATACAATCTCGTCAACTAACTCTTTGGCAATATCGAAAGTTAGTTCACCCACTTGCTTTACCGCAACCCCATCCGCAAAAATACCAACTTCGTCAAGCACGACTCTCTCACCCGCAACGATGGAGCGGGCCATAGCATCAGCGTCGACCGGTTCTACACCAATTATTTTCACCTCAGGGCGCATAGCTTTAACATAGCTGGCAATTCCAGCAATCAATCCGCCTCCCCCTATAGGTACAAATATTGCCTCTAAGTCACCTACGTGCTGATCCAAAATTTCTTTACCGACGGTGCCCTGACCTGCAATAACCAAGGGGTCGTCATAAGGACTGACAAAAGTTAACCCTTTCTCAGCTAGAATTTGGTCGGCCAACACCTGCGCATCACTATAACTATCTCCATGAAGCACGACTTCAGCACCGTAATTCCTAACCGCATCAACTTTAATCTGCGGTGTAGTAGCTGGCATTACTATTATGGCCTTGGTCCCAAGCAATTTGGCAGACATCGCAACGCCTTGCGCATGATTGCCGGCTGACGCGGCTATCACACCTGCTGCTAGTTGCGCAGCGGATAGGGCAGCCATTTTGTTATAAGCGCCGCGGAGCTTAAACGAAAATACTGGCAACTGATCTTCTCGCTTAAGCCAGATTCGATTTTCGAAGCGTCGCGACAAATTTGCCGCATAATCCAGATTAGTTGGCTCAATAGCGTTATAAACGCTGGATTGGTCAATCAAGTTTTTGTATGAGTCGCTCATCGGCGTTAATATTGTGCAGCGCCAATTCTAGCGCAATGTCGTAAATCCAGATTCTACCCTGTCCCCGGCCCAGTTGTTTACACAATGATTAAATTACCGCTCACTTTAATTCTACTTATCTTTTGCGCACAGCAAACAACCCTCGCGCTGGAACAAGCTATACCTATATTTGCAACAAGTAATGAATCTAACGACACGGATATAGACCACACAACATGGCAAAACTTTTTGTCTGAGACAGTAATCACTACCCATAAATCTGCCGTGAATCGACTCAATTATTCCCTTGTAAGTCCAAAACAAGCATTATTGTTAGCTGAGTACATTGCGCAGATGAGCAGGATCGACCCACGGCAGTACTCCCGAAAAACGCAGTTCGCATACTGGGTCAATTCGTATAATGCTTTGACGATAAGCCTTATATTGGAACACTATCCAATAGATTCAATACGAGAAATTAAGTCTGGACTTTTTTCATTTGGACCTTGGGGTAAAGAAGTACACGAGGTCACTGGGTTTGACCTCTCGCTGGATGATATCGAACACAAAATACTGCGTCCCATATGGAAAGATTCGCGCGTGCATTACGCGGTAAATTGCGCCAGCGTAGGGTGCCCTAACCTACAACCACATGCCTTCACGGCGGACAATTCAGAGAAGCTTTTAAACTTGGCCGCTCAGCAGTATGTTAATCACCCCCGAGGTGTGGCAATAGAAAACGGCGAATTGAAAATTTCCAGCATCTATCACTGGTACAAAGAAGATTTTGGTGACGATATCAATGGGATCGTAAAACATCTTATCGAGCACGCTGACCCGCCATTATCTGAGCTGCTAAAACAACCGTTTTACCGGTATGATCATGCTTATGACTGGAGTTTAAACAAGCCATAAGCCTTTTGAGAATACGCGGTGAATTATCATTTAACGCTGGTCTCTCGGCGCGCGTGCCATGATAAGCCCATAAAATGCAACACTAACTTCTATGGAGAATTAAGCTAATGTCTACCGACCAACAAAAGTTAAATGCCGCTCGCGCCGCTATAGAGTATGTCGAATGGGGCTGGGTTGTTGGTGTCGGTACTGGCTCAACGGCAAATCACTTCATCGATATGCTCGCAGAACTCAAGGGGAATATTGATGGCGCAGTAGCCAGCTCAGAAGCATCCGCACAGCGCTTAACCAAGCATGGAATTAGGGTTCTCAGCCTGGATCAAACTGGAGATTTGCCACTGTATGTAGACGGGGCAGACGAAGCGACTAAGCACCTACATCTTATAAAAGGGGGAGGTGCAGCGCTAACCAGAGAAAAAATTGTCGCTGCGGCCAGCAAGCACTTTGTGTGTATAGCGGATTCTTCAAAGCTCGTACCGATCCTCGGTAAATTTCCATTGCCTATTGAAGTTATTCCGATGGCTCGTTCTTACGTTGCGCGTCAGCTAATCAAACTCGGTGGCCGGCCGGTTTATCGCGATGCTTGTGTTACCGACAATGGAAACGATATTCTGGACATCCATGATCTGGATATTTCCAATCCTGTGGAGATAGAAACAAAAATTAATCAAATTGTTGGGGTCGTTACTAACGGATTATTTGCTGCGAGACCCTCAAACACACTCATTTTAGGCCAAGACACCGGGGTACAGAAAATTACCTAGTGGCTATCAAGCCCAAAAGAGATTAAATTCAAAATTATGCCTTCCCAGTATTCTGATATGAAGTGCCGCACTTGCGCATCAAACTTTGCGGCAGAAACTGCGCCTAGGGATATCGAAACTTTGATTGGCATAATATTGCCATTAAAAAAATATCGCTGCCGAGGGTGCTATACGCGTAGTTGGCACACTGACAGAAAGTTACTCCGAACACCACGCGTGATTTTTTGGATCCCATTCTGGACATTTTTTATCTACGGATTAGTTAAAGGTATTACCAACGAATCATACGAAATTGCGGAAACAACCGTTACTGGGAGAGGGCTAGCGACCAACGAAAATGCTGCACCGAATCTTGAAAGCCCCACCGTATCAGGACCGCTGAAGTCCTTTGGCGAAATACTCGAAAATGCAGATGCGAACAGGTCGCCGACAATCACGGTAACCGCAATAGAAACTGAAACTAGCGGCACGCTCGTGACGGATGTGACAGATGCTCTTGCTGCCGAGCCTGTAGAACTTTTACCTGAAAGCATTAGCATTAGGGCTGCCGATGCACCTGATACAGCAGAAAAAATTGAAGAATTAGCTGCCGAATCGACCTTACTTGTACCAAAAACCACAACCCAATTAGCAGAGACAACTGCCGCACCAGTTGACGAAGCCACGTCCGATAACACGATCGAACCAGTCTCAACTGCTAAAATCACGGTAGCCGTAGCGGCTGATGATCAGCAACAAAATTCATCTTCGATAACAAACCAAGAAGAGATTAATAGCGGCCGAGAAGAGCTTTGGATATTCGAGCAGGAGGCCGAACTTTTTACTTTGCAAATTGGGAGCTACAAGTCGCTAGATTCCCCTGAATCAGCTGCTTCTGCTTTAGCACTAAGTACTGACCCTCTTTTAAAGCATCAACAAAGCAGCGATGGGAAATGGTACTACCTGCTGTACGGAGCATATAAGACTGCCAAATTGGCCGAAGCAGCGTCAGAAACCTTAAACCTCACAGAGCCATGGATTAGAAGTTTTGAAAATCTTCAAAAAAGCCGGTGTAAAACAGTTGAAGCCAACTCTGAAGAAGCATCGTATTGCACACCAAAGTAGTCGCGGCTTCTCGCTTAAGAAACTCTTAGGGACATAGCACTCCCTTATTAACCGAATTATGCCGAATCCGGCTGTTGTGGATTATCTTGCAACGCGCCTGACATTATCTGCTTAAACGCATTATACGAAGGCATTTTTCGAAATTGATCGCGACGATTGTCTACCAAACCATAGCCAGGATTGACTAGTTGCCACCAGTACACCCGCTCGACCCACCCCGAGTGCCAGGCAATTTGGTAGTACAGCTTTAAATACTCAGCCTGAGTTACCTCGTCGACAGTGCGTGAAGGGTGTCCAGAGTTTGGTGTATACGGCTTAGTATCCAGTAACGGCCAATTGGTTTCAGTAATCCAAAGTTCATCAGAACACCTGTTTCCAAGATTTGCTATTGCTTTAAATAGACGTAGTTTATTTTCTAAATTAAAAACACCGAATTGTGTATTCCACGGCGAATGGCGTCTATTTACATACAACTCAGCCGCTACTGCATCTAAGTGGTAATCAGCAAAGTTGAAGGCTGTTCGCCAGGCGGGTAAGGGCTCAAAATCAATAACGGACGAGCCGAGGATCTTAAGTTCGCTCGACCTAAACTCCTCCGCAACGGCTTGTAGCTCTAGATAATCCCGCGTACTACTGCAACCCCACTTAGTGCGGTTAACAGCGTTGGCAATCCATACCGCTTCGCAATTATCACTATCTTTAATACCTTCAAATATTTCTTTTAGCTGGCGCTTCCAGGTTGCTCCGTTCTGCACCGAATCACGGTTCTGGAGGATATTGACCACAAAGCGGCAACCATCAAACTTCTGCATCCAACGGACATAATCGCCTACTCGGTGCGACTCCCAACAGGGAATTCGAACCAGTAGGTTTTTTACTCCAAGTTCTGACACCATTTCTACCAATTGCTGGTCATGACCAGGACACGGTGAAACACTCAAACCGACGAATTTCTCCGCTGAAAGACCTCTATCCTGTTTTTTTAAGCTGATGTACTTAAGCAGTAAAGGCAGCGCGCCGGCGACAGCGGTGCCTGAGACCTTGGCATACTCCACCAGATGGCCAAGACCAACTCGAGATTTACTTTCCGCTTGCAGCTTATGTGGCTGGCAAGAATACGGATCCCACCAATCTGGCGGCGGCTCAAACATGAATATCGTACCGAAGAATCACAGGCCGGCAGCGATTAAATAGAATTCTATATCCGTGTGTTTTTTTGCTATAGATTGTCATCGTCCAAGGATAATATAGGCAGACGGTCAAACGTACCAGCTGCTACCAATGCTCGAAGAAACCGACCACGCCTGCCCCTACTGCGGCGAATCATTAAGTTTGCTAGTAGATATTTCAACCGGTGATCAAAGCTATGTCGAAGATTGCCAGGTCTGCTGTCGACCAATTGAGTTTTCTCTGCGCACATGGCTTGAGGATGGAAATATAAGTTATCAGCTTAGCCTAAAAACCGATAACGATTAATTTCTGATGAACAAGATATCTCTGACTTGATGTCCTAACCGCTCACCACGAGCTTCGTACTTGGTTAACGGTCGCCACTCTGGTCTAGAGGCAAATGCTTGCACAGTATTCGTAAAGTTTGAATTTGTACTCAATAATTCTAGCACTTCATCAGCATAAGGCTCCCAATCAGTTGCAATATGCAACTCACCTTTAGACTTCAATACTCGAGACAACGTATCTAAAAAGTGGCTATTAATAAGTCGACGCTTATTATGACGTTTTTTATGCCATGGATCCGGGAAAAAAATTTGTACCCGTGAAAGCGAAGCTTCCGTAAGTTGCTGCTCGAACACCTCAACGGCATCATCTAAAGATACCCGGACATTGGTTAGCTCCCTCTGCTGAACTTGAACAAGCAAACTACCGACACCTGGTTGGTAAACCTCAATACCTAAGAAATTCGTTTCAGGCGCTGCTTCCGCCATATTTGCTAATGACTGCCCATTTCCAAAACCGATTTCACAAACAACAGGATTACCGTTTTCAAATACATTCGTGAAATCCAGTTCTCCGTCTTCCAAAGACACGCCAAACAATGGAATCTGTCGATTTAACGCTCGCCGCTGTCCCGGAGTAATACGTCCTTCACGACGCACAAAGCTGCGTATTGGTCGATGTTGTTTATTAGTAGCGTCTGACACAAACTAATCCGGCTAGGACAAAGCGCAGGATTCTATCACTTCAGCCAAACTTGAGCATTTCAAAAGGAAACTCTGCGGGAATTAATCAACAATATTTTTATCATTAACGAAGCGCTACACTTGATTTCAACGTGCGCTTGTAATAGTTTTCGACTCAACGAAATCGAAGAGAACATCTAATGACATATGTAGTTACCGACGATTGCATTCGCTGCAAATTAACTGATTGTGTTGAAGTTTGCCCTGTGGATTGTTTCCACGAAGGACCTAACATGCTCGTGATCGATCCGGATGAATGCATCGACTGCTCGCTTTGCGAACCCGAATGCCCAGTCGAAGCCATTTATTCTGAGGATGAGCTGCCTGATGGCAAAGAGGCGTTTCTAGAGCTTAATGCCGAGCTTGCGGCCGGGTGGCCTGTGATTAATGAGTCACAAGATCCTCCTGCCGATTGGGAAGACTGGAAGGAAAAAGAAGGAAAGCTCGAACATTTGGAACGATAAAAGTTAACGTTCAAATAGAAGGCGGCTGTCATTACAGTGGCAGACGCCTTTAACATTAGCCTCTAGCTAACAGACCAACAAGAAGAGTAATTTCTTCGCTTTAGCTTTCAATCATTGACTCTCCTAATTCTTTTTTCCACGCATTAATCGCAAAATATTTGAAGGGCTAGATTCTTAATTCGCGTGTTAATGCTTCAGCGACATAATCTATGTTGTCACTGGTCAATCCCGCCACATTAATCCGGCCACCCGGAATTAAATAAACTGAACAATCTTGCCGCAACCGGGATATCTGTTCTGGATTTAACGGAAAAATCGAAAACATACCCCGCTGTTCGGCAATATAATTGTATCGGCTATCTGCCAAATGCTTTTCTAGCTGTCTAGCCAAGAAGTTACGCATTGTCATCATTCGATTTCGGGCAGCCTCCAACTCGGAGTGCCAGAGCGTTTTTAACTTGTCGTTTTGAAGTATTTCAACAACCAGCGCTGCACCATGATCGGCAGCCATAAAGTACAGGCCCCTAGTTACTTCTAGCAATTGCTCTTTCAGCGTGCTGGCAGCTTCTGCTTCCAATTCAGACACCATTGTCAACATACCTGCGCGCTCTCGATAAATACCAAACGACTTGGATGAAGTACTAGCAACTATCATTTCGGGGACTGCCTCTAATAATTGACGGAGGCCGGCCACATCTTGCTCGTACCCTTCAGCAAAACCTTGATAGGCAACATCTACAAACGGAATTAGTCCCTTTTTATTACATATTCTAGCCAATTCAGTCCAATCCTCACCATTCAGGTCCTGTCCAGTCGGGTTATGGCAACAAGCGTGGAGCAGAATTACATCACCGGCGCAGGCCTCGTTTTCGAATTTTGAATACATCGCCTCACGCTGTATATCTCCCTCGCCAATTTGGTAGTACGGATATCTCAACACTTCCAACCTTGCCGCAGACATAACAAGCAAATGGTGTGACCAGGTTGGTGCTGACACCCAAATGCGGCCATTGGGCGATAATCGTTTAACTAAATCTGCTGCTGCCCGCAAAGCCGGACCACCGCCTGGTGTTTGTACACTTACCAAGGACCTAGAATGTCCCGCGCCAAACAAATCGTTTTCAATCAGACTACAGTAATCTGTATTACCCGCTGGCGTTAAATACTCTTTTGAGGCAGCATTTTCGGTCAATTTTTGCTCCGCGAGATGCACAGCCTTCATTATTGGAGACTTACCATTTTCATCACGATAAACGCCAACGCCTAGATCAACTTTAAAGGTATTCGGGTCTTGTCGGAATTGCTCCATTATTACGTCAATGGGGTCTTCCGGCAGTGTGCTTAGATTTTCAAACATAAACCATCCAAAAAGATACAGTAACCAATCTAGGGTCTACCAGGCGGTAAACGCTTTATTAGTTATAAATATCAAAGATTAATTGAACTTATTTAAATAAATTAATGAACTACTGGTAAAAACTGATACTTGTTTAGCGAATAACTTGATAGAATTTGAATCCATATGCATGAAAAGCATAAGATTTCTAAGAAAACGTATCGAAAACTTGGGTAGAGTGAAAACTATTATGAACACAAATTATACTAAAAAAATTAAACACTTGATTTCCGGTGCTATCGGAATGGTCTTAATTGCCTCAATAGCCCCAGCGTCAGCACAAATCTACAAAGACGTTACAAGATTGGGTACCAGCCAAGCAATATGCACACCTGGGATCGAGTCGGCTGGTGAGTTACAGGCCTTTTTTGCGAATAACCCACAAGCTGTTCAGAATATCTTAGCCAGTGCCGGTTGGTCTGGAAATGCTCAGGACTTAATGGACGCAGTCGCCGCAGGTGAGTTTACCGAAAAACTTTATGCCCCAGGTACAGAATTTGAATGGATGTCTGGACGTCAAGGTAGCGGAAGCCCAGCTGAAGTTGCTTTGCCGTACCGACGTTGGGCTGGTAGTGAATCTTTTGCTGGTTTTGAAGTCAATGTGGTCTCAAACTGCGAACAACATCAAATAGTAATACCTAATGCTTGCTGTAACGTATCTTTAATTGGGTCTACACCAGTAGCGGTTGGCCAACCAAGCCTTACCACATCAGTATCAGGTGACACTTTAACCGTGTGCTCAGATGAAGGTGCTGCATTGAAATTGGTATATCCGTCTGGCCAGACTCAAACATTAGCTCTTGATGGGAACGGCTGCTGGAGTGGAGATCTTCCGTCTGGTTCTTACTCACTGGAAGCAGAAGCTCCCGGGCAATGTGGAACTGGAATGGCTAGAGCTTCTGCCACTATTGCCGCAGCACCGATGGCACCAGCTCCCGAGCTTGGCCTGATTCCGTATATTGGCGCATTCTACGGTACAGAAACCCGCATGCGCTATGAAGAAGCTTGGGATATGGACATGCGTGACTCATCCGGCGTAGCTGGAATAAGGGCTGGTATTCTTAGTCCTATTAGCGAAACTTTAAGCCTATTTGTACAAGGTGGATACATTAACCGCAACGGTATAAACGAAGGCAACATTTATCCCGAAGATAATTTATTCCTAGACATCGGTCTTGAAAAAAGCATCGGTGGTAGCGGCTTCGTTGGCGGCGGCGTAGGGGTATGGAATATAGATGATGGAGATTTCGATGATGGGTCAATCTTTGTCCACGGTGGGTCAAATATAGGAAACACACCGTTGCAATGGTTTATCGAAGGTCGCTCATTTTTTGACGATATTGAAGACAATAAAATGTTATCTGCCGGAGTTAGATACTTATTTAAGTAATCTCTTCGTGTAGTTAATACTAAATCGTTGATAAAAACGGTGCTGTAATAGGCGCCGTTTTTTTTGCCCGCATAAACCTATACCGTTATTTTCACTACTCCTTAATCCCAATCAAGGGATTTTGATACCGATTATGAACAAGTTAAGCATCGCCCCACCGCTTGGAAGGATGGATCTACTTACGATGGCAGAAGCCAGTCAACTGGTGAAGTCCGCAAATGGTCATTTGGCTCCGCTACTACGTGATTGTGCATTAGCTGTATTAAGTTGTGGTTCACACGCTGACGATGCAAACGATCTTCTGGCATCAAATCAGAACTTTAAGCTAGAAGTAGTCGGAAACGGGCCACTTATAAGTTTCTTACTTACAAGTCCTCCCCCACAAGCCTTTGTTGACGGGGAGATCATTGAGGGGATTCGCGAACATCTCTATGCCGTATTGAGAGACATAATTTATGTTAGCGATAAACTCACTCACTGGCGTACAAGGGGTGATTCTGCGTCAGATATCACATTTCGCATTCTCCGGAATACCAAATTGCTTGATGAGCAACCATCTTCTCCGCTTGCTGTATGTTGGGGAGGACATGCTATTAGTGAGCATGAATATGACTACACAAAGGAAGTGGGCTATCAATTAGGCCTTCGGGGTTTCGATATTTGTACCGGTTGCGGCACCGGCGCAATGAAGGGTCCAATGAAAGGAGCGGCGATCGCACATGCCAAGCAGCGCCGGCGGCTAAGCCGATATATCGGCATATCGGAACCAGGAATTATCGCTGCAGAATCGCCTAACGCGATAGTGAATAATTTAGTCGTAATGCCCGATATCGAAAAGCGACTGGAATCATTTGTCCGACTGGCTCATGGAATCGTAGTCTTTCCTGGTGGAGTTGGTACTGCCGAAGAAGTTCTGTACCTGCTTTGCATACTGCTAAATGAAAAAAACCGTGATCAACTACCACCAGTACTATTGACAGGACCCGAGTCGGCCCGAGCATACTTTGAGTCATTGGAACACTTCATTGTTGACGCCCTTGGCGAAAAAGCAAAGTCATACTATAAGCTAATCATTGGTGACCCTGCCGCAGCAGTACGATATCTAGCGCAGAACGTTATTGAAAACCCACGACCGTTTAACTGGGACATTGAAATACAGAAAGAACTGCAAATCGAGTTCTACCCTTCGCACGATAATGTAGCCAAACTCAAATTATCTAGATCTTTGACTACTGCTCAACTCGCGATTAATTTACGACAAGTATTCTCAGCTATAGTCGCTGGCAACGTAAAGCCCTCGGTGATACGTTCGATTCAATCGAACGGAAGATTCAAGATCCATGGTGACGCTGATATAATGATGAGTCTGGATACATTGCTGGCTCAATTCATAAAGCAGGGCCGCATGAAAGTATCAGGCCAATATGAACCCTGCTACGAAATAGTCTAGTTCAGTTTTTCAAACCCACTAATCGGCTATAACACTACCAAGCCAGCGCTCAACCTGCTCCTTTGGGATGTCTTTGCGCTTCGCATAATCCTCAATCTGGTCTTCCTGTAGCCGGGTAACTGCGAAATATCGACTATCCGGGTGAGAAAAATACCAGCCACTGACTGCCGCCGTGGGCAACATCGCAAAGCTCTCGGTAATTGAAATGCCTACATTCTGATCCGGCCGCAGAAGCTCCCATAACGTAGCTTTTTCAGTATGATCCGGGCATGCAGGATAACCAGGTGCAGGACGGATGCCTTTATAGCGCTCTTTTATAAGATCTTCATTTTCTAATTCTTCTTCAGCCGCATAAGCCCAATATTCCTTGCGTACTTTTTCGTGCAGAAGCTCAGCAAAAGCCTCCGCCAATCGATCCGCTAATGCCTTTAACATAATCGACTGATAGTCATCATGATCAGCTTCGAATTCTTCGAGCTTCGACTCAATACCCTCGCCAGCCGTACAGGCAAATGCTCCAATATAGTCCGGCTTACCGGTCCCTTTGGGTGCAATATAATCGGATAAACAATAGTTAAATTGATTTCCTTTCTTTTGGTCCTGCTGGCGCAAATGATGCAGCACGGTAAGCGTTTCACTCCGATCATCGTCACAGTAAAGCTCGATATCATCATCAATACTATTGGCTGGATAAAACCCGATGACTGCGTTGGCAGTTAACCAATTTTCATCAATAATCTTATCGAGCATCTGCGTAGCATCTGCATGCAGTTTCCGAGCTTCTTCACCAACGACTTCGTCGTTAAGAATTCGTGGGTACTTCCCTGCCAACTCCCAGGCTATAAAAAATGGTGTCCAATCTATTAGATCGCGCAGTTCTTCTAACGGATATTTCTTGAAAACCTGAACGCCCAGTTTTTTAGGTTTTTGAGGCTGGAAACTTACCCAATCAATATCAGGCCTATTTTCTCGTGCTGCAATCAGCGATATTGATTTCCTGACATTTTTAGTGCTCGCGCGGCGCTGCCGAACGTGTTCATACTCATCCTTAATGCCAGCAATATAATCGCCCTTAGTTTCAGGAGTCAGCAATTGCTGCGCTACGCCTACTGCTCGCGATGCATCCGTAACATGAATAACCTGATCATTATTATAGTATGGCTCGATCTTCAGCGCGGTATGTAGCCGAGAGGTCGTCGCTCCCCCAATCATCAATGGAAGCTTAAAATCCTGGCGCTGCATCTCCTTCGCCACGTGTACCATTTCATCAAGCGACGGGGTTATGAGACCCGAAAGGCCAATAATATCGCAACCCTTTTCTTTAGCCGTTTTCAAGATTTGCTCAGCGGGAACCATCACCCCAAGATCAATAACCTCAAAGTTATTGCACTGAAGAACGACGCCGACGATATTTTTACCAATATCATGTACGTCGCCTTTAACCGTTGCCATAAGAATCTTACCGTTCGATTGCTGTTCTCCGCCTTGCTTGTCCGCTTCAATATATGGCAGCAGCCAAGCCACCGCTTTTTTCATTACGCGCGCAGACTTTACAACTTGCGGTAAGAACATCTTACCCGCACCAAACAAATCACCAACAACGTTCATACCGTCCATTAATGGGCCTTCAATCACTTGAATAGGTCGATCAACCGTAAGCCGGGCCTGCTCCGTATCCTCCTCAATAAAATCGGCGATACCCTTCACTAATGCATGAGAAAGCCGCTTCTCCACGGCCCAACCGCGCCACTCCAAGTCTGCCGTATTATCAACCTCAACTCCGTCACTTCGATAATCATCTGCTACTGCCAGCAACTCCTCGGTTGCCCCCGAATAAGTATTGAGAATAACCGCCTCAACTTTCGTGCGAAGTTCATCCGGCAGGTCATCATATACTGCCAGCTGCCCAGCATTGACTATCCCCATATCCATACCCGCTTGAATAGCGTGATATAGAAATACAGAGTGAATAGCCTCGCGAAGCGTGTCATTTCCGCGAAACGAAAAGCTTACATTCGACACGCCACCTGAAACTTTGACGTAAGGAAGCCGTCGCTTTATTTCACGGGTAGCCTCAATAAAATCAACAGCGTAATTGTTATGTTCGTCAATACCCGTCGCAACAGCAAAAATATTGGGATCAAAAATAATATCTTCAGGTGCGAACCCAACGTCCTCGACAAGTATTTTATAAGCGCGCTCACAAATTTCTACCTTACGTGCTTGCGTATCCGCCTGCCCCACTTCGTCGAAGGCCATAACAACAACAGCCGCACCATAGCGCCTGACCAATTTGGCCTGTCGAATGAAAGACTCTTCCCCTTCCTTCAGAGAGATCGAGTTAACAATACCTTTGCCTTGCAGGCATTTGAGGCCAGCCTCGATCACTTCCCACTTCGAAGAATCTATCATCACCGGGACTCTTGCGATGTCGGGCTCAGCAGCCATTAGATTGAGAAACGTCACCATTACGTCCTGTGATTCGATCAGGCCTTCGTCCATATTGACATCAATAATTTGTGCGCCGTTTGCGACTTGTTCGCGCGCCACCTCTAAAGCCGCTTCGTAATCTTCTTCCTTAATGAGTCTTCGGAATTTGGCGGACCCAGTAACATTGGTTCGTTCACCCACATTAACGAATAAACTCTGGTCACCAATATGAAAAGGCTCCAAACCTGAGAGCCGCATTTCCCGTCGAATCTTATTGCTCATTTAGTTCTCTCGACCGACGGTATCTCTCGTGGCGCAATATCTGCGACGGAGTTTGCGATTGCTTCAATATGCTTGGGTGTAGAACCACAACAGCCACCTACAATATTCAAAAATCCGCTACTTGCCCACTCTTCGATATGTTCAGCCATTTCATCGGGAGTCATGCCGTACTCACCAATTTCATTTGGCAGCCCTGCATTTGGATGCGCGGAAACAGGTGTTTCAGATACCCGTGACAGCTCTTGAACGTATTGGCGCAAATCATCAGGTCCAAGAGCACAGTTTAGACCGATACTTAATGGGTTCGCGTGCCTTAAACTATTGTAAAAGGCCTCTGTCACTTGCCCGCTTAACGTTCTACCACTCTGATCGGTGATGGTGCCTGAAATCATTATCGGCAATTCCATACTGTGCTCGTCAAAATGTCGCTTAGTGGCGAATATTGCGGCTTTTGCATTCAGTGTGTCGAAAACCGTTTCCAATAAAATGATATCTGCGCCACCATCGATCAAGCCCGTGAGTGCAACCCCATAATCTTCGACCAATTGATCAAAAGTAATGGCCCTTGCACCGGGATCATTCACATCGACGGATACCGATGCTGTTTTCTGATTTGGCCCCAACACACCGGCAACGAATCGGGGCTTCTTATCGGTAGTAAATTCATCAGCTGCGGCTCTCGCGATCTTGGCGGCTTCATAATTTATCTCATAAGCGAAGTCGGATAGTTCATAACGATCTAAATCGCTAGGCGTAGCATTAAAACTGTTGGTCTCTAATATATCCGCGCCAGCTTCTAGATAAGCCAGATGTATGCCTAAAATTATCTTTGGTTGAGTGAGCACCAACAAATCATTCATACCCCGCAACAATATATGCCAATCTTTAAAGCGGTCGCCTCGATACTCTTCTTCCTCGAGTTTTGCTTCTTGAATCATGGTGCCCATGGCGCCATCAAGAACCAGTATATTATCGGCTAACGCAGCCCTTAATCGCTCAGTACGACTCACTTTACAGCCTTCGCCTTACCCTTAAGAAAACAAATAAAGAACATCTAAATAAGCTCGAGGCGCTTACAAATTTCAATCGTAGGGCTTGCTTTATTCAGCGTGTAAAAGTGAATACCTGGCGCCCCACCTTCCAGCAAACAATCACACAAAGTCGTAATCACTTCAGCGCCAAAATCTTGCAGGGAATCAGCATCATGCTGATATTGCTGAAGGCGACTTCGCAGCCAGCGCGGGATTTCAGCACCGCACATATCCGAAAAACGAGCAAGTTGAACAAAGTTTGTGATGGGCATAATCCCGGGCACAATTGGTACTTCGATATTCGCTAGCATCGCGCTATCAACCAGCGCAAAGTAAGCATCGGCATTGAAAAAATACTGTGTAATCGCTGAATGCGCACCAGCGTCAACTTTGCGCTTGAAATTAGCAAGATCTGTGGCGGGATCCGATGACTCTGGATGATATTCGGGGTAAGCCGCAACCTCGATTAAAAATCTATCTCCCATCTCAGCACGGATGAACTCAACTAACTCATTTGCATACGCAAAATCACCTAATTCCACCATTCCCGATGGGCGATCACCGCGTAGGGCTACTAATCGTTTTACCCCAATAGCGCTGTACCCTTCAAGCAGCTCACGAATACTTTTTTTTGAAGCGCCTATGCAGGATATGTGTGGCGCCGCATCCCCACCGGCATCGATAATACTTTTCACCGCATCATATGTGCCTTCACGTGTACTACCACCGGCACCGAAAGTTACAGAATAAAAGGACGGTGCCAAGGCGTCTAATTCGCTTCGAGCGTCGTTTAAGTTTGCAACGCCCTGCTCGGTTTTAGGCGGGAAAAACTCTAAGCTTATTTCGGGTTTATTTGTCATCTCGAGACCTATGTGCAAAAACGCTAAGGAAAAATTGGCAGCAGCGGGCCTCTATCGACCCGCTACATCCCACATTCATTTAGTATCGATAATGCTCAGGTTTATATGGGCCCTCAACTTTAACGTTAATGTAGTCCGCCTGCTCCTGCGTAAGAACCGTCAACTTTGCACCAATTTTTTCCAAATGCAGTCTCGCAACTTTCTCATCAAGATGCTTTGGAAGCACATAGACGTCATTCTCATATTTGCCTGGATTATTGAAAATCTCCATTTGAGCCAATGTTTGATTTGTAAACGAATTCGACATTACGAAGCTCGGGTGACCAGTACCACAACCAAGGTTAACCAGACGGCCTTGCGCAAGTAAAATGATGCGCTTCCCGTCGGGGAATATCACATGATCAACTTGGTCTTTGATATTCTCCCATTCGCATTTCTCCAAACCAGCTACGTCAATTTCGTTGTCAAAATGGCCAATATTACAAACAATAGCCTGATCCTTCATTTTTGCCATATGATCATGAGTAATGATGTTGAAATTACCCGTGGTGGTAACGAATATGTCTGCTTCGCCAACTACGTCATCCATTGTTACCACTTGAAAGCCTTCCATCGCGGCTTGAAGTGCGCATATAGGGTCGATCTCCGTAATCTTAACAATTGCGCCCAAGGCTGCCAGTGACTGCGCAGAGCCCTTGCCTACGTCACCATAACCGGCCACAACAGCAACTTTACCAGCGATCATCACGTCGGTAGCACGTTTAATTCCATCGACTAGCGACTCTCGGCAACCGTACAAATTGTCAAACTTGGACTTAGTCACTGAATCATTCACATTGATTGCAGGAAAAGGCAATTCTCCACGATCGCGCATTTGATATAAGCGAGCCACACCAGTTGTAGTTTCTTCGGTAACCCCCTTAATTCCAGCCAAGCGTTTTGAGTACCAGCTACCATCTTTCTCAAGCTGAGCCTTAATCGCCGCGTAAAGAAATGTTTCTTCTTCACTTTCAGGATTATCAAGCACGCTGAGGTCTTTTTCTGCCTTACTACCAAGAATAAGTAACAAGGTAGCGTCTCCACCATCATCAAGTATCATGTTTGGACCGGTATCACCGGGCCAATCAAAAATCCGGTGTGAATAGTCCCAGTATTCCTCCAGTGATTCACCCTTATAGGCAAATACGGGAATGTCCTGCGCAGCAATAGCTGCCGCAGCATGGTCTTGCGTAGAAAATATATTACACGATGCCCAACGGATTTCTGCACCTAAAGCCGCCAAGGTTTCAATCAATACGGCGGTTTGAATCGTCATATGCAAAGAGCCGGTAATCTTTGCTCCCTTTAAAGGTTGTTTGCTACGGTACTCTTCACGTGTAAATACCAAGCCAGGCATTTCAGTTTCGGCGATAGCAATTTCCTTGCGGCCAAATTCGGCAAGTCCAATATCCGCTACGTGATAATCAGTAAAATCAGAAGAAGGCGCTATATTTACGCTCATTTTTCAGCTCCAGTCGATGAAAAACGAGCGCCGTTCGAATCCGCAATATTATGCGGGCGAAAATTCGTTACTTGAGCCTGAGACCCTCTAATATCGAAATTACTTTATACGTAATCAGATAATAGCGTGAATCTTGCAGCGCTCCTCAAGCACGTTGTCGGGCGCGATTATACGGATTGATGAATCGCATTACCAGTGCGTAAGCACCGCTATTTTAAAGCGATAAATAAGCAGCTAAATAGGCCACACATACGGTATATGCTCATCAAACTAACGACAATTTAACTTACATGCTAAAAACCGCGTTGCTAATCGCGTCGTGTATACCTCTATTGTCAATCGCCTGCTTGGCGTTTTGCTTGCTACCAGTAAATGTTCCAGCCAAGCTTGCTGAAAGGCCCACACCCGGTAGTGTAGTGTCGCTGCAAGTATACACAGCGCTAACATCACCATTTGTGTCAGTTGGTGCCACGCTACCTGTATACGATGTTACGCCAGTACAAGTAAGCGTCCCTTCGGTAAACGGGGAGTCGGCAGAGATAGCAAACTGGCCATTGACTATTGGCCCTGCCGCCTGAAAGTCAGCATCAACCACCGTCGCCGTATTACCCGCTGAGTTCACATCCATTCTAAATGCTACTGTTTCAGTTTCGGTCACGGTTATCCCGGAGCCGGTAACTGTCACCGTAACCGTTTGAGTGCCGGTAAATGTTCCCGATATAGGATTAGTCTCTGGTTGTGCGGCGCCCCCGCCGGAAGAACTATCTCCGTCACTACCGCAAGCCGTAAGCAAAATAAACACTAAGCTCAAAATTCCTATTAAAGTTCTTTGCATTATTGGTGCCTGAAAATTCAATTCCACTGATTACTTAATTAGCTTGTGATTCGTCGACAAAATGTTTGATGAGTTTATCCAGTGCTCCCTCGACAACCTGTCGCTCATTACTATCCAACACCTTCAGTATATCCCGCTGAGCAGCTACTCGATTGGGTAGAATTTCTTCGTAGACATCCATACCAAGGCGAGTAATTTTATAAAAAACACTGCGCGCGTCGTCCGGATGTTCCTGACGATCTGAATACCCTCTATTATGCAATTGACGCAAACCCCGGCTAACTTGCGCTTTATCATGCTTAGTCAATTCCACCATATCCGTTACCGTTGCAGGACTATGAAGCGCTAATTGACCCAATAACCACCACTCGATAAGGGTTAGGTCATAACGTCCAGCCAAATAACGTGTAGTCTTACGGCCCGACAGCAGATAAAGAACCCGAATCTTATAGGTCAGAAAATCTTGTATCGTGGCGTCGTCAGCTAGTATCGCTAGGTCATCGCTCATTGGGGTATCCATATAGCAAAGCAAGCACTCAGTTTAATTGATGTAGGAACCTAGAGCGACCTCTTCCGGCATCTACAACAATTTTTTATACTTTAATTTACCTAACTGGCCTCGCGCAGCACCTCAGCCTTATCCGTTCGTTCCCAAGTAAACTCCGATTCGGTACGACCAAAATGCCCATAAGCTGCACTCTTGCGATAAATTGGTCGCAATAAATCTAGCGTCTGAATAATTGCTTTCGGGCGCAAATCAAAGTGAGCGTCAACCAATTCTTCAATTTTTTCTTCGGCAATAGTCCCTGTTCCAAATGTGTTAACCATTAAGCTCACCGGGTCGGCCACTCCAATTGCATAAGCCACTTGAACTTCGCAGCGCTCTGCCAAACCAGCAGCAACAATATTCTTAGCAACATAACGACTAGCATAAGCTGCTGATCGATCCACTTTTGACGGATCTTTGCCGGAAAATGCCCCACCACCATGATGGGCTGCACCACCGTATGTATCGACAATAATTTTTCTTCCGGTTAATCCACAATCCCCAACTGGCCCACCAATCACAAAACGCCCGGTAGGGTTCACCAAATAGCGTGTATCTTTAGTAACTAGGTCATTTGGTATAATTGGCTTAATAACCTCTTCGATAATAGCTTCTTCCAAATCCTTATGAGAAATATCGTCATCGTGTTGAGTTGAGAGAACAACAGTATCAACTGATACCGGCTTCCCATCCAAGTAACGCATCGTTACCTGTGACTTAGCGTCGGGACGCAACCAAGTTAATGAGCCCGATTTTCGAACATCTGCCTGCTGTTTTACCAGGCGATGTGAATAAGTAATTGGAGCAGGCATTAGCACATCCGTTTCAGAACAGGCATATCCAAACATTAAACCCTGGTCCCCAGCGCCTTGTTCCAGATCTAATCCCTCACCTTCATTTACACCTTGAGCAATATCAACCGATTGCTTGTCAAGCGCAACCATGACCGCGCAACTAGCATAGTCAAACCCCATATCGGAAGAGTCATAACCAATCTCTTTAACCGTTTCACGAACAGCCTCGGTTACCCCGTCCAAGCGGCCCTTGGTAGTAATCTCACCTGAAAGCACTACCATACCGGTATTAACCATTGTTTCGCAGGCCACTCGCGAGCTTGGATCCTGCTCTAATAATAAATCAAGAACGGTATCGGAAATTTGATCGGCAACTTTATCGGGGTGACCTTCTGAAACGGATTCAGAGGTAAAAAGGTAACTTCTGCTCATGGAATTTCTCAAGCCAGTGCTGGCGTATAATTTGCTGGAACCGGAGATCGCGCAGACTCATTTCCCAACATAAGCTAATGTTAAAAAATGAGCGCCGTTGCATTTATATACCCGAGCCTGGAAGGTTCTAAAAGAGACTTTCGCAACGCCCCTCGGGATAAGTGCGCGGATTATATAGATCAAAACGCACCCTTGCCAGTCCTTGTGATAAATCTGTGCACCGATCCCGATTAGGAAAATTATCTTTCTGCCAAGCAGTTCGGCATACTCACTAACAACCTTCGCCTAACACCATTTGTTTTTTACAATAAAACTCACTATCAACTGCACAATTTAGTGCTCGGCAAACGCGATACATCGGTACGTATTTTTGAATCTAAATAAGAAGAGTTGGGCTTTTAGTGGCTTAGGTGTTGGTCTCGTGCTTGTCAGCATCGCGATGGTTCAAACTATCCGGTTCTTCCTATTTAGCCAGCCAGCATCATCATTGACCGCGATAACCTTAATTTGTGCTGGATTAATGCTTGCGCTCGGCGGCATGATTATCTTACTTCGACTGGACCGCGAGCAAGTCGTTCAATCGGCTGAGAACGAGAATAAAGATCCTAGATTCAAATTGATTGGCTGCCACCTTTCCGCTTTAAGCATGTGGGCTGGTTTGCCTCTTGGGAATCTAATATTCCCTTATTTAATCTGGGCTTTTGGCCGTAGCGAGTCAGCGCGGCTAAATAAAGAGGGGCTAGAATGTCTTAATTTTCAACTTAGCCTAACGCTCTATATTTTACTTTCAGTGCTAATGTTCTACATGTATATCGGCTTTTTGATGTTGAGCGGACTATTCTTACTACATTTTGTTTATGCCCTTTATGCGGGCTATCGAACCTGGCAGGGTAAAGCCGTTCGGTATCCGCTCACAATCCAAATAATTAGGCCGATTAATACCAACTAAAATATACCGGTTTAGTTTACAAAATTGACTCTAAGCTAGTTGCTGCTGCAGCAATCGTCTGCTTAACATGTTCATCGGTATGCGCATCAGAAATAAATCCAGCCTCAAAAGCAGATGGAGCTAAATACACGCCGTTATTCAACATTTTGTGAAAAAACTTTTTGAATTGTTGTGCATCGCAACTCATTACATCTGAGAAAGTCCGCACCGTTGATTTATCAGTAAAGAAAAGGCCAAACATACCGCCCACGCTTTGTGCAAGCATAGGAATACCTGCCGTTCTAGCCGCCGCTACTATTCCCTTAGTCAACAACTCCACTTTTAACTCCAAATCCTGATAGAAACCTTCGCGCGAAATAAGTTCAATCGTTTTTAATCCTGCTGCCATGGCTACTGGGTTTCCCGATAAAGTTCCAGCCTGATAAACAGGACCATCTGGAGCGATATGCGACATGATCTCTTCACGACCGCCAAATGCACCAACGGGCATACCACCACCAATAACCTTTCCAAACGTGGTCAAATCCGGGCGCACACCATAAAAGTCTTGTGCCCCACCCAAGGCTACTCTAAATCCTGTCATCACCTCATCAAAAATAAGGACACCACCATAATTTGTACAAACCTCTCGAAGCCCGGAAAGAAATTCAGGCTTTGGTGGAATAACATTCATGTTTCCTGCTACGGGCTCAACAATTATTGCTGCAATCTGCTCGCCAATCTCATCAAATACATCTCGAACCTGTTCAATGTCGTTATAGTTAAGCGTAATAGTATGTTCTGCTAATGAAGCCGGAACGCCTGGCGACGTGGGTACTCCCATAGTGAGAGCCCCGGAGCCCGCTTTAACCAATAGGCTGTCTGAGTGGCCGTGGTAGCACCCTTCAAACTTGACGATTTTATCTCGATTGGTAAATCCGCGAGCTAAGCGTATAGCGCTCATAGTCGCTTCCGTTCCGGAGCTAACCATGCGTATTCTATCGATCGAAGGAATGAGCTGGCATATCTTCTGCGCGAGTTCTGTTTCGATCTCGGTGGGGGCGCCAAAACTTAGTCCTTTAGCAGCCACCGCGGTTACAGCACTGATCACCTCAGGATTTGCATGCCCCAAAATCATCGGGCCCCAACTGCCGACATAGTCAATATAAGACTTGCCATCGGCGTCCCAAACCTGAGCACCCAGCGCCCGGTCAATAAACACGGGGTCTCCCCCTACACCATTAAACGCCCGAACCGGCGAATTTACACCGCCGGGGATGAACTTTTTAGCTTGTTCAAATCTGCTCACATCGACTCCACTCTTGGCTAAATAGTAACGCTTTTTCACGTATTGACTCTAAAACAAGGTTTTCTGCCTGAGGATCAGACAGTTCCAAAATTGGTGTGTCACCAAAGACCGCATTGATAGCGGCGATTGCACTCACGCCAACTGAATACAATTGCGGTATTTTATCTAGCGTTATGCCCCCGATAGCAACAACCGGTAATTGTACGGTTTCTACTACCTCAGCCAAATCAACAAAACTCGCAGAAATCGCGTCTGTTTTAGTGCTTGACGGGTAAATACTTCCAACGGCCACATAATCTGCCCCGCTGCTCGCCGCATCACGAGCCAATTCCGGCCGATTGTAACAAGATATGCCAATAATCGCTGATGCCCCTAGGATTTCACGCGCAGCACTTAAAGTCTGGTCCGATTGGCCCAAATGAACGCCATCAGCGTTAACGGCGTAGGCCAACTCAACATCATCATTAATGATCGACAACGCCCCCGCAGATTCACAGGCGTCTACCACTATTTTTGCTTCGGCTCGTCTCCGATTAAAATCGGCAGACTTATCCCGGTATTGAACAATTCGCGCTCCGCCGTCTAATACCGCTTGTATGGCAGAACTAAATATATCCTTCCCAAGTAAATCCTCATCGGTTATCGCGTATAAACCGTTAATTTCCTTATTCATGAATACTCGCTTTTAGCGCCCATCCCGACAGGGAATACTTTGCCCATTTGAAATTCGGTAGGCATTTACCAGAGAATTCCATACAAATTCTTGCGCCTCTTTTACTGCAATTTCTAATGGCGCCCCATTCGCCAATAACGCCGATAGTGTGCTAGATAAGGTGCACCCAGAGCCGTGATACTCACCTTCAAGCCGAGGCCACACATAGCATTTATTCAACGGGTATAAGCGATTACAAACGTCAACACTTGTCGCATGTGTACCCGTAAGCAACACATACTTTACACCCGTTTTTAGTAGAGACCTCGCTGCGAGTTCAAACTGCTCCGGTGTTTCCTTGTTATCGAGGCCAGTAAGGCAGAATAATTCTGGGGTATTGGGCGTTACAATTTCCACGTGCGGTAGTAAAAATTCACATATCACGTCTACCAGCCCATCATCGGCCAAACTGTCTCCGGCCCCGCTTGCCAGTACTGGATCGAAGACAATAGGTATTTGCAACTTTTGTAACACTGGCGCAACAGCTTGAACCAAGCTGTTGCTTGCTAGCATCCCGACTTTAACTGCTTTAAAGTTTATATCTTTTGTTAAGGTTTCAATTTGTCTCAAAACTAATTCAGTGTCTACAGCTTCGAAACTACTTACGCGATTCGTATTCTGATCTGTAAGTGCGCTTATCACAGTAACTGGGTGTGCACCCATTGATCGGATAGCCTGAGCGTCGGCAACTATTCCAGCGCCGCCCGTAGGGTCATGTCCTGCGATAACCAACACATTATTCATGCTCATTTTTCCATCTGACAACGAATGCGTTCTTATAAAAATCGTAAGAGCAAAATCTTAACAATAAAAAAGCACCCCTAAGGGTGCTTTTTGGTAAGTTATTTCTTGCTGCCCATTCGGACAGTAGGAATACCAGCGAACTATTTCTTCCGCCCGTATCTTTCCTGAAATTTACCGACACGCCCAGCGGTATCCATTACCTTCTGCTGACCCGTATAAAAAGGATGGCAAGCAGAACATATTTCTACGGTTAAATCCTGGCCTAAGGTTGATCTAGTATCGATTACGTTTCCGCAAGCGCATGTGATTTTCACGTCTGAATAGTTTGGATGAATGTCAGTTTTCATAATCTTCTCTCTGTAATGCTACGGATGGCGATGATTTACCGCCGATCGCATTTCAATTGGGGCGCGGATGGTAGTTCAAGTTTGGGTAACAAGCAAGGCCCTATGAGCCCCAAAATAAGCCTACCGCTTCATTGCACTAAAAAACTCGGCATTGCTTTTAGTTGATTTAAGCTTATCCAACAAAAACTCGATTGCTGCCACGTCATCCATCGGATGTAACAATTTTCGTAACAACCAGATACGCTGCAATTCCGCTGGCTCCGTCAACAACTCTTCCTTACGGGTACCCGACTTATTAACAATAATAGCCGGATATACCCGCTTCTCAGCGACCTTTCGGTCTAGATGAATTTCTGAATTACCTGTTCCCTTAAACTCTTCATAAATAACTTCATCCATTTTAGAGCCGGTATCTATCAAGGCAGTCGCCAAAATAGTTAAGCTGCCACCTTCCTCAATGTTGCGCGCTGCTCCAAAAAATCTTTTCGGTCGCTGCAGCGCATTCGCATCAACACCGCCGGTAAGCACCTTACCAGACGCAGGTGCAACCGTATTGTACGCGCGCGCTAAACGGGTAATTGAGTCAAGCAGAATTATCACATCCTTTTTATGCTCGACTAATCGTTTAGCTTTCTCAATCACCATTTCTGCTACCTGCACATGTCGCATCGCAGGCTCATCGAAAGTTGATGAGATAACCTCACCTCGAACTGAGCGCTGCATTTCCGTAACTTCTTCTGGGCGCTCATCAATTAATAATACAATCAACTCGCAATCAGGGTTATTACTTACGATTGCCTGAGCAACCTGCTGCAACATCACTGTTTTACCACTCTTCGGCGAGGACACAATCAAACCTCGTTGCCCTTTACCGAGAGGAGCAATCAAATCGATAACCCTGCCACACAGGTCTTCTGACGAGCCATTTCCCATCTCCAGACGCATGCGCTCATCCGGGTGCAATGGCGTTAAGTTCTCAAAAAGTATTTTATTCTTGGCTTCTTCCGGAGGCTGAAAGTTAATCGTTTCAACCTTTAGTAAAGCAAAATACCGCTCCGACTCTTTCGGTGGTCGTATCAAACCGTGTACCGTATCGCCAGTACGTAAATTAAAGCGCCTAATTTGGCTAGGAGATACATAAATATCATCTGGACCAGCCAAATAAGAGCTGTCCGCCGAGCGCAGAAAACCAAAACCATCTTGCAATATTTCTACAACACCTTCTCCACTAATATCCTCACCGGCCTTAGCATATGCTTTTAAGACGGTAAATATTTGGTCTTGCTTGCGCATACGACCGATTCCGTCGAGCTCAAGGCTCCGACCGATCTCAGCAAGCTCAGTGGGTGGTTTTTTCTTTAATTCAGCGAGGGATACAGACATAATTATTTTGGTGTGCCGGATCGGCTAGGGTAGGAAATTCTGAACAAAGATACTTATAGCTCAGAAAGGTAATTCAAGGATTATAGACAAGGCTCACTAGAAATTTGCACTAGGGCCAGATTGGTACAGACCCAATCTGGAGCAGCCCAATAATTGAGCCATGGATTATCGCCCAACGGGAGAACGTTAACACGGCTTATAACAGGCGTCCAGCCCCAACACTTAGATTTAGCATCGTCTCTCGAAGCATACGAGTTACAGCATATCGATTTGGTAATGCGTACTGAAACTTGCTGATACTAAATATTCTCATCAATAAAGGTAATTAACTGAGACTTGCTGAGCGCGCCAACCTTAGTAGCAGCAACTTCTCCATTTTTGAAGATCATTAAAGTAGGTATTCCTCGAATACCATACTTTGGCGGCGTCCCGGCATTTTCGTCTATATTTAATTTGGCTACCTTTAAACGACCAGTATAGGTAGAAGCTAACTCTTCAAGCACTGGGGCTACCATTTTGCATGGGCCACACCATTCGGCCCAGTAATCGACTAGCACCGGCTCTGTACTGGCAAGAACATCGTTGTCAAAAGAGTCATCAGAAATTGTGAGTGTATTAGACATAATTGGTATCTGTTAGATCAGTATCGGTTAGAATTGGAATTACTACGAAGCGACGCCTTATGCCCCCGCGCAATATTGAGGTTGTTTGCCAAAGTTTGTGACCAACGTTTATTTTGACGTCAATCATCATTACATTGCAAGCAGATATAATACAAATAGGGTCCAACTCTGAGGATTTCAAGTGAGTGACGAACAAACAGAAAATAATAACGGTGAGATAGAATCTACCGAAGCCAGTTCCAGCGATAGTTTGCCGGAAGAAGGGTTACCTATTTTGGACGCAGTTGAAATTGTCGAAGCACTCGAGCCAGATATAGAAGTTGATAACCAAACGAGCACCAACGACATTAGTCCGAATGATAGCAATGTGGTCACCAAACCGCCCACTGACACTGACATTAAAACGCCGATCATCAACGAAACTCAAGACGTAAGTGCGAATCACTTAAGTACACAAACTTTCTCTAACCTAGATATTTGTGAACCGGTACTGAAGGGCATTAAAGAAACTGGATTCGACTATTGCACGCCAATCCAGGCGCTAGCGCTACCTATAGCATTAGGGGGCAAGGACGTAGCGGGCCAGGCTCAAACTGGCACAGGAAAAACTGCAGCTTTTTTAATCGCGACTTTCCACCATTTACTAAAGACCGAGATCGAGAACAAGCCAACTTCTCAACTTCGCGCACTAATATTGGCGCCAACTAGAGAACTCGCTATACAGATATATGAAGATGCCAAACCACTAAATATGCATACCGGTCTAAAGCTCGGCCTTGCGTACGGCGGAACAGACTACCAAAAGCAACGCGAACAACTGGAAGCGGGTGTGGACGTGCTAATAGGCACACCAGGTAGAATTATCGACTACTTTAAGCAAGGCGTGTTCAATATTAAAAAGCTCGAGGTAATGGTCCTTGATGAGGCCGACCGAATGTTCGATCTTGGGTTTATAAACGATATACGTTATTTGTTTCGCTCAATGTCGCCAGCTGAAGAGCGACTAAGCTTGATGTTTTCTGCAACCCTATCATTGCGTGTGAAAGAGCTTGCTTACGAACACATGGCCAGTCCTGAGTCAGTAGTCGTCGAAACCGACAGGATAACTGCAGAGCTGGTAACCGAAAAAGCATATCTACCTTCAAACCCTGACAAATTGCCGCTATTAATGGGGCTTCTTCAAGCCCATGCCGGGTTGCGATGTCTGGTTTTTATAAACACCAAGCGGATGGCAGAGAAAATTCAAGCGACGCTGAACGCTAATGGTTTTGAGAATGGAATGCTTTCAGGTGATGTCCCACAAAGAAAACGTGAATCACTTCTAAAAAAGTTTAAGTCAGGTGAAGTCAATACTTTGATAGCGACGGACGTCGCCGCAAGGGGCTTACATATATCAGATGTCGGTCTAGTTATAAATTTCGATTTACCACAAGACGCTGAAGACTACGTGCATAGAATAGGCAGAACTGCTCGTGCTGGAGCAACGGGTGTTGCCATCAGTTTGATTTGTGAAACTTTTGGTATGCACGCAGCAGATATAGAGAAGTACACCGGGCACAAACTTCCGGTCGAGCGCAACTACGAGGATTTGTTGGTCAAAGATATGGTTATTGTCGAGCCTCCACGAAGAGACAAGCGAGGCACAAGAGAGACAAGGCCAGACGCCCGTAAAAATAGCAGCACTCCCAAGCCGGCCAGCCGTGTCCAAAAGCCCAAAGTAGCAGCAATTGAACCAGTGAAACTCAAAGACCCGAAAACCGCAGCCCAATCGAAACCTTTACGAAGCCGAATTAGCCGTATTGGTGATGTGCCAGCTGTCGGATAGGAATAAACAAGAGACCCAGTTTGGTGACAGATCAAGTTAGTTCAAAGCCCTCGACAGCGCTTGTCCTTGGCGGCGGTGGTGCGAGAGCTGCTTACCAAGTTGGTGTGCTGAAAGGGCTGGCAGAAATATTACCGCGAAAAAAGGGTACCTATTTCCCCATTATATCGGGTACATCCGCCGGCTCGATAAATGCAGCCGCGCTAGCCGCTGACGCCGACAATTTCCATCAAGGGGTCGCCAAACTTATAGATGTGTGGAGCAACTTTGAACCACATCATGTCTTTCGAACAGCTCCCTGGGGATTGATGTCTCGCGTCGCACGTTGGGGCTGGACGTCGGTTGGGTTTGGGAATCCCGAAAAAGGGCCTCATTCTTTACTCGATAACGCGCCTCTACGCGATCTCCTTTCTAATAGAATAGACTTTAGTCGAATCCAATCACAGGTCGACGCAGGCCATCTGTCAGCTCTTTCGGTAACAGCCTGCAGTTACACCAGTGGGCGGTCCACGTCATTTTACGCTGGCACCAGCGACATACGACCCTGGGCTAGAGTTCATCGAGGTGGGCTAGCTGATGCAATCAACGTAGAGCATCTAATGGCTTCATCGTCTATCCCAATAGTTTTTCCGCCTATACTATTGAATGGTGAGTACTTTGGCGATGGGTCGATGCGACAGAACGCACCAATTAGCCCGGCACTCCATCTAGGGGCATCTAAAGTGTTAATTGTGGGTTTAAGAGTAGAGCGCGACTCCGAGGCCCAAGAGCCCATAAGCTATCCAACCGTCGGGGAAATCGCCGGCTACATCATGGATACCTTATTCCTAAATTCAATGTATTCAGATATAGAGAGGCTGGAACGGATAAACTTAGCACTCGACCATGTGCCAGAGAGCGTTCCAACTGATGCTGTTGAGTTTAGCCCTATTGAACACGCAGTTATTTCACCCTCTGTAGATATCGCGGCCATAGCTGAAAAACATTACGAAAACCTACCCCGTACCTTGAGAAATTTACTTAGAATTATTGGTATGGAGAGGGAAACCAGTCGACGCTTTATTTCTTACCTAATGTTCGAAAAGGGCTTCTGTCGCGAACTTATAGAATGTGGCCGAAAAGACGCTCTGGAAATGGAAAATGAACTACTTGAATTACTTTCAGACGAATACTGAGTCTCTATATACCTAGGTTTTCCAAATCGCCGACCATATCATCCGATATCTTGATGTAAGTAGCGCGACGATCTTTCTCTTGCAGCACCTTAAAATCCCCCTGGGCCTGAGCCAGCAACAACGTTCGAAAACCATATGCTTGCTCTGGAATTACTTTATCTCGCCCCGTGTCACCCGCCAAAACCAGAAACACCCCCTGATTCGGTCCACCTTTATGCAATTGCCCGGTGCTGTGTAAATATCGTGGGCCCCAACTTAAAATCACCGGCCGATCGGTGAGGTCACGAATTTTATTAATTAGTCGCCCCAATGAATACTTAACTTCGTCAGTGTCGGGCAAATAGGCTAAAACATTTATATAGTCTTTTGACCCAAGCTGAGATACCAAGCTAGATATAGGTGCTCCAACTAAGCTCAGGTTTTCAACACCCTCTGCCAATATTCTCGATGTCACCTGCTTAGCTTCTGTGACATTCGGTTCATCAAATGGGTTTACTTCAAGCACTGCACCAGCCAGTGCTGTGGCAATTTCCCAATGAACAAATTCGGCACCTAATTCGCTTGTGGTCTGTAACGCACCCTGATGCATTATGCTCAGATCCTCTTTACTCTCCAACTCGCCCCAAACTGCAAAAAACATATCATCAGGATAGCTACTTTCAGGCATTTCAGCCCGCCAAGGCAATATTCCCTTACCTTGCTTACCGAGACTCTCAGCAACTAATTGTTCTATCCACCAGCCAAACGGCTCTATATCAACCGGTAAAACCATACCCATTTTGTCTCGGCCGACTTGCCAGTTTCTTCCCATCCACTCACCTAAGCAAACCCCACGACCCGTTCCTGCCTGACATTCAGCTAAAGCCCGCATCGCGGATGCTGCAACACTTTGGACATTGATACCAATCAACGCAGCGGGTACCAAACCAAAATAACTAATCGCCGAATAGCGGCCACCAATATCTGCCGGATTAATAAAACAAGCTCGAAACTCATCACGTGCCGCCACCGATTCAAGGTTTGATCCCGCATCGGTGATAGCCACCATATGATTGCCCGGAAACAAACCAGCATCGATTAATTGCTGACGAAAATACAAATAGAGACTATAGGTTTCGATAGTGTTACCAGACTTGCTCGCAACCACGAATAATGTGGTCGCTAAAGTGAGCTCTTCTTCAACAATCTCTATCTTGTCAGGGGAAGTGCTATCAAGTGCGCACAATCTTGGCCAACCCACTTGTGCACCTGCAATTCTGGCCATGACTTCGGGAGCCAAACACGACCCACCCATAGCAAGTAGTACTATATGTTGAAAGCCTTCAGTACGAATCTCCTCTGCAAAGGTATTGATCTCGTCCATGTGATCCACAGCAAACTGTGGCGCATCCAGCCAACCCAATCGGTCAATAATCTTTGCTTGTTCGATGGGGTCGTCAGCCCATATTGAAGCGTCACGGGCAAATAGACCTCGAATCAACGAATTAAACGACATGCACGATTTCCTGCTTTTGAATTTGAAATGGTTAAACAAAACTGCCAATGCTTGGGCGAAACTTAACACATTGGCAGAGCGAAGATTAATCAACCGACAACAACAAACCTGATTTTGCTCAATTGTGCTGGTATCCTCCCATTCAAACAAAACCATATCTATTTATTGGCCGACACCCGAATAATGCTGAACGATAATCGAGATATATATCTATTCGCAGCCATTGCCAGCATGCTCATATCTGCATGGTCGGTCTTCGCGGATCCTATTATTAATCACGATGGCGTTCAGTATTTACTTGCAGCCAATGATTTTGCCGCTGGCCGGTTTAATGAGGGAATATCGCTTTTCAAATGGCCAACATATGCAATTAGCATCGCTTTAGTCAGCAAACTAACTCCGTTAGGTGTCGAAAATAGTGCCCATTTACTCAATGCTCTACTATTCGCTAGCTTAGTTTGTGGCTTTCTCTTTACCGTCAGAACGTTAGGTGGCACACGCTCAACTTTAATTTTCGCAGCGATTCTACTACTGCTTTTCCCAAGCTTAAATAAGTTTCGACCATTCGTTATTCGTGACGCAGGATATTTATCGTTTTATGTCTGGGCACTAGGGTTTCTATTTGTACACTGTAGAACACAGGGCTTTCGCCCACTACTCGCAGCTGCAGTTAGCTTAACTATTGCCGGTTTATTTCGGATTGAAGCCTTCGCTATCATGGCGATGATTCCTATTATTCTTCTAGGCACTCGCGCTAGTTCAACTTGGCAGAAACGTTGGTTTTGGCTGGCTGGAGCTATTGTTGTTTGTGTAATGTGTATTGGCTTAGCTCTCTGGGTCTTTGGTGCTGAAAGTAGAATTCCACTTCAAACATTTAAGTCAAACCCACTCGACAGCACAGCGCAAATTATCGGCCAGGTTTGGCAACAAATAACTTTTCGACTAGACACGATTCGCTATGAATTTTTAACCGAGTTTAGTGGTGATTTCGCTCCAACTGTCTTGGTAGTAACTTTGCTAATTATGGTTGCCTACGAGTCCCTTCGGCGCCTCGCTTTCGTCTACGCAGTATTAGCTTGGCACGCTTGGTACCGTAAGCTGGTATTTCAGCAATCCGCGGTTCGACACTTTTGGCAATTGCTTCTACTTGCACACCTAGTTCTACTAACTGCATTTACCTTTAGCAAGATGTTTATTGCAAGCCGCTATACCATGGCATTGGTTCTGACAGTATTGGTGGCCGCTCCATTTAGTATTGAGCACTTTTATAATCGCTGGAGAACACGAGACAAAAATAAGAACGTGCGTATAGGGTTCCCTGTGCTTGTCGTAATAATATCCTTGTTAGGCATAGACAGCCTTGATCTTTGGACCGACAAACGTTATGTCCGTGATGCAGGGCAGTGGGTAAATACAAATTCGGAGCCTTCCGCACGCCTATACAGCAATAGCCACATCGTTATGCACTATGCAGGGCGTGATGCATTACGTAGTGGGCGATTATTTAACTGGCAGGAAACAATGTTATTAGCAGGACAGCTAGAATGGCGAACTTATGATTACTTTGCCTTACAATTTGAAGTAGACCACCTAGACCGCAAAAATCGATTTCAAGCGACTGTGGGCTTAACCCCAGTGAAAGTTTTCGCCAATAGCGAGGGGGATCAAGTCGCTGTCTACCAAACTCCCCTAAAATTACGTCTCTAAACGCAGTGTAATAGCTAGACGCTAATGTGTTGGCTCAGTTCGGTAGTAAGTGCTTCGTTATCTATCCAGTTCTTTAAAAAACGCTTCTGGTCCCGGGCATGCGCCTTCTCAAAGTGGAATTTACATGTCCCCGCGACGTCCAAATCTATAGCAAAAATCTTTCCCTTAACCACCATTAAATTAGTAGCCTTCATATCCCCATGCACCAAGTGGTTTGCTCGCAGTTTTCGAAACAGGTCAGCAAGCTGAGCAATCAATGCCCTGCGCTCCGCTCCCTCCGCATTCGGCAACACCTCAAGTAAAGGTTCGCCCTCGAGCGCCTGATAAACAAAATAACTATCGAATCGCAATGGTCCCAACCTTCTCTCTAAATACATCTTTGCTTCAGGAACACCTATACCCGCAGTTGAATAAGCTTGGCTAGCTTTCCATGCATTGTTCGCTCTTGACCGACGCAAAAGCCGCTTTACAGAATGCCAACGGCTCCTACCCGTAAACCGTTTAATGATTAAGTCTTGATTGCAAACCCGCACTTTGCTGACACTAGCGGCCTTATCGAATTTTAAGGATTCACCGGTTTTAATTAATTCGGCCAATCTAGAAGCTATCCCAACTAATTCTTCGCCTTGATTACAACACACCTCGTACCGAAGTTTAAAAGACTTATAGACCGTCATTTGGTCAACCCTGTTTTGCAGCGCCAATCATTCGATCCGCACGGCGGATAACTGATCGCCACAACTTGTAATTTTTAGTTATAGCCTGACGCGAAGGCTGGTTAGAATACTCACAGACAAATCGAAGTATATCGGTACGACTCAACCCACAGTCTGCGGCAGAGTAGTACAACCCTCCCAAGTCTTTTACCAACCAGCGGAATGGCACCTGCCTGCGAATTTGTATTCTGTGTAAATCAATAAGAAACAGTCGCTTCTTATTAAGCTCCGCTGGGCCTTCTTCTAACCAAAAATGACACAAATACAAATCTCGGTGGTTAATTCCAGCCGCATGCAAGCGACGTACAATATTTGCGACTCGTCTGATAATCTTACGTCTCTCGAGCATCGTTTGTTTGTCAGAACACGCTACATATCTAACCAATGGTGGCCATGCTTCAAGTGACCTTGATTCTGGCAATTCATCACTAATAATAAATGATTTCCTCGTCGCCGGATTAAGTCCGCTTTGTCCAAAACCCACCGCCTCCAGAGTATCAATACCAATGGAACGTAATCGATGAGCTCCTTGCCATTCCGGTTTCGCTCCTAATACTGGTAACTTTAAACTAACAAGATTTTTGCAAATTTCTGCCCAGCCTACGCCAGTGTGCGTTTTAACAAAAAAATTCTTTTGTTTACCTTCAACTTTAAATGTATGTCGGCCAAGTGCGCGGCGGAAGGTCTGCCCATCAAGATTCATTACTGAGTCAAAATCGCTTATACCCGGCAGCTCTCTTTTTAGCTGTTCGCCCAAGTAACAATCAGTGGATTCGATACGAGGCAATTCCTGGACTGTATTTAACACAATCTCTGGCATAGACCTGGCTTCAATATCTGCAATTTGTCTCGCGCCATTTCGACCCCAACTCGAACTGTGTAGATCACCTAAAGTTACCGCTAAGATCTTATTTAATTCTTTTTGCTGGAACGGTTCATTTAGAACTACTCCAGCGTTAACTTTACGGACCAACGGCGCATATCCGCAGACACCAGAACATAACACCGGCAACCCGCTTTGCATCGCCTCGACCAATACTGTCCCAGATGCTTCATTACGGGCGGGGTGCAATAACAAGTTAGCAGCTTTCATATAAAGCGGCACTTTCTTACTTGGACCAACAAAGCGAATCATTGCAGTGGCATCATTATTTGACCCAACCGGCAATCCCAGATCCTTGGCTAAGCTAATTAGGGGTTGCTCCGTTCCACTGCCCACGACCACGAGCATCACTCGCTCCTTAAGCGATGCAGGCAATGCGGCAATAGCGCGAATAGATCGATCAACTCCTTTCGTCATGAAACTTGAACCGACACTCAGCACAACCAATCTATCTATCGAGATTTTAAGCATATCTCGTGCTTCGGGCACACCTGGCAGCCCCGCAAGGATCGCCGAGCGGTCAGGACTTATGAACGGCGGTAGTACCACAGAACGAGCGTCGGCAAGCGCATAAACCTCCCTGTACTGTTGACGCAATACCTCAGACACGAAAAAGACTACACAAGTTGAGGTTAAACCAAAAACGGCACGTTCTGCAGATGTGCTGCGCCGGTATCGTGAGGTCAACCGATATAGTCGTGAATGACGTGAGCGCGCCCGCAACACAAACGAAGCATCTGCGCAGTAGTAAAACATAAAACCTGGCAATCTATTGAAACTAATCGAAGCATCAAATAAACCAGAATGAACACGCTCAATTGATTCAGCTCCGAAATGCTTCATACGAGCATGGTTGCTCAAACCCGGTGCTGACAACTGTTGTACTTCGATGTCGTTAGGTAGCATGTCTAACGCTTCATCAACTATCCTAGTTACAAAAACCGTAACCTGATCTCCTCGATCCACAGCACACTTAGCGATCCGAGCGCAGTCCTTTGCTAACCCGCTCCACGGACTCAAAGTATATATGGCAAATGCCAACCTCATACCATCACCGCGTTAGAGCACACAAATATACTGAGCATGCGCCACGTTCCGTGATTAGGCTTTGTACTGTTGTTCCCACTCAAACGCCGTTCTACAAATTAATTCGGTATCGTTGTATTTTGGCTCCCAGCCGAGTTGCTCTGTAATTTTCTTAGTATCGGCTATTAATGCGGGTGGATCACCAGCCCTTCTACCCGTTAGTTCCCGCGGAAAATCGACATTACTCACTTTTGCAACTGTATCTAGTATTTCCTGCACGGAAAGACCTCGACCATATCCGCAATTATAAACGCCACCGCCACCGCCATTTATAAGATGCTTCAAGCCGACTACATGCGCGCTTGCCAGATCGTCAACATGTATATAGTCACGAATACACGTACCATCCGGCGTGTCGTAATCCGTGCCAAATACTTTAATCGTTTCTCGTTTACCCGTTGCGACTTCACATGCAACTTTAAGTAGATGAGTAGCTTCTGGGGTCGCCTGACCCAGGCCGCCTTTAACCGCCGCTCCAGCAACATTGAAATATCGCAGCGCTACATATTTAAATGGCTTTTCTGTTGGTGCGCTAGTTGCAATATCTTCAAGGAGCCACTCGGTTATCAATTTGGTCCGACCATACGGATTAATTGGCTCTAATCGGTCAGTTTCAACTGCCGGGATTTTTTCCGGAATACCGTAAACGGCAGCACTTGAGGAGAAAATCATCTTATTAATACCTGCCAATCGACAGCTTTCAACTAGACTTTGTGATACTAGGCAATTATTTTGATAGTACTTCTGTGGGTTCTCAACGGACTCTGGTACAACGATGTGACCGGCAAAATGAATAACCGCTTCGATCGTAAATCTGTTGAATATGTCCGCCAGTAGATCTTGATCGCCCGCATTTCCTTCAACGAACTCAGCGCTATCATGTACTGCCCAACGATGCCCTGAATAAAGGTTATCCAATACGACTACGTTAAAACCATCCTCGATCAGGTGCCGGGTAGTATGAGAACCAATATAACCAGCTCCACCGGTGACCAGTATTGTTTTTGCCATTTAAAAACCTATATCAGGATAAATAATAAACACCTCAATGCTTGAGGCACAACATCTTGGATAGTACACGCCATACATCATCAACAGAACAGCTTTCATAGCAGGGTGGCCGCAACACTGTTTCACTTAGCAGATTACATTCACGGGCCAAACAAGGTGAGCAATTATAACGGGCTCTGAGATGTTGCTGATTCATCCCCCAAGTCCCTGTGCGGGTTGAATCAGTGGCACCATAGATACTCAAACACGGCACTGACAAAGCTGCCGCCATATGGCCCAATCCAGTGTCCACTGCTACAACAGCATCTACCGCGCTAATATGGTTTCGCATGCTATTAAGGTCACCGCGAGGTAATACTATGGCAGCGTCGTTACTCGCGGCAATCCTTAGACAGCGTTGGTGTTCTTCCTCGCTCCACCAGGGAAGCCAAACCGTATATCCAGACTTACCCGCCAGCTCCGTTAAGTCGATCCAATTAGATTCAGGCCAATGTTTACTAGCCCATGTTGTGCCGTGTAAAAACAAAAGTGTTTTCGGCGCGGGCTCAACACACTCAAAATTAGCACCGTCTAGATCTATCCCATAGTCATTAGTCTGATCACCTAAAGTGTAGTCCAAACTTAAAGACAAAAGCGCACGAAGTCGTTTAACGGCATGCCCAGACGGCACGTTATATCTTTTTTTATATAAAAACGCAGCCAGTTGCTCTCGAACGCTTAGAAATGAAAACCCGGAAACAGGTCCTTCTGCCAAATGCGCTATCCATGCACTTTTCATAAGGCCTTGCGCATCAATTACTAAATCATACTTTCTCGAAGTCAGATCATCAACAAACGCTTTTCTTTCGGCTCGGCTAGACCACCAGTTTTTACGCCAGGCCCTGGTAGAAGCCACAACCACCTTATCCACAGAGGGATGCCAACTTGGAATCTGCTCAAATCCTTTCTCAACCACCCAATCAAACTGAAGCTCCGGCAAATGTTGGACAGCCTCTGTAATCGCGGGTAACGCATGAAGTACGTCTCCCATCGAAGACATCTTAATGATCAGCACTCGCTTCATACTGATGCCTCTTTTGAATTATGGTCAAGTAACTGATCAATTTGTTCTGCGACCATTTTTACTGGCAATTGATTTAAACAATTTAGATGACCCAGTGGGCACTGTCGCTTAAAACAGGGACTACAATCCAACCCCAGACGAACCACCTTGGAATATTCGCCTAGAGGGGGTGTAAATGCGGGGTCTGTTGAACCGTAAACTGCAACCAACGGCCTCTGTAGCGCAGCCGCTACATGCATCAATCCTGAGTCATTCGTCACTACCATATTTGCACACGACATTACATCTAATGCTTGGAGCAAACTGGTTCTTCCAGCAAGGTTAACTACTTTAGGATCGATATCCGCTATTTGCCGACATATCGCCTCATCATTTTTAGATCCCATTAGCCAAACTTGCCAGCCGGTCTCTGTTTTCTCGCGAGCCAGCTCAGCATAATAGTGCGCGGGCCACTGCTTTGCGGCGCCGAACTCTGCACCGGGGCACAAAATCAATATGTCGCTATCGTTGATGCATAGCCCCAAGTTATTCAGGGTCTCAATAACAGAGTCAGTATCGGTGCTTAACCGCGGCGCCGGTATTGCCGACATGTCGTCGGCAGTTTGTTCATCATGCAACGCAGCAAAGCGCTGGATCATCAAGGGCCATCTATGCTTATCCAACGCGAGCCGATCATTCACTAAGCCAAACCGTTGCTCACCGGTATAGCCTCTGCGCACAGGAATTTTGGCAAACCACGGAACCAAAGCAGACTTAAACGAATTGGGTAATATATACGCATAATCATAAGCCTCACCCCTCAGTTGCTTCGAAATTGCCCTGCGGTTTTGCCAACTAAGTGCACCATGAGCAAAGGAGGTTTCTACCAGCCGGCGTACTTCTGGCATTCTAGCGACTAACGGAGCACACCAGGCAGGTGCGAGCACGTCAATATTCGCTTCTGGCTCGGTTCGACGGATTAGCTGCACCAAACTGTGGGCCATAACCATGTCGCCAACCCACGAAGGGCCGATAACCAAAATATTTTTTTTCATGGATCGCAAGATTTATAGATTCACTTTTGTAACCAACAGACTACAAGCACGACCTGAATATTGAGCTACAGCAGTGTCTGCCAAGCGAATTCTACCGAGTTTCTAAATTTCTGCACCTGATCGCACGGTACATACGCTGGTTTATTAGTAAGCTTGTAGCGATGCTCAATTGTTAAATAATCTTGATAGATACTCGCGAGATCTAACGCCACATCGTTGGACAAAAACTCACAATCTGCAGCCGCTAGCAGCAGACTCGGTGTTGTATGTTCCCCAAGCAGATCCGGATAATCATTTGCACACACTAACACCGCTGCTTGCGCGATAAACTCAATATCTACCAGTCCGCCAGAACCTTGTTTTAGATCAAATAGTTCGTCAGAAGATTTGTCATGTTCTTTTCTCATGCGCTTACGCATATCGATCATGTGTTGCAATACCTCAGGCTTGGTTCTCGGAAGCGTTAATGCCTCGTTACGAATTTCAGTAATTCTTTTACGAAGCTTGTCATCGCCAATCGCAACTCGTGAACGGGCCAACGCGAGATGCTCCCAAAGCTGAGCCTTTTCCATTTGATACTTGCGAAAGCTTTTTACCGTCGTGACCAACAATCCAGACTGACCACTTGGCCTCAAGCGCATATCAATCTCATACAACCTACCCGCAGACGTTGTCGTGGTAAGTAAAAAAACGAGCTTTTGGCACAGCTTTGCAAAATAAACCTCAGCGGCTACCGATTGCTGACCATCTTCAACATTTGCTTCGGTAATATCCAATACACGCAGCTCATCATATATTAAGACGATGTCTAGATCGGAACCATAGCCCAACTCTCGGCTTCCGAGTTTACCGTACGCAAGCACACCAATTGGCAAGCTCTCACCACTCGCACACGCTGATCCCAGATCACTGTGCAGCAGCATTTGCGACATCTCAAGCGCAACTTCAAGCGCAGTATCAGCCTGTAATGACAGTGCACTACCTGCCTCGACTACGTTTAGCCTTCCTGCCAAGAACCCCGCAGCTACTCGTAGAGTCCTAGAATGATGCGCCTCTCTCAAGGCATCCAGTGCTCGCTCAAGATCACTCTCTGCTAGTAAATCGACTGCTTTTTCAAAACGAGCCTTTAAGTACTCGCGATCCTGCAGCTCAACCATATCCATTGGAACCAACAAACTATCTAGAATTGCTGGATAATTTGCCACCCAACGTGCCGCCCATTCACTTTGTGCTAGCAGTTGAATTAGCTGCTTTAAAGCATCTGGGTTTTCGCAAAGAAGGGCAACGTAGGTCGAGCGAGCTGCAATTCGTTCAAGCAAACCAATAAATCGTCGTAAGGTAGTTTCTGGGTGACTCGTGCGCGCAATTTCAGTCAATGCCTCCGGTATTAAACGATCAACGCGAGCTTGAGCCGTTCCCGTTAGTGGCCGATATAAACGTCCCTCTCGATACCCAAAAATCAACGCAAAAGCATGCTCCGCATCATCAAATCCTTGCCTTTGTAGAAACTCAAGCGCCGTATCTTTCATTCCTTCCGATTTGTTGTCAGTCGACTCCCAAAATCGCTGCCAATCTAGTGTCTCTGATTCGAGTTGTTCATCTTCGCCGAATAGATCGTCAAAATAGCCATGAACCAGGGTGGTTACTAAATCCAGCTGCTTAACTAGGCTTGAATAATCTGGAAAGCCCATTGCAACTGCGATAACTAGCTGCACCTCCGGTTTGACAGAAAGAGTATGGGTTTGCTCATCTCGGTATATTTGCAATCGATGTTCTAAGCGGCGTAAAAATAAGTACCCCCTAACCATTTCATCCAAATCCTGATCTGGAACCAATTTTCGTTCTTTTAGCATCGCGATGGCAACGCTAAGATAAGGGGTTCTTAATTCCGCATCGCGCCCAGCATGAACAATTTGAAAGGCCTGAACAAAAAACTCAATCTCTCGTATGCCGCCACGACCCAGCTTTACGTTAAAAGCCTTACCTTTTCTATCAAGTTGTTCAGAAATCATCCGCTTCATTCGACGAATTTCATTGATTGCTCCATAATCAATATATCGTCGAAATACAAATGGCCTCAGTTCATTCAACAATTCCTCGGCAGCTTCCTTATCACCCGCAACCACGCGAGCTTTAACAAGGGCGTATCGCTCCCAATCTCGACCTCTGGTTGTGTAATATCTAATTGTAGCTGGCATAGAAAGTATCACGGGACCACTACCGCCATAGGGCCTTAGACGCATATCCACTCTAAATACTTGCCCATCGCTGGTTATTTTATGCAAACTGGTGATCAGCGACTGCGACAATCGCTCAAAAAATGTCTGATGAGCCATAGAAGAACCTTCTGCTCCAGTTGAAGGTAACTCTCCATCCTCGGGATACGCAAAAATTAAATCTATATCAGAACTAAAATTTAGTTCTTTGCCGCCCAATTTTCCCAACCCCAATACAAACATCCGCATAGGGTTACCTGCTGAATCCTGCGGCGCCCCTAATTCAATGCACTGGCGTTGCCAAAGGTATTCAAGCGCTTGTTCAAGAACCAATGCTGCGAGCTCACTCATCCCTTGGGTGACTTCTTCTAATGAGGCGACACCGGCCAAGTCGCGGACAGCAAGTATAAATGCGACGGCCCTCCGCAATCGTCTTAAGCCGGCACTCATCTCTTCTGTCGAACTAAACTCTCCCACTAACCTTTCAGCCAGATCACTGATAGCGGAGGTATCTAGCTCCAGCCGCAAATAACCCGCCTGAACAATATCAATCACTAGTGACGAGTTTCTTTGACAAGTCTGCGACACAAACACGCTAAGCCCGCAAGCGATTTGAAGTCTCTCTTCATCAAGATCAGATAAACTATTCTGAGCAACCCACTCAGGCCACCAGTGCGCCAACGGCTCAAGCAGTTCTGGTGGCAGCGTAATCTGGGTATTTTCGGAGTTCAATTTAATATCACTAATCAGTTTCTACTTCGAATGCATAAGTTAACAAGAATCTCGCATATTTGTATGCGCTACAATACCGCGCCTTTTGTACTTCACTAATAAAGCTCGTGCCCTTACTAGAACTAAAGAACCTTTCACTCGCGTTTGGAACCCAAATTATCCTGGATAATGCAAATCTGGTTATCAACGAACGAGAGAGAATCGGCTTTGTGGGCAGAAACGGTACTGGCAAAACCACTTTAATGAAGGTGCTTGCCGGTAACGTAGTTCCGGATGACGGCAAAATACACGGTCAAAGCCGAATCAATATTGCCCTAATGCCTCAAGAAATACCCGAGTACTCTGATCTCAACATTGCAACGGTAATTACGCTTGGGGAACCCAAGGCTGGGCCACAGTTAATTGCACAGCTTGCAGGTGAAGAATATGAAGAATCTAGTGAATTGTGGGAGCTCAGCACCCGCGTCAAAAAATTGCTTTCAAGTTTTAATCTTGATGGCGAACTATCCTTCGAGGAACTTTCAGGCGGTTTGAAACGGCGTGTACTACTGGCGCGCGCACTGGCGACCGACCCTGCAATTCTTCTGTTGGACGAACCGACCAACCATTTGGACATAGGTACTATCGAATGGCTAGAAAAAATGGTTCTGAGCCTAAACCTTGCCGTTATAACTATCTCACACGATCGTGCCTTTATTGATCGTATTTGTGATCGAATAGTAGAACTTGATCGCGGATCATTGTCATCCTGGCCAGGAAACTATGAACAGTATTTGATCGCTAAAGCTAAGGCACTTGCAGAAGAAGAATCCAGCAATAAAGCCTTCGATAAACGATTGTCAGAAGAAGAAAAGTGGATTCGGCAAGGCATTAAGGCTCGTCGTACAAGAAACGAAGGGCGCGTACGTGCACTTAAACGTATGCGTAATGAGCGCCAGCAGCGTAAAGAACTCGCCGGCAAAGCAAACTTCTCGGCTAATGAAGTGCTGTCTTCTGGAAAACTTGTCTGGGAAGCCAATGACCTTAGTTTTTCATGGGACAAAAATACTGCGAACGTGAATGAGCCGGAGAGTGAGTACGTGTTTCAGTCTTTCTCTACACTAATCATGCGTGGTGATAAAATCGGTATCATCGGACCAAATGGTTGCGGCAAGTCCACGTTGATAAAACTTATACTGGGCCAGCTCACACCAAGCTCCGGTACCATGCGCTCAGGCACCCGTCTAGACATTGCCACTCTGGACCAACACCGTACAGATATCAACGACAACAAAAGCGTTCTCGACAATGTCTCAGGCGGTAGGGACCAGATTACAATCAATGGCAAAGACAAACACATCGTGTCGTATATGCAGGATTTCCTGTTCACACCGGAGCGATCCCGGGGGCCAGCCGGGGTTCTATCTGGGGGCGAGAGAAACCGTTTAATGCTTGCCAAATTGTTTAGCAAACCCGCTAATCTAATAATTCTTGATGAACCAACTAATGATCTGGATACCGACACGCTAGAACTGCTTGAGCAGCTACTAGTTGATTACAGTGGTACATTACTACTGGTAAGCCATGACCGAGCTTTTCTCAATAATGTGGTTAGCAGTACGCTTGCTTTCGATGAACCTAAAACAATAAACGAATACGTAGGTGGCTACGACGATTGGTTACGACAAAAACCACAAACAAGCAAATCCAAACCCGCAAAACCAGATAACCCTGTAACCAAAAACACGACAGCCAAACCGAAGAAACTAAGCTATAAAACCCAGCGTGAGCTGGATCAGCTGCCGATGTTGATTGATGACACTGAAAAGGCAATCGAGGCGTTGCAAACATCAATGTTGGAACCAGAGTACTTTCAACAGGCGCAAAATATAGTTGCATCTAATAACAAGCAACTTAAGTTTTTAGAAGATAGTTTGGCGGAATATTATGCCCGATGGGAAGCTCTGGACCAGTAGGCAGTACTAATGACAGACCCAAAAAGCTTATACAGTGTATGCGTCTTGGCCGGCGGCAAAGGGCTACGGTTTGGCGGCCAAGATAAAGGCCTAATTGAATACCAGGGTAAACCACTGGTAGAGCACATAATTGACGCTTTTTGTGAGCACACCAGTGACATTATCATCAGTGCGAATCGCAATATAGTTCAATATAAAGAATACAATCTTCCAGTGGTATCTGATTCTATTAAATCATTTGCAGGGCCTTTAGCGGGAACACTCGCTGCTTGCACTAAAAGCCAAAACGAATGGCTTATAGTCGTTGCGTGCGACCAGCCGGACATCAATCCCGCACTCGTTAGCGCTATGCTGACACTAGCTAAATCTAAGCAGTCCAAGCTCATTATCACGAACGACGGGCACCGCGACCAACCACTACCTATGCTTTTACACACGTCACTTCAAAACACTATTGAAAAATTTCTTCATTCCGGTGATCGAAAAGTGAGCCTATGGCAGACACAACAAAGCGCAATCGCTCTAATCTCAGACCTGTGCAACCGCTCGAAAAACATAAATACACCGGAAGACTTATAACTCAGCTTTTCCAGAAACAGAAACCACATTATTGTTTGATCACAACAAATTCTGAGAAATCCGCATACAATACAACCGTAAATTAACTTTTAGCTTATAGATATCAATGAGTTCACAGGCCATTAATAGACCCTTAATACTGCTTGTCCTAACACTTTTATATGTTGGTTCTGCAGCCTCTGATAATGTAGATATTCTCGCTGCAAAATTTCAGCGACAGGCCTCCCAACAAGGTACTACACAATGGTCAGTAAGCGTCACATTAAAACATAATGATACCGGTTGGGATCATTATGCTGACGAGTGGCGTATCGTAGACATCGATGGTCACGTACTCGGAAACCGAGTTCTTCTGCACCCTCACATTGATGAGCAACCATTTACTCGAAGCACAAATGGCATACTTGTGCCAGACAACATAACTACGGTTTTTATAGAAGCCCACGACAAAATTGACGGCTGGATGAAAAGTAGATTAACAGTCAATCTTGATTTGACTGACGATGGCCACTTAGAGATTATCAATCAATAGCTTTTTTATAACGGAACAAACCTCACCACATTGAAGGTTCATCATTTTCAGTAGAACGCCCTTTTGCACCTCGCACTTCATTTTTTAGTTCCGCTATCCTTGGCTGTGTTGTTTTATCGGCCAACTTGGAGTATTAGTTTCGCAGTTATGCTTGCTGGACTATTGATCGATATCGATCATTTATGGGCAAACCCAATCTATGACCCAAGCCGCTGCAGCATTGGATTCCATCCGCTGCACACTGTTTTACCGATAACCTTCTACTGTCTCGCGCTCTTTCACCCAAAAACTCGTGTGCTAGGTATTGGTTTACTTGTGCATATATTCCTCGACTCTCTAGATTGTAGAATTCTCAGCGGGATTTGGTACACGAACTACTAGCCAGAAGGCATCAACAAACTCATCCATTTGTCTAATTGCATTATTACAAACCTGAACCCTCTACCTTGGGATATGAAAAATCTCCCGAACAGCATTACAGCCTATAAGAGTATGCCCGTTTATACCGAATCAACGATTTCTCCGGACTTACTAAAAGCCTAAAATACAAGGCAAAAGGTTGGGCAAGAATCGTTGTTCTTGAAGGTGAGCTGCAATACATCATTATTGAGCCCGTGAAAGAAACTCTAATACTTAATGTCGACTCCCATGGCGCCGTCAAACCAACAATACGCCGTGAAGTTAAACCTAACGGACAAGTCCATTTTTATGTAAAGTTCTGTCGATAGCAAAAACTAAACAAAGAATTCAAGCCGCGATAATTTTTCTAGGCGGCGCCCCCCGGGCATCGACCACCTGAGCTAAATCAATCTCGCCCGAAAAGATTTTCCTTTGAGTTTGCCTGAGGCAAGCTTTTTAAGAGCAAGCTTTGCTACATCACGAGCAACCGCTACGTAAGTCCAATTTTCCAGAACTTGAATTTTCCCTATTTGATCACCAAAAATATCAGAACCATTTTTGTCATCAGTTCGGGTGAGTGCGCCAACGACATCTCCCGCTCGTAGCTTTTGCTTTTTGCCCGCTTCAATTCTAAGAGTCGACACTTTAGGTCTGGGCGGCGATTGATCCAACAAAGCTTGTGCTGGCAACTCACTCGTGTGGATATCTTGAGCTAGATGAGCTGACAATTGTTCTATCCGGAATAATTCTTGGCTAGTATACAAGGAGTTAGCAATGCCCTTTTCTCCGGCTCGTGCCGTTCTGCCGATTCGATGCGTGTAAACATCTAACTCACGAGGGAGGTGAAAATTTATCACCATATCAATACTGTCTATATCTAGGCCTCGCGCTGCGACATCTGTAGCCACAAGTATGGAAACACTACCGTTTGTAAACCTTATTAATGTTTGATCCCGGTCTTTTTGTTCCATATCTCCGTGCAATGGAGCCGCACTAAACCCAGAACTTTTTAATGCTCCAGCGACAAGTTGCACATCTTTGCGCGTATTGCAGAACACCACACAAGCTCGAAAGCTACAATCAAGCAGCAGTAATTGCAGCGCAATATTTCGTTCTGATTCGCTCTCTATCAGATAAAAGCGCTCAGTGACTCTTACGGAATCCTGATTCGCAGATACCGTAGCCTTAAACGGATTGCGCATGACCCGGTTTGCTATTGTTTCTATTTCTTGCGGAAACGTCGCGCTAAACATCATGGTTTGCCGGCTCGTAGGTAACATACCAAGAATGCTATCCAGCGTTTTCTGAAACCCCATGTCCAGCATCCTGTCAGCCTCATCCAAAACTAAGCTGCGCAAATGTTCGACCGATAGGGCATCTTTTTTCAAATGATCCTCAACACGGCCGGGTGTGCCTACTACTATATGAGCGCCACTCTTCAGCGAGTTCGCCTGCAATCGAAACGCAGAACCTCCGGTGAGCGTAATTATTTTTATATTGGGTGTTCGCCGCGCTAAACGTCTTATCTCGTTGGCAACCTGATCCGCTAGTTCGCGGGTAGGGCACAACACCAAGGATTGCACCCTAAATAGTTTGCTTTCCAGCTTAGCAATTAGCCCTAAACCAAAGGCTGCAGTTTTTCCTGAACCAGTTTGACCCTTTGCGATAACATCTCTTCCATCCAATATCGCTGGCAAGCTTTGAGCTTGAATGGCCGTCATCGAAGAAAAACCAAGGGATACAAGATTATCAAGAATCTCCTGATTTAGGTTTAAGGACGAAAAATTATGTTCGCTCATGGTGTTCCTTGATATAACTAACGTTTAAGATTGCACTGGTAGTATTCAACGGGATCGAAGGATGAAGTAGAGTCCTTTGGCAACCAGAGACATTGAAATGTGTGAACCGAATGCACAGCTTTATGCTTGCGACAGTTAGTTATCTTAACTGAATTGGATAAAAGTAATGAGAAAGCTAAATATTATTGCATGGATACTACAAGGCGTTATCGCTGTTTTCTTTATCTACTCGGGCCTATTAAAACTAACTAGTTATGAGCTAATTTTTGGCGATCTTCGTCCCATTTGGTTTGAACATGTACCAAGCTGGATGCCGGTTCTTGCGGGCAGTCTAGAAATCTTAGGTGGTATAGGAATAATTCTGCCTGCAATTACTAGAATTCATCCTATTCTAGTTCCCATAAGCCTCTTCAGCTTAGCTCTATTTATGGCCGCCGCATACGCACTAGAAGTCTGGACTGGTGATAACACCAGTGAACTAGCCATCATTCTAATGTTTGTAACTGCTGAGCTTGGCTGGCTGCGACTAAAAGTTATTCCAATTGCAGCAAAACCGGCAATAATGAACACTGGCCGCTAGGCCTCTCATCATACCGTTTAGCTTAGAGCTTACGTATCGAATTCTTCACTGGCCACTTTGTGCGGAATATTAACGGTTACTAATGTCCCGCTGCCGGGCTCACTCTCGATAACCATTGTGCCTTTATGCGCAGCTACAATATTCCTGCATAGATAAAGCCCCAAACCAAATCCCCCTGTCTTTCGCTGCCGGGATGCATCGGGACGATAAAACGCTTCCGTCACGCGGCCCAAGTGCTTCGCATCAATGCCTTCGCCGCTGTCACCTACCTCTAAAACCAAACCTTCTTCACTAACAGAGAAGGTGACCGTTGGACGGCTTTGCTGTGAATCAGTGTGACGCAATGCGTTATTAAGAAGGTTTCTAAGTAATAAGCGAATTCGCATTCCATCTAATAGCATATAGTCGTCATTAGACTGCTCCGGGGCCACAATACCCGCATCAGCAAAATGCTGTTCTAACTCTGAAATTATAAGCTGTGATACGGAATTAGGTTGACGATTTAATTTAGAATGCCGACTCGACAAAGCCTCCGCCTCAGCAAGACCTGAGATCAAGCTATCCATCTCTTTTATATCTGATGCTATAGCTTCACGTTGTGACTCATCCTCAATTAGCTCGACGGCTACTCTAGCCCGCGTTACAGGAGTTCTTAATTCATGACTAATTGCGAGAAATAAATCTCGCTTGGCTTCCATCATTCCCTCAATGTCATCTGCCATTTGGTTAATCTCGGCCCCCAATGTGCCCAGTTCATCATTCCGTTTTATATTGGTACGGCTACCTAGATCCCCTTTTCCAATCTTGAAGACCACATCACTAATATTCTCCAACGGTCTAAACAGCCACCGAGTTGTTAAAAACAGAAGTGCCAATAAACCGATAAGCGAAATAATGCTCCAAAGTTGTACCTGGTCAGCAATATTCGGCTCATAACCCAATATGAAGTCATATCCACGGGATTGCGTTCGAACTAAAAACCGCCCGTTATGCCACACCTTTTCGAAGGTACGGAATGAATCTTCCGCAGACCGCCCTCTACGTATAATCGGCGTAGGAATTTCATCTTGATCCACGGTGCCAAAATCGAGACGTCTTAACCTTATCGGTTCTCCCACGGACCACATTGAATCTCCTCTTTTTAGAAGAATGTCGAAACCCCGAGCATCGGCAAGTACTGTTGCCAACTCCTCATCAACCTGACCCGTTCGCCTATCAACTAACAAATCGGCATAAAGTATCGTATCCCGAAAAGTGCTCTGTTCAATCTGATCACCAACTTTTGAGCGAAGCGCAACTTGCATTAGCTCCGTCAAAGCATATCCGCCAATCAGAAACATAATCATCAGTCGAAACGATAAGGAACTTGAAGCTTTACGTACAAAATTCATTTTCTATAACTGCTCTGAGTCTCAATTCAAATCAAAAATCACGTTTCCCTAGGCTCGATGAAGCAATAACCAGCACCCCAAACCGTTTTTATATAATCGATAGGCTGCAATTTTTTACGGAGCCGGCTAATCAATATGTCAACAGAGCGGGTAAACAACTCGGCTTCAATTCCACGCAATTGGTTAAGAATCTCATCTCTTGAGAAATTCTTGCCTGGCGCCCGTACAAATAGCTGTAAAAGCTGGTACTCCATGGTGGTTAACTGCAACTGCTCTTCATTTAAGCTAGCGGTTCTCTGATGTGTATCGACGCTCAAAGCACCATAGCTAATCACCTCTCCGGATTGTGCGTTTCCTCCAACTCGCTTTAGGATACTGTACACACGTGCAACCAGCTCTCTTGGCTCGAACGGTTTGGGCACATAGTCATCGGCACCTAGCTCCAATCCAACAACACGATCAGTAACATCACCTCTTGCAGTAAGCATTATTACCGGAACCATGCTTTTTTGCCGTATTTCTCTACAAACGGCAAACCCATCTCTATCTGGCAACATAACATCTAGTAAAACTAAGTCCGGCTCTAGCACGTCAAGCAATCTTAATCCTTCATCAGGATGCACCGCACTCTCGAGCGATAAATCATACCTCTGAAAATAGGTTTTTAAATGCTTCGCTAATTGAGCATCATCATCAATTATCAGTATTTTCTTCATATTCAAATTATATCGTCGCGAATCGCAAATAAAGGTAATAGTGTGTGCCCGCTAAAATTAGCGTCGCGGCTTGTCTGAGATAGATTTAGCCTAATCCTCTGTAGAATCAGCTAATCAGTATACGCAAGCCAGATCAGTCCAACCTACAAATATGACATATATACCGAGAGCTTCATCTTATATAAACAGTATCTAAACGCTGTAACCCACTGTAACAAGGTGTTTCGGTTAAGCTTGCTTACAAAAAGCAAAGGTAGTCTCGGTGATCCAACTAATCTCGCCGCAACCTATCAGTTATAGCCACCGGTGTAGAGAAGCGCATTACGATCCAGGATGATGAGCCAATAAAAGTCAGTACGGTTGCAAGCTGGACCACATTAGCCGCGTCAATTGACAGTAATTGATACTCAAGCGCCAAAAATACGATTAGCAACGAGAACTCACTCATTTGTCCCAGCCGCCAACCTGTCTCCCATGCTAACTTCGGCGATTCGCTTACCTGGTCTAAAGCAAAACGAAACACCACCGGCTTAATAACCAACAGCCCGACCGCTAATATCAGTGCTGGAGCCCAATTGGCAATAGCAGTTACCAAATTAATATTTGCGCCAATTGCAAAAAAGAACAATACAAGAAAAAAGTCTCGCACTGGCTTGAGGCTTTCTGCAATAAATAACGCAATTGGGCTCGTTGCCAACGTAATGCCTGCGATAAACGCACCTATTTCGTAACTAAGTCCTGCGGAGTGCGCTAACTGTGCAACACCCAAACACCACGCGATAGCCAACAAAAAAATATATTCCTGTACCCGATCAAATTTCCTAATTAGCTGTAATAAAATGTATTTTTCTCCAAGCCAGGCCAAACTAATTACTGCCGGCAATGAAATTATTATCATTGCCACATCTCCAAATGTAGAGCTCGCATCGGCTTGAGAGCCTAGCCAGAGCATCACAGCAATAGCTATTAAATCCTGCAACAGTAATACACTGATGATCACTTCTCCGGTATGCCTGTGATGCAGCACTGTCGTAGGCAGTAACTTTAAGCCGATTATGGTGCTAGAGAACATCGTGGCGAAGCCAATAATCAATACATCCATCCAACTAAAATCAAAAGCTAACGCGACGATCCCACCAAACAGGGAAAAGCTTGCTGATGTAATAATTGTCACTATTGTTGTTTGCTTTAACAACAGAAGCAGTTTTTGCGGTGCCAGATTTAGACCCAGCATAAACAGCAAAAACATTATTCCTATCTCAGCAATATCTGCTAACAAAGCAGTATCATCTACCCATGCCAAGCCCCACGGCCCAAGAGACATTCCTAAAATTATATAGCTGATGATAAGGGCCTGTCGGGCCCACAATGCCAGCGTGGCCGTGATGGCACACCCAACGAATATCAAGAACAATGAATAAATTATGCTCTGGGTCTCCATGCTCCTACCGTAACATTACGCAAAGCTCTGGACTAATAGTTGAACCAAAACGACAACTATTTGATCGCAGCTAATCAATCTTTGTTGAGTTCATTTTCAGGTAGCCACTTTATGCTACAGCCTATACTAGCAACCTGATGTTTGTTGACATCCCGCCCCGCTAGCACTGCATCGCAGGCTGCCCGGATATCTACTCCGCTTGAAGGAATATTATTACCAGGACGAGTATCGTCAAACTGGCCACGATAGACCAATTCCATATTCTTATCGAATAAGTAGAAATCGGGAGTGCAAGCCGCGTGATAGGCGCGCGCGACGGATTGGTCCTCGTCATATAAATACGGCATAGCAAAATTATACTGTTCCGCAAATCGTGTCATATTATCAGTGCTATCAGCTGGATAGCGACTTACGTCGTTGGCGTTAATAGCCGCAAGCCCAATACCGCTGTTGCTGTAGTCTCTAGAAAACTCACCCAGCGCATCCGCTATCGCGAGTACATAGGGACAATGGTTACAAATAAACGCAAGCACCATGCCTTTGCTGCCCGCTAATTGTGCAGTCGAGACTTTACCCGTACCGAACTTATGGGCGTTGTCTAATTCAAAATACGATGCTTTTGTCCCGAGGGCCAACATACTTGATGGTGTTTCAGCCATTGTATAACACCCCTAGACTTCGCCAGCGGCTTTCCAAAAAGCTTCCATTACGCGATAGCTTAACCCCCAAAATATGTGCTGATCGCTATCACTCAGGCGAACTGCGGGCATTAAGGAATTAGACATTCTAGGATGCTGAAAATCCGCGGAATAAGAAGGGTCGGTAAATCGGCTCAGTGGGACCCAAAGAGCCTCTGCTACTTCTTCATTCAAATCCAACAACACAGGTGACGGCACTAGGTAAACAAACGCCGACAGTACGACACTTGGAATGTCAGGCACCCGCGCAACAGTGTCATCCAAACGCCCAACATATGCACTTTTACTCAAAGTAAATCCTACTTCTTCAAGCACTTCTCTTTCCGCGGCTGATCGGGCATCTTTATCTGTGCTATCAATTTTCCCCCCCGGGAAAGCCATCTGACCCGACCATGGGTCTCCCTCACGAGTTGCGCGCTTGATTACCAACAGCTCAAGCGCTGAACGTGTTTGCTGAAATATTAGCGCCACAGATGCGTATCGCGCTCCATCTAACGACCCTAGTGTGGCCGGATACTCTAAAATTGGTTGTAGAACGTGCTCCAAAGATTGTTCCTTTTATCTAAGACTATAACTAAGTCTGTCGAATTCGTGCAAACATCCATAGCGCGATAAGGTAAATAGTAAAACCTATGGCTAAGACAAACTTGAAGCCCATTATAAAAGATAAAGTAACCGACAAAAACCCGCCAAATACCGTGAAAAACCCGTTCATCCCCCACGCCCACGGTATACCTTTGGGTTCAATTCGACCTAATCTACTCACAGCCATTGGCAATGGCATTCCCATCACAAAACCTAGTGGTAAAAGCATTAGAGTTGCCACCAATATTCTGATGCCCATTGAAGACCCTAGAAACAGATTAAACAAACTTCCGCTAAAAGTGGTTAGTAACGCACCATACACAACAATGCTTAAAAATACCCAGTACCAACGGCCAGCCTCATCTACACGCAATTTTTTTGTTAGTAAGCTGCCAGTACCCGCAGATACCAGTAGCGCAAATATCACTGTCGCATAGGTGTGTATAGGATAACCAATCAGCTTCTTGAACAGTTGAACAAAGACTAGTTCCACCATAATAAAACCAGCACCCAAGCAGGAGAAAAATATTAAATAGCTGGCCATCGATGGCCATCGAGCCCGACCATGATGAGAGAAAAACAATGGTAGAAATATAAAAATTGCTGAAAAAATAACAGAAACGGCACCGACGATATATAAGCTGAGCCATTCAGCAGATAACACATCGCGCAACTGGTCATTTAAAAAACTAGCTGTCCCACCATCCATCAATCTGCTGCTAGCAACCGAAACGGGCTCGAATTTATTCCGGATCATTGCGAAATAAGGATTGTTGTCGGATACCGGATTCAACTTATATTCCAAACCAGAAATAGCCTGCGTTGGAAAAGGTGAATCAAGCAATTCACTCGGTATCAAATTGTTCTCTAAATTAATTGGGTCAAACGCCAACACAAACGGCGCCGGCGTGCCTCGCATATCAATATAGGGTGCTTCGGCGCGGTCTAGCCACAATGCAAATCGGTTTTCTTCTCCTTGATTGGTCGAAGATATCTCTATCTCCAACCGTTCTCCTCGGTTTGTTTCAATTGGGTTCGTTAGAAACATAGTGATCGGGCCATTATCAGTAACATCCCGACCGCTAATGGTAAACGACTCGACCAAGCTTCCATCGCGACTAAGCCTAACTATCACATCGTGCTCTAAACTAGATTGGCCGTAGGTTCCCAACCAAAAGGTGAAATTGTCCAAGCGCTCTTGATTAACAACGAATTCGCCGTGATACGGTGTGCTCGATGCTATGGGGTCAGAAGGAATATTATCACCCGGTATGCCGCCGCCCAAAAAAGTAGCGTCGCGAATCATGTACTGTCGAGCCTCTTCAACTTCCCCAGGAAGCCATGGTTGCATTTTAATTAGTGTGGTTGGCAACGTGTCGGTCCGCCAACGTTCCAACACGACCACATGCCGAGAAAATTTTTCACGCCCCATTTGACGCCACGCCTCAGCGGCAGTAGTAAGCATCCTCGGATAAACATGGTGATTGATCTGCATAATTCCATCGTCAGCTAAATGAGAGAAATACTCCTTATAAGCTTCAACGGTCTGTAAATATGCAGCAGCTACAGCACCGGAACCATCCGCCATGCTTGAACTAGTGTGATTACTAAACATTTGCATCACGTCATACTTTTTGTCACTCCCTCGCAAAAAGGTTCTTCCTTCTCCAACCCTATAATTAACTGTCGGGTGATTGAATATCTTGCCCCCATAATCAGAATATATGGTACTCGCTGCTTCGACCATTTCACCAACTAATTCAATCGCATCTACATGCCTCGCTTTAAATACTACCGCGGCCTTGGTCTCCCCGCCCGCCGCCGCGCCAATAACCAGCACGTCTGGCTCGGTTCCACGGCGTAAGTAATGCACCAATGAATTCATTCCAAAATAGAATGTGTCAGGGTTGTTAGCAATTTCCTGATCATAAACAGTATAGTCGCCATCAAACTCTATTAACCAAGACCCCTGCTGACCTCCGTCCAGTGCAAAATTCAGTGCAGTTGGATTCGCCCTAAATACCTCAACTTTAGATACAGGATCCCAGCGGACAAAGTCTCGCAATCCCTGCTCCGTCCAATCATCCACATTTCGCTTATTGGCATGCCCTCGATACTCAATGTAGTCGTCTCGGGTAGACGGAAATACAATCAATCCCAGCGCAACGACCGCCATCAAAACCATTGATAACGTACGGTTACTAAACATAACAGCAGCAATCAAAGTAATACCCGCCACTACAAACTGAATACCGCCAGGCCCATATGGTGTAAGGAGTGGCACAACGATCAGGCAGCCCAACCCCGCGCCAATCAAGTCAAAGAAGTAAAGAGAGTGAACCTGCTCGCTGTAATGCGTCAATATCAATGACAGCAACAACCCAGCAATAAAAAACGGTAATACCAGCACAAGATACATACCAACCCAAGCTAAGACTTGTTGTATTAATGTACCGCCTCCATTTAAATCAAAAGGCAACCAATCAATTGCTGGCTTTAAAATTAAAGTAGTTATGCAAAACGCTATAAGTAGTTTTGGCATTAAAGCTAGTACTTTTTCTTCACTCTCAACTGGAAAGAGATACAAGTAGATTCCACCTAAACCAAGTGCAAACACAGCCGCGGTTATCACTGCATACCCCATATTGGGCGTAAGAATTACGTCAAACACTCGAACAAGGCTCAACTCTAGAACCAGTGTTGCTAACGCGATTAGGAAGATACCGACCCTAAGCCGGGTATTGGAAACGAGCATAGAACGATTAGTTGTGGTTAGATGGTGATTAGTGGTGTATGGGCAAATTCAATCGTATTGAGACCTAAAGCCGCTATATATCCGCTAGCTTCAAATTCGGCTGGATTATAAACCGATTGACCCTAAGAGCCTACCGCAATTCGGATCTCTACTTGCTACAATAATTACTCAAAAAAATTACCTTGGAGTACGTATTGCTATCTTCACACCATTCTGTTCGGCTGGATAAATGGCTTTGGGCAGCAAGATTTTATAAAACCCGCCGATTAGCCGTTGATGCAATCCAGAAAGGAAAGGTTAAGATTAATGGAGAAAAGTCGAAACCTGCCCGAATGATAAAACCAGAGGATTTGCTTTCTATTAGCCAGGGACCTCACCATATTGATCTGACAGTAACGGGGATGGCTGATAAGCGCGGCCCTGCTAGGGTCGCACAAACGCTTTATCAAGAAACTTTAGAAAGCAAAATTAGAGGACAAAAGCTTTCACTTCAGCTTAAAACCGCGGCACAACAAGTGATCTTTGACCAGAAGAAACCAGATCAACGTAATAGAGGACTTTCTCGCAAAGCTAAGCGAGGTGATTAAAAACTAAAACGTAGAGATAACCTTGTCTATTTCCGCTCGTAAGGAATCATAATCTAATGCCACCGGGAATTGCGGGAACTCTCGGATCACATTGTCCGGTGGGCAAAACAATATGCCACCCTCAGCCTCACTCAACATACTCGTATCATTGTACGAGTCGCCAGCAGCAACAACCTTTAAATTTAGTCCATGCAATGCCTGCACAGCTTTACGTTTCTGATCCTGCTGGCGAAGCTTGTAATTCTCAATAACGCCACCATCGCCTATCATTAATTCATGGCATAGGATGGTTGGCCAATCAAGCTGCTTCATTAATGGTGTTGCAAATTGATCAAAAGTATCTGAAAGAATTATTAGTTGATGTTCCGCTCTCAAATCATCCAGAAATTTCTTTGCTCCGGGTAAAGGCTCAAGACCGGAAATTACACTCTGAATATCCTGTATTCTAAGGCCGTGCTTTTCCACTAGCGCCAAACGATAAATCATTAACTCATCGTAGTCAGGAATATCCCGCGTGGTCTTTTTTAGCTCTTCAACGCCCACTCGCTCTGCCACGTTGATCCATACTTCCGGAACCAACACACCTTCCAAATCAAGACAAACAACATGCATTTATACGTACCTCTTCTCGTTCCAAAGTATTCTCATCTGTAACTTCAATAAAACTAAATAATGATGAATTTAAATCGGGCGCAAAGGTACTGTTTTGTGCATAAAGGTGCAATAGTAAAGATAAATTTGTACAGAAGAATGGTCCGGCCTAGCGTGTTTGGCGAATTAAACGCACAATCAACTAAAAGAATCCGTTGAAAATGAAAAAATTGTGAATCCCATAGCGCCGCTCTCGCTTTACATCCACCTACCGTGGTGCACACGAAAATGTCCGTATTGTGATTTCAACTCTCACGAATTGAGCGGTGCGGTAGACGAGGACACATACGTGGTCGCCTTACTTGATGATCTGCAACAAGATCTCAAACTCGTTGACGGACGAGAGCTTCAAACCATATTTATTGGCGGCGGAACTCCTTCACTGTTTTCTGGCAATGCTATCGCCAAATTACTTGATGGTGTGGCTAGGCGCTCGAATTTCGCTCACAATATTGAAATCACCATGGAAGCCAACCCAGGTAGCAGCGAACTAGAAAAATTTTCTGCGTTCCGAGCAGCAGGCGTTAACCGCCTTTCTATTGGTGTGCAAAGTTTTAGTCCAAAGCACCTTAGCTCTCTCGGTCGAGTGCACAGTAGCAATGAAGCCTTGAGCGCAGCAAATGCTGCACAACAAGCCGGTTATGAACGAATCAACCTAGACATTATGTATGCTTTACCTGGCCAAACGCCCGCAAACGCCCGCGAAGATATTGCGCAAGCCATCGAGCTAGACCCTGAACACCTTTCTTGCTATCAGCTAACGATCGAACCAAATACACTGTTTCACAAACAACCCCCAGCCCTTCCAAACGACGAACTTGGCTGGGAAATTCAGGAGATTGTTCACGAATCGCTAAGGAGTGCAAACTATCAGCAGTACGAAGTTTCAGCTTGGTCTAAAACAAATGCAGAATGTCGACACAATCTAAACTATTGGCAATTCGGAGATTATCTGGGCATTGGTGCTGGCGCACACGGCAAGATTAGCCAGCCTGACGGCTCCATCATTCGTTATTGGAAACAGAAACAGCCAAAGCGCTACTTAAAATCCGCCCAAGACAGCAGCCGCTTTGGCGATCACAAAACCGTTTCCGATAAAGAACTCGGTTTTGAATTTTTGCTAAATGCATTACGCCTAAGAGAAGGCTTTACCAAAGGTCTTTTTGAGCAAAGAACTGGCCTTTCGATTAATTCTTTACAGCCAATGTTAAGTGAACATATTGAAAAAGCTTGGCTATATGAATCAAACGCAAAAATTAAATGTTCCGAGACTGGTTATCGATTTTTAGATCAGCTACTAACCGATTACTTGCCGCCGGTCTGACCTATTCACTTACCTCCTTTACCCATCTCAAATCTACGCCTCCCTAATAATGCGGTGGTTTCTCATCCAAAACGGCCTCTGCCTCGGATTGCAATGCGCTTATCTGACGATACTTTTCTTTCAATAGTTCATTAACATTTCGCATTTCAATTAACTCACGCTGCTGACTAGCTAGTGCATCATTGAGTTGCTCCACATTATCTTCAAGAAACGCGAGCTTTTCCTGAAGCCGTGCAAATACTTCAGCCTCGCGGTCTGACTTAGACACGAAATGACTCGGATAATTTTTTAGGGATCATAACGCCTTTAATCCTTGTATATACCGGCATACCATCTTTGAACGGCGGGTAGTCTTCCCCACCAATTAACGGTAGTAAATATTCCCGACACTTTTTGGTGATTCCAAATCCATTTTTACTAATAAAGCTTTTTGGCATCATCTTCTCTTTGTTAGCGACCTTCGATAACGCTATCTCACCCGTGGTCCAAGAGTACTTACTGGCGGCCTTTCTATTAATGGTAACCATCACCGAATTCTTACCTTGTAGCGCATATTCTACCGCTGTTTTTCCGACAGCGTATGCCTGATCAACATCAGTTTTAGATGCTATATGCCTTGCCGCACGCTGCATATAATCTGCAACTCCCCAGTGATACTTATAGCCTGTCGCTTCACGAATCATATTTGCAACCACCGGAGCAACACCGCCAAGTTGCGCGTGCCCAAAAGCGTCGGTGGTGCCTGCATCCGCCAAAAAACGACCTCGATAGTCTCGTACCCCTTCGGACACGACAATAGTTACATACCCGTAGCGCTTCACCTTGCGCTTCACTTCATTGATAAATTCTTTTTTCTTGAACGCAACCTCCGGGAATAAAATAACTACAGGTATGTCATTTGCCGCGTCAGCAATCAACCCACCAGCGGCCGCGATCCAACCCGCGTGTCGACCCATCACCTCCAGCACAAACACCTTGGTAGATGTTTCACACATACTAGCCACATCGTAGCTGGCTTCACGGGCCGATACCGCAATATACTTTGCTACGGAGCCAAAGCCGGGGCAACAATCCGTGTAGGGCAAATCATTGTCTACCGTTTTAGGTACATGTATTGCTTGAATGGGATAGCCAACAGTTTTAGAAAGCTGAGATACCTTTAAGCAAGTATCAGCAGAATCCCCGCCGCCGTTGTAGAAAAAGTAACCAATATTATGGGCCTTAAAAACTTGTATTAGGCGCTCATATTCAGCCCGATTCTCTTGCAAACTTTTAAGCTTATATCGACAGGACCCAAAAGCACCAGACGGCGTGTATTTGAGTCCAGCTATTGTTTTTACGCTTTCTTTCGAGGTGTCTATTAGCTCTTCACGCAAAGCACCAATAATTCCGTTCTTACCTGCATAAACCTTACCAATTTTGCCTTTGTTTGCTCGCGCAGTTTCTATCACCCCACAGGCGCTTGCATTAATTACCGCTGTAACCCCACCAGATTGTGCGTAAAACGCGTTGCTAGATTTACTCATTAATAATCTCCAGAAAAAGCGAGTTTTGTTTGTGTTTTTTAGGCAAACTGAAGATATTGATTCTCCCACATCAATTCTGCGTGGCATAGCCGCTCATATACATGAATAGACAATATTAAAGTTTTGGGTTCCCATAAAAAATTTTCGATACAATATCGCCGCGCAATGGTGTGGCTTTTTATTGTTATTTTCTTATTTAGCGCCACACCGATGCTTCTACTACGCTATTTAGATCCACCAACTAGCAGCTTTATTTTACAGAACGAAAAAGCTGCTGGCCGGCGAGCGACTCGCGAATGGCTTGCCTTAGAAAATATTTCGGAATCACTACAACTCGCGGTAATGGCCGCAGAAGACCAAAAGTTTCCATTCCATCATGGCCTAGATATTCTACAAATACGCAATGCGCTTCTAGCAAACGAAACAAGAAGCAGGCCGCTAGGAGCGAGCACTATTACGCAGCAAACAGTTAAGAATCTATTTCTTTGGGGCGGACAAAGCTATTTTCGAAAAGGCGTTGAAGCCTGGTTAGCTGTTTGGATGGAGTTACTTCTTCCAAAATATAGAATCATGGAAATCTACCTAAATATTGCCCAATGGGGACCTACTCATTATGGCGCTAAAGTCGCGTCGTCTAGGTACTTCTCGCTGGATGCTGCAGTGTTAACTGACTCACAAGCCGCGCTGCTAGCAGCTGCCTTACCAAGCCCCAGTCGTTCTAATCCAGGCCAACCAACCGACTATCTAAAAGCACGTGCGGATGCACTATTAGACGACATACAAAGGCTTCGACAACAGAGTTATATAGTTGGGTTGTATCTTTAGGGTAAACCTGTGAACACTATGACGAACCCAGCGCCCTTTCCTCTTAGGCCTGAGAATGCGAAAATCGCTGTATCCGTCGATAAGCAATAACCACAGACTTAAGACTAATGCCTGAATATCCACCCCGCACTTATCCCTATAGCCGTCCACGTCGAAATCGCAAATCTGCTTTTATTAGAGATCTAGTTCGCGAAACATCACTGCAGCCAAGTGACCTTATTTTGCCAATATTTGTGATTGAAGGCCAAAACGAAACACAGGAAGTTGCTTCGATGCCCGGTGTAGAGCGCTTAACTATCGATCATCTGGTCGACAAAGCAAAACACTTGGACTCACTAGGTGTACCCGCTGTCGCGCTTTTTCCGATTGTCGATCACGCTACAAAATCTTTAACAGCAGAGGAAGCCTTTAATCCTGATGGGCTTGCTCAGCGAGCGGTGGCCGAACTAAAAAGCGCCGTTCCCGATATTGGTGTAATTACCGATGTAGCTCTTGATCCTTTTACAACTCACGGTCAAGACGGTCTGATCGATGATCATGGATACGTACTCAACGACGAAACAATAGAGGTGCTTATGAAACAAGCACTCTCTCATGCCGAAGCTGGCGTCGACTTAATCGCCCCATCCGACATGATGGACGGTAGAGTTGGTGCGATTAGAGAAACTTTGGAAGAAGAGGGTTTCTCTAATACCGGCATAATCGCGTATGCAGCAAAGTACGCATCTGCTTTTTATGGCCCGTTTCGAGACGCTGTCGGTTCAGCAAAAAATCTCGGCGGTGAAGGCAAGCACACGTACCAAATAGACCCGGCAAATTCAGATGAAGCCCTCCAAGAAGTGGCCGCGGATATTCAAGAAGGTGCGGATATCGTCATGGTTAAGCCCGGCTTACCGTACTTAGATATCGTGCACCGTGTAAAATCTACGTTTCAAATACCGACTTTTGTTTACCAAGTTGGTGGCGAATACGTTGGATTAAAAGCGCCTGCGCAAAACGGTTGGCTGGACGAACGAGCGGTCGTACTGGAATCCTTGATTTCCATCAAAAGAGCAGGGGCCGATGCCATTCTTACCTATTATGCAGAACAAGCTGCTGAGTGGATAAGCGAATAGCAATTACTCCAGCTCAAACTCAACAAACACGTTCGCGTTCACCCGCTCTGTTCCAAAGTTTTCTTCCGGTACTGCCGCAGCATCCATCGATTCCGCTCGCATCATCTGAACACCAGTGAACACAGGGGCCTGGCTTACTACAGATCTGTCTACAATACGTCTAACCGACCCTAATTTGCGCCCCAAGCGGGCCGCCAAAAAGCTCGCATTTGCAACGGCATTGTCTGCAGCCAAGCCTAAAGCAAGCTGACGCCCTTCATTCGGGTTGGAAAACCCAGCCGTCGTGTTGTCAATGCTGCCAACCCCAGCTGATAGCAATGCAGCAACTATTTCAGCATAGGAATCTAAATCACGAACCGTTACTACTAGCTGTCGAATCACTCGCTCACCTTTTTTAACTTGGCGTTGTTTCTCCCATGCGAATTCCGGGTAAGCCCGCAAACTCTCACCTTTAATATCTTCAGATTCAATTCCTAAACCTTGCATCGCTGTAACGGACTTTTGATAAATTTCATCAACTCGCTCTTTACTCGTTTTGAGCGTTGACGATAAATGACTAATACTCGCCGATACCATTGCCAAATCCGGCTGCACATCCACATGAGCCTGGCCGTTTATCTCTATAACATTTGCCAAACTATTTGATTGCTCCTGTGCCTGTACAGGCAGGAACGCGTGACAAACCACCCCAACCAACCACAAGTATTTATACATGTTTTATCTTTCGACCTCTTTCGTTATTGTTCTAACGTTATCTTAACCACAGTCAATGTAGTGTTTTACACCGATTTGGGCTGCAATTTGTTGTTGATACTATGCTCTTTTACATGCAAGCAGGCATCCATAAATACTTTTGTTAAAACTAGTAGAATCAATAGGACCAAGTGATGCCCAAAATAATCAATAACAATTGCACCTAAAATTAGCGTGATGTGAAGTAAAAACACCCTCTTATATGGTTCAACGGGCATTGAACTGGCTTTACGAAGCTTATATTCACCTTTGCGAATGAAATTATCAAACAGAGAGAAACCATGGCTAATTGTTAAAGCGAACATGCCGAACAAGAACTCCTGTGGAAAATTTGGCCACACCGACAGCACCACATCAGCACCCATCGTAAACGGCGCGGGAAGCAAACTAGCGGAATCAACTACCTCAATACCCAATAAGCTTGCCAGAAAAACTCCATGAATCGACCAAAACAGACCATAGTGAAAGAAAAAAAACAGGGCAGTAAAAAAGACATCTTTGAATGGCTGTGATCCCCCAGTAATAAATATTTTTAGTATCGCGTAAACACCGATAATCAGGTTTTCCAACCAAAACAGCACCATTATCACGGTCAGGTTCCAGGACCAGTAAACCACACCGATAATCGGTAATACGTTGGCCAATAACAATGCTATTAGCGACAGCTTTTCTAAGTATTTGGCTATCACTAAGAATCTATTTTTGATTTCTCGCCATCAGCATTCAAACAAACAAATGTAATATTAGTCTCAAATAACGTTGTGCCAGTTTCATGTCCCTGTGAATATCGCTCTCCGGTAACGTTCACGTGATAACTCACTGACGTAGTCCCCGTCCGAATCTGTTCACACTCAAAACAAAGGATTTGTCCACGCTCAATCTGGTGTTTAAATTCAACCTGATCTAAACCAATTGTTACAAACTTGCGCCCCGGCAGGTCGAGAGAAACACGAATGTAAGCAATCTCATCTATCCACTTTAGAAGATTGCCGCCAAAAAGATATCCGTAGTCATTTAGATGTTCCGGTAAAACTATCTTGTAATGATGCATCTTCTTTGGCATCCGCGTATCGTAACATTGACCCGACAATAAGGCTCGCTGGCTTGAACCCCTTGAGATTCGGAGTGATTGTTTCTTTCAATGGTCTTAGCCATATAGACAACAGCAATATATAATCTGCGCCCGACGACTAGCGCGCTACAGCCAATGAGTCTTGTACCAACCGACATTAAGTTAAACCAAAAATCGCGTGTCTTAACAATTCGCTTTAGCGAAACCGTGGCTTTTGACCTTCCTTGTGAGTTTTTGCGCGTTCACTCGCCGTCCGCCGAAGTAAAAGGGCACGGAAAAGGACAAGAAGTACTTCAGCTGCGAAAAGAGAAAGTAAATATCACTGCCATCGAGCCAGTGGGTCATTACGCAATCAAACTGGTTTTCGATGATAATCACGATTCTGGCCTATACTCGTGGGACTTGTTACATGATCTCGGGGAAAATAGAGCCCGTTTGTGGGCCGAGTATCTTAATAAACTTTCCGAGAGTAATGTCGTTCGCCAAAGCCAGGCAAGCGATGTTCTACTAGTCTCCGACTAAGATAAAATTAACTCAAAACTAATCAGGGCTAGTCGATGAACGATAAAGTCACACACTTCGGATTTAGGGATATCCCGAAAGATCAAAAAAGCAAACTGGTCGGGGAGGTCTTCCACTCCGTAGCAAACCAGTACGATGTAATGAACGACGTAATGTCCTTTGGCGCACATCGATTGTGGAAACGCTATGCAGTTTCACAAAGTTCAGTGAAAGCAGGCAGTACCGTACTAGATGTCGCAGCTGGAAGCGGTGATTTATCATCACGGTTTTGCGACCGTGTTGGCCCTACAGGACGGGTGATTGTTACTGATATAAACGAGTCGATGTTGCGCGTGGGGAGAGATCGCCTAATCAACGATGGTTACAGCAAGAACTTAAACTTTGGTTTGGCTGACGCTCAGTTTTTACCATTCCAGTCTAATTTCTTTGATTGCATAAGTATAAGTTTCGGTTTGCGAAATGTAACGGACAAATCAACGGCATTAACTTCTATGTACCGTTGTTTAAAACCAGGTGGTAGATTATTGGTTTTAGAGTTTTCTACCCCGGTGCTTCCGTTACTCGCAAAGGCTTACGATCAATATAGCTTTAACGTTATCCCAAAAATGGGTGAATTGATTACCGGTGACAAAGCGTCGTATCAGTATCTGGTTGAATCTATTAGAAAACATCCTGCGCAAAACGAATTGAAAAATTTGATGCTCGAATCCGGTTTTGATCATGCTCGATATCATAATCTTACTGGGGGTGTTGTTGCCCTGCATATCGGCTACAAGTACTAGCGCATGACATGTTATTAGGCTTAATAGAAACCGCTGGGAAAAACGTTCTCGCAACTGATCCCGATTGTCTATCAGCTTTATCTGCAATGTCAGGCCAAGTTATCGCCTTTGAAATACAGCAACTTGAAAAAACTTTGTACTTAAGGCCTGTCGAAGATGGTATTGAAATCGAGCTGGATAGTGACATCAAAGCAAATGTTACGTTTAGTGCAAAACCAGATGTCTTTCTGCGTTTAGCTAAAGACGGCCTAGAGAACGCGGAATACGCTCCAGGCGAACTTGAAATTAGTGGAGATGCCTTGCTCGGGCAAAAGTTTGCCAAAACTCTAAGCAATATCGATATTGACTGGGAAGAGCTGTTATCACAGCACATCGGTGATGTTTCTGCCCGTCTGGTAAACAAGGAACTACAAGTTATTTTCAATTGGGCAAGCAAACTAAACACTCAAGCTCAGGACGAGTTAACTGAATTTCTTCTAAATCGGACTGAATTACTCGCTAAACCAGATGATGTAAACGCGTTCTTAACCGAGGTGGATATTCTTGAATCTCAAACGGAGCGATTTGCCGCTAAGCTCAGTAAATTTGCGGATAACTTATGAACTCCCGATTCTCTCTTTCCACAAATCGTATTAGTGCATTTTTTCGCGCCGTTCGCATTGTCCGCGTATTGTGTAGCTACCGCCTATCACGATTTCTCAAACTAGGCCCTGGTAAATTGCTCAGCCCAATATATTGGGTTCTTTCTATTGGTAGCAGTCGCTCTGAAAGCGAAGGCACGCGAATACGACTTGCATTACAAGACTTAGGTCCCGTATTTGTTAAGTTTGGTCAAGCCCTTTCAACACGACCGGATATGCTTCCTGAAGACATCGCACATGAACTAACCTTGTTACAGGATGCAGTACCCCCTTTCGATGGTGCGGACGCACTTAAGATTGTCGAGAGCTCGCTAGGAAAATCAAGCGCTGCGCTATTTACACAATTCGACCTGGAGCCACTAGCCTCTGCTTCAGTAGCACAAGTACACCTAGCAGAACTATTAGATGGCAAAGAGGTTATCGTAAAAGTACTACGCCCCGAAATAAAGATTATTATCGACCGAGACCTCGGCCTGCTCTACACGCTAGCCTCGCTCGTTGAAAAGTATTGGGAGCAAGGCCCACGGTTACGGCCAGTCGACGTTGTAAAGGAGTATGAATCGACCATTCATAGTGAATTAGATATGCGAATGGAAGCCGCGAATGCCGCCCAAATGAAGCGAAACTTTGAGGGGTCCGATCTAATCTATGTTCCAGAGATATTTTGGGATCTAACGGATGAAAAAGTTTTAGTTATGGAGCGCATTCATGGGACTCCGATTCGAGAGATTGACACCTTGACCGAGATGGGTGTTGATATGCGAAAGCTTGCACATGATGGCGTCACCATTTTCTTTACTCAAGCTTTTCGAGATGGGTTTTTTCATGCAGACATGCACCCCGGAAACATTTTTGTAGCAGAGAACGGACAATATAGAGCGGTTGATTTCGGTATTATGGGTACATTAACTGAAGCCGATAAGCACTATCTCGCACGAAATTTTATTGGGTTTTTTAATCGTGATTATCGCGCGGTTGCAGAGGCGCACATTCAAGCCGAATGGGTACCCGCGGGTACACGTGTCGAAGAGTTTGAAGCTGCCATTCGCACCGTATGTGAACCTATTTTTGCTAAGCCAATTAGCGAGATTTCCTTTGGTAAGTTTTTACTACAGTTATTTCAGACGGCTCGTCGATTTGAAATGCCCATACAACCTCAACTTGTTTTACTACAAAAAACACTACTGAATATTGAGGGCCTCGGGCGCCAGCTTTATCCTCAACTAGACCTTTGGGAAACTGCCAAACCATTCCTTGAAAACTGGATGGAGGAGCAAGTCGGGTTTACTGCATTGCGCAAGAAAATGGCTGCAGAGGCTCCGTTCTGGGCGCAGCAGCTACCAGAAATCCCATCGAAAATTCATGGGTTTCTAAATGATGTGCGCGAATTGCGCATAACCAACCATCAGCAACAGCAGATCATCACTGATATTCAACAACAGCTTGTGAATCAAGAAAATTCACGACGCCGCATTTGGGCCTCAAGTCTTATTTTTATCACTGCCGCAACTACCTTAGTTTTGTTGCTAACTGGCCAGATCGTGCCGCCAGAAATTTATAGAAGCTATTGGGGCTATGGGGCATTTAGCCTAATGTTAGTTAGTTTTGTGGCAATTGTACGAAAACCCCGATAAAGCGCTTGTGCTCAACCCTATATGAGACGTAAATTAGACATTTATAAATCTCTATTTAATTGAGGAAAAAGAAATGGGTCTATTTGATTTTGCAAAAGATTTCAGCGCTGGTATTGGCGCAAAGGTGTTTGGGGTTGGAGACGCTGACGCCTCCTAGCAGATTTATCAGCACCTTGTGGATAATAATCCCGGAATATTTGACTTCAAAGTATCAATGGAAAATGAAGAAGTTTGCGTAGAAGGTCGCTGCACTTCAGCAGCCGCTAAGGAAAAAGTCATTCTCGCTGTAGGCAATATGAAAGGCGTATCGTCGGTTAATGCTGATGCTGTGACAATCCCTGACGAAGAATTAGCTGCCGCAGAAGCCGCCAACGTCGAGTATTACACTATTGTCTCTGGCGACACCTTGTGGGGAATATCCAGCAAGTTTCTTGGCAACGGCTCAAAATATATGGAAATATTCGAAGCCAATAAGGAAGTGATCCTGGATCCCGATAAAATATTTGTTGGACAAAAGATACGAATTCCAAAAGACTAACGTAAAAATATAGCGAGCAAAACTCGCCAAAAGTTGCGATGTAAGTCATTCGACATCATCTTTACTTATACTAGGCCGCTATACGCGGCCTTTTTTACTGCAAGCAACCGCCTTCTAACACAGTATTACCCGTTAGTTAGTCCCTTAAAATGCCTTTGGTATAATTCTTGACTAAAACACTGGGTTTTACTAGAATTCCCGACCCTTTTAGTCAGGATTGTTATTTCCGCTTATGAAGCTTACTACCAAAGGCCGATACGCTGTAACTGCCATGATGGATCTAGCGATTCAATCAAGCGACTCTCCTGTGGCTTTAGAGGAGATATCCGGGCGGCAAGACATTTCTCAATCCTATCTTGAACAGCTATTTGCTCTTCTACGGCGCGCTGGCTTGGTAGAAGGCATTCGTGGTCCGCACGGCGGGTACCAATTGGCACGTGATGTTAATGAAATATCCATCGCTGAGGTTATTTCAGCCGTTGACGAAAATATTGATTTAACCTGTGGTAACGGCAGTGCCTGTAGTGGGGACGCCGACCCCTGCCTAACACATGGCTTGTGGTCCACCTTAAGCGATCAAATTTATAGCTTCTTACATGGGATCAAGCTCGGTGAGCTTATTAAATCCCCAGAAGTACTAAAGATCTCCCAAAGAAAAGAGATCGTCCGTGTTGCTGATATTCCAGTGCACTCACAGTAGGAAAAACAAACGAATATGGGCGAATCAACACAAGAACTGGACGCGCTGGTTCAGCGCGAATACAAAGAAGGTTTTGTAACCGACATTGAATCGGATACTTTACCTCCTGGGCTGAACGAAGACGTTATTCGAGAAATATCTCGACGGAAAAACGAACCTGCATTCATGCTGGAATGGCGTTTAGACGCCTATAGAAAATGGCTAGATATGCCCGAACCCGAATGGGCACATATAAATTATCCTAAAATAGATTTTCAAGAGATTTCCTATTTTTCTGCGCCAAAAAACCCCGACGATGGCCCTGAAAGCCTCGATGAGGTTGACCCCCGATTGTTGGAAACCTATGCAAAATTGGGAATTCCATTAGAAGAACAAAAAATACTAGCAGGAGTAAAGGGCGCAAATATTGCCGTTGATGCAGTATTTGACAGCGTGTCAGTTCGTACTACCTTTAGAGGTAAGTTAGCGGATGCTGGGGTAATCTTTTGCCCAATATCCGAAGCGCTACAAGAACACCCTGAATTGATAAAAAAGTATCTTGGTTCTGTTGTCCCCCAAACGGACAATTACTACGCTGCGCTAAATTCTGCCGTGTTTAGTGACGGGTCTTTTGTCTATATCCCCAAGGGCGTTCGATGCCCAATGGAGCTATCAACATACTTTCGTATAAACGAAATGAACACGGGTCAGTTTGAGCGCACGTTGATAATTGCTGAAGAAGGCTCTTATGTAAGCTATCTCGAAGGTTGTACCGCCCCAATGCGCGACGAAAACCAGCTACATGCGGCCGTAGTCGAATTAGTCACGATGAAAGATGCTGAAATCAAATACTCAACCGTTCAAAACTGGTACCCAGGAGATGAGTACGGTAAAGGCGGAATCTATAATTTTGTTACAAAACGAGGTGCTTGTCGTGGCGACAATTCCAAGATTTCTTGGACACAGGTAGAAACTGGCTCAGCGATCACTTGGAAGTATCCAAGCGTTATCCTTTATGGAGATCATTCGGTGGGTGAATTCTATTCCGTCGCCCTTACTCACAATATGCAACAAGCCGACACTGGCACCAAAATGGTTCATATAGGAAAGAACACTTCCAGCACGATAATTTCTAAAGGAATTTCTGCTGGGCGTGGTCAGAACACCTATCGCGGGCAAGTTAAGATATTGCGTGGTGCTGATGGCGCCAGAAACTACTCTCAATGCGACTCCTTGTTAATGGGCGACCAATGTGGCGCTCATACTTTCCCATACGTAGAAGTTCTAAACAAAACCGCCAACCTTGAGCACGAAGCTACCACCTCGAAAATATCGGAGGATCAGCTTTTCTATTTACGCCAACGGGGCTTAAGTGAAGAATCCGCTGTATCAATGATCGTAAACGGCTTTTGCAAAGAAGTTTTTCGAGAACTACCAATGGAATTTGCAGTAGAAGCACAAAAACTTCTAGATGTCAGCCTCGAAGGCGCTGTTGGGTAATCAGAATCAAATAAAATTGAATAAAACATAATGTTAAGCATAAAAAATTTAAAGGCCGAGATCGATGGTAAACAAATACTTAATGATCTCTCGTTAGAGGTCGGCGCTGGCGAAGTTCACGCAATAATGGGGCCCAACGGCTCGGGAAAGAGCACCTTGGCAAATGTACTTGCGGGTCGCGAGGGCCACGAAATGACCGCCGGCAGCATAGATTACCTCGGTAAAAACCTAACTGATTACAATGTAGAAGAGCGCGCCGCTGAGGGCCTCTTTTTAGCATTTCAATACCCCGTCGAGATTCCCGGTGTAAGTAATATCGCGATGTTAAAAGCTGCGGTGAACTCTATTCGAAAATACCGTAAGGAAGACGAGCTAACTGCAGGCGAATTTTTGAAGTTAATTAAAGAAAAAGCCGCACTGGTTGAAATGAAGCAAGAATTTCTGCAGCGCTCGGTAAATGAAGGTTTTTCTGGTGGAGAAAAAAAGAGAAACGAAATCTTGCAGATGGCAATTCTTGAACCAACGCTATCGGTGCTTGATGAAACAGATTCAGGATTGGATATTGATGCACTTAAGATTGTTGCTCACGGCGTAAATACTCTGCGCTCACCAGATCGCTCCATGATTGTAGTAACCCACTACCAACGACTTCTTGATTACATTCAACCAGACTATGTGCATGTTCTTGCAGGTGGCAAAATAGTAAAAACTGGTGACAAAGATCTTGCGCTGGAACTTGAAGAACGCGGTTACGGGTGGCTCGAACAGCAGGTTGAAACCGGATAAATGACCGCTCTACAAAATTTTCTTCTTGCCCAGGAACGATCCGACAACGCCCTCCCTACATGGTTTAGCTCACGGCAACAAACAGCGTTCGATCGATTAAAAAATCGTGGGCTACCCAGTGCGCGAGATGAAGAATGGCGCCTAACCAAACTAACAGAATTATATAAACAAGAGTTCTGTCCGGCCATCGCAACGAATGCACTTTCACTTCAAGACGCCCAGTTAACCGCTTCTGCGAACAGCCGTATCGTATTCGTAAATGGCATATTAGACGCTGGATTATCGGATAGTAGTTTTGTCAGTGGATTGTCGATCGAACCACTTGAGCAAGCCGTTTTATCCAACAAGCTAGATCTAGAACCATTTTTTAATACCTCTGTACCGACAGAACCACATGGTTTCTTATCCGCGAATACCGCTTTTGCTAGTAGCGGTTACGTTATACACATTAACGACAATATTATTGTAGATAGCCCGATAGAAATTATCTTTATCGCCAATAATGTCGGGGCCGCCGCCTGGCACTGCCGAAATATCATCGTCGCAAATAAACATAGCAATGCAACCGTGATTGAACGACATATAGCCAGTGGTAGCGCAGGAGTCTATTTAAGCAATTGTGTGACAGAGCTTCATCTGGCTGATGGTGCCCGCGTCGACTTTTACAAGCATCAAGACGAAGCGCTTAGCGCATACCATATCGGCGGGGTTTATAGTGAGCAATCGCGTGATAGTCATCTGACCACCAACAACATTGCCATTGGAAGCAAAATTGCTCGCAATGATATTTTCGCCACCTTATCAGCTCCCGGCGCTCACTGTGAAATGAACGGCATAATAGTTCTAGCGCATGATCAACACGTCGATAATTGTACCGAAGTAGTTCATGCCAAACCGAATTGCACCAGCGACGAGTACTATAAGTCTATACTGGATGATCAGTCTCGTTCTGTTTTTCGAGGCCGCATAATCGTAGCGAAAGATGCCCAGAAAACAGACGCAAACCAACAGAACAAAAACCTTTTGCTCTCGAGTCGAGCAGAAGCAGATACCAAGCCACAATTAGAAATTTATGCTGACGACGTAAAATGCGCACATGGCGCTACCGTAGGTCAGCTGGAAGAGAAGTCAGTATTCTACTTGCGGAGCCGCGGTATTTCAGAGGAAATGGCGCGCGCATTATTAACCTTTGCTTTTGCCAATGACGTTATAGGTCGTTTTCGCATAGCCGATATTCAGAAACAACTATCTGCACAATTAGCCGATCGATTATTAGGAGAAGCCTTAAGCGATATTGGAATAGATGGCTTGTTTGGTGAAACATCATGAATCATGCAGCCACACCATCAGGCTTATTAGATATATCCAAAATTCGCTCAGACTTCCCAATACTGAGCCAACAAATCAAACAACACCCGTTGGTGTACTTTGATAATGCCGCTTCCACTCAAAAACCTATCCAAGTTATCGATGCAATAGCCCATTTCTATAAAGTTGACTACTCTAACGTACATCGTGGTATTCACACGCTTAGCCAGCGCGCTACCGAGCGCTTTGAAAACGCCCGCGAAACCGTTAGACAGTTTCTTTGTGCCCGATCAAAAAAGGAAATCATCTTTACCCGAGGCACCACCGAATCAATTAATTTGGTAGCCAAATCCTGGGGAAACGAAAACATACTCCCTGGAGATGAGATTCTTGTATCAGAAATGGAACATCACTCAAACATTGTACCCTGGCAAATACTCGCACAGGAAAAACAGGCTCGTGTTATTCCAATTCCGATAGGTGTTGACGGTTCCCTAGATATGATCGCCTTTCATCGGCTCCTGTCGGCGAAAACTCGGATAGTTGCCATAACAGAGCTATCAAATGCCTTAGGTACTCTCCCACCACTAAGCGAAATAATTTCTGCTGCCCATAACGTTGGCTCTGTTGTTATGGTTGACGCCGCACAATCAGTAGCACACAAAGCAGTTAACGTTGCTGAGCTTGATTGCGATTTTTACGCTTTTTCCGGACACAAAATTTATGGCCCAAGTGGAATCGGGGTTTTGTATGCCAAGCAGGCATTGCTCGAAAATATGCCGCCTTATCAAAGCGGCGGAGATATGATTTCAGAAGTCTCTTTTAGCGGTACAACGTATAACGAGCTTCCATACAAATTTGAAGCCGGCACACCCAACATAGTCGGCGCTGATGGCTTAGCGGTGGCATTAGACTATATAAGCAATCTTGGCCTAGACAAAATTGCGCATCACGAGGCTGACCTTCTGAACTACGCAACCAAAAAGGCGCTCGAAGTTGAAGGACTCAGAATCGTTGGCTTCGCAAAACATAAAGCCAGCATCTTGTCATTTGTGGTTAATGGGGTCCACGCCACAGACCTAGGCACACTGCTTGACCAACAAGGGGTAGCTATCCGCGTTGGACATCACTGCGCAATGCCGGTTATGGAGCGTTTTAACCTGGCATCCACGGCACGAATTTCATTCGGCATTTACAACACCATAGAAGAAATTGATATTTGTTTTACCGCTATAAATAAAGCTCTTAAAATACTGACATAACCATGACTAACTCTATTATTGAATACGCAGATATGTCGCTCGACGAGCGTATTAAGGATTTAAAAGAACGAATCGTTACGGCCCTAAAAACAGTCTATGACCCAGAAATACCCGTCAATATTTACGACCTTGGGCTAATTTATACGGTTGATGTTGATGACGAGTACTTTGTTGACGTGGCGATGACGCTTACGGCTCCAGGGTGCCCAGTAGCTGACTCCTTCCCCGGCATTGTTGAAAATGCCGTGCGCGGGGTTGTTGGGGTGTCAGATGCTAGAGTTGAGCTAACATTTGAGCCACCATGGACTATGGAGTTGATGAGCGAAGAGGCGCGGCTTGAATTAGGTATGATGTAATGACCAAGCCAAAGCCATTAGTAAAACTTCCCAAAGATTAATTTCCAGGCACATCGAAAACGATATAATTTGCGAGATATGAGTGCATACAACAAAACTATAACCATATCTCTCGCGATACTCGCAGTTATCGGAATATTTTATGTACTAGTCGTAGGGAAAACCCTACTCGTGCCGCTAGCCGTTGCGGTAATGATTTGGTACATCATAAACGCCCTTAGTAAAACCTATCAAAAGTGGCTCATTCCGCAATTAGGCAAACCCGAGTGGTTAACTAAACTATTCGCTGTGTTATCAATCGGTGCGGCTGCATTCTTCGTTTTCAATATTATAGAGGCCAGCATTGGAACAGTAGTTGAACAGGTACCCGTATACCGAGCAAACCTAAATAGTTTAATTGGTGAATGGTTTAGCCAGTATGGCTTAGAAAAACACCTAGATGTAACTGAAATTACTCAATCAATTGAAGTTGTACCTTTTATTCGCGAATTAGGCACTGCACTTACTGGGCTTTTTGGGAAGTCCTTTTTGGTTTTAATCTACGTACTGTTTCTATTACTAGAACAAACTCGATTTGACTCAAAAATCGCGTCTTTATTTCCAAACACGGTACGCCGCACAGAAATTCGATCGTTAATAACCCGTACGCAAGACGACATTCAAACCTATATATGGATTAAGACCCTAGCAAGCATTACAACAGGATTGGCAAGTTACAGTATTTTGTTATTTGTTGGCGTGGATTTCCCGGAATTTTGGGCCTTTCTAATATTCATGCTCAATTACATACCAACAATAGGGTCCATAATTGCCACACTGTTTCCTGCCGTACTAACACTGGTGCAGTTTGAGGCCCCTTTACAGCCTTTTCTTATTGTTTTGCTTAGCGTTGGCTCTATTCAATTCCTTATTGGAAGCGTGATCGAGCCCCGATTATTAGGCGACTCGCTAAACTTGAGCCCACTGGTAGTTCTATTATCGCTCGCCCTGTGGGGCAGCGTGTGGGGGATTGCCGGTATGTTTTTATGTGTTCCGCTTACCGTAATATGTGTGATTATCCTTGCTCACTTTAGCCAAACACGGCCAATTGCCGTGTTACTTTCCGGAAACGGTAAACTTCGGTTTATAGAAAATTAGTTTTTATAATTTCGACTACAGAGCCTATAGAGTTTAGTGCCTCTTGCGCCAGCAATGCTCATCAACCTGCTAACCCGTAAGCTTATTTAAACTAATACCGGTTACCAGCGATCAGTAATTACGCCTATCCTGCTCTCCACTATGGCTTCAACCGATAATGTATTTATCCCTCAGTCCAGCTTTTCTCCTAGATATAGAAAGTTTTATTCACGTTTCTAGTTAGTCAGCGGCTCATCATCGGTAACCGATTCTTCCACTACAGCGCTTGCTCGCGAGAGTGCTATAGCTTTTAACAAATTCAATGCCTCGTTAAGCTGGTAATCAGTTATTTCCCCGTCGTTCTCATCACCCGCTGCGGTTAGATTCTCCTCATTATCCAGATGACCGCGTAAGTCTGCTTCCCTAACTCGCGGGCCGGACTCAGGTCGTGTGACCTCTAAACGTTCCACCAATATATCAGGCTCTATACCTTCAGCTTGAATGGACCGCCCATGGGGTGTGTAGTAGCGCGCTGTGGTTAACTTGATAGCACCGCTTCCATGGACGGGTAATATCGTTTGTACTGACCCTTTACCAAACGTTTTTGTACCGACGACCAACGCTCGTCTATGATCTTGCAAAGCTCCTGCTACAATTTCTGAAGCTGATGCAGACCCTCCATTCACCAAAACCACAATCGGAGCCCCATCTACTTGATCGGTTGGTGACGCGTCAAAAGACATCTTTGCACCATCCGTACGACCCTGCGTAGATACAATTTTACCTTCTTTGAGAAACGCATCAGAAACCGACACAGCAGCATTTAGTAACCCTCCTGGGTTATTCCTTAAATCGACGATCAAACCTGACAGGGCACCATTGTTATCAGTCATCATATTTCGAATTTGTGCTCGTAACGTCTCCGCGGTAGATGCTTGGAATTGAGATATCCGAATATATCCGTACCCAGGTTCTAGGGTTCGGCTACGAACGCTGCGCACTTTGATAACCGCTCTTTCTAACTCCACGTCGAAAGGCGCGTTCTCACCCTCACGAACAATTGTCAAATTAATTGCTGTCCCAGGGTCCCCACGCATCATGTCGACCGCTTCCTGTAGAGGGGTATCGCGTAATGACTGGCCATCAATACTAACTATTAAATCACCACTTAAAAGGCCTGCGCGTTCCGCTGGAGTGTCATCAATTGGGGAGACAATTTTTATGTATCCATTTTCACCGACTATTTCTATTCCTAGTCCGCCAAACTTTCCGCTGGTACCCGTTTGTAATTCATCATACCCATCCGGGTCGAGATAAACCGAATGTGGATCAAGGCCCGCTAACATACCGCCTATTGCGCTTTCGATAAGATCTTCATCGCTTACCTCTTCAACATACGCGGCCTTAATTCGGACAAACGCTTCAGTGAATGTCCGTAACTCTTCCAGGGGTAACGGTGTTTCAGAATTGATGTCTACACTGTTCGCTTCAGTCTGATCCTGCGCAACCGAAATACCAACAGCACTAAACAAACAATACAACCCTGCCACAAACCTACAAAATTTCATTACCTAGCTCCTACACCGGTTATCCGGAGATTAAAAAACCCTTCAACTTTTTAGCCAACCAGCAGGGTTGACTGGATCACCATTATGCCTTATTTCAAAATATAATCCGGCGCGCACCAAACCACCGCTTACACCCGCCGAAGATATGACCTGACCAGCCGTCACTTTCTCGCCTACACTAATAAATACATTCTGGTTATGGCCATATAGACTCATATATCCACCACCATGGTCCAAAATAACCAATTGTCCGTAACCTCTCAACCAGTCACTAAATATTACTTCGCCATCAAAAACAGCGTGCACCGGTTGGCCACTAGCCGACTGTATTAGTACGCCTTGTCGAGTTAATCCAGTAACGGGGTCCCTGCTCCCAAAAGATTGTAAAACAGTTCCACTTAAAGGTTGAGACAAATTATTCTTCTGTTGATTAAACCCACCAGACCGCACATTTGCTGAGGTGTACGGAACATAATCAGAATTAGCTTTACTCAACCCTAACAACAATGCTTGTAGTCTGCTTTTATCTTCTTGCTGAACATTAATAGCTTGCTGCGTACTGGAAATCTCTGCATTAACTTCAATCAATCTCTGCGCTCTACGATCCACAACTTTATCCGTTTCTAATATCAACGTTGCTAGTGTGGCTTTTTCATTTTCTAGTTCTCGTTGCTGCGCTTCAAATTCATCTATTCCTTGGCGAACTACAATCGTCTGTTCCGATAGGGAGCTAATCCTCTCGCTTCGAGCCTGGCTAATATACCTGTAGTAATTTGTTAAACGGCCAAGTGCATATGGGTTTTGCTGACTAAGCAGCATTTTCAGCTTGTTGTCACTTCCCATGCTATAGCCTGAGTGAACAAGTAAAGCAAGATTTTCAATTTGGCCTTGTTGTTCTAATAACTGCTTTGTTAGCGATACCTTTAGTTTCTCTAGTTTTATGGCTTTGCTGACAACCGTCTTTTCCAGTAATGAGCTTTGTTTGTTTAGTTCCATTAGTCGCATCTCTTCAATGCGCAATGCGGCGCGCTGTTTTTTACCAACGCTGACAGTGTCGTCTAGGTTTCGTTGTAACGCGCTGATTTCACTTTCAATAGATACTAATTTGGATCGGTAGTTTGATTGCGCTATAGCTGTCGTGGGAATTACTAACAAACAAACCATAGGCAGAAGATACAAATGCTTCGTGTATAATTCGCCGCATTGAAAACTTCGCTTGGGCATAACAGGCCTTGGTTGTCTAATTCTTAAGGGTTTGTCTACATTCTTTAGTGTTAGGGTCCATCAATCAACTATCCCAACAGAAACGTAACAAGTAATTATAATGTTAGAACAATTTTTTATCGAAAATCTGGTTTTGTTTCTCGCGCTATTTATAGTCATTGGGCTATTTTTTGCACTACCGAGCATTGCTTCAATAGGTGGCAGTTCCGGGGTTTCAGCGCTTCAATTACCGCAGTTACAACGTTCTGATCATATGATAATTGATGTTTCGACAAACGCTGAGTTTAACAAGGGACACCTGCCCGGTGCTTTAAACCTACCTCTAGAAGAGTTACAAAAAGACACTTCAAAAATAAATAAGCACAAGGGCAAGAATTTGATTCTGACATGCGCTAATGGAAACAAATCAATTGCTGCTGGTAAATACCTAAAGAAGCAGGGCTTTGAGCAAGTTCATCATCTTAATGGGGGCCTCATCGCATGGGAGCGAGAAAATTTGCCTGTTGCGTCATAGCACTGCACCTGTCCCAGACTCCCACATGTATTGTTTTTTATCTGCATCACTAACTATAGGAAATTACTATGGCAGATTCGCCAACAGCTGTATTTGAGATTCGAAAAATTTACACTAAAGATATCTCTTTTGAGTCTCCCAAGGCACCGGGTGTTTTTCTTGAAAATAGCAAGAACCCAAATATTGATATGCAGGTAACAATTGTAAGAAATGCCTTAGAGCCTGAAGATTATTTTGAAGTTATATTAAAGCTTACAGCGACCGCTCAAGTTGAAGAAAGCCCTTTGTTTTTAATTGAGATTGAACAAGCCGGGGTTTTTCAAATAAAGGGTATTACTGGCGAAAACCTAGAGTTAGCATTAGAAGTTGCATCGCCAAATATACTATTGCCGTTCGCCAGAGAAGCGATATCAGATTTGGTTACAAAGGGCGGCTTTCCACAGTTTCTCATAGCCCCGATAAACTTCGAATCTTTATACAAACAAAAGAAGCAAACTCAAGCCGCGGCTAAGGATGAAAATACCGCTAAGCACTAAGAGGGCCTCTAAAGCATGACGCATAAAATTGCCGTTCTTGGCGCTGGCTCTTGGGGTACAGCACTAGCGATTGCTCTGGCTCGAAATGACCACGAGGTTTATCTGTGGGGTCACCGGCCCAGCGGAGTTGAGAATCTTATTCATGATGGTGAGAACAAACGATATTTACCTGGTCACACATTCCCTGTAAACCTAACGCCAGTATCAGACTTAACTAAAGCAACAACTGGAGCCCACGTACTAGTTGTCGTTCCGAGTTTTGCTTTTCGGGAAACACTGCTTGCGCTTAAACCTCTCAAAAACAACATAAAGGGAGGCATTTGTTGGGCCACCAAGGGTTTTGATCCAGAAAATGCCGAGCTTTTGAGTGTCGTTGCTGCAGATATTCTTGGAGAGAACCCATCATTATCAGTGGTCAGCGGCCCGACATTTGCACAAGAAGTTGCAAGCGGTTTACCTACCGCCATGACCGTTGCTAGCACAGGAAATGATTCGTTCTGGTTAGATGCGTTTCAGGGCGAATCCATGCGCGTCTATAGTAATAATGACATTGTTGGGGTTCAGGTGGGGGGTGCAGCTAAGAATGTTATAGCCGTAGCAACTGGAATATCTGACGGTCTAGGTTTCGGAGCAAATGCTAGGGCAGCAATAATAACTCGAGGATTAGCCGAAATATCTCGACTAGGGCTGGCCTTTAACGCCGACCAAAAGGTCTTTATGGGGCTGGCTGGTCTTGGTGACCTTGTGTTAACTTGTACAGATGATCAATCTAGAAATCGTCGCTTTGGTCTAGGTCTTGGGTCAGGAAAAAGTATCGAAAAAATTAAGCAGGAAGTAGGACAAGAAATTGAGGGTATACATGCTGCTAGCCTAATTGAGCAATTAGCGCTATCAATGAATATCGAGATGCCAATAACTAGAGAAGTTAGCGCAGTAATTCGCGGCGATACTAGCCCCCATTCCGCCGCAAAATCTTTGTTGGCGAGAAACACAACTCATGAGTAAACTATTACACGTAAATTACATTTACCTATTTTGCATATGAAACCAATACTGACATTAATATGTGTTTTGTTTATTACCGGTTGCGCTGGAGTACCAACAAATAAAGACTTAGATGCACATCGTTTTTCTGGTGACCCTGAAAAATTTAATCGTTCCATTTATCAATTTAACGACAAAGTTGATAAAAGTATATTAAAGCCTGTTTCTCAAGGTTATGTCGCAATCGTACCGGATCCAGCGAGAAAAGGGATAAGCAATTTTTTTAATAACTTGTTAGAAATCAATAGTTTAGTGAACAATATTCTTCAGGGTGACATCACCGGCGCCGGTAATAATATTGCCCGGTTCCTAGCAAACACAACCGTTGGAATATTGGGATTATTTGATGTTGCAGGAAAAAATGGCGTCAAGCCTGATACCGAAGATTTTGGGCAAACCATGGCTGTTTGGGGTGTACCTCCTGGTCCTTTTATTGTTCTGCCATTTCTAGGCCCTTCTTCTTTAAGAGATGCTGTAGGTCTAATTCCATATTATTTATATACTCGACCTCAGTCTCACGTATCTGAATTCGAATCTGGCGTAGCTATCACAGTAGCGAATGTTGTTAACCAGCGCGCAAAATTTTTAGGCGCGTCTGAATTGGTAGATAGCCAGCTTGACCCTTACAGTTTTATCCGTGGTACTTACGAGCAAGCCCGAATAAACGCTGTTTTTGACGACAATCCCCCAGAGGAAGAGTTTGACGATTTCTAAACCTTAACCGTTTGTCTATTCCCCAATCACACCCATCTAATTAGTAGAATGCATTATGTTATTGGTGACGTACAAGGCTGTTACGATGAGTTAAGACGCCTTCTTGATAAGCTTAGTTTTGATTTTTCAAGAGATCGAATAACGTTTGCCGGTGATCTAGTAAATCGGGGGCCAAAATCTACAGCTGTTCTTAAATTCGTTATTGAAAACCAGAGCTGTATGGATACAGTGTTAGGAAACCATGACTTACATTTCTTAAGTCTTTACAGTGGTCTACGGAAGCCCGGTCCAAAAGACACATTGAGTGAATTACTAAATCATAAAAATGTCGACACTATTGCAAACTGGCTATTAGGACGACAACTATGTATAGAAATTGAAAAAACCTTTCTTGTTTGTCATGCAGGCCTATATCCTTTATGGACCCCAAAGAAAGCACTAGCACACTCTAAAAGTGTTTCCAAAATTTTGCAATCAACTAACTGGGGAACGTTTTTAAAAAGCATGTATGGTAATACTCCAAATACATGGAACCCAAAAGACAAAAAAACTGATCGTTTGCGCTTTATAATTAATGCTTTTACTCGAATGCGATACTTAGATAAGGGTGGTCAATTAAACTTTAGATCAAAAGGGCCAATCGAAACGACACCTTCCGAAACCTTGATTCCATGGTTTAATCATTCGTTTACAAAAAACAACTCTCACACCGTACTGTTTGGTCACTGGTCCGCTATTGGTGCCGCCAAAAGATCTATGTCCGTTTCTTTAGACGGTGGTTGTGTTTGGGGTGGAGAATTATGTGCCATAAACACAACAACTTTAGACATAATCCGGGTTAGCTCAAGAAGTGCATAAATCGAGTATCGCTGTAGACTGTGCAGCAACATATCAAGCCGAAAAATCATCGCCTGATCAAAATAGATATGTATTTAGCTATACGATAAAGATCAGCAATAACAGTGATCAAAACATCTCATTGATAGCCCGACACTGGCTTATCACTGATGGCAACGCTCAAATACGTGAGGTTTATGGTGATGGCGTCATCGGTCAACAACCATTAATACTGCCTGGTGAAAGCTTTATCTACGCTAGCCACACTGTTCTAGATACACCCATTGGGTTTATGGAGGGTAAATATAAAATGCGTAATACCGATGGGTTAAGTTTTAACGTTCATATTCAAAAATTCAGCCTAAGCCAACCTCATACAATACACTAAATTTTAAACATCCAAGTTTGTAACATTAAATGCGTTTTTCTCTATAAATGCACGTCTAGGCTCTACTTGATCGCCCATTAATATAGTAAACGTATCATCAGAGGTTTTATCATCATCTATAGTAACTTTTAATAATCGCCTAACAGTTGGGTCCATCGTTGTTTCCCATAACTGTTCTGGGTTCATTTCACCGAGACCTTTATACCGCTGCATATAAATTCCTTTACGTGACTGGGTTATTAACCATTCCATTGCAGAACCAAGCGTTTCTACTTGCTGACTTTTCTCACCTTTAGTCACAATTATTTCTGTACTTAATTCATCATTTATAATTTCTGCAACAGTAGATAAAGATTTGTATTCATTTGACTCCCAAAAAGACCCATCAAAAACATATTCTTTATTTAATCCATGATAAATGCGATTTATAGTGACAATTAAAGAACCATTCACTTTAGACGTTATGTCATAAACTGGAGCCTCCAAACCTTCGCCTGAAAGGTGCTCTTTAAAGGTTTCACAACCTTTACTTGTAGCCAGTTTTTCTGGATTCGCGATATCAGAATGATAAAGCAACGCCCACAATATTCGTTCATCTAATGTTTTAGATAGACGTTTTATTAAATCTCTAACTTCAATAAACCGCCGAAATAGCACTAGCAAATCTTCTCCAACAATTGTTTTATCATTTGATTGCAAACTTGAATCTTCAATAGCTAAAGAAAGTAAATGCTCTTGTAGTTCTACATCATCCTTTAAATACTGCTGCTTCTTGCCTTTCGACAGCTTATATAGTGGTGGTTGAGCAATATAAATATATCCATTCTCAATCAAAGATGGCATTTGTCGATAGAAAAACGTTAACAATAATGTCCGAATATGAGATCCATCAACATCCGCATCAGTCATAATAATAATTCTGTGATATCTAAGTTTCCCAATATCAAAATCATCAACCCCAATTCCTGCACCTAACGCTGTAATTAATGTGGTGACTTCATCTGATGTAAGCATTTTGTCAAACCGCGCCTTCTCAACATTAAGAATTTTACCTTTCAAGGGCAATATAGCTTGAAACTTTCTGTCTCGTGCTTGTTTTGCAGATCCTCCTGCGGAATCGCCCTCCACCAAATATATTTCTGATAGTGCTGGATCTTTTTCCTGACAATCTGCCAACTTACCTGGCAAACCGCCCAAATCCAGCGCTCCCTTTCGACGCGTCATTTCGCGAGCTTTTCGTGCGGCATCACGAGCTCTTGCAGCATCTACCATTTTTTCCGCTATACGTTTAGCGTCTGCTGGGTTTTCTAATAAATAATCTGTTAATTTTTCACCAAAAACAGATTCAACAACACCTTTCACTTCAGATGAAACCAGTTTATCTTTGGTTTGCGACGAAAATTTAGGGTCGGGTACTTTTACCGAAAGTACGGCCGTTAAACCTTCTCTCGCATCATCCCCTGTTGTTGAAACTTTCTCTTTCTTTCCGAGACCACTCGACTCTATATATGTATTAAGGGTTCGTGTTAATGCCCCCTTAAAACCTGCTAAGTGAGTACCACCATCTCGTTGTGGAATATTATTGGTAAAACAGTTCACCACCTCCTTGTAGGAATCATTCCACTGCAAAGCAACTTCAACAAACACTCCATCTTTCTCGCCGATAACACGGATTACTTCATTATGTAGTGGTGTTTTTAATTCATTCAAATGCTCGACAAAAGCTGCAATCCCCCCCTCATACTCAAAAACATCCGATCGACCATCCCTATCATCTTTTAATGCAATTCTTACTCCAGAATTTAAAAATGATAGTTCTCTAAGACGTTTGGCAAGAATATCGTAGGAATAAACCGTTTGTGTAAAAATTTCAGAACTAGGTTTAAAACTTACTACTGTCCCTGTTTGTTCAGTATCACCAATTTCCTTTAATGGCGCTTTTGGCACTCCTCTGTTGTACTCTTGTTCGTGTTTTTTTCCATCACGGCATATTGTTAATCGAAGCCAATCTGCAAGGGCATTTACAACTGATACACCCACACCATGTAATCCACCAGAAACCTTATAAGAGTTTTGATCAAACTTACCTCCGGCATGTAATACCGTCATAATTACTTCTGCAGCGGAAACGCCTTCTTCTTCAATTATTCCAGTTGGTATCCCTCTACCGTCATCTGAGACAGATATTGAATTGTCTGTATGTATCGTTACGCCAACCTCTGAACAATGACCAGCTAAAGCTTCGTCTATCGCATTATCCACAACCTCGAAAACCAGGTGGTGTAAACCGGTCCCGTCATCAGTATCACCAATATACATTCCTGGCCGTTTTCTAACGGCGTCCAAACCCTTTAAAACCTTAATACTGCTGGAATCGTAACTCAAATTTTTATCCTTCTCAGAACTTGTCTAATTGGTGGTATCTTAACAAAACCAAGATTTTTGGTCGCCCTATAACACAAGTATATTCACTGTTCCACGTGGAACAATCGTTTAATAAAAAAGAGGGTTTATTTTTGTTCCACGTGGAACAAAAGAGCTTTTTACAGCCGCATGGGCATAATCAAGTACAGTGTTGTTTCGATATTTGGACTTTTAATTGTGCAAGAAGTGTTTGCATCCTGAAGCCCTAACACTACTTTTTCTGTGGCTAAATTTCTTAGTGCATCTAAAACGTAATTAACATTAAAACCGACCTCTACCGAATCTCCATTATAGTCGACGGCCATTTCATCGCTAGCTTGTTCTTGCTCAGGGTTGTTTGAACTTACCTTTAATAAACCAGATTCTAAAAGTAATGAAATCCCCTTAAATTTTTCATTACTTAATATTGCTGCTCGAACTAGAATATCGATTAAGCCGGTCCTTTCTACTTCTAGGTGTTTAGTTAAATTAGAAGGAATCACACTATTGTAATCTGGAAATCGACCATCGATTAATTTTGACTGAAAAATTAATTGTTCTGTCGACACACTTATATGATTTGCATTAATTTGAATTTTAACCTCACCACTTTCTTCAGAAGATAAAAAACGTTGCATTTCCAAAACGGCTTTTCTTGGAACGATTCGTTGTATTCCTGAAGCCTCAATACCTGAAACAGCAATTTCTGATCGGGCTAAACGATGACCGTCAGTGGCAACTGTACGTAAAACACCAGGTTCAATTTCAAATAATAATCCATTGAGAAAATAACGTACATCTTGCTGTGCCATGGCAAATTGTGTGGATGCCAACAAACTCGATAAATCACTCCTAGAAACACTAAACTCAGAATCCCAATTATTCACATCTAATTTTGGAAAATCTTTAGCAGGTAACGTTTGTAAAGTGAATCGAGTTCGCCCACTAGCAACAACAACTTTATTATCTTGTTCAACAGTTAAATTAATTATAGCTTCGTCTGGCATAGAACGAACAATGTCAAATAACTTACGAGCAGCAACAGTAATTTCACCATCCTCTGAATCAATTTTTTTTACAAAAGTTGTGATTTCAGTTTCTAAATCAGTGCCAATAATCGTTAAATCATTAGAAATAGATTTTATAAAAACGTTACCTAATATTGGTAGTGTTTGTCGTTTCTCTACTATTCCTACAACGTAAGTTAACGGTTTAAGCAAAGCTTCTTTATTAATACTAATTTTCATATTTATTACTATTGTTATTAGGCCTGTTGATATGTTGGTAAGTTAATTAAGTGTTTATAATCAAAAGCTTATGGTCACCTTTAGCATTAAAAACTGTATAAAACCTATAGATATCTTGTGGATAACCTGTGTGTATATCTAGATAATAAAATTTCATTAGTGAAGTTTTTTATTAACAAGTTATCCACATCTTATAAGCAATGTTTTTCAATAAATAATTTACTTTATCCACCTAATATTTTAAGCAAACTATTATAGTCATCTTTTATTAATGCATCTTCTTTTATAAGAGTATTAATTTTTCGACAAGCATGTAAAACAGTGGTGTGGTCTCTTCCACCAAAAGCATCTCCAATGTCCGGTAAACTTAAATTTGTAAGCTCTTTTGATAAAGCCATAGCGATTTGTCGTGGTCGAGCAATTTGACGATTACGTTTTTTAGATTTTAGATCTGAAACCCTCATATTGTAATAATCAGCAATCGTTTTTTGAATATTTTCTACAGACACCTTTCGTTCTTGAAATAATGTTAAATCTTGTAGAGCCAATCTAGCGCTTTCTAAATTAATAGTATTTCCGGTAAAGGCAGAACCTGCTATTAAGCGATGAAGCGCTCCCTCGAGCTCACGGACGTTTGATCTAATATGTTTAGCGACCATGAAAGCGACCTCTTCTGGTAATTCCACAGCTTTTTCTTTAGCTTTATTTCTTAAAATCGCAACTCGTGTTTCTAGCTCAGGAGGGTCCACACGAACAGTAAGCCCACTTTCGAATCTGGAAATCAGTCGTTCTTGAACACCATCAATTTCCTTTGGAAACCGGTCGCTTGCAATAATAATCTGACTACCGGCTTCCATTAGCGTATTAAAAGTATGAAAAAACTCTTCTTGTGATTGGCTCTTACCTGAAAAAAACTGAATATCATCTATAAGCAAGGCATCTACAGAGCGATAGTAGGCTTTAAAGTCATCCATTTTCCCGCGTTGTAAGGCTTTAACCATATCCGAAACAAACCTTTCAGAGTGAACGTAAACCACCTTTCTAGATTTCTTTTTTCCAATAATGTTACCAGCAGCATGCATAAGGTGTGTTTTACCTAAACCCACCCCACCATAGATATATAAGGGGTTATAAGCTGTCCCTGGGTTTTCTCCAACTTGTTGAGATGCTGCTCGGGCGATCTGATTAGATTTACCTTCTACATGGGATGCAAAAGTATAAATCGAGTTTGGTATGCTATCTCCATATAGATTAGAACCATGTTTTTTTGTGGTTTTACCTGTAAGCGTTGGGTTTTCTTCTGACTCCAAATTATCACCGACAATCAGTTCCACAGGCATTTTTGTACCAGAAAATAACTGTACTGTTTGACTTAGTGTTTCTGATAAATACTCTTCTACCCAATCTTTAACAAACTTGTTCGGTGCGTAAAGCAAACATTTTTTATCTTGAACGTCAGCATGCAGTGGCTTTATCCACATATTAAATTCACGCTCGCCTAACTCGAGTTCTAATTTACTAAGACAGTTTTGCCAAATTTCCTTGTTGTTCAATGAAATCCCCTACGAGAACTATTTTATAAGTTGTTTAACAACCAATAATGATTTGAAATAAACCCTGATTGTTATTGACTAAAAGTGTTAAAAAACGTACTTTTACGCGCCATTTTTTCGACCATAGTTTTAATTGGTCGAACCGAACGCACGAAAGAGTGTAAGTGACATGAAACGTACTTTTCAACCAAGTAATTTAAAACGAAAAAGAACACATGGCTTCCGCGCGCGTATGTCTACGCGAGGTGGTCGAGCAGTTATTAATGCTCGTCGAGCAAAAGGTCGTCGACGTCTTAGTGTATAAGTAATATTGATAGTGTATCTACTTATTATCTAAATAGTGAAAGCGGTTTTCTTATAAATAACACGTTTCAAAGTAAACGAAGGCTGTTGAATGCTGATCACTATAAAAAGGTGTTTGACCATCGGCTGTGGGCTAACAGTAAATATTTTAAAGCGTGCTTTAAAGCAAATGAGCTTGGTGCTTCACGTTTAGGATTAGCTGTTTCAAAAAAAATTTCTAAATTGGCCGTTACTCGTAACATGTTAAAGAGACATGTTCGTGAAAGCTTTCGCTGTAATCATGAGATCAATATCAATATAGATATAATCGTTCTACCAAAACGCGAGAGTGTAATGGCACAGCCAGAGGAATTAAGGCAAGACCTAAAAATATTGTGGAAACGTTGTCAAAAATTGCGGTAGCGTTAATTGTTGCGCTATTAAAAAGCTATAAATTTCTGGTAAGCCCATGGCTAGGTTGTAATTGTCGATATACCCCAAGTTGTACTGAATATTCAATCGCCTGCTTTAAACTTCATGGCGTATTTAAAGGATTGTATTTAACAATAAACCGGATTATTCGTTGCCACCCATTCGCACGCTTTGGTTCAGACCCCGTTCCCAAAAGAGTAGACCCTAAATAGTAGAAGACAGACAAAACATGGAAATCCAAAGAAATATTCTTATAGTAGTGTTAGTTGCACTGTCTTTTGTTCTGTATCAACGCTGGCAAGTGTTTCAACAAAATTACGTGCTTGATAATCAAACCATCACACAAAATTCAGAAATTGATGAACAACCAACAATCGAAGATATTCCAGAAGTATCTGAATATATAAATAACAACGAATACCAGGTACCATCGCCGGCGCAATTAGAGGGAGCTGACTTATCTGTTGAGCCGATTACGGTAGCAGAAAACATTATTGATATAACGACGGATCTTGTTTATGCAAAGATTGATACGACCGGCGGTACTATAGTCTTTCTGGAATTAAAAGAAGAACCAGAAACGATTGAGCAACCTGGTATTGGGTTTAAGTTGCTAAAAACATCAAATACGACGCAATCGTTAGATCTCTTTATTGCTCGAGGAGGATTGATTGGACGTGACGGAACTTTTCCAAATCACCATACGTTATTTACATCAAATCGTGAGTCTTATGTACTAACTGAAAACACACTGCGCGTGCCATTAACGTGGATAGACGAAAACGGAGTTAAGTATATTAAGGAGTTCATTTTTCATCGAGATAGTTATGTTATTGACGTTAACTATGTAGTCTCAAATGATTCAATAAATCAAATTAGTGTGTATCCCTATGCGCAGTTAAGCAGAACAGAGCCGTCAGAAAACAGTGGAAGTGGTTTTGGTCGATTACCTAGCTATCTTGGGGCAGTAATTTATACGGATGATGAGAAATATCAAAAAGTAGATTTTGGTGATATGGAGGATGAAAACCTCATTGTTCAAACACCTAACGGTTGGGCAGCAATGATAGAGCATTACTTTGTTGCGGCTTGGTTACCAGAACGAAAGCGAGAAAAAGAACTATATTCGACAGTTTCGAATAACGGTTTCAGGCCTATATACAGTATTGGATATAAATCATTAGAAGCCACAACAATTGCTTCCGGGCAAACAAGAACAATTTCAACCGCATTGTATGCTGGACCGAAAGAACAGTATCGTTTGCGAGCCGTTGAGACGAACCTGGGCCATGAGGGGCTAAATTTAACGGTTGATTATGGTTGGCTTACAGTCGTGGCAAGCCCTTTGTTTTGGCTGCTCGAAAACATCTATCGTCTTATTGGAAATTGGGGTTGGGCAATAATTTTTCTTACGCTTTTAATAAAGGCGGTGTTCTATCCACTGTCTGCTGCAAGTTATAAATCGATGGCAGCGATGAAAAGATTACAGCCTAGAATGGCAACACTAAAAGAACGATATGCTGATGATAAGCAAAAGTTTCAAGTTGCTATGATGGAACTATACAAGGAGGAAAAAGTTAATCCCGCTGGGGGCTGTTTGCCAATTTTGATTCAAATCCCAGTCTTTATTGCTTTGTATTGGGTTCTGTTAGAAAGCGTTGAGCTTAGGCAAGCGAGTTTCGCTCTATGGTGGAATGATCTTTCTTCACCAGATCCATATTATGTTTTGCCTGTTTTAATGGGAGCATCTATGTTCTTTCAGCAGAAACTAAATCCAGCGCCGATGGATCCGATGCAGCAAAAGGTAATGATGTTTATGCCGCTAGTGTTAACTTTTTTATTCCTAAGCTTTCCTCAAGGGTTGGTTCTCTATTGGGTTGTAAATAATTGTCTATCTATTGCCCAGCAGTGGTTAATCAATAAGCGGGCGGGCGCGGTTTAATTGTAAGAAAGGTGTGAGCACGAGTGATTGCCGATACCATTGCAGCAATATCTACGCCGACGGGTGTTGGTGGGGTTGGTGTTCTTAGATTATCTGGGGCGAAAGCTCACGCAATTGGCAAAATGGTTGCCGGGAAAATACCTAATACAGGAGAGTTTAGCTACCGACGTTTTCAAGACGCAAGTGGAAACGAAATTGATCAAGGGCTAGTCCTTTGCTTTTCTGCACCATCATCATTTACTGGTGAAGACGTTATAGAGCTTCAGGGGCATGGTGGCCCAGTACCTATGGCAATGCTGCTAAACGCTTGCCTGGCGGCAGGCGCACGTCAGGCAGAGCCAGGGGAGTTTAGTCAACGTGCATTTTTAAATGATCGTATAGACCTGACTCAAGCGGAGGCTATCGCAGATCTAATTAACAGCGCAACAGAACAAGCGGCACGTGGTGCAGTGCAATCAATTAAAGGAGAATTTTCTAATCATGTTCGCAACCTAGAACAAGAGTTAATTAATTTCAGAGTGTATATAGAAGCCGCGATTGATTTTCCTGAAGAAGAAATAGATTTTCTGGCGAGCACAGGTATTAAGGCTCGGCTTAAAGATATTAAAGAACAATTAAAACAAACAGTTAAAAGCGCTACTACTGGTGAGCTTTTGCAACAAGGTGTACAGATTGCTCTAATTGGAGAACCGAATGTTGGCAAATCGAGCCTGTTTAATGCGCTTGTTGGCTCTGAAGCAGCGATTGTTACAGAAGTTCCTGGGACGACTAGAGACATTATAGCTAAATCAATAAATCTTAATGGGCTTCTAGTTCATTTGTTAGATACTGCGGGTATGCGAGACAGTGAGGATGCGGTTGAGAAAATAGGAATTGATCGAGCTCGAGAAGCATCTAAGTCGGCGGATTTGGTGCTTGAGCTTCGAGATTGTACGATTGAAAACACTAGCAGTGTTCTTGCCGGTGCTGTAGAAACAACCAATATCATTAGGGTTAACACCAAAGCAGATTTAGTTCCCTCGACAGAACCAGTAAGTGGGTTTGGAGTTTGGGTTTCTTCAAAAACAGGTCAAGGTATTCCTGAATTAATTCATCAAATAAAGGAAGTAATTGGTTTTTCATTGGGGCCAGAGAGCGCATTTAGTGCTCGAAAAAGACATATTAATTTACTGAATACCTCTTTGGCTGCCGTTGAGCGCGGTGAGCACGAGCTATTGGCTTCGGGTGCTGGAGAATTATTAGCTGAAGAACTACGTTTAGCCCATGATACTTTAGGTGAAATAACCGGTAAAATGACAGCGGACACCCTGCTTGGTGAGATATTTTCTAATTTTTGTATTGGTAAATAGTCGGGATAAGCAGAAAAAATTAGTTATGTGAGAGAAATAATGAAAAACCTTTTTTTAAATATCGTTACTGTTTATTTATTAAGTGTTGCCACCACAGCGGCTTTAGCGCAAGAACAGACAGAAAACACCCCGCAAATAAGAGAAACTACATATCAGGATTGGACATTGCGATGTCAGCAGGCGGGGGGCGCAGATCAAGACTGTTTTATGGTTCAATTGGTACAGCTGGAGGAAAGTGGAGAATTGCTAATGCAGGTAAATATTGCCAGCGTTCCCGATCGAGAAGAGCCCGTGATGAGTATCGCTCTTCCATTAGGCGTTGCCTTGGCTGACGGCGTTAAGATGCAGTTAGGAGATGCCGCTGATAACGTCAACATAATGGGCTATAGCCATTGCACTCAAGGGGGATGTTATGTGAATCAACTTCTCGGTGACGAAGCAATACAAAGAATAGCGGCTGTTGAATCAGGCAGCGTAACGTTTGCTACCCTGTCTGGTGAAACTGTTGACGTGCCTTTCTCTCCGTTGGGTTTTGTAGAGGCTTTAGCAGCTATGCGAGAGTAGCAAGGAAGCTTGAATCCAAAGCTGTTTTCACGGGTACGTAAACCAATGGCCTAATTTGCGGCCATGGTTACACCCAACTCACCCAGTTTGACGGAAATATCTTCAGCAGATGTTGCTGGATTAATATCAGAATCTATTGCAGCAATTCGTCCGTCTGTATCAATATATATGGTGTGTCGCGATGCTACGCCACGATCGTTTAATACGTCGTAGGCTGAAGCGACAATTTTTTCTGGATCACTTAGTAGGGGAAAATCTGCTTTATTTTCTTCAGCAAAACCAGTATTTTCTTCTAAGGGATCCACGCTTGCCATAAAGTATGCGGCATCAAATTTACGAATTAAATGCCCATTCTCTGCCAGTGATTTGCATTCAATAGTACATCCTCTTGTGTAAGCTTTTGGGAACCATGCAATAACAACAGCTTTTTGCCCTTTAAAGTCACCCAACGTATAAGTCTTTCCATCCGTAGCTTGCAAGGTGAAATTGGGAGCAACATCACCAACCTCTAAACCAAATACAGATACAGGAAGTAGCGTGGTGATTAATGCGATTGCGAGAAATCGATTCAACATAATAATTCTCCTAGTTGTGAAGGCCTATTCTATCTGAAAACCTTTTCTTTATGCGAAATTGGTATTCACTAATTATTGATCTTTTAGGTAAGTAATGCCTGACCATTAAGTCTACTATTCAATCGGCTAGATAATGTATCAAGCCCGACCGCAAAGCCAAACAGTAGAAGCCAGACGAGAAAAACAGAAACTATTGCCATAGACCATGGTCGTAGTAGAGGTTGAAATAGGTCGCCTTCATAAATAAGAATCGGATCACTTTCATTAACATCGGTACGAATAATTAGCTCTTCATTTTCTACAGTTAGCTCTGATATGCCATTTAGGGCGACAAGTTTAGAGACATCAAGAGCAAGTGGTCCGGTAATCCATGGATATTCAATGTTTAGGTTTCGTATTCGATATACCCCTGGCGAGTCACCAGGATCAAATCGCAACTTATTAATACGAAACTCAGGGAGAATAAAAGTCCTTGCTTCCCAGCGGCCTCCCTCGATGCGATAAAACTTGGAATTTTTTTCATCAAAACCACTTGTATCAGTGGTGAAGAATTGAGTAATGACTGGTTTGTCAGCGTAAATTTCAGCCTGTATCGAAATTTGGTACTCTAAAGGGTGGATAGTTCGTAGAACTAGAAAAGCGCCTAGAAAGAGGAAGACAAAGGCGCTTGGGCCAAATAAGCGTGACTTCTCGTGGCTCGAAATCTGTTTTGCCAAATATTTCCCTAAACGAATGCCCGGCCGTTCGATTAGTAAGTACCCCAGAACCGCCAAGCCAAATGACGCAATAAAACACAACGTGTTGTACTGCCACACAGGTAAATCAAATCTACGGACGTAGTTAATAACGACAGGGTGCCACAAGTAAAATCCATATCCCACAACGCCAAGCAATCGCAACCAGGCATTTCCCCAAAAGCGAGATTTAAAACTAGCGACACCCAGAACCAGTAGCATACATGCAGGATAAACAAAATGGCCCATTGCCCACATCGCCATCCAATCAGTGAACCCAATAAAATGACGATACTGCTCTGCTAAACTAATGTTTAAACCAAAACCGAGAATACCAATTAATCCAAGTAAAACCAGTAATCTACCGACGCTTGGGCTAATCATAGGCTGAATGTGTACCGCCGCCATGCCTAATATAAACGGTGTGAAGTATGGCATTCCGCCATGCAGCACCATAATCATCTGACGTTCAAAGTACCACCATACGGGAAACGCTAAAGCTAGCAATGCTATTAATCGTTGCTTTGAAGTTGTTAGTGGAGCTAAGCCCAAAATAAGAAAAGGCAATAAAAGGTAAAAAATAAGCTCTACTTTAATCGTCCATAAATGATGGTCTCCCATAAGGCCTAGAAGATGAAGCTTCATCCATAGGGGATTGATGTCACCCCAGGGTTGAGTCCAGTACATGCTCATAACGAGTAGAACAACTACAAACAAAGGCACAATTCGAAAGAACCGCCGAACAAGATAGGCAATAAGCGTATTCCCGGTAGGCAGTGGTTGTTTGATTCGAAGAAAAACTAAGTATAAGAGATACCCGCTTAGGGTAAAAAATAACCAAACGCCAGCTGGGCCGAAGACCACATTTGGTACGGTTTGTAGGTGCTGTAGAAAGACCATAATTGCTGCAACAGCACGAACGCCATCAAAATTTTCAACGAGTGGACCGCTGGATGGTTTATGGGCAATTAGTTGGTCACGCCAGCTAATTATGGATTGCCATGGGTTCGGCATATTAGGTCTTTTTCTATCGAGAGCGGTGGCGAAGATGTGCGTCTAACCTTACGAGGTTTCTTAAAAAGTGTAAACAGTTCTAAGACAAGCAAAATTCCCTTTTACTATAAAAAACAATAGAATACGCCGCCCGGCTAAAAACAAACGGAAAACCGAGTAATTAAATGACATCAACGAATCAACAATTTGGCGTTATTGTTGTCGGCGGTGGGCATGCTGGCACGGAAGCGTCACTCGCGGCAGCTCGAATGGGTGTGCGAACCCTGTTGCTCACGCACAATATAGAAACAATTGGGCAGATGTCATGTAATCCTGCAATAGGCGGTATTGGCAAAGGCCATATTGTTAAAGAGGTTGACGCTATGGGTGGTGCCATGGCTGAAGCGATAGATCATGCCGGCATACAGTTTCGGATACTGAATGCAAGTAAGGGCCCTGCCGTGAGAGCTACCCGAGCTCAGGCTGACCGAACCTTGTATAAAGCGGCAATACGTAGAATTGTAGAGAACCAACCAAACCTTGAGCTGTTTCAACAATCTGTTGATGACTTGATTGTTGAAAATGAGCGGGTTGTTGGTGTTGTTACTCAAATGGGACTGCGTTTTTACGCTAATAGCGTTGTGCTAACCACAGGAACCTTTCTCGGTGGTGTCATTCATATTGGGGAACAGAATTATCAAGGTGGGCGGGCAGGCGATGCTCCCGCAAATGCTTTATCGAAACGTATTAGAGAACTACCCTTCCGGGTAGGCAGATTAAAAACGGGCACACCAGCAAGGCTTGATGGAAGGACGCTTAATTATGATGTTATGGAGTGTCAGCCCGGCGACCAACCAACACCGGTGTATTCGTTCTTGGGCTCAGCTGAGCAACACCCGCGACAAGTAGATTGTCATATAACCTATACCAACGAAGAAACGCATGAGATTATTCGAAGCGGGCTTAGTCGTTCTCCTATGTACTCTGGAGCAATCGATGGAGTGGGTCCGCGCTATTGCCCTTCAATAGAAGATAAAGTGGTTCGCTTTGCAGATCGTCAATCACACCAGATTTTTGTTGAGCCTGAGGGATTAGATACAGTTGAGGTTTATCCAAATGGAATATCTACATCTTTACCATATGATATTCAAGAAGCCTTTATTCGCAGCATTGCGGGTTTCGAATCGGCGCAAATCATTCGTCCTGGATATGCTATTGAGTACGACTTTATGGATCCGCGAGATTTAAAGCCGACACTTGAAACGAAGTTTATTGAGGGATTATTTTTTGCTGGTCAAATTAATGGCACCACAGGATATGAGGAAGCGGCCGGGCAAGGACTTTTGGCCGGGCTAAATGCAGGATTGCGGGAGCAGGATAAACCTGGCTGGTATCCGCAGAGGGATCAAGCTTACATAGGGGTGCTAGTAGATGATTTGACTAGCGCGGGCACCCTTGAGCCCTATCGAATGTTTACGTCTCGCGCGGAGTATCGATTATTGTTACGAGAAGATAATGCTGATTTAAGGTTGACCGAGAAAGCCCACGATTTAGGTTTGATCGATGAACGGCGATGGAGGGCGTTTAGTAACAAGAGAGAAGCGATTGAGAAGGAAAGGGTGCGGTTATCGACACTTTTTTTACACCCAAAGACAACAGCGGCAGCACAGTATTCCAACGCAACGACTAAAACAATTAGCCGAGAAGTGAACGCATTGGAGTTATTGCGCCGTCCTGAAGTTGAGTACAGCCTTTTAACTAGCTTGGATGGTTTTGGCCCACCAGTCGATGATTTGATGGTTGCTGAACAGTTAGATATTCAAGCTCGATACCATGGATACATTGATCGTCAAAAAGTAGAAATAGAAAAAAGACGGAAACATGAAGAGACGACTTTGCCGGAAGATATTGATTACCAGAAGGTAAATGGCTTGTCGAACGAAGTTAAGCAAAAATTAACGGATTGTCGGCCGGCAACAATCGGACAGGCGTCTAGAATATCAGGAGTTACCCCAGCGTCGATTTCAATCTTATTAGTTCACCTAAAAAAGCGCAGGATCGCTAAAGCGGCTTAATGGTTAGACTGTAGCCATTATCTAGATAGGAATAAAAACAGCTGTTGCGAGCTTTAACACACTGGACTTAATTCGTCGGCTAGAACTTCCGCCTAATATGTCGACAACTAAATCTTGATAGTCAATGATTCGGTTTATTAGCCGGTCATAGCTAATATTTATTTCGTCCGGCCCGTAAGAGTTTGAAAGCAGCATAAGGCCACTGTTGGGTAAGCGCTTATTATTAAGTCGCCAATTTGCAATTTCTATATTTCGGGCTGAGTCGTAAATTTTTTGTGAGCTTATATGGTCGAGAACAAAGAACTCGTGCTTATTGTCATACGACTCCATGATCATGCTTCCTAAACCGACCGTAAAAGCAAAAACGCGATCACCGGTATAGCTTTCGTTAAAAGCAAGCTCGAGAGCTGTTATAGAAGCTTTACCTTCAAGTTCAGCATGTATCCAATGTGGGCCATTATCCCCAAAAATTTGAGCTAATCGCGTATCAAGGTTTATACCGGCGGCCGCTTTGCGAAGCTCTCTGGGGTTTTTCCGGTAGAGCTTAACCATTAATGCTTTTACTGACTCAAGCTGGCTAGCGACAACCAGCTCATATATTTTGCCAGCCTCTGATTTAGCAAGGTTCTTGATTTCAAAATCTTCAAAGCTGGTAGATGCACATGAGCTCAAGAAGAACGAGGCTAATAAAACAAATAGCTTCTTGCGAGTTAAGGTGCGGCTTTTCATTAATCTAGATGTGTGTTACCAGATTTTTACGCGATCACTATCTGGAAGATACAGTTGCTCATTTTCAGTAACGTTAAAAGCAGAATAGAATTCTGGGATATTGCGAACTACGCCGTTGACCCTAAAACGAAAAGGGGAGTGTGAGTCGGTAGCGATGCGTTGACGCAATGCTTGATCACGATATTTTCCTGCAAACCCCTGAGCCCAGCCAATAAATACTCGTTGCTCGCCAGTAAAACCGTCGATAACATTTGATGTCTTGTCAGCAAGAGACATTTTGTACGCTTTCATAGCGATGCTTAAGCCCCCGAGATCACCAATATTTTCGCCTAAGGTAAATTCACCATTTACAGAAAGGTCCCCCAGTACGGTATAGCCATTGTATTGGTCTACTAACCGACTGGTTCTATTCTCGAATTCTTCGCGATCATTGTCCGACCACCAATTTCGTAGTACACCGTCCCCATCAAAGGTGCTTCCCATATCATCGAAACCATGGCCAATCTCGTGGCCAATTACTCCTCCAATCGCGCCATAATTTACGGCGTCATCTGCCGTCATGTCGAAAAATGGCGGCTGAAGTATTGCCGCTGGAAAGACAATTTCATTAAGAGAAGGATTATAGTAAGCGTTAACCGTTTGAGGCGTCATTGACCATTCATACTTAAGAACAGGGCCATTAAGCTTTTCTAATGCTCGCTCGTGCTCAACGAGGGCAGCGCGTTGCAGGTTTCCAAATAAATCGTTGGCAAGAACGTCTAGGTTTGAATAGTCTTTCCAGGTATCCGGATAGCCGATTTTTGGGGTGAATTTTGATAGTTTGTCTAGGGCTTGGATGCGGGTTTCTTCGCCCATCCATTCTAGCTGGGTAATGCTTTCTCGGTAAGCGGAAACCAAATTATTGACTAGCGATAACATGCGTTCTTTGGCTTGTGGTGGAAAATGTTTTCTAACGTAAACTTTTCCAACCAATTCTCCTATCACGCTATTTACTAAGGTAACACCACGGCGCCACATCGGCCTTTGCTCTTCAGTACCGCTTAATGTAGTGCTATAAAACTTAAAGTTCTGAAGGTCTAGGGCGCTTGTTAATGAACTCGCGTAATGATTGAGTACCGCCCATCGTAACCACAACTTCCACTTTGATATAGAAACCTCCGTGAGAATGGAATCTAACGCTTCTACATATGACGGTTGACCTACGACTAGAACCTCAAGTGTTGATAAACCAGATTCTTCAAGTAAGGTATTCCAGGGAATGATAGTGCTTAACTCTTCTAGCTCGGTACGTGTTTTGGGGTTGTACATTTTAGTCATGTCTCGAGTCTCCTCCTTTCGCAGATGGTCCTCTGCCAGGCGAGTTTCTAACTCAAGTATTGCTATAGCATCGGAGCTTTCTATATTCATATCTGCCAAAGCAAACATTTCTTCGATATGTACGACATAAGCAGTTCTAATTTCCGTAAATTTAGAGTCCTGGTCCAGGTAATATTCACGATCCGGCAAACCGAGGCCATCCTGCCATGCATATATGGCATAACGGGTAGGGTCTGCCATATCTGGAAACATACTAAACCCCAACGGTGTGCTAATTCCCATTTTTCCAGCCCATGCAAAGGTTCGAATTAGAGAGTTTAGGTCAGCAATCGCACTTATTTTTTCTAGCGCAGGTGTTAGTGGTTTTATCCCAAGACGTTCTCGTGTTTCTATATCCATAAAGGAGCGATATAGATCACCTACTTTTTGTTCGTCGCTGCCCTTTATTGATGCAGTATTTGCAGCCTCATCAATAATAATGCGGACATCATCTTGTGATTTATCTCTTAGTAGATCAAAGGTGCCGAAGCGAGACTTGTCTGCTGGGATTTCCGTTTTATCCAACCAAGCCCCATTTACGTACGAGAAAAAGTCGTCACCAGGGGCGATCGATGTGTTCAGGTGGTCTAAAAGAATGCCGGAGATCAACGGCGACCCTTTGTCATTGGCCGACTCTGCGGTAGGCTTCTCTGAAAGTATTCGATTTTCGCCGCATGCTGATAACAGAATATAAACGCAAGCAAGTAGTATTTGTAAGCGAGATGTTTTTTTAATTGTCATAGCATGGTCAAATATTCTGATAGGAAGGCGTAGAGTTTATACAAAGGTTTATTCAGCGAGTAGCCTTAATAACATCTGCGTAATGTATTCTATTTTAGTATCGAGAAGAGGTTGATAAGTGAGCAGGCGTGTATTTAATACATTTGGCGCAAGCGAAGAAGAGTTAGATGGCCTTCGCCAGGTGCTTAATGACCAAAACATAGAATTCTATGAAACATTTGCTGGGTTTTGGGGCGTTGGGACGCCAGCTATTTGGATACATGATTCTGAGCAGTTTGAATATGCGAGAAAGGTAATTCATGACTTTGAAGAAAACTGGAGTCAAGCGCTACCCGCTGTTAGTGGCTCGTATTTGGGGCAGGTAAACTGGAAGTTGTTACCGGGGTTGGTTTTGTTATTGGCTGCGGTTGTTTGGATGTGTTTGGCTTTTTTTCGCTTTGTTTAAATTCAGGGTAATTGACAAGGATCTTTGATCCGTTGAGCTGTTGTCTGTGTTTTAATTGTCCAATCGATAACCTAGCCCTACCCTTTTGTAGCAATGTCCAAATTTTGGAATGACCGAGTCAATGCGCTTACGCCATATGTTCCTGGGGAACAAACGCGAGATGCAACATTACTCAAGCTAAATACTAATGAAAGCCCTTATGGCACTTCGCCGCTAGTCCTTCAGGAAATAACTTCCGCTACAGACGGAGGGTTGTCGTTATATCCTGACCCGACAGCACGCCTCTTACGTGAAAGTATTGGAAAGTTCTACTCACTTGATGCGGAACAAGTTTTCGTTGGCAATGGTTCAGATGAGGTGCTGGCGCACATATTTGGGGGTCTATTTAGCAGCGCTCGTGAGGTCCTGTCACCCGAAATAACGTATGGATTCTATCCAATATATTGCCGTTATTTTGGTTTGGAGTATCGGGCTGTTCCTCTACTAGATGACTTTTCTATTGACGTTCGTTTGTTCAATGCAAAAGAAGGGCACGTGGGTGGAATAATTATTGCAAATCCAAACGCTGCCACAGGAATTGCTCTGGAGCTTGAAGATATTCGTCACTTATTGGAGGTAAACTCAGATATTGTGGTAGTTGTTGATGAGGCATATGTTGATTTTGGTGCTGAATCTGCAATCACACTGTTATCGGAATACTCCAATTTACTCGTCGTACAGACTTGCTCAAAATCACGTGGACTAGCCGGAATGCGGATTGGGCTAGCATTAGGTTCGGTTGATCTAATTGAAGCCCTAATTCGCATGAAGGATAGCTTTAACTCATACCCGCTAGATAAGCTGGCACAGGTTGGCGCCGCGGCAGCATTTGGTGATACCGCCTATTTTGACAAGACTCGAAACAAAGTTATCGCTACCCGTGAGAGTTTTCGAGCCAGAATATTAATGGCAGGTTATGACGTTGTTCCTTCGAAGGCGAATTTCTTGCTAGTTCGTCACCCGTTTTTGAACGGCGCAGATTTTGCTCATCAATTGCGGTTGCGTGGCATTTTGGTTCGGCATCTGTCAGGCGAAAAGCTGTTACTTTATGTTCGTATAAGTATTGGTACAGATGAGCAAATGGATCATGTCGTCGAAGTGTTTCTAAACTTAATTAGCCAATTGAATGACGGGTAAGCTTGAAGCACGCGCACTGCTGGAGCAGCGTGCAAGTAGTGGTGATTTTGATGGCTCGAAAGTAGATCAATTATTAGAGTTTTTATCGCTACTGCGACAATGGAATGGTACACATAATTTGACCTCAATTTTAGAGTGGCCCGAAATGGTGGAGCTACATTTATTAGATGCTTTGACATTAAAGCCATTCGTTCAGGGGAGCTCGATACTGGATGTAGGTAGCGGTGCCGGAATACCGTGCATACCCCTGGCTATAGTATCCAGCGAGCTGCAAGTTCACTCGGTCGATAGCAGAAGAAAAAAAATACAATTTCAATTATTAACGAAGCACAAATTAGGCATAAAAAACTTCTTTCCGATTCACAGTCGAGTCGAGGAATACCCGTCAATGGAAAAATTTGATACCCTCGCGTGCCGCGCATTTTCGTCTCTTGAAAAGTTTGTGGTAAGCAGTATCAAGTTGTGCAGCCCAAACGGTAGATTGCTTGCAATGAAAGGAGCTTATCCGGCCGAAGAGCTGGAACAATTGAATTCTGACATTGTTGATGTAGTAGCTGTTCATGAGTTACGCATTCCGGGTCGTGATTCGACGCAAAGGCACCTGGTTGAGATGAAGCCTGCAAATTGAAAGCAAAACAGAATGAATAGAAAAAGACAGGTATGAGCAAGCAAGCAAGAGTAATTGCCATTACCAACCAGAAGGGGGGGGTTGGAAAAACCACGACAGCAATTAATTTGGCTGCGACTTTGGCCAGAGCAAAGAAACGAGTGTTGATGGTAGACCTGGATCCGCAGGGTAACGGTAGTGTTGGTCTTGGTGCCGAACCCGACCCTGTGGGAAATACGATTTATCCTGTTTTGTTGGAACAGCAAGAAATAGTTGAAGTTATAACTAAAACGGATTCTGGTGTTGATGTGGTAGCCGCAAATGGCGATCTTGCTGGCGCGCAGGTCGAATTACTACATGAAATTGGTCGAGAGATGAGACTTAAAACGGTTCTTAGTCCCATACTAGGGGAGTACGACTATATTTTCATCGATTGTCCGCCGGCGCTGAATGTGTTGACCGTTAATGCTTTGGTTTCTGCCGAAAGTGTGCTGATTCCAATGCAGTGTGAGTATTTTGCACTTGAAGGATTAAGCTCGCTGGTGGCTACTGTGCGCAAAATTAGAGCGACATTAAATCCGCGTCTAAAAATTGACGGGTTGGTCCGGACCATGTTTGATGGCCGCAATAGTTTAGCCAATGAAGTGTCCAATCAACTATTTAGTCATTTCGGTTCTACAGTTTACGACACGATTATCCCCCGCAATGTTCGTTTAGCGGAGGCGCCTAGTCATGGAAAACCAGTTATTATGTATGACCCGTCTTCCAAGGGGGCGAAGGCGTACATTCGTCTTGCAAAAGAGTTTAAGGCTAGAGAGGCTAAAAAAGCATGAGTTCAAACACAAAAAGGTTGGGTAGAGGACTGGATGTTCTATTGGGAGACCTATCAGGCGGTGCAGTAGATGGTGAGTTGAAAACTCTAGCAATAGAGAATATACAGCGGGGGCAATATCAGCCGCGCACACAAATGAACAAAGAGTCTCTGCAGGAACTGGCAGATTCAATTCGATCGCAAGGGATACTGCAGCCGATCATTGTCCGGCCACTTGGGGAGGAGATGTTTGAAATTATTGCTGGTGAGCGGCGTTGGCGGGCGGCTCAACTTGCTGAACTGGCGGTTGTACCAGTTCTGGTCAAGGAGATTCCAGACGAGGCGACGCTAGCTATCGCACTAATTGAAAACATACAAAGAGAAAACCTTAGTCCGATAGAAGAGGCTGTTGGTTTACAGCGGTTGGTTGACGAGTTCGACCTTACGCATGAAAAAGCTGCTGGTCTAGTCGGTCGATCGCGAGTTGCTGTGAGTAATTTATTGCGACTGCTGTCGTTAAGCGGTATTGCTCGAGACCTACTGGAGCAAGGTAAAATCGAAATGGGCCACGCTCGAGCATTGCTAGCTTTACCGTTGAGTGATCAAGATATTGCTGCTCAAGATATATTCGCCAAACAGCTGTCAGTGCGCCAGGCAGAACAGCTGGTGAGGGAGTACGATAAAAAAGCCACCTCCAAGAAAGCAAGCCCTAAAGTAGACGCTAATTTGAGTAGATTGCAGCAAACGTTATCGGAAATTCTTGGTGCAAAGGTGAGTCTGCAGGGGCAAGGAGAAAAGGGTAAATTGGTGATCAACTACAGTAGCCTAGAGCAGTTAGACGGAGTTTTGGAGAAGCTGGGTTATACGGATAATTAGAGAAATTATTCACGGTATTTTTGTTCAAATTCAACATGCATTTTGACTGTTGACCATCAGATAACTGCGCACTATACTCGCGACCCCGAAATCGCCGATTTATCGGCTATATCTGGTTTGACGAGATTAATGTCTGGGATACAACGCGGTTTATTCCGTTGATCAAAAAAGGCATGGTCGAAGGTGCTCAAAGGTGCTTGGTAGCACAGTTAATAATTACTTCTATAGCGGCAGGTGGGCTGTGGTTGGTGTATGGGGTTGAGTTTTTACAGGCCTCAATTTATGGCGGGCTGTTGGGAATGTTAAATACGTTCATTCTCGCGCGGCGGGTCAATCGCGGAATAGCCGCGGAAGACTTGTTGTTTCATGCTCGATTAGGGCAGTTTGAACGATTAGCAGTAACGATTGTTTTTTTAGTGTTGGCTTTTTTACGGCTGGATTTATTGCCGTTACCATTAATATTGACGCTGTCTCTGACGTACCTAGGATATTTTTTTACTGATAAGTAAACGAAAAGATATAGAGATGTAAAGTTAACACTTATTAGTTTGTGTTTAGCTTATTTCATCATTGTAGATAAAACATTTAAATTGAAAGTGCTCAAAGGAAACAGCTGACGTGGCGACTGAAACACAAACAGCCAGTGAATATATAAAACATCACTTAACAAACCTCACCTATGGACAGCATAGTGACGGTAGTTGGGGGTTGGCGCATAGTGCTGAAGAGGCTGCTGAAATGGGCTTTTACGCGATTCACGTTGACACGCTGTTTTTTTCTATCATTTTGGGGCTAGGCTTTCTTTTGTTGTTTGGTCGGGTGGCCAAGAATATGGTTACCGGCGTGCCGGGTGGACTGCAGAACGCGGTAGAGTCTGTGATCGATTTTGTCGATGACAATGTGAGCGAGTCGTTTAGTGGTGATAATCCACTGATCGCTCCGCTAGCACTAACGGTGTTCGTGTGGATATTGTTAATGAACACAATGGATCTTGTGCCTATTGATCTTTTACCGTGGCTAGCGAGTTTGGTGGGTGTGCACTATCTCAAGGTGGTTCCAACCACAGACCCGAATGCTACATTTGGTCTAGCGTTAGGTGTGTTTTTCTTAATGCTGTATTACAGCGTTAAAAATAAAGGGATTTTGGGCTTTATTGGTGAGCTCACCTTACATCCGTTTGAAGGAAAGAGCTTTTTTTCAAAAGCTATATTAGTAATTCCAAACCTATGTCTTGAAACACTTAGCTTAATTTCAAAACCGCTATCACATTCTTTGCGGTTGTTCGGAAACATGTATGCGGGTGAAGTTATATTTATTCTTATTGCCTTGCTATATGCCAATACAATGTCCGATTTGGCATCACTTAGTGGGGTTGCCTGGTCATTAGTTGGTGCCATGGTGCAGATGGTGTGGGCCATTTTTCATATTCTTATTATTACCCTGCAGGCCTTCATATTTATGGTGCTGACGGTGGTCTATATGGATATGGCGCACTCGACTGAGCATTAGCGGCAATTGGTGGGACATCATTTTTATTTTTTACATTCTTAATTTTAACGTTCAACAATAGACAATTTCGGAGAAAACAATGGAAACAGCTCTTCTATATATCGCTGCCAGCATTATGCTAGGTCTAGGCGCAATTGGCGCGGCACTTGGTGTCGGAAATCTCGGCGGACGATTTTTAGAGGGCGCGGCGCGCCAACCTGAGATGATCCCTTTACTTCGAACCCAGTTTTTTATCGTGATGGGTTTGGTCGATGCGTTGCCAATTATCGCGGTAGCAATTGGTCTGTATACGATATTTGCCGTCGCTTAAAGGCGCTCGTTTGTAGGAATGTGCCTGTGTTCGATCGATAGTTTTGAGCAGTAAAGCACTTCTTTTAGCGGCTTTTTTAGATAGTAAAGAGGAACCAAAATGAATATCAATATGACCCTGGTACTCCAGATGGTGGTGTTTGGCCTATTTTGGTGGTTTTCCAAAAAGTACGTTTGGGTACCCATCATGCAGGCTTTAAATGAGCGTAAAAAAGGCATTGCAGACTCGCTGTCTGCCGCAGAACGCGCTAAAACTGATCAGGAAGACGCCCAAAAGAATGCTGACAAGGTAATTACAGAAGCCAAAGATCAGGCGGCTGATATTGTCGCAAAAGCTGAAAAGCGAGGGAGTACAGTGGTTGAAGAAGCGAAGGATTCGGCGAAAGTGGAAGGCGATCGTATATTGACCGCGGCGCAAGCTGAAGTTGATCAACAAGCCAATCGTGCCCGAGAATCGCTTCGCGGTGAAGTTGCTGCTTTGGCTGCGGCTGGCGCGTCGAAGATTCTTGGGAAAGAAATAGATGCTAAGTCACATGCCAAGCTGATTGATGAGTTGGTGGGCGAGATAAAGGCCGGATAGTAATGAGTGTTTCTATTTCAATTGCCCGACCCTATGCGCAGGCTATTTTTGATCTGGCTAAAGAGGATGATGCCTATGATCAGTGGCTAGAAGGCCTATCTATGGCCGCGATCGTTGCAGAAGATGAGGCGGTTGTTGCGCTGGTTGCTGACCCGGCAGTCAGTAACGATGATTTACATGCATTGCTTGTAGATATTTGCGGTGAAAGCCTACCGAAAGGTGGGGATAATTTTTTGAAATTGTTGGTCCAAAATGATCGTGTGGAATCATTGCCTGGTATCGCCGCACAGTTTGCGGAACTGGTTGATTCGGAGCGCAGAACGGTCACTGCGGACGTAGTGTCGGCTCAGCAATTGACTGGTGAGCAACGAAAAGACCTTCTTGATGCATTGGAATCGCGCTTGGGCCGTACGGTAAGTCTTGTCGAGTCGATAGACGAATCTTTAATGGGCGGAGCAATAGTGCGCGCGGGGGACTTGGTTATAGATGGTTCTGCCTCAGGAAGGCTAGGTAAACTCGCGGCAGTATTAGCGCGGTAATATTTTAGATTCAGTTTGTATAAATAAGTTCGATATAACAGCTTAGGACGAATTAGTCATGACAACACAACTTAACCCATCTGAAATCAGCGAACTGATTAAAGACCGGATAAAGAATTTTGACGCTTCAGCAGAAGCGCGAACAGAAGGTACGGTCGTTGGTTTGACCGATGGTATTGCTTTGATTCACGGTCTAGCGGATGCGATGGCGGGTGAAATGCTTGAGTTTCCTGGAGGCGTATACGGGTTAGCGTTGAACCTTAAGCAAGACTCCGTGGGCGCTGTAATTCTCGGTGACTACAAGCATATAACAGAAGGTGACACGGTTACCTGTACAGGTCGAATTCTTGAAGTTCCGGTTGGTGAGAACTTGCTAGGTAGAGTTGTTAACTCGTTAGGCGAGCCGATAGATGGAAATGGACCCATAGATGCCGCTAGTTTTGAACCCATTGAAAAAGTTGCACCTGGTGTAATTGCACGGCAATCGGTGGATCAACCGATGCAAACTGGTTTGAAATCAATCGATGCGATGGTGCCGATTGGTCGAGGCCAACGTGAACTAATTATTGGTGACAGGCAAACAGGGAAAACAGCGGTAGCGATTGATGCGATCATTAATCAAAAAGGTACCGGCGTTAAATGCATATATGTTGCGATCGGCCAAAAGGCGTCGTCGGTTGCCAGTGTTGTGAGGCGGCTTGAAGATCATGGTGCTATGGAGCATACAATTGTTGTTGCGGCGAACGCTTCGGATTCGGCTGCGATGCAGTACATTGCTCCGTATTCAGGTTGCGCCATGGGCGAATACTTTCGTGATAAAGGTGAAGATGCCCTTATTGTTTATGATGATTTGACTAAGCAAGCTTGGGCTTACCGTCAGGTATCCTTGTTATTACGTCGCCCGCCAGGCCGTGAAGCGTATCCAGGTGATGTGTTTTATTTGCATTCCCGATTACTTGAACGAGCCGCGCGGATCAATGAGAATTATGTTGAAAAACTCACCGATGGAAAAGTAAAAGGTCGAACAGGGTCTTTGACTGCTTTGCCAATTATTGAAACCCAGGGTGGTGACGTATCTGCATTTGTACCGACTAATGTAATTTCGATTACCGACGGCCAAATATTTTTAGAATCAGATTTGTTTAATGCAGGTATCAGACCGGCAATTAACGCTGGCTTATCTGTTTCTCGAGTCGGCGGATCGGCTCAAACAAATATTATTAAAAAGTTGGGTGGAGGCGTTCGTTTGGCGCTTGCTCAATATCGTGAATTAGCAGCGTTCTCGCAATTTGCTTCGGATCTTGATGATGCTACTCGAAAGCAGCTAGAACGTGGCGAGCGAGTGATGGAGCTGATGAAGCAAAATCAGTACTCGCCTATGACAGTGTCTGGAATGGCGTTATCGCTATATGCTGTAGAGAACGGATATTTTGATGACGTTGAAGTTAATAAAATTGTTGCGTGCGAAACCGCGATGCAGGCATTCGTAAGTGATAATGCAGGCGATTTATTGAACGGAATTGAAAAATCGCCGAAGTTAACTGACGAAGTGAAAGAGCAGCTAGATGCAGCGCTTAACGATTTTAAAGCAAATGGCGCATGGTAAGCGAGGGTTAAACGATGTCAGGCGCTAAGGAAATTCGTGGCAAGATCAGAAGCGTACAGAATACGCAAAAGATCACTAAAGCCATGGAAATGGTTGCTGCGAGCAAGATGCGTAAGGCTAAGGATCGCATGCTGGCTGCTCGACCCTATGCAGAGAAAATTCGAGCAGTTGTCGCACATATGGCTCGAGCCAATTTGGAGTATCGCCATCCATTTACAGTTGAACGAGAAGTAAAACGCGTCGGCTATATAATTGTGACGTCGGACCGAGGTCTTTGCGGTGGGTTAAATACCAATTTGCTTCGGGCATTGGTTCGCGATGCGGCTGATTGGGATAGCAAGGGCGCAGAGATTGATATCGCAACGATTGGTTCAAAAGCAATTGGGTTTCTACGCCGACAAGGTGCGAATGTGGTTTCTGATGTATCGCATTTGGGGGATCACCCGAATATGGTTGACCTCCTAGGTGCTATAAAAGTCATGCTGGACGCGTATATGGACGGCAAGATTGATCGACTGTATCTAGTTTCAAATGAATTTGTGAACACAATGACTCAAGCACCCTCATTTAAGCAGGTGCTACCGTTAGAGCGTGTTGAAGCGGACGCGGAATTGTTGCCCACACACTGGGACTATCTATATGAGCCAGAGTCTAAAGTGGTGCTTGATACGGTATTAAAACGCTACGTTGAGTCTCAAATTTATCAAGGTGTAGTTGAAAATTTTGCGTGTGAGCAATCAGCGCGAATGGTGGCGATGAAAGCTGCTACAGATAATGCAGGTAATCTTATAGATGACCTGGAATTGGTTTATAACAAGGCGCGACAAGCAGCAATTACTCAGGAAATATCTGAGATTGTTGGCGGCGCGGCTGCTGTCTAAAAAGTTATTCGAAAAGGTAAAGAGGAAACTATATGAGTTCCGGAAATATTATAGAAGTGATTGGTGCGGTAGTGGATGTTCAGTTTCCGCGTGACAATGTACCCAAGATTTATGACGCGCTTATCGTCGTAGAGGCGGATTTAACTTTGGAAGTTCAGCAGCAGCTGGGTGACGGCATCGTTCGTACGATTGCCATGGGATCTAGTGACGGCATTCGACGCGGTCTTGAAACTACTAATACTGGTGGCCCGATTGCGGTCCCGGTTGGTCCGGGTACGCTTGGGCGCATTATGGATGTATTGGGCAAGCCTGTAGATGATATGGGCGAAGTGGATGCTGTTCGGTTGGATCCGATTCATCGTCCAGCACCTAGTTACGACGAGCAAGCCGCCTCACTGGAAATTCTAGAGACTGGAATTAAAGTTATTGATTTAGTAATGCCGATTGCCAAAGGAGGCAAAATCGGTTTATTTGGTGGTGCGGGTGTAGGTAAAACCGTAACACTGATGGAGCTGATTAATAATATTGCCGTACAACAAGAAGGTCTTTCGGTGTTTGCCGGAGTTGGTGAGCGAACGAGAGAGGGCAACGACTTTTATTATGAAATGAAAGAAGCTGGTGTTTTGGACAAAGTCGCAATGGTTTATGGACAGATGAATGAGCCACCAGGAAATCGTCTGCGTGTTGCTCTTTCGGGCTTGACCATGGCGGAGTATTTTCGTGATGAAGGTCGTGACATATTGATGTTTGTTGATAATATTTACCGCTACACACTAGCCGGTACCGAAGTTTCAGCATTGTTAGGTCGTATGCCGTCAGCGGTAGGGTATCAGCCTACATTAGCCGAAGAGATGGGCGCGCTTCAAGAGCGAATCACGTCAACGAAAACAGGTTCAATCACTTCGTTTCAGGCCGTATATGTGCCGGCAGATGATTTAACTGACCCCTCGCCAGCCACAACCTTTGCTCATTTGGATGCTACGCTAGTACTAAGCCGGTCTATTGCCGAGCTTGGAATTTACCCCGCCGTGGATCCGTTAGATTCTAACTCTCGCCAACTAGATCCGTTAGTAATTGGTGAAGATCATTATGGTGTCGCAAGAGCGGTACAGAATATTCTGCAGCGTTACAAAGAGCTTCAGGACATTATTGCCATATTGGGTATGGATGAATTATCAGAAGAAGATAAGTTATCTGTCACCAGAGCTCGAAAAATACAGCGGTTTTTATCGCAACCGTTTTTTGTGGCCGAGGTGTTTACTGGCTCCCCCGGCAAGTACGTAAGTGTAAAAGACACCATTGCGGGCTTCCGAGCGATTATAAGTGGAGAGATGGATCAGTATCCGGAGCAAGCTTTTTACATGGTTGGCTCTATCGATGAGGTGATCGAAAAAGCCAAGGGTATGGACGATTAAGTCATGGCTACAACCATGCAAGTAGAAGTGGTTAGTGCCGAACAGGAGATTTTTTCTGGTGAGGCGACTATGCTTGTAGCAACCGGGATTGCCGGTGAACTCGGGATTATGCCTAACCATACGCCGCTACTTACCCAGTTAAAACCTGGTGATGTGCGAGTATTTACGGATGGTGGCGACGAGCAAATAATATATGTTTCAGGTGGTATTTTGGAGGTTACTCCAAAGGTTGTTACTGTTTTATCTGATACTGCGTTACGGGCAGAAGACTTGGATGAAGCTGCCGCGTTAGAAACACAGCAGCGAGCCCAACAAGCGTTAGCAGATAAGAAAGCTGATATTGAATGGGCTAAGGCGAGGGCGGAGCTTGCGCAAGCTGCAGCACAATTAGCGGCTATCAGAAAGCTAAAAAGACGTGGCTGATTTATATAGCTAGATCAGATACAAGTGTTTAGGCAAACGGGTTCGCCGAGATGATACTTTTCATTATCGTAACAGCCCTGTTTTTAGCGCTTGCTGTATTCGTTGCTGGATCGCAACGAGTACAATTAAATGGCGGTGTCCTATCGTTAAGCATTGCAGTTTCTGCAGTGGTTTTCAAATTGTGGTTAGTATCATGGCAAGATTTAATCGGTCATGGTACGGCCGGGCATGATGATTTTCTATTTCTTAGATTAGCAGCGTTTATAGCTGAAGGTGAGTGGCTTGGCGTCTATGACCATCTAACATTAATTAAGGGTCCTTTTTATGCCATTTGGATGGCGTTGTTATATGAATTGGGGATTCCCCTTTTACTAGGTAATCAGTTGCTTTATGCGTTTGCGAGCGTAGTTGCGGCTATTTCACTTAGGCCAGTGGTTAAATCTGACTGGGGCTTGCTCATTGTGTTTTTGGTGCTGTTATTTAATCCAATGACCTTTAGCTTAGGGCATGTAGCTAGAGTTGATCGTTTCGGAATATACCCGGCACAAACCTTACTAGTTCACGCATGTGCCGTAGGGTTACTGCTGCGTTACTCACAAACTGTGCGTGAGAATATGGGGTGGTTCTTTGGATTGGGTGTTGGGCTTGGATTGTTTTTGATTACTCGTGAGGCTGCATTTTGGGTCTATCCAGGATTGATACTTGTAGCTATAGCCGCGATCTTTTTCCCAGAACTTAAGCGGGCTGCATTTAGTCGGCATCGCCTCACTCCTTGGGTGTGGGTCTTTGTACTAGCAATGATTCCGTCTCAACTGGTTAGCTTTGCAAATTGGAAAGCATATGAGTTCTGGGGAGTAACAGAATATGGCAATACAACGTTTGCAAGTGCTTATGGTGCTCTAAATAGGGTGCTCCCAAAATCTTCTAATCTACGCGTTCCGGTTAGTAAAGAAGTTCGAACCTTGGTTTATGCACAAAGCCCGGCCTTTGCTGAGCTTGAAACTCTTTTTGAGGGGACTATAGCCGATGGCTGGTCCTTAACTTCCCAAATAGAGCTAGAGCAAGAAATGGATGGTGAAATTGCCGGTGGTTGGTTCATGTGGGCCTTGCGCGACGCAGCCTTTTATAATTTAAAGCATCAATGGTTTGGTAAGTCAGAAGGTTTTTATAGAAAAGTTGCGGACGAGATTAATACGGCTTGTGACGAAGGTAAATTGGAGTGCTTGGCAGAGCGAAATTGGTTCGGTCCAGTTTTGAGTACCGATCAATTTATTCCAACAATGAAAACCTTTGGTGCTGCTTCTGTCAGTTTGGTTAAGTTTTCGCAGTATTTACCAGAGTCTTCTGAGAGCACAGGACAAGACTGGATGTTGGCTATGTTTAGGGATTATACCGGTGAACGATTATCTATAAATTGGCAAGATCGAGCACCGACTGAGAACTATGTCAAAAAGCAAATACAGGCCGAGCGAGCACTACTCAAAATACATAAACAATATCGCCAGTGGGTACCTATTCTTGCGGTGGGGCTGATTATCTTGCTAGTTATGCAGTTTGCACGTTGGCGGCGATTGACGCCTATTGATAAGTTGCTGGTGCTTGGAGTAATTGCTGTCGTTGGAAATATGATGGCTTACACACTCATGCTGTCATTTATGGAGATAACATCAGTTCTGACTATTAAGCATCAGTATATCTACCCAAATCACGCACTTCTGTGTTGGCTGATAGGTTTAGGATTGGTTAGCTTTTTTGCTGGTAGCCGTCGCTTTCTAACAGAGAAGTTAAACTAGAAAGGTTTTTTGTTTCGACAAACCTTAGCAGACTATAAGGAAGCTATATTGAGACCACTACGTACCGAAATGCCGGACGAGCACATTGATTTAAGGCTCGTGAAGCGCTTGTTTCCGTATCTATGGAAGCATCGTTACCGCGTGGCGATTGCGCTTACGTTTCTCATATTGGCGAAACTTGCCAATGTACTTGTACCAATTGCGTTAAAGAATATTGTTGATTCTTTAGATTCCCCACCTGAGCTTGTTGCCCTACCTATTGGGCTCCTTCTGGCTTACGGCGCATTGCGCTTTTCGACAACCCTTTTTCAGGAAGTAAGGAACGCGGTGTTTGCCCGCGCCGCCCAACGGACCACTCGTGAACTAACGCTAGATGTGTTTAAACATTTGCATGATTTATCTATGCGTTTCCATCTTGATCGACAGACTGGTGGAGTATCACGTGATTTGGAGAGAGGTAGCCAAAGTGTATCTCGACTATTGAATTATTTGACGTTCAGTGTGGTTCCGACTTTATTCGAGTTAGTCGTGGTGTGTGGAATTTTATTCACCAGTTTTGAAGTATCGTTTGCACTCGTAACTATTGGAACAATACTAATCTATGGGGTTTACACCATAAAAGTTACCCAGTGGCGCTTAAAGTATCGAATTAAAATGAATAAGGCTGATTCTGCGGCAAACACGGCAGCGATAGATTCGTTATTGAATTATGAAACGGTTAAGTACTTCAGTAATGAGAAGTATGAGTTTGAGCGGTATAACTCGCATTTACTGGAGTGGGAATCTGAATCGGTGAAAAGCCAGCTGTCTTTGGCGTTACTAAATGTTGGCCAAGGCGCAATAATTGCTGGGGGCCTTATTGGATTAATGTTCATGGCAGCATCAAGCGTTGCGAACGGTGAAATAACCATAGGTGAGTTTGTAATGTTAAACGCGTTCATGATTCAACTAGTTATTCCTCTTAACTTTTTGGGGACTATTTTTCGCGAAATAAAACACTGTCTTGTCGATATGGCTCGAATGTTTGGGATTCTTGACGAAGTGTTGGAGATAAAAGATATTGAAAATGCCAAAAAGTTAGATGCTTCGGAATTCGCGGTTAAATTTGACAAAGTTAGCTTTTCCTATCGGCCCGATCGTCAAATATTATTTGATGTTAGTTTTGAGGTTCCTGCCGGAAAACGAGTTGCGGTGGTCGGTCCCAGCGGCTCCGGCAAGTCAACAATCGCTAGGTTGTTGTTTCGATTTTATCAACCAAACGGTGGTGTGATCTCGCTTAGTGGTGAACCAATAGACAAACTACGATTACGTGATTTACGTGATGCCATTGGAGTCGTGCCTCAAGATAGTGTGTTGTTCAACGACACCTTGGCTTATAACATTGCATACGGACGCCCAGGGGTTGGTGAAAGTGAAATATTACATGCGATAGATAAGGCAAACTTATCGGGTTTGTTGGCACGCTTGCCCGATGGTTTGGAAACCCAGGTCGGTGAGAGAGGATTGAAATTATCAGGAGGGGAAAAGCAGCGTGTCGCGATTGCACGTGCAATTGTAAAAGACCCGTCAGTACTAATATTAGATGAAGCGACGTCTTCTCTTGACTCTATTTCTGAGCAAGCGATTCAGATGGCGTTGGACAACGTCTCACAACAGCGCACGACCTTGGTTATAGCACACCGCTTGTCGACAGTTATTGATGCGGATCGAATCTATGTACTAGATGCTGGCAGAATTGTAGAGTCAGGTACTCATGACCAGCTGTTGGCGGCACATGGCCAGTATCATCAACTTTGGCAGATACAACAAGAACAAACTGAAATTGGATAAGAGCAAGTCTAATCCAGTTTTTGACTATTTACGCGTCTACTACCGCAAGGTAAGCTTCTGATAGTTCCTCTCAAATTAAAAATAAGCGTATTTCAGAGTTTAAAAGCTTAGGCCGTAAAATTGTTCTCTTGGCGAGTTACCTGCTCCTAACAGTAACAGTAATAGAAGTTACTGCGAGAGCGCTGGTACCCGTTGATTGGCTCACCCAGAGGTTTTTTGGGCGAAGTGAGACTGTGTGGAGGCTTGCTTGGGCGCAAGATATGCAGAATCGAACTGAAAGTACAATGACAGCCCTTGATCAGCACGATGATGCTCTGGGTTGGCGTTTAAAGCCTAATCTGGATTTGCGATATTGGGACGATAAGCATTTTCAAACCAATAGTTTTGGTATACGCGGAAATAAAGAATACTCAATGGAACCCAATCGAGTAGTGACTCGAATAGCGATGGTTGGCGACTCGTTTACGTTAGGTGAGGAGGTGGGTGAGAAAGAAACATTTTCTTACCAACTACAGGAATTTTGGCCGCAGACAGAAGTCATCAATTTTGGGGTTGGTGGCTACGGTATTGATCAGGTTTTACTACAGTTGGAAAGTACAGTTTCGCAGTATAGGCCTGACGTAGTGGTCGTGGGGTTTATTCGTGATGACATGCGTCGCAGTATGTGGCGATTTCGTCATCACAGTAAGCCCTTGTTTGAGCTAGATGATGATTTGGTGCTAACAAATGTACCGGTTCCGGACAGCAAAGCTATACTAGCGAGGGAAAAATATAAATTGCGCAGCTTATATATTCTGAATGTTATTTGGGATGAAATTCGTTGGCGTCAAGGATGGTTTGATACTGAGATGGTCAAATTGGGTGATGCGCTTTTGACGAGAATGCTTGCGGCAATAGACGCGATGGGTGCCCGAGCGGTATTTGTTTATTTGCCTCATAGTGAAGATCTGGCGCTTACTTACGAGCAGTTTTTTTCTACTGAGGAGCAGTTTTTCAATCAGCAGTGTAAGGAGCGAGAATTAAGCTGCTTAAACCTACGAGGTGAGTTTCAGCTGGAAACTTCACAAGGCTATCAAGTTAGGGTCGGCGGGCATTGGTTTTATAATGGACACGCGCTGGCAGCAAAACATATAAAGGCCTATCTTGAATCTGAAGGCCTTATAGACCTAGAAGTAGCACCCGAATTTAAACAGTAATTAACAGAGCAATTAGGTAGGTAATCGGCGCGATACAATAGCTTGAGATAATATGACGATAAGAACTTTAAAAAGATGGCATGCAGCACAGCACACGAGCGATGGCGATGGAGTACAAATTTCGCGTGTCGCCGGTCCAGATTTAAACGTTCATATGGACCCTTATTTGATGCTGGATGAATTGCGATCGGATAACCCCGATGATTATATTGGGGGGTTTCCGGCGCACCCGCACCGTGGTTTTGAAACTATTACATATATGCGGCAAGGTTCGTTTATGCATAAAGACCATATGGGCAATGAAGGGTCGATTGTTTCAGGCGGTGTTCAGTGGATGACGGCTGGTCGAGGAGTAATCCACTCCGAAATGCCCGGACAACAGGACGGTGCTTTGCATGGGTTTCAGATATGGTTGAATTTGCCTGAGAAGGAAAAAATGAAACCTGCGTCTTGGCAAGATATCCAAAGTGAGCGGATACCAAAAGCTATATCGAAAGATGGAAGTTCAATTGCAGTAATCGCGGGACATATAGAGTATGCAGATTCTCTGCTTGAAGGGCCATTGGCCGGACCAACAACTGAACCGGCATTGATAGACGTATCAATTACTGCAGGTAAAACACTTGAATTGAATCTGCCACACGATCACCAGTTGATGGTCTATTTATACGATGGTGAAGTTGAGGACAAAAAAGCGCCGGGGGCTCTTTTTTATAGTCTCGGAAATGTTCTTTCTTTAACAGCAGGTGAATCAGGCGTAGGTGCGTTAGTGTTAGGCGGGAAGGCGCTAAAAGAGCCTATAGCTCAACACGGGCCATTTGTTATGAATACCTTTGAGGAGATCGAGCAGGCGATATCCGATTATCAGGCAGGAGTATTGACTGATTAGTTGTGGAGCTAAATTAGAATCTTTATTTGGCTTGGAACACTGTGCAGCGTAGGATGTTGTATAGTTTTTCGAGTTCTATATTGCTTTTCCGGTTAGTGAATGAGCGATTGGATAGGCGACATTTAACACGTTTATTGGGAGTACAGATATGAGCACAGGTTTAACGATATTGGCCGTTTTAGCAGCAATAGTCGTATTTGGCATTGCTATATACAATCGCTTGGTAACAGAGCGCAATGGGTATAAGAACGCTTTCGCCCAGATTGATGTTCAACTTACGCGTCGACACGATTTAATTCCTAATTTGGTGGATACCGCCAAAGGTTATTTATCTCATGAACGAGAAACTCTTGAAGCCGTGATTAAAGCTCGAAATTCTGCGGTAAGTGGATTGGAGAATGCAAAGATTGACCCCTCCAACCCGAAAGCAATGGAGCAGTTGGCTCAGGCAGAGCAAGGACTAAGTGGCGCGTTAGGCCGATTATTTGCCCTTTCAGAGGCTTATCCTGACCTCAAAGCCAATGAAAATATGATGCAGTTATCGGAAGAGTTGACCACCACGGAAAACAAAGTCGCTTTTGCCCGCCAGGCCTTTAATGATGGGGTTATGTTATATAACAATATGCGAGAGCAATTTCCAAATAACCTTATTGCAGGATGGTTCGGGTTTACTTCGGCAACCATGTTGGAAATTGAAGACGAAGCTAAGCGTGAAGTGCCGAAGGTTTCTTTCGGCGATAGTTAAGCTGATAAAGCCCCAAGCTATCTGGCGATGAATTTCTTTGAACACCAGAGTCGTGCGAAGCAGCAGTCACGCTGGCTTATAGGGGCATTTCTAGTAGCGGCTGGAGCAGTTATTCTAGCGGTGGACTTTATTGTACTGCTGTTTTTGGGTGCTTCGCCCAGCTCTAGTGGGCTCGGAGAAATGACCCAGGGATGGCTTGATCCGAATTTTATAAACTCTAATTTGGACAGCTTAGCTTTGAGTAGTGCCGCTACGGGCGGGGTTATTGGCTTGTCGAGCCTATATAAAGTAGCATCTTTACGCGCTGGGGGGAGCAAGGTGGCTACAAGCCTCGGTGGCACACTCGTTGATGCCGATACCCGGGACCCACTTTGTCGACGATTTAGAAATGTCGTTGAAGAAATTGCAATCGCATCAGGTGTGCCGGTTCCAGATATATATGTGCTTGAACAAGAATCAGGTATTAATGCGTTTGCTGTAGGTTACTCTACTAGTGATGCCGCAATTGCGGTGACTCGGGGCACCCTGGAAAAGCTTAGTCGAGCCGAACTCCAAGGCGTTGTTGCACATGAGTTTAGCCATATTTTTAACGGCGACATGCGGATAAATATTCGACTAATGGGTCTACTTTTTGGGATTTTATTGGTGTCCATTATTGGACGGCAAATCATGCACAGTGCTCGCTTCATGGGTGGTTCTAGGCGCAAGGAAGGCGGTGGAATTATTGTAGTGGGGATGATGTTAATGGTCGTTGGGTACGCTGGATTATTCTTTGCTCGTTGGATAAAAGCGGCTTTATCTCGGCAACGAGAATACCTAGCAGATGCATCAGCGGTTCAATTTACGCGAGACCCAGATGGTATTGCTGGGGCACTTAAAAAAATTGGCGCCTATAGTAATGGGTCTTACTTGGAAGCTGAAAGTGAGGAAGTAAGCCATATGCTATTTGGCTCAGGTACTCAAGCATTAATGTTTTCTACACACCCTCCATTAGCAAAACGGATTTCGAGAATTGACCCCCAATTTAAGGTGTCCGACATCGCAGAATTGGCCACGCAATTGGCAGATAGTGAGCGTAGAGAGCGAGAGCTAGCAATAAAGGAAATGGAGGCGCAAGAGTTAGAGAACCAGAAATCGTCAGGTGATGGTTTTGCACCCGGGGTATTTAATCCAGCGGAATTGGCCGACGCGATCGGGAACCCGAAACTAGATGCTCTACTTGCGGCCGCAACCGTCGCCGCGAGTATTCCGCCGGTTCTCGAGCGGGCCGCACATAGTATTGCTTGGGCGCCAGAAGTTCTCATGTTAAGCCTTCTTGATATCGAACCTAAAATACGCGAGAAGCAACTTCTTATTATTGCTGAAGAATTAGGTACCGATATTGAGCGTAGAGTAAATCACTTACTAGCAACAACTCAGCCTCTTCAGCGCGCGCAGCGTATGCCGTTGTATGAAATTACTTTTCCAGCCTTAAAACGTAGGTCTAGGGATGAGTTAGAACGTATCTCCAATACCGTTCGTCAAATGGTTTTGGCTGATGGAGAAGTTGAGGTATTCGAATATTTTCTAGCAAAAATGTTTCGATTGCATTTGGCAGACGCAATGTCTCCGTCACAAGCGCGGTCATCAGGTAGTCTAAAGCTAGCGTCTGTGGCGAGTGAAGTGCATATCGTTATGTCGGTGCTCGCAGGTCAGGCTGGGGAAAAGGATAGGACAGAAAGAGTGTTTTTTGATGCGCTTAAAACACTCGGAATTGAATCAAAGCCAATCGCATCAATTGATTCGAATTGGGCGAGTAAGTTGGATCAGGGGCTCGATCGGTTAGATCAATTAAACCCCAAGGCAAAGCAAAAACTGGTCGCTGAGTTGGGTAATATAGCGATGGCGGATAATTCTGCAAATATTGATGAGCGGGAGTTGCTACGTGTTATTTGCGCATCAATTCATGCGCCGCTACCAACGTTTATGCGCCGTCAATAGTAAGTAGATAAATTATTAGCTAAAGCGCATCTCGATAACGTCATCGGGCACTATTAATTTCCCCGCTGTTTTTTGTTCTATTTCTTTAATACTAACGCCAGGCGCTGTTTCTCGTAAGATAAACGAGCCATCTACAATTTCCAAATACGCCAAATCGGTCAACACTTTGGATATGCACCCAGCTCCGGTTAACGGTAAACTGCAATCTGATAATAATTTCGAATTTCCAAGTTTGTCAGCGTGCATCATAGTGACAATAATATTCTCTGCGCCTGCCACCAGATCCATTGCACCGCCCATCCCTTTCACCAGTTTTCCAGGAATCATCCAAGATGCAATGTTTCCCTGGGTGTCTACTTCAAATGCACCGAGTACGGTGAAATCCACATGGCCACCACGAATCATTGCGAAAGACTCTACTGACGAGAATATTGATGCTCCAGTAGCGGCGGTGACCGTTTGTTTACCTGCATTAATCATGTCCGGATCAACATTCTCTTCGGTAGGAAACGGCCCCATACCGAGCAAACCGTTTTCAGATTGAAGCATTACTTCTATATCGTCTGGGATGTAATTCGCTACCAGCGTTGGTATCCCGATACCGAGGTTAACGTAATACCCATCTTTCAATTCGCGAGCGACACGTTCGGCCATTTGTTCTCGAGTTAATGACATTACTTACGTCTCCGTTATGGTACGAAACTCAATCCGTTTCTCAGCGGTGGCTTGGATTACGCGTTGTACGTAAATGCCCGGGGTGTGAATTTGCGCAGGGTCCAATGTTCCCGGTTCAACAATTTCTTCAGCTTCGACTACGGTAATTCTGCCTGCAGTGGCCGCAGCAGGATTAAAGTTTTGAGCGGTAGCGTTATATATACAGTTGCCGTATCGATCAGCTACTTTTGCATGAACTAGCGCAAAATCACCCGTAATGCTTTCCTCCAGGATATATTTTTTGCCGTTAAATTCGCGAATATCTTTTCCTTCGGCCACTATCGTTCCGTAACCTGTGGCGGTGTAAAAAGCCGGAATTCCCGCGCCGCCTGCACGCATTTTTTCTGCCAGGGTTCCTTGTGGTGTCAATGATAGTTCTAGTTCACCTTCTAGATACTGACGCTCGAATTCTTTGTTTTCACCGACATAAGAACTTATCGCTTTGGATATTTGTTTGTTATTTAGTAAAACACCCAAGCCCCACCCATCGACGCCACAATTGTTAGACACCGCGGTTAGGCGTTTTGTCCCGCGCCTTGCGACTTCCTCTATCAAATTCTGGGGAATTCCACAAAGACCAAAACCGCCAACGATAATGGTCATTTCGTCGGCTATGCCCTCTAGTGCGGCCTCGTAAGAATCTACGACCTTGTCAAAACCTGACATGTTTATACCTATATCTAAGTAATCTGTTGGGCTGCTTTATCTACCGAATCGATGAGATGCCGAGTATGCAAAAACTAAAGCTGACCAGATAAAACGGCCACACAAATGTGTGACCGCTTACCGTTTTAAAATAGGTATAAAACCTATCCAAGTAATGGCGCGATCACAAGACTAACAATAGCCATTACATTGATCAGTATGTTCATCGACGGGCCGGATGTGTCTTTAAACGGGTCTCCGACTGTGTCACCTACAACTGCAGCTTTATGTGCATCTGATCCCTTACCGCCGAGGTTGCCACGTTCAATGTATTTCTTGGCGTTATCCCATGCGCCGCCAGCGTTGGCCATTGTGATGGCAAGGAATACACACCCAAGTAGCGCGCCTCCAAGCATACCACCTAGAGCTTGCGGGCCAATTCCCAAGCCAACGACAACGGGCGCCGCAACTGCGAGTACGCCCGGAAGGATCATCTTCTTTAGTGCCGCGCGCGTGGCGATGTCTACACAACGTTCGGTATCTGGTTCGGCATTTCCATCCAATAGGCCGGGGATTTCCTTAAACTGCCTACGAACCTCTTTGATCATATCGAAAGCTGCATCTCCGACCGCGGTCATGGTGATGCTTGCGACCAAAAACGGAAAGATACCGCCAATAAACATGCCGATCAAAACCATTGGATCGTTAATTTCTAGTGAAAAATTGTCGATCCGAGAAGATACAACCTCAATATAGGCACTAATAATGGCGAGCGCTGCTAATGCCGCTGCGCCAATTGCAAAACCCTTACCAATTGCCGCAGTCGTGTTTCCTAGCTCGTCCAACGAATCCGTTATTTTACGTGTATCTTCGCCTAGACCGGCCATCTCAGCAATACCGCCAGCGTTGTCTGCAATTGGGCCGTATGCGTCAATTGCCATAGTAATGCCGACAGTACCCAGCATGCCTACTGCGGCCATACCGACTCCGTATAAACCGGATAACTCAGTTGATAGATAAATCACTCCGCAAAGCGTTAGCACTGGAACCACAACGGATTGCATTCCAACAGATAGTCCAGCAATCATTACGGTTGCGGCACCGGTTTCTCCTGCTTTAGCAATATCTCGAATAGGCTTGCCAGCTGTGTAGTACTCTGTAATTAAGCCGATAATAGTGCCGCCTATAGCGCCTACTACAACTGCTCCCCATACGTTACTGCTTACGCCTAATTTTCCGATTACAAAATATGCGGCACCAATAAAGATTATTGTCGCGCCAATAGTTCCTGATCTAAGCGCTTTCTCAGGGGATGAGTTAGACATCATTTTAACTAGCAATATTCCTCCGATTGAACAAAGCAACCCGAGAGATGCTAAGCCTAATGGTAGAAACATAAGCATATTTTGCGGGCCGAGTTGAGAAAGCCACTCGGTGTTAAGCGTTGCTGCTATGGCGATAGAGGCAATCATTGCTCCGCAATAAGATTCAAATATATCTGAACCCATCCCGGCAACGTCACCGACATTGTCACCGACATTGTCTGCAATCACTGCTGGGTTACGTGGGTCATCTTCAGGAATGCCCGCTTCAAGTTTGCCTACTAAGTCAGCCCCGACGTCTGCGCTTTTGGTAAATATTCCTCCACCAACACGGGAGAATAAAGCTACGCTGGAAGCACCCATACCAAAACCGTGAATTACTTCTGAGCCGTGAGGGTCTGCGCCAAAAAAGATATACAATATCCCTAATCCGAGCAGCCCCATTGACGCGACGCATAAGCCCATTACCGAGCCCCCAAAAAATGCAACGGTAAGTGCTTCCGAGGCACCCCTTTCGTGCGCAGCTGTTGTTGTACGAACATTGGCTTTGGTGGCAGTGAACATGCCCATGTAGCCAGCAATAGAAGAACAGGCCGCTCCAAGCAAGAAAGCGTACATAGTATTCAGGCCTAAATCTGATGCTGCAATCAAGACGGCAACAATAGCTACAAAAATACCAAGAATTTTGTATTCAGCGCGCATAAAAACCATCGCGCCGAGATGAATGGCATCGCCAATACTTGCAACTTTACCGCCAGCACTTGGGTACTTAACTACTATGGAATAGACCACTAGTGCGGCTACTAACCCGATGACCCCCAAAATGGTCGGGATATACATCAAAGACATTTATATTTCTCCTTAGTGTTTAGATTCCCCTAATAATTCAACGTAAATAGCACCTACTGTTAACTAGGTGCTACTTCCAAATTAATTAGGAGATGATAAGCGCTTATAGTGCGCCGTAATCCGTATAATACCGCACTTTTTCGGAGCAACACACTCATACAGCTTGATAAAGTACGGCCTGGCGATAACCCGCCAAATGATATTAATGTCATTGTTGAAATACCACGGTATGGCCCACCAATTAAATATGAAGTAGATAAAGAAACTGGGGCTATGTTTGTTGATCGTTTTATGTCGACATCAATGCATTATCCGTGTAATTACGGGTACGTTCCGCAAACCCTCTCTGAGGACGGAGACCCGGTAGACGTTTTGGTAATCACCCCAATTCCATTGCATGTTGGAACTGTTGTCAGATGCCGGCCTTTAGGAGTGCTTGAAATGGAAGATGATGCAGGAATGGATGCTAAAATTCTTGCAGTGCCAGTTAATAAGCTAACTAAACTTTATTCCCGACGAAAGGACTATCAGGATATAGATCCTGAATTATTGGCGCGAATCACCCATTTTTTTGAACACTATAAAGATCTTGAAGATGGTAAATGGGTAAAAGTTAAAGGCTGGGCTGGCTTGGACGTCGCGAAAAAAGCGATTGTTGATTCAATTGAGCGTTATTCGGGATAGCCGCATTTCCGAGGGTGCTATCGACTACATTACTACTTTTTTTTGTTACTTGACGAATTATGCTTGGCCCTTGGGTGGGCCTGATCATAGACTTTTGCCAAGTGCTGGAAATCCAAGTGTGTATAAACTTGGGTCGTGCTGATGTTTGCATGACCCAACAGCTCTTGTACCGATCTCAGCTCTCCGCTTGATTCAAGTAAGTGACTGGCAAAACTGTGGCGCAGCATATGAGGGGTGACTTTTATGTTCATACCTTGTCGATCCGCCCACATTTGTAATCTCCTTTGCACGGTGCGCGGGTTTATTTCTTTTCCTTGCTTACCTATAAAAATGGCGTTTGTATTCCCTTGTACAAAAAGAACACGATATTTTAACCAGTCCTTTAACGCAGTTTTGGCGTGTCGTCCAATCGGCACTTCACGTGTTTTTTGGCCTTTCCCGGTCACCCTTGCCAGTCCTTCAGACAAATCCAATTCACCAATTTGTAGGCTACATAACTCGGCTAGCCTTAATCCCGAAGAGTAAAACAGTTCCATAATTGCTTTATCTCTATAGCTAAGGGGTTCTTTTTCATTCAGGGGGATTTCAATTAATTTTGTTATTTGATCTACGTCTAATGTTTTAGGTAATCTGGAGGGGTTTTTTGGTGCACGAACATCTACAAATGGATTGCTTGCGGCCTTATTTTGTTGGCATAGCCAGAAGAACAAGTTACGTAAACTTGATAAGACTCTTTGTACACTTTTGGGCGCCATACCCCTACTGTTTAGACTGGCTGCAAACCTGCGAGCGTGATGAGCGTTTAGTTCATGCCACAAATTCAGCTTTTGTTGGTCTGCATACGATAATAGTTTATCTATATCAGATTGGTAGGCGATAAGGGTGTGCTTCGATAGACGCTTTTGTACTCGAACATACTCAAGAAAGACACTAACTTCCTGCGGTACAGGATTGGTCGAAGTCGTGTGTGCCGCCGTCACGGTTAGCTATTATTAGCTATTATCCGAGACATACCAGCAATGGCGATGCCGCCTATTCTTTCCAGGTGGTGAGTGCCGAGGTTGGCATTAAACCGATCTGACGAGTTGGAGCCCAATGCGAGTAATCCGACAACATCGGTATCGCCAATAGAAAGCTTGAGCGGTAGCAATGCAGCTGACCCAATATTATTCGCGGCATCTTCGAATAAAAAGGAAAGTAATGCCTCCGGAAAACGTTGGTCGCAGCGAGCAGACAATTTGCCGATTCGCTCTAGTGCTAATATGAACCGCTCATCTTTGCGATAGCTGGAGTTAAACTCGGCAAGTCCACGATTAACTTTTAGATCAAGAGGAACCTTTAAGGACACAAAGTCGACAGAAAACCTGTCTTGTAGGCAGTTGTAAAGGTTGCTTAAAAGATTATCTATGGATGTTTCACGCATTACCTCTATTGCGAGATCAAATACACGGTCGTGAATAGACTCATTTTCTCGCGCGGAAACAATTAGATCATCCGTCTGGCGATGCATTTTTGCTACTTTTTCACGTAAAACCGCTGCTTGTTTTTCAATTAACGAAGCTACTCCAGGGTCTTGCTCATCTGATAGTTGAATGTACTCCAGTATTTGGGGATGCTGCGCGACGGTATTGGGATTACTTTTTAGGTAAGCCAGCACCTCATCAATACCGGTGGTTGGCGACGCGTCTTTAAGTTTTTGCTTGCTCATGCCAGGTTGTCTGCCGATAAATTTTTGTGCGGGTTAAAATCTAAACTATTGTCCTGTCCAAACACCATCATAAACGAATTCAGCAGGGCCTGTCTTGAAAACTGAGCAGCCATCACCTTGCCATGATAGAGAAAGCTCGCCACCCGGTAAATGACAGGTTGCCTGAGAGCTTAGTTCACCTCGGCGTATACCGACAACCAGGGCTGCGCACGCGCCACTACCGCAAGCAAGGGTCTCTCCAACCCCTCGTTCAAAAACCCGTAAACGGAAGTTTTCTTGGTCTATTATTTGCATAAATCCAGCGTTAACTTGCTCGGGAAATCGGTTGTGTGACTGCAAGGCCTTCCCGATACCGGCAACATTGGCTAAGTCTAGATTATCAACCTGAAACACTGCATGGGGGTTTCCTAACGATAAAACGTTGGCGGTTAAAGATTCAGAATCAATGTCGATTGCATAGCTATCCGCTACGTTATCGGCGATGAAAGGAATCGTAGAAAGTGTAAAATCTGGCGCACCCATATTGACCGTGATTAAACCATTCTCTTCAATTACTAGCTCCAGTTTTCCGGCTAGAGTTGATACGGAAATACGACTGCTTTGTGTTAAACCTTTCTCACTAACGTACTTTGCGAAACAGCGAGCGCCATTGCCACATTGCGATACCTCTGAACCATCCTGATTGAATATTCTGTAGCTAAACTCGTCATCCTGCGTACTAGGATTCTCAATTAAAAGAATCTGATCGCAACCGACGCCAAAGCGTCGATCGGCTAATGCTTGAGCGAGAGTAGCAGTCATATTTACATGTTGGCTGATGGCATCAAGGACGACAAAATCATTTCCTAAGCCGTGCATTTTGCTAAATATTAGCGACATATTTTGTGCTTCACATTGTTATTGGCGTTAGTTTAAACACTAGACAGGCTGTTAAATCTTGGTCATTCAATCTGTTTTTGGCGAAAGGGTCAACTAGTATGATCTGAGAAAAGCTAGCTTGTCTTGAATAGCGTAGATTAGCTTTGATAAATATGGAACTTAGACGAAAAATAGACCAAATGCTTGCGTACTTTAAATCGCACCCAAGTTCGCTAGTGCGAGCATCGGTAGGGGTGTCGTTGGTAATTGCTGGCGTGTTAGGCCCTTTTCTACCGGTGTTAGGACTGTGGATGGTTCCAATGGGTTTGGTTTTGTTGTCAGTAGATTTCCCGGTAGCTCGCCGACTTAGTGCTTATCTTTTAAATTGTTGGGTTTCAGTTAAAGGATTGTGGCGGGGCAAAAATAGCGGTTAGATAACGCACCAAGCAACTTACGGTTTATGGAACTATTACCTCCGCTATTCAATTTTGTGTGCCGTCAAAAGGTCGTTTTTTAGCAAAGCTGACCAATCATATGTTCCCGAGCAGCAAGCGAAGAAACTTGGATTGATTAATGATCGTTTGTTGTATTCAAGTTTTTGCATATTGTGTTGTAGTATCTGACCCCCGGCTTCATGCAGAATTATATCCGCGGCCGCCGTGTCCCATTCGCCGGTTGGCCCAAATCTTGGATACAAATGTGAGGAGCCGTCAGCCACCATACAAATTTTTACTGCGCTGCCCATTAGTTGCAGGTCATAATCTCCTTCAGTGAGTTGAAATGATTTTAGATACCCAGCTAATCGCCGCTGACCGTGCGAGCGGCTAGCTGCAATACACGCAGGACCACCTTCGTACTCTAGCGTTCGAATGCGGCGTTGTTTCCCATTTTGAGTACGCCACGCCCCTCCATTCTGAAAGCCCCAGTGAAATCGATTTAGTACCGGGGTATAAACAAGACCTAAAATGGGTCTGTTGGCCTCTATAAGCGCTACGTTAACAGTGAACTCATTGCTTCGTTTTAAGAACTCTTTGGTCCCGTCCAATGGGTCGATTAGCCAGTATATAGACCATTTGGATCTATCTTTGAACGGTATATCTTCAGACTCTTCAGAAAGAACCGGCACTCCAGGTAACAGTTCTTCTAGTGCGCGGACAAGAATGTCATGAGATGCTAAGTCGGCCTCAGTTACAGGCGAGCCATCAATCTTTGTTGTAGTCTTAAAGTCTTGTTCATAAATCGTTAGAATGGCCTCACCAGCAATCCGGGCTATATCGAATATAGGTGTAACAAGAGAAGATAGTTCGGTCATATTGCTTGTAGAGAAGAAATCGATCCACTGTTTCTAGAAACACTATTCATTTTACCGTGTTATGAATACCAATATACAAATTGACTGGCAGAGCATTGATCATGTATTTCTGGACATGGATGGGACACTTTTGGATTTACATTTTGACAATCATTTTTGGCAACAGGTGCTACCGATGGAGTATGCCCGGATCAATGGTTTGACCGTTGAGTCTGCTTTGGCGTCGCTGGTACCGAAGTTTGAATCAAAGCAGGGGCAGCTTGATTGGTATTGTGTTGATTATTGGTCACGCGAATTGGATATAGATGTCATGCGCCTTAAATACAAGAATCCGCAAAAAATTTCTTTACGGCCAGGGGTGTTTGAACTACTCGATGCAATAAAGAAGTTAGCGGCAGAGCCGGCTTTGTTGACCAATGCTCACCGAAGCGTTGTTGACTTTAAATTTGATAAGACTGGTCTTGGCCAAGCTATAGATAAAATACATTGCTCTCATGACTATGGGCACCCAAAAGAATCGCCAGCGTTTTGGGTGCGATTTTCAGATACGGTAAAGTTTGATCCTGCTCGAACATTATTTATTGATGATAGTGAACCAGTGTTAGAAGCAGCTGAGCAATTTGGGGTTAAGTGGTTGCGTAGCATAAGCGCACCGGATAGCCGACAGCCGCGGAATGCACCTAGTCGCTTTCCGGAAATTGATCAGTTCTCCGATATTTTCAACTAGCCCGGGAATTATTATTAGTTCGGACTTGTTACCAAGTAAGTATTGGCCAGGTCTACATACCGGGAGGTGTTGAGCGCAATATATTCTGCTTCTTCTGGCCGAATATCCCGCATGTATCGGGCTGGGCTGCCTCCCCATACCTGCCCAGTTGGTACGCGCTTACCGGGGGTGACTAGCGCGCCCGCAGCGACCATTGCACCGCTTTCTACCAGGGCATCATCCATTACACAGGCTTTTAGCCCTACAAATGCTGACGCCTCAATCGTACAGGCATGCAGCATTGCCATATGACCGACCGTCACATTATCACCAATGTAACAGCCCTGCCCATCGGTGGAGACGTGAATCATCGAACAATCCTGAATGTTCGTGTTTTTTCCTATCTTGACGTTGTTAACATCGCCTCTTATAACAGTTCCAAACCAAACGCTACTGCCCGAGCCGATTTCTACATCACCTATGATCGTTGCGTTATTGGCAATAAAAGCGGTTTTGTCGATGCGTGGCAATATGTTTTTGTAGGGTAGAATCGTGGACATAGAAGCGTTGTTATTAATTATGGTTGTTGACGTGAGAATAGTAGCGCTTAAATGTAACTTGTCCATAAAATTCGTTTTAATTAATTGACCCTAAACAAAGCAAAATGTCGCAGCAATTAACGCCATTAGGCGTCTACCAGCGTGATCTGGAGAAACCAGAGTTTTTTGCGGACTCGTCTCAGCAACAAGCTGTGGAGAAACTACAGCGTCTGTATGATCAATTACTCGAAACTCGGAGCCCGAAAAAATCGATCTTGCAGAGATTTGGTTTGTTGATCGGAAAGCAGCGTGCACCAATAACCGGGATATATTTTTGGGGCGGTGTAGGCCGCGGAAAAACGTGGTTGGTAGATACTTTTTACGACTGCTTACCGTTTAAAAATAAACAACGTATCCACTTTCATAGGTTTATGCATGATGTGCATGCGAAGCTAAAGCAGTTACGCAATAAAACTGATCCGCTGGATATAATTGCCCGCGATTGGGCGAGTCGTGTTCAAGTACTTTGTTTTGATGAATTTGTGGTGAATGATGTTGCCGATGCGGTCATTTTGGCTCGTCTAACCCGTGGTTTGTTCACGCGTGGAGTTACAATTGTTGCGACATCTAATGTTGAACCTAAAAATTTATATGAGGGTGGTTTACAGCGGGATCTTTTCTTACCGGCAATCGATTTGATATACCAGTACACAGAAGTTTTTAATCTCGATGGAGGCCGAGACTATCGGCTAGAATTTTTAGATCGAGCAGAAACATACCTCTTTCCGTGCGATCAAAAAGCGATCGCCGGGCTAAAATACAATTTTGAGCGCTTAGCGCCTGATGAGGGCAAGGTCAACAGTGAGATATTGGTTAATAATCGCCCGATAAATACAGTACGTGTTGCGGAAGGTGTGGTTTGGATGGAGTTTAAGGAATTGTGTGGTGGCCCTCGATCGCCGTCCGATTATATAGAGCTGGCTATGTGTTATCACACCATCTTAATATCTGCGGTACCACAGATGACACGCTATACAGATAATGAAGCGCGCCGATTTATTAACCTGATCGATGTGCTATACGATCACAATGTAAATATTTTGATAGCTGCCGACTGCACTGTAGATGAGTTATATATCGGTACTCGACTGGTATTCGAATTTCAACGAACTATTAGCCGCTTGACCGAAATGCAGTCACACGACTATCTGGCGCAGCCGCACATCGTTTGATTGAGAGAAAAACACATCGAAATTCACAGTAGTTGCAAATCAAAGCGAAATAAATAATGGATACCGTGTTTAATAAAGTAAGTGAGTTTTTTGCCTTACCCGTTCTTTCCCATCCAGTGATAATTGGTGCTATCTCCCTTTTGGGTCTTTATGTGCTATCTCGCCTTGCTGATCGTGCATGTACGCGGGCCGCAATTACTTTTCAGGAAAAGTTCGGAAAACGACTAATCGATGATCGGGTTATCGAGAACTCGCATAAGCCGGTGTTTTACTCAGTGTTTGCTGTAGGGGCGACCGAACTAATAAGGTGGTTTGATTTATCTAGTAGTCTAATAGAGAAATTCGTTTTCGTACTGGCGAGTTTGGCTATATTTTTTTGGAGCTTGCTGGTAATTATTATTAGTAAAAAATTACTACAGCATGCGGCTAGAACGCGCAGAAGTTCTGCTTCGTTGGTACAAGTTCAAACTTTACCACTATTTGAAAACCTAGCGCTGTTAGTAATTTTCATCGTCAGTGCGTACCTTCTGTTTTCACTATGGGGTGTGGACATGACAGCGTGGCTGGCATCAGCCGGTATAGCGGGTATAGCTATTGGTTTTGCTGCAAAAGACTCACTGGCAAATCTTATCTCCGGTGTGTGGATACTGGCAGATGGGCCATATAATATAGGGGATTACGTGGTTTTAGATGGTGGAGAACGTGGCCGTGTGACGCACATAGGGTTGCGAAGTACTCGAATGTTTACCCGTGATTACACAGAAGTTTCGGTTCCTAATGCGGTGATAGGCAATGCCAAAATAGTGAATGAATCAGCAGGGATCAACCCTAAATACCGAGTTCGAGTGCCGGTTGGTGTTAGTTATGGATCAAATATTGATTTGGTAGAAAAGACCTTACTTGAAGTTGCTACAAAAAGTGATTTAATTTGCGAAGACCCCGCTCCAATTTGTCGATTTCGCAAATTTGGGGCCTCTAGTGTAGATTATGAAATGATGGGGTGGGTTGAGGATCCCGAATTACGTGGCAGAGCTGTACACTTTTTGAACAGAGAGGTTTATTTGGCTTTCGAGAAATTGGGAATAGAAATACCTTACTCGAAACAAGATTTGTATATCAAATCGTTACCTCGGCAAGATTGAATCAGTTTGATCTAAAAGACCTCACTTTTTACGCTTACTCGGCAGGTAATTTACAATTCCATGAGCCGACTTTAATTCCGCGCTCGGAGTCACCTTGGAGTATCCATCTCCCACCTTGAGTTAATTTTGTAGTCTCAGGGCCATCACCAGACCATCGAGCAATTATTTCACTGCCCTCTGGACAACTGCGCTCGGTATATAGTGTGCAATATTCGTAGCCGACTTGATTAAAACGATAAGATCTTGGCTTCTTGAGAAAGGGATTACAGCCAGCGTCGTTTCTCCCCGGTACGGAGATTCGTTCCTGCTGGCCGCGCTTGTTGATTTCGTAAAAGCGTATGGAAGGATCCATGGCTGCATCGAGTGTCGGTTGAAAAAGAAGGATGCTAAGGAGAATAAAATTTCGCATTACAGTTAGTAATATTGAAGTATACAAATCAAAAAGAGCCAATTTTCCACTTTGGAATATTGGCATTGCTGGTGTCTAGGCCTTCTTCGACCCTTTGAATCTTCCCATCTTTATTCTCATCCAGAATATACTGATCGGCCCCTATTCTTGGCGAAACTTTAACTTCATAGCGATGCCCCTCGCGCCGATAGCTCGTTTCTATAGGGTCTGTATCTTCTGTTTCGGAAGCTTGGCTCGCCGTTGAACGTTCTGTCGCATCAATAGTATCAATCAATTCTGCCGGTTCTCCACGAGTGTTTTCCCCTTAAGATGGTGGAGCGGGTACTTCTTGCGCAACAAGCGGACCTTCGACGCCAGTAATCGCAATTATGACGACAATAAGAGCAGTAGAACGATTCACCCACTTCATGGTTAAGCTCCCGATAGAATTAATATTGATGAACATTGTTAAACATATAGCAGACCAAGTACAGTTACCGCTGCGCAAGTATTCTATGCACTTTGGGTGGTGCTTGTTTGATCCGCAGCCAGTAGAATGTCCAAATGTCACAAAAAACACTTATCTTAGTCGACGGTTCGTCGTATCTTTTTCGCGCCTTTTTTCAACCGGCGTTAAAACGTTTTGCCACCGAACAAGGACAACCAACAGGCGCTGTTTTTGGCGTGGTGAATATGCTGAAAAGCTTACTGGCAGAATATCAGCCCGAGTATATTGGGGTTGTCTTTGATGCGAAGGGAAAGAATTTTCGGCATGACCTGTACGAGCAATACAAAGCCAACCGCCCCCCTATGCCAGACGAATTACGCAGCCAAATAGACTATGTGCATAAAGTTGTTAAAGCATTAGGTTTACCACTAATAACGGTACCCGGAGTCGAGGCCGATGACGTTATCGGAACGCTAGCACGTGAAGGCGCAGAAAAAGGATTAAGTGTGGTGGTTTCAACGGGGGATAAAGACTTGGCGCAGATTGTTAATGATCAGGTGACGCTAATCGACACGATGAAAAAAGCCCAATACGATGTTAGTGGTGTAGTAGAGAAATACGGTGTTCGCCCTGACCAAATAATAGACTATTTAGCGCTAATAGGTGATAGCTCTGATAATGTGCCAGGAGTTCCTAAGGTTGGTCCAAAGACTGCAGTAAAGTGGCTGGAGCAATATGATTCGCTTGATAATATTGTTGAACATGCAAATGATATCAGTGGAAAAGTTGGCGAGAACCTGCGCGAGTTTATGCCCGAACTACCTCTTTCAAAAGATTTGGTAACAATTCGATGTGGGTTAAGACTTGATGTGAGCCTAGATGATTTATCGCCTGTTGAGCAGGACACAAAAGAGTTGGCGGACTTGTACAGTGAATTGGAATTCAAAAAGTGGCGGTCGGAGCTAAATTTTGGTGATGAATCAGAGTCTACTCCTGGCAGCAATTTAGAGCCTGAACTCAGCACAGATTACGACCTAATTCTTGACAAAGAGTCTTTCGGGATATGGTTGAAGCGGCTTAAAGAAGCAAAGTTATTCGCATTTGATACCGAGACTACGTCGTTAAACTTTATGATGGCTGAATTGGTAGGGGTATCATTTGCTGTGGAAGTAGGTAAGGCGGCTTATGTGCCGGTTGCACACAATTATATGGGTGCTCCTGAGCAGCTTAGTCGGGAATACGTATTGGAAGAGCTAAAACCACTGTTAGAGGATGAGACAGCTCTAAAAGTTGGTCAGAACCTAAAGTACGACAGTTCGATATTAGCAAATTACAATATCGAACTAGCGGGAATCGCCTACGACACTATGTTGGAGTCGTATTTACTGGATAGTGTCGCAAATCGACATGATATGGATACCCTGGCAATGCGTCATTTGGGTATAAAAACTACAAAATTCGAAGAAGTAGCAGGTAAAGGTAAATCTCAGATTACCTTCGATCAGGTCTCACTGGATCAGGCTGGCCCGTACGCTGCAGAAGATGCTGACATAACGTTGCGGCTTCATCATTCGATAATGCCTAAGTTGGCAGAGCATAAGATTCAAGAAAAGCTGTTTCATACCCTGGAGATGCCATTATTGTCGGTACTATCCAAAATAGAGAGAAATGGTGTTTATATAGATAGTGCGATGCTGCTACTGCAGAGCCAACAATTAGCGGCGCGTATGCAGGAATTGGAAACACTCGCTCATCAAGCCGCCGGTGGTGCTTTCAATCTTTCTTCGCCAAAACAAATACAAGAAATACTGTTTGAGCAGCTGAAGCTCCCAATTATTCGTAAAACCCCCAAAGGACAACCGTCAACCGCTGAAGACGTATTGCAGGAGTTGGCAGAAGAACATGAATTGCCCAGGATAATTGTTGAGCATCGAGGCCTAGGGAAACTTAAGTCTACGTATACCGACAAACTGCCGATTATGATTAATCCTAAAACAAACAGGGTTCACACGTCATATCAGCAGGCCGTGACAGCAACTGGTCGTTTGTCATCTACTGATCCAAACCTTCAGAATATACCCATTCGTACAGAAGAGGGTCGCCGAATTCGCGAAGCTTTTATTCCTGAGCCAGGGAATATAATAGTGGCAGCAGATTACTCGCAGGTCGAATTGAGAATCATGGCTCATTTGTCTGGCGATACTACGTTAGTTACAGCATTCAAAAATGGAGATGATATACATAGCGCGACTGCAGCTGAGGTATTTGATTGTTCATTACAAGATGTCACCTCTGATCAGCGGCGAAATGCGAAAGCCATTAATTTTGGCCTAATTTATGGAATGTCTGCATTTGGCTTGGCTAAGCAATTGGGCGTGCATCGAGGGGAGGCGCAAGATTATATCAACGTATATTTTGAACGGTACCCCGGTGTAAAAGAGTATATGGATAATACGCGTGTAAATGCTCGGGAAAGCGGTTACGTTGAAACGGTCTATGGTAGAAGGTTGTACCTCCCAGATATAAAAGCGAGTAATGGTGCACGCCGACAATATGCTGAGCGAACGGCTATAAATGCTCCAATGCAGGGTACTGCTGCTGATTTGATAAAAATGGCGATGCTAGCGGTGGATAAGTGGATAACAGCAGATGCCCCTGAGGTAAAAATGATTATGCAGGTGCACGATGAACTTGTATTTGAATTGCCCGAGGCACAGCAAGCAGAGACGATTGAACAGGTATGTAAGCTAATGGCGGGTGTAGGAACGCTGTCCGTACCCCTGTTAGTCGAGGCTGGCGCAGGTGCGAACTGGGCATTGGCTCATTAAGGTGTTCCAACTATATAGTTAAAGCAGGTTGTATCCGGCCATAATGTTCGGATAATACTGGCTGCATATTTAGTCTAAATTTCTGATGATAGTGTTTAGCGGACCTGTCATAAGTAATTATTGGTTTGAAAATTTAACGCATGTGATGTCCTTGTGATTCGAAATATTTCCATTTACTTGCTCCTTTGTCTTCCAGTCTCGCTTGTTTGGGCTACTGATTATGACAAGGTTCGGCAACTTGTTTCAGCGGGCTCCTATAGTCAAGCACTTCAGGAGCTGGATAATCTCGAAGAAAACATCAGCGAGAAACCTGATCGGGCGAAGCTGGCTTTTATTAAAGCGCGGGCTTTAACTCTTAGTGGGGCAGTAGACGAAGCAATTTCTATTTATCAATCATTGGTAGAGACGTTCCCAGCGAACCCGGAGCCTTATTTGAACTTGTCTGCGTTGTATGCAGACCGAGGTGATCTTAAGCTCGCGCGTGATTGGGCCGTTAGGGGTTTACGCTCACAAGAAAATTTTAGAAAGTTATTTGATAATTTGACGACTGTTCACGGTGTTTTGGCTGCCAATGCATACAGGGCAGCGTTAAATGACCCTTCAACGGTAAGTACATCAGCTCTCGCAATTAGTAGTGATATGGTAATTGATGAACCTTCGATGGCTGAGGTGGTTACTTCAGAGACGCAAACTGATAAAGGTTCGCTCGCAGAAGCAGAGGCTCAGGTAAGAGCAGAAGACCGGACCAATGTCGAAGACCAGGCTAATCTCGAAGTTCAATCTAGTATCGAAGCTCAGGCTAAAGAGCAGGCTTTGTTAGAAAGTACAGAATATGAAGAGATCGGAGCGTTTGTTTTAACCTGGGCAGAGGACTGGACCGATCAGAACGTCGATGGGTATATCTCAAAGTACACCGACACATATGCCCCGGCCGGATTATCACATCTAGAATGGGTGGAACAGCGCCGTGTAAGGCTTACCAATAAAGGTTTCATTAAAGTCGCAGTGGAACAAGTAAATATTACTAATGTGGACAATATTTGGCAGGTGGAGTTTTGGCAGTCGTATGAATCAGATTCCTTAAAAGACACAATCAAAAAACGCCTTCGCTTGGAGAATGTACTCGGCCGTTGGTTGATCACTGACGAACAGGTGCTTTGACCTATGTGCGCTAGTCGGAACTATATTATCGTACTTGCCGTTTTTACTTTTATAACGACGGTGTCTGCTGTTGATCGAGACCCAGATCCTTATGAAGCTAGGCTGCTCAGCGTTCTGTCCGCTATACAGTCCGCCGAACTCGAGCTTGCGCGAGAACTTGCGTTAACGCTGGTTGCGGATTATCCCACTAGTCGAATTGGCGCTGCGTTGTTAGGCGATATTTATTCGGGGTTTAACTCACCTTTGAGCGATTTTGGGTTACAGCTAAAAATAGATGATCCCGAGCAGGCGCAAGGGTTACATCATGAGTTGCTTGCACGAAAAGGGTTGACTGATTTTTATCCTGATGAAGGTTTGGTACCAGCAGCACTCCTAGATATAGGCAATGCACCTTATGTGATCTTAGGCGATATGGAGCACAGCCGCTTATACGTTTATCGAAATGAAGATGGTTATCCGAAACTGGTTGCCGACTACTATATGACTATAGGGCTTAAAGGAATAGGCAAACAAGTTGAAGGCGATCAGCGTACGCCGGTCGGTGTTTATCAGATAACCCATTTTATTCCTGACAACGAACTACCAGACCTATATGGGGCTGGAGCCTATCCAGTTGATTACCCAAATGTGCTTGATAAAGGGCTTAAACGTACTGGTTATGGAATTTGGCTACACGGGACGCCATCTGATCAATATAGTCGCGTTCCCTATGCTAGTGATGGTTGTTTTGTGGTCAGCAATAGAGACTTTGAAGACTTGGCGAAATACATAGATGGTGATGTTGGTACGCCCGTACTTCTAAGTGCGAATGTCGAGTGGGTTGCGAATGAAAGTGTAGAGACATTAAAAACCCATTTCATGGACTCTTTTCGAGAATGGGAGGAGGCTTGGGAGTCGTTAGATGTTGAACGTTACCAGCAACTTTACAATTCTAGAAAGTTTGGGTTCTCGTCTATCGCTTTCGAAAAATGGTTGACCGGTAAAAAGCGAGTTATCCAAACCGCTAAGTATATTCGTGTAGATACCGCTATTAGCGGCTTGTTTGTGTATCCCGGGGAGCAAGATACCATTTTGGTGAAATATGCTCAGAAATTTGAAAGCGACACTTTTAAAGATAATAGCCAGAAGCAGATGTACTGGCAGCGGAATGACGTTGGGGAGTGGCGGATAATTTATGAAGGTGATGCTTAGCGACACCGGCCTGGCAAGCTTTCTGGGGGCGCGTCAGTTAAGTTCTCTCCCGCTACTGTCATTCCCGCCGGGATCTCGTCTTGGCCGCAGACCCAAGACACCGGAGAGGTTGGTGACTCGTAGACATATACCGGTCTGATAGACACGATTTTACCTACTAGAGTAGGATGAACTTTATTGCCGAGAGTCAGGTGGATCGCCCCATCAGAGACCTCCATTTGTTTTAAGTAGTTACCAATGATTCGTTCTGGCTCCGGAAAGCCTGCTGCTGCATTATCAGTCGGGAACCCTCCGTCTATCGCATATAGCGCGGCTATTTGATTTTGATAGTTGCTAATAAGGTCAAGAGACTCAAGGACCTGAATCTGGGAGATTTCGCCAGTCCTAGATGGCAAAGCAAGGAATGCGAGTATGGCAACTACTCCTACTACCGCCATCAATTCCAGTAATGTAAAGCCGGTAGTCGCGGTGTGTTTGTCAGGAATCTTTGAAGCTATTCTAATCAATTATTTACCAAAGCCTCGCTGGTTGAGAAATTATCTAGCCAATTGTGTAAATCAGCCCACATATGTTGGGTCTCAGGTGTATCTGGAATTTCATAGGAATGTTTAAGCTCGATTGTAATCACCGGTACGTTGCGTGACATACCAGCGTAATTACCTAGGGAGCCTGGAAAAGTACCTAATAGATAGAGGTTTAATGGTCCAAGTGTTCTAGGGGCAATTGATAAATCATTAGAGTCGAAGTTAAAAATTCCTAATGGGGCGTGTACAGAAATAATTGCATCAGGGTCGAACTCCTCAATTTGCTGCATGAGCCATTGAGTTTCAGGCTCGCTCGCAGGCTCGACACCCGGAAAGTAGCGTTCGTTACTTCCTTTCCCTTTCCAGTATTTGTCTGCTTGAGTTAACCAGTTCGGGGTGGGTAGATTGCGATTTAAATCGATCCCATTAGCATTGGTTCGGGTAGCACGAGAGCTTAGAATGCCGTCTGGATTGGCGGCTGGTAATACTCGCCACAGTGTATTCGGTGAGGGTGAACTATTTAGTTGGGTGAGCCAACTAAATACTAATTTTATAGAAGACAACTCGTCGCCATGCTGACCACCCACCAGCAAGATTCGTCGGTTGCTAGGTGTTTCAAATATCGGCTTTACTTCCGCGTATAAAAGCGGCCGACCCTGGGCGGAGGTGATTTTCGATGGATAAAGGCCATTATTGGTGCATGCCTCTATTTGTAATCCATTGAGCTTATCCGAAAGGCCTTGGCACAAATTATCAATTTCTGCGCGCTCGGAAGGTCCTAATGCTCTATAAGTATCTTCAGACTTTTCAATTGTTAGTGGGTTGGCGAACTCCATGCCACCTAATAATTTGTCCACAGGTTCTTCTAGCGCACTGATGCTCGCAATCAGTGAGAAAATCAAAAATTTGCAGTATTTTGTCGTTTTTCTACTGTGAACCATGCGTGCATGATTGTTCCAATGAGATCGTGAACGCAATCCTAGCAAGCATTGTTGGGCTATTCAAAAAAGTTTAAGATTTCCATCCTTGGTAAAGCGCCATTTTCACTAAAATATTTTAGAAGCGACAAAATGCTAGTTGTTATTTGAGGCTAATTAGCCCCTCAGACTAGCCAATCTGTTATCACTTCTCTAATTTTGTTCAGTCCGTTTCCTTTTAGCGATGAAAATAGTTGTACGGAAAAGTTTTCTGATTGGTCCACAACGGTATTGGTAACTTTAAATAGACTTTGAGCTGCTTTGTTGCGGCTGAGCTTATCGCATTTGGTGAGCAGTAAATGGGTCCGAATGGCGTTGTCTTTGCACCAGGCTATCATTTGTTGATCCAAATCCGTTAATGGGTGCCGAGAGTCCATAAGTAGAACCAATCCGGTTAAGCTTTCTCGATTACCGAGGTATTCGAGAATCGATTGCTCCCATTGTTGCCTGACCTTCAACGGTACTTTCGCAAACCCATACCCAGGAAGATCAACGATTCTCGCTGAGTCAGACAATTCAAAGAAGTTAATCTCTTGCGTCCTGCCGGGAGTTTTGCTTGTCCTTGCTAGCTTTCGCCTATTCATAATGCAATTAATCGCACTTGATTTTCCGACGTTTGAGCGTCCTGCAAAGGCTACCTCAGCCCCAATGTCCTCTGGCATGTGTGATTGTTTTGTAGCGCCAAGTAAAAATGTTGGGTTGCACAAAAGTGCGGGAATGGGTGCATTTGAATTATTCATATTGAATTTGTAGCGGATAACGCTTAAATATTGCTTTGAATTTGCCCTAGCTATTGTCGCTTATTTCACGACATGATATAAACCGTGCCTCGTTTTAATACCGTGTTTTTTTGCTAAAATATTGGTTCAAATCACGTTTCGTCACCAGGTTTTGTAGATTTAGAGTTGGTGCGGAATTTATGGAGCATTTATTAATGTTGTTTAAGTCAAAAATTTCAATTTTCGTGAGTCTGCTTATTCTATGTTCTCCGATTAGTAGTCAGGCTGCTGGGAGTATCGAAGCTGGTAAGCAGAAGAATGCTCTGTGCGCAGCATGCCATGGCGCAGACGGCGTTAGTCTAGTTCCACTGTATCCTAATTTAGCGGGTCAGGTACCGGGTTATATTGCAGCACAGTTAGCTGGGTTTAAATCAGGTGAGCGAGTATCGCCAATCATGGCACCGTTTATTATGGCGCTGACTGATCAAGATATGGCTGACCTTGACGCTTTTTATGCTTCTTTGGACCCAGTGGCGCGGGCAATCCCAGAAGGATTGGAGGAAGTCGCCCTTGAAGGTCAAAAAATTTATCGTGGCGGATTTGCGGAGCGCGAAATTGCGTCGTGTATGAGTTGTCATGGCCCTAGTGGGCATGGGATCCCGACTCTCTATCCGCGAGTTTCGGCACAATCATCTGATTACTTACAAACTCAATTATTGGCATTTAAGAAAGGTGAAAGAACGGGCTATAACGATATAATGTCTAACATTGCCTTTGGTTTGTCTGAGCAGCAGATTAATGCTTTAGCGATTTATATGTCTGGTTTGAACTAGAGTAATAGTTAAATATTTTTATGAGGCGGCCTGCAGTAGCAAGGCCGCCTTTTTTATTGTCTGATTAACTCGTAAACTGAGTTACTTTTTTGGCGCTAAGGTGTGGTTTTGATGGACGACTGGTTGGAGCAAATAGATGGAGACTCGCTCGTTCTGGTGGCTACGACTCGTTTGTTGCAGAGCGTACAGCGCGAATATGCACTTAAGCAGCAAGATCGTGGGCAGCTGGTCTGGGAAAGCCCCAAGGTATACACCTGGTACGAATTTTTGGCCGAGCAGTATCGATTGTGGTCGCGGCGCCAAGAACATGCGCCCCTTTTACTAAGTACAATACAAGAACGGCTGCTATGGCAAGACGCTCTTGGCGTTGCTCTGCGTGGTCAGTTGGCCTCGAATATTGGCCTGATGGATCAAAACAAAGCATCAAAAACAGCCCAGCGAAGCTACATGATGATGCAGGAGTGGCATATAACGCATGAGCAATTGCACGGTGTTGACGATCAAGATGGCCTCCTATTTGCGGATTGGATAACAGAATTCACTCGATTGTGTAAAGCTAACGGTTGGGCTGGTACTGCTTCGTTGAATGCTTGGGCACTCGAAAACCTAAGTATTTTTGTAAATACACCCCAGTGTTTATGGTTGGGATTTGATTTGCTTACGCCCGCTCAGCGACACTGGCGAGATATGTTGGTGGATAAAGGGCTTCGGAGTATTGAAGTCTCTTTAACCAATACAACTAGGCCACAACAGATCATCAAGTATCCAGACTCTTTAACTGAGTTAACCTCTGTATTTCGGGAATGTAGAGGTGAGTTGGAGCGTGATCAGAGCTTGCGTTTGGCTGTAGTAGTACCGCGATTGGAGCATCTATTGCCGCAAGCTAAGCGTGCCGCTCGACAGGTTTTCTATCCAGCTGCAGCGCCGCGAGTATTGCAATCTAACCATCCAATATATGAATTTTCCTTAGGTGAGAGTTTGGGGGATCAACCACTGGTTTTTGCTGCTCTCAACCTTATCTCGGCTCTTGGCCAAAGCCTGCATTATGATCAAGTAACGCACATCTTCGATTGCCCTTGGTCTGCAGTAGGAACAAACTTGATAAGTAAGAAGTTAGTAAGGAGCTTGCGCAGGTATTCGAGTAGTACATTTACTTTGTCGTATTTACAACGGCAGCTGGCAAGCTTGGATGAGTTTGGTGAAGCACCGGAGGCATTTAATCATCTAGTCAAGCTTCAGGAAGGTTTGCCTCGACGGCAATCACCTGATCTTTGGGGTAAGGTTTTTTCTAGCGTTCTGGATGGCGCCGCATGGACGCAAACCTGCGAGCTAGATTCTACAGAATTTCAACAAAAAGAGGCGTGGGAAGGTCTTTTGCGGGAGTTTGCTTCTTTAGGCAGCATTAAACCGAAACTTGAGTTTTCTGAGGCGCTGCAGCTGTTGCGTGAACTATCAAGCGCCCCTTTTCAAATTCAATCAAGTAATGCGGCGCTGCAAGTTATGGGCGCTCTTGAAGTGGCAGGTCAAACGTTTGATAGGGTATGGTTAACCGGATTGAACGGTCAAGACTGGCCCGGTCATATGCGGCCGCACCCATTTGTTCCAGCTTTTCTTCAAAAATTGGCGGGTGTACCAGATGCAGACCCTGAAAGTTTTTATACTCGGGCTCAAAATATCTTGGTGCGAATATTCGCCGCAAGCGAGATTGTGACGCTTAGCTATTCAAGCGGGAGAGATAACCTTTCAGCGAGCAGATTGTTAGGGGTTACGAAAACTGTAATTGCCGGACCTTTGGAGAAAGTCAATCAAGCCTCATTAAAGGTAGTTTCGGATGTGTCGGGTCCAACGCTTGGGCAGGTTAGAGGTGGTTCCCAGATTTTTACAAACCAATCAAAGTGTCCGTTTAGAGCTTATGTTACACACCGTTTGGGTGCGATAAAGATTCAAGATCAGTCGTTGGGGTTAGACCCAGCCGAGCGTGGAACATTAGTCCACCGTGTGCTTGAACGATTTTGGGCGGCCGGTGATATGCAACAGGACCTGGTAGACGAGTCAGTAGTTACAAGTAAGCTCGAGTGCGCGGTGACGGATGTATTAGCTGAGCAGAGTTATTCAGCCGGTGATTTGCGTGGAGCGCAGTTGGAATTAGAGCGTGAGCGCTTGATCGCACAGATTCAATCGTGGCTGAAAGTTGAAAAATATCGCGAATCATCATTTACTGTTAGCGCAACAGAGAAAAAATTTAGTGGGTCGATATTTGGTATCGATGTCAATTTAAGCCTTGATCGAGTCGACGATTTGAAAGACGGCAGTCGATTAGTGCTTGATTACAAAACAGGTACACCGGTGCTAAGTGATTTATTTAGTGATAGACCTGAGGAGCCGCAGCTTCTACTTTACCAGGTTGCGTTAGATCAACAGGAGTCGGATGCAAAAAAAATCGGCATCGGCTATGGAGTTATTAATAGCAGTAAAACAAATTTGGTTGCTGTATTGCCCCAGGGCGAGGATGTTTCGGTTATTGGAGGGCGCAAGCCGTCGGATTGCAGCAAATGGGATTTGTTGGTGCCGAGATGGAAACGCACGATAGAGGTACTGGCTGACGAGTTTAACGTAGGCTATGCGGCAATCACACCGTCTAAAAACGCTTGCCGGTATTGTGATCTAAAAGCCGTTTGTCGCATTCAGCAATCCCGGCCTGAGGTGGAAACCTGATGGCAAGACCAGCTGACTTGTTGGTTCGGAAACAGGTGCTCGATCCCACAGAGTCATTCATTGTTCAAGCGCCAGCCGGTTCAGGGAAAACATCGCTGCTTACGCAGCGCTATTTAACGCTGCTGGCGCGGGTGAATAAGCCGGAAGAGATTTTGGCAATTACTTTCACCCGTAAAGCCGCAGCAGAAATGCGTGAGCGAATTCTTGAGGCATTGCAGTGCGCCGCTGATGGTAGATCGGCAATCGAACCTTATGAAAAGCAAACCTTGGTACTGGCGCAGGCAGCATTAGTTCGAAACCATCAGCAGAACTGGGACATCTTGACCCGGCCTGAACGATTAAAGATAAATACAATAGATGGCTTTTGCGCCCAAATGGTTCGTCAAATGCCCTGGTTAAGTGGTGTAGGGGCACCATTAAACACAACTGAGCAGCCTGATAGTCTGTACTTAGCGTCGGCTCAGGCCAGCGTCGCGAGCCTTACTTATTCGAATGGACGATTCAATGATAGTTTGAAAGCAGTTCTTCGCGCACAAGATAACAATGTTGATCGGGTGGTAAAACTAATTTCGGCAATGTTGGCGCGGCGTGACCAGTGGTTGCGACATGTGTTCGATGGCGAGTTCGGTGCTGGTCAGGAGCAGTTGGCAGCGGCATGGCGCGAAGTGATTGACGAACAAATCCAGGAGGTTTCTGGTGCTTTGGAACAGAAATTTGTAGAAAGGGCGATTAGTGTGGGTGCCGCCGCCGCCGAACGATTGCCTGCAGACAAAAAAAAATCTGAGATTATTAATTTGCTGGGTGTAAAGCGTATGCCGGTGAAAGGTGACGCTGCAATTCGTGTCTGGCGTGGGCTGGCTGCGATGCTACTTACCAGCCGTAAGCCTCGTAAAACAGCTAATGTGAATTTGGGGTTTCCTGTTGGGGATGAATTTGCAAGCGCAAAGAAAGACGTTAAGCAATTATTCGATGAACTTGCAGCTGATGATCTAGCTGTTGACGCTTTAAATCGGTTGAGCGAACTACCGGATAAGGAGTTTGATGAACAACAGTGGTTGCAGTTACAGGCATTAGCAGATGTTCTGAAATTAGCGGCTGCAGAATTGAAGCTACAGTTTATTGCAAATGGGGTGGTGGATTTTGCGGAGGTTTCTCAACGAGCATCCCATGCTTTGGGTTGTATCGATGAGCCATCGGAGCTAGCGTTAAAACTAGATTATGCCCTTACGCATCTTCTGGTAGATGAGTTTCAAGATACTTCACATAGTCAGTTTGAGTTGTTGGAAAGCTTAATGTCTGGCTGGCAGATAGACTCTGGTAAGACGGTATTTTTCGTCGGTGACCCGATGCAGTCAATTTATCGGTTCCGAGAAGCTGATGTCGGTTTGTTCCTAAGAGTAATTGAAAAGGGTATCGGTGATTTTAAGCCGGTGTATTGTCAGCTTTCGGCGAATTTTCGTTCTGATCCTGCGCTTATTACTTGGTTCAATCGGGTCTTTAGACAAAGCATGCCGGCAGATAGCGATATTGCTTTGGGTGCGGTTAGTTATAGTGATTCCACCGCAGGGTGTGAATCGTTCGATAGTAGTGGAGTGTCTGTTCGAGTTTGCGAGAATCAGGTTGCGGAAGCAGAACAAGTGGTAGAAGCAGTTTCAGAATGCCTACAACGCGGCGATCAGAAAATTGCAGTGTTGGTGCGAAGTAAAGCTCATTTGGCAGAGATTCTTCCAAGGTTGCGGAGTCAGAGTATTCCCTATCATGGCGTAGATATAGATCCATTGCAGCACCAATCCGCACTGATTGATTTGCGTTTGATAACAATTGCGATAGTAGAACCTGAAGACCGAATTGCTTGTTTAGGCTTGTTACGTTCGCCACTCGTGGGATTGTCCCTAGCCGAAATAAAGGCACTAGTCCAAATCGACTATGAGGGGAGCCTGTGGGATTGTATAAATGATCAAAGTCGTATTTCTACGCTTGATCAAAATGCACGAGCGCGCTTGTCTCACCTAAATACCCTAATGTCTGAAGCGATGGTAATGCGTAAAAAGTTCCCCGTGCAGCCGATAGTTGAGTACGTTTGGCATAACCTTGGAGGCTTACAAACGATGGGCGGGGTCGGTTCATCGGATATTGATTCGTACTGGCAGTTGTTGGATCAACTCGGCAGTAAGGGTGAACTATCAATCGCCGATCTTGAATTACGGATCGAAAAGTTGGCCGCTACCGAAACGCCGCAAAACGATGACGTTCGGGTTGAATTAATGACAATACACAAGGCGAAGGGGCTGCAGTTTGACTCGGTTATTTTGCCAGGACTCGCACGCAAAACACGAAGCGACGACCGTGCTTTTTTAATGTGGTCTGAGCAGCTTATACGTAGTTCTGGTAAGAACCGTCTCCTGCTTGCACCACTTTCCGGAATGGAAACTGATGCGCATTACGCTTACTTGAGCGGTCAGCAAAAGCAACGTTCTAAGTATGAACTGCAGCGGCTCATGTATGTAGCGTGTACCAGAGCTAAGCGGCATTTGTATCTCACAGCTGAGTTGCAGTTAGATAAAAACGCAGAGAGATACCAACCGCCGTCAAGCGACAAACCATTGCATCATCTGTGGTCTGCATTGGAGAGTGAGTTTCAGTCGAGCGACTTAATGGCGGCTGTTTTACCGAATGCCGAGGATAGTGAAGTAAAGCTAAGGTATTTATCTGATAGTTTTCAGATTCCACAGTATATACATATGCCGTGGCAGCAAAATAGCGAGGGCGTTGTTGCGGGTGGTGCGTCGCTGGAGTATGACTGGGCTGGTGATACGGCGCGTCAGGTTGGCCAATGGTTGCACAATTGGTTGCAGGTCGCATCTGACTCGAGCGCACTTCACAACATTCCTTCGCGCAAAAAGTTAGTCGGCGAATTAGCGATACTGGGAGTTACAAGTTCCGAGTTAGATCTGGCAGTCGACCGCATAATTACTGCATTTTCAGCTATGCAAAACGACATCAAGCTGCATTGGATACTTGATCAGAAAAATAAGGTTTACAACGAGTATGATGTAAGTTTTGTGGGCAGTAACGGAATTGAGCGAGTTCGAATTGATCGTACATTTGTAGAAGATGGCGTTCGCTGGATAATTGATTATAAAAGCGGGCAGCACTTGAGCTCTGACTTGAATGGCTGGCTAGATCAGGAGCAATTCCGACATGCGCCTCAACTCAATCGTTATGCAGAGGTGCTTAATAAAAAGCATGCAATGCAAACGCGTTTAGGCATTTATTTTCCAATGCACGCCAGTTGGCGTGAGTGGGAGTATACTTAGCGGATACTAGTGGATTGCGTACTCCTAGTGACGCGTTATTTAATAGCTTTTATATGTGTTTAAAGGCCACTAAATCATCAATTGTGACAAATTGGAATCAACGTCCTTGGGCTTGTATTTGGAATACTTGGCTCATATTTACAATGACCTTAAGGCCACTTTAATTATTAAGTTGTAAGCTCGGAAATGTCTGAAGAATCTAATCAACGTCTTGTTATCGCTATTTCGTCTAGAGCGCTTTTTGACTTAGAAGCAAGCCACAAGGTGTATATCGAGCAGGGCGTTGAAGCCTATTGGCAATACCAAATTGATCACGAGAACGAGGTCCTGGAACCCGGTGGGGCCTACCGGCTTGTTACCAAACTTTTAGGTCTAAATGGAATGGGTGAACCTCGTGATCGTGTTGAGGTAATTCTATTATCTAGAAATTCTGCAGATACAGGCCTCAGAATATTCAATTCTATTACGCATTATGAATTGCCTATAACCCGTGCTGTGTTTACCAGTGGCGCTAGTCCGTTTCGTTATGTCGAGCCATTTGCAGCGGACCTGTTTTTGTCGAATGATCCAAGTGATGTTGGAGAAACATTAAATGCTGGGTACGCGGCTGCGACAATATTGCCATCTTCTGTCGGCAATGATGCAAGAGAAACCGAAAAGCTAGTGATGGCGTTTGACGGTGACGCGGTACTTTTTTCTGATGAGGCGGAACGAATTTACAAACAGAAGGGCCTTGATGCTTTTACTGAATCGGAAGTGGCATCGGCGAAACATCCCTTGCCCGGTGGGCCGTTTAAAAATGTGCTGGCGGCAATTCACGCTATTCAATCGGACTTTCCGCCCGATCAGTCTCCTATTCGCACGGCTTTAGTAACGGCTCGTGCAGCGCCTGCGCATGAACGTGTGATTCGAACTTTACGGGCTTGGAATATTAGAATTGATGAAGCTGTATTCTTGGGTGGGCTTGATAAAGGGGAATTTCTTCAAAAACTGGGTGCAGATATATTTTTTGATGACCAACAGGGGCATTGCGAGTCAGCGAGTAAGCATGTACCAACTGGCCATGTTCCTCATGGGGTTTCAAACGAATAAGAATTTATGATTAAACAGGATTGTGGTGCTCTACAGATAGATAATAAATTATCGGTTGATCAGTAGGGGGGCAGAAAAGCACTAATATTACTGGTAAAGTAAGTGCATTATTAGAAATTACTCGCTCACTTAAGTGCATAGAGCGCTACTGAGAAGACCATAGAATGTCACAAAAAATAATCGCCCCTTCTATTTTGTCTGCTGATTTCGCGCGTCTGGGTGAAGATGTCGATGCAGTGCTTTCCGCTGGTGCTGACTGGGTTCATTTCGATGTAATGGATAATCATTTCGTGCCTAACCTTACGATCGGACCAATGGTTTGCGCGGCGTTGCGTGATTACGGTATTACAGTACCGATTGACGTTCATTTAATGGTTAGCCCCGTAGATGGATTGATTGCTGATTTCGCAAGCGCGGGAGCTAGTTACATAACCTTTCATCCCGAAGCATCACAGCATGTAGATCGGACATTGCAACTTATCCGTGAGGCAGGCTGTAAATGCGGCTTAGTGCTAAATCCAGCGACTCCGCTTAGTACTATTGAGCTGGTTCTTGATCAACTGGACATGGTATTACTGATGTCTGTTAATCCAGGGTTTGGTGGTCAGTCCTATATTCCATATGTTACAGAAAAAGTTCGAGCACTTCGTTCGATGATCGATCAATCTGGGAAGGATATTCGTCTCGAAGTCGATGGCGGGATTAAAGTTGAGAATATTGGCGAAATAGCGGCTGCGGGCGCAGATACGTTTGTCTCTGGGTCGGCTATTTTTGACGAGAACGATTACGCTGATGTTATAAAAAAAATGCGGGCAGAAATGAGCTGACCAGCTGTAGATAACGACTTTAGTGAAATGTTGTTACGGGCGGGCTTAAAGCAAAGCCGAATATTTTCGAGTTGCATGCCGGCTGATTTGGTTTGCGCTATTATTAAAGCGGATGCAAAAACCTTCAGCAATTCTATTCGATCTTGATGGTACCTTGGTGGATAGCGTGTCTGATCTTGCTGACGCTGTGAACCTAGCGCTGTCAGATTTTGGTCTGCCAGTCAGAAATATTGAGCAAATACGCAGTTGGATTGGCAATGGCGCAGAGAAGCTTTTAGTTCGTGCAATATGTGGTATCGAAATTGTAGATACCACGAGATCTGAACTTCAATTTTTGGAGTTTGATGAATTGTATACGGCCTTTAAAAAATATTACTCTAAACGGGTTTTTGAGTCCTCTCAGCTCTACCCAGGTGTTCGCGAAACGTTGCAATCTTTGGGTGATCACGATATTAGATTGGCAGTGGTAACGAATAAACCTGTGCTACTAGCAGAGAAATTATTGACTGAAGCAGGCCTGAGGTCTTTTTTTAGCGTTGTTGTCGGGGGCGACTCGCTGGCCGTTAAAAAGCCAGACCCAGGTCCGTTAGTATATGCGTGCGCCCAACTATCGGTGTCGATTGACCAAACAGTCATGGTCGGAGATTCGGCAAGCGACATTGGCGCTGCAAATGCGATCGGGATGCCTATTTTGGCAGCCAGTTGGGGTTATACCCAAGGATTGGACTTGACGAAAGCGAACGTAACGGCAATCATACGCCGGTTCACTGAAATCCCAGCGCTGGTCGGACTTTAGATGAATAAGATAGTAAATAACGAGTAATACTAAGCAGAGAAGAATGATCATTATCAAATCACAAAACTGGATATGGCGAGCATGTTGGCGAAACAGCTAGTGCACTGCTTTCCTTTGGTTTTTTATTTGGTGATGAACAATGAATATAGAAAAAGATGATCTTCTCGCGTTAGTCCAGCAGGGCTACACCCATATACCGCTAGTGATGGAGACACTGGCAGATTTAGATACCCCGGTTAGCACATATTTGAAGCTGGCTGACGCCCCTTATACATACCTGTTTGAGTCGGTTGTGGGTGGCGATGAGTGGGGTCGATATTCAATTATTGGATTACCAGCCAAGGAAGTATTTCGGGTTTTCGGCAATGCAATTTCCCGTGAAATTGACGGCGTTCAGGTCGAAAGTTTTGAGGCAGTGGATCCACTCGAAGAAGTTCGTAAGCTACAAAACTCATATCGCGTGGCACCCGTCGATGGTTTGCCCGAGATGTTCGGTGGACTGGTCGGGTTTTTTGGTTATGAGAGTATTGCCTATATTGAAGGCCGGCTCGCTAACCAAAATAAACCTGATGCCATTGGTGCGCCTGACATTATGCTGCTTGTGTCGAAAGACGTCGTGGTTTTCGACAACCTTACAGGTAAGGTTTTTATGGTTACGCTGGTTGACTTAAGAGACTCAGATGATTTTGAGGCAGCGCACGCCAGGTTGGATACCGTAAGGCTAGGCTTACAACAGAGTCTAGGAGTTGCAATTGGCGAGCAACGTGAATCTACTACTGAGCCGCCATATAAAGTACATTTTTTGCAGGATGAATTTGAGCAGGCTGTTGAGCAGTGTCGTGAGTACATTCGCGATGGTGAAATTATGCAGGTGGTTTTATCTCAAAGGATAGAGATGGAATATACCTCTGCATCGATAGATCTATATCGGGCACTGCGAACAATTAACCCATCTCCCTATATGTATTTTATGAACATGGGGGAATTTCAAATAATTGGATCCTCACCAGAAATACTCGTTCGACAGGAAAACAATAAGGTAACGGTTCGCCCGATTGCCGGTACCCGGCGACGCGGCAAAACTGTTGAAGAGGATATCGCGCTAGAACAGGAATTGCTGGCGGATCCCAAAGAGCGTGCGGAGCATTTGATGCTAATTGACCTTGGTCGTAATGACGTCGGTCGTATTGCAGAAATTGGTAGTGTTAATCTAACTGACGAATTTATTATTGAGCGCTATTCCCACGTCATGCATATTGTTTCAAACGTTGAAGGATATTTACGTGAAGGCATGGATTCGATCGATGTGTTTAAAGCGACCTTTCCCGCAGGAACCGTAAGTGGGGCGCCGAAAATCCGTGCGATGGAAATTATAAATGAACTTGAGCCAGTCAAACGCGGTATATACAGTGGCGCTGTTGGGTATATAGGTTGGAATGGGAATATGGACACCGCAATAGCTATACGTACTGCAGTTGTTAAAGACGGTCGTTTGTTCTTGCAAGCCGGAGGAGGAATTGTGGCGGATTCTGTGCCGCTATACGAGTGGAAGGAAACGTTGAAAAAGCGTAAGGCGATAATGGCGGCCGTTGAGATGGCTGGTAATGGTTTAGGGCGGTTGAAGCGATCTAGTAGCGATAGGATGAATCAAGAGAACGGAGGAACTGAATAATGTTAGTTATGATTGATAACTACGATTCATTTACCTATAACCTTGTTCAGTATCTTGGCGAGCTTGGGGAAGAGGTTCGTACTTTCCGCAATGATGAAATATCTGTGGCCGAGATCGCTAAACTCTCACCAGATCGAATTATGGTCTCTCCGGGGCCAGGCACCCCTGACTCGGCTGGAGTATCACTAGAGGTTATAAAGTATTTTGCGGGTAAAGTTCCTCTAATGGGCGTTTGCCTGGGTCATCAGAGCATCGGGCAGGCATTTGGCGGAAAAATAGTACATGCCATAGATGTCATGCACGGAAAAACATCAATGGTAGAGCATAATGGGTCAGAACTTTTTGCGAATATCCCATCGCCATATCGGGTTACGCGTTACCACTCGCTGGTTGTTGAACGTAAAAGTTTACCCGCAGAATTTGAAGTGACGGCCTGGACTAGCGATGGAGAGATTATGGGGTTACGTCACCGCGAGATGCAATTAGTAGGCGTGCAATATCATCCGGAGTCTATTTTGACGGAACATGGTCACCGCTTGCTACAGAACTTTCTTGAAATGTAGAGTAAGTGTTGCGATTGCCCTTAGGAATTAATAGCGAAGAGAGACCAAACATGAAGATTCAACAAGCGATAGCGAGAGTATTAGACAAAAAAGATCTATCCGCAGAAGAAATGCAATCGGTAATGACACAGCTAATGACAGGGGAAGCGACGCCAGCACAAATTGGCGGATTTTTGGTCGGTTTGCGCATGAAGGGTGAGACCGTTGAAGAGATTACGGCTGCTGCTGAGGTAATGTCATCCTTGGCCAGTCATGTTGAGCTGGATGTACCAAACTTGATCGATATTGTGGGTACTGGGGGCGATGGTGCGAAAACTTTTAATATATCGACTGCCAGTACGTTTGTTGCTGGGGCGGCTGGTGCATACGTCGCGAAACATGGGAATCGTTCTGTTTCTAGTAGTTCGGGTAGCGCCGACTTATTGGAGGCCGCAGGGGCAAATTTGAATTTATCAGCACAGCAGGTAGCTGAATCGGTGAAAAGTACTCATGTAGGTTTTATGTTCGCACCAAATCATCACGGCGCCATGAAACATGCAATTGGGCCACGGAAAGAAATGGCTGTGCGTACGGTTTTTAATGTTTTGGGGCCACTAACAAACCCGGCCAATGTTAGACGACAGGTTGTAGGCGTGTTCTCATCTGATTTGGTTCTACCAATAGCACAAGTACTGGCCAGGCTGGGAAGCCACCATGCCCTGGTAGTGTGCTCAGAGGACGGTATTGACGAAATCTCAATTGCGGCACCAACTAAAATAGCGGAATTGAGACATGGCGTAATAAAAGAGGAAACCATATCGCCTTCTGATTTTGGACTGCGAGGAGGTTCTATTGATCAAATTAAGGTTGATGATGCACAGCAGTCTTTGCAAATGATTAATCAAGTATTGGAAAATCGAGCAGGACCCGCGCGCGATGCTGTAGTGATGAACGCAGGGGCGGGTATTTACGTGTCCGGATTAGTGGAGTCTCTAAAAGATGGAGTAACAAAAGCAGAGCAGGTGATTGCCGATGGCTCAGCGTTATTAGTACGGGATCAGTTCGTTGCGTTTACTAATAGTATTTAGGCGATTGGTTAATAGGACGACGTAATGCATTTGGCAAATCTTGAAGCCGATAATGCGTTGAGTCGCATTGTCAAATATAAGCAGCAGGAATTACTTGACGCTAAGGCTGCGTGCGCTCTTAGTGAATTAGAGCGCGCGGTGTCGCAGCAATCGGGCGCCCGAGGGTTTGTACAAAGTATTGAATCTACGCTATCTAATAAAAGACCGGCAGTTATAGCAGAAGTAAAGAAAGCCTCCCCAAGCAAAGGCGTCATTCGAGAAAACTTTTTTCCGGCAGAGATCGCTGCAAGTTATCAACAAGGAGGTGCTACTTGTTTATCTGTTTTAACGGACCAACATTTTTTTCAAGGTACTAATGCCTATCTGAGGCAGGCAAGAGACGCTTGTGAATTACCTGTTCTGCGCAAGGATTTTATGATTGATGAGTGGCAGGTATGGGAGGCCAGATCGCTAGGAGCAGACTGTATTTTGCTGATTGTTGCTGTGCTTGAAGATGAGCTGCTTCACTCGATGGTTGGGCTCGCGCGCGAGCTTGATATGGACGTGCTAGTTGAGATACATGATGATCAAGAATTACAACGTGCTTTAGCATTGGACACGCGCCTTATTGGGATTAATAATCGAGACCTCCGTACCTTTGAGACATCGTTGGAGACAACAACCCGTCTGCTTTCCCAAATCCCGATAGATCGAATTGTCGTAACTGAAAGTGGTATTCATACCAAAGACAATGTGCGTTATATGAGGGATCATATGGTTAATACGTTTCTAGTCGGGGAGGCCTTTATGCGAGCTGACGACCCGGGTGCTGAGTTAACTCGTCTGTTTTACTGAGGATATTATGCAAGCAACTATAAAATTAATAGACGGGGTTAGCTTTGAAGGCGCCGCCGGCAGTGGTCATAGTATTGTGATGGATGGCCCTGCAGAATATGGCGGTCAGGATAACGGCATTCGTCCGATGGAGGCCGTTCTGATCGGAATGGGCGGCTGCGCTTCTTTTGACGTAGTGCATATACTGCGCAAAGGTCGGCAGGATGTCGCTACTTGCGAGTGTGAGTTACAGGCGGAGAGAGCTGATGAAGATCCTAAGGTATTCGTTACGGTAAATATGCACTTTCGAGTAAGTGGTGAAGGTTTAAAGGACGGTTTGGTTAAGCGTGCAGTTGAGTTGTCAGCAGAAAAATACTGTTCTGCATCAATTATGATTGGCAAAACTGCTGACATTACCCATAGCTACGAGTTAGTTTGATGTTACGACCGAGCCATGCGGGACTGCGACATGTCGCTCTAAACGTTATAGACCTCGAAGGCATGGAGCGTTTTTATACAGATGTTCTTGGTTTTGAGCTTGAGTGGAAGCCGGATGAGGATAATGCCTATTTATGCAGTGGTGTTGATAATTTGGCGCTCCACAGGGTGCCGATCGCTTCTAGAGCTGGTCTGCAAGCGTTGGATCATATTGGGATAATTATTGATGATATCGATGACGTCACGCATTGGTATAATTATATGAAAGAGCATGGGGTAGTCTTGCATAACGAGCCAAAAACGCATCGCGATGGAGCTCGTAGTTATTATTGCGCTGATCCAGAAGGAAATACAATTCAGGTCATTTTTCATCCGCCAATATCTGGTAAAAATTGTTAAAAAGACGCTGACTGCGACATTTATTCAGCACCACGGTAACCTTTGATTGCCGTAAAAAGAGGGTTTATTTACATGGCAACTGAAAATCGATGAAGGTATTAGTGATAGGTGGTGGTGGTCGCGAACATGCTTTGGCCTGGAAATTGGCGCAGGACAAGAACGTTGACAATGTACTACTCGCACCCGGTAATGCAGGTTCAGGAAGTGAGCCTAAAATGCAGAATATTTCTGTTTCAGCAGAAGATATCGATTCTCTGTTGACAGTAGCCAAAAAAGAGAAAGTAGATTTAACGATTGTCGGGCCGGAGGCGCCGTTGGTGATGGGTGTTGTAGATCGGTTTGCTGCGGCTGGGTTGCGCTGCTTCGGGCCAAGCGCAGGCGCGGCGCAACTGGAAGGTTCGAAGGCCTTTACTAAAGATTTTTTAGCACGCCACAATATTCCGACAGGTTCTTATCAAACCTTTACCGATGCAGATCAGGCCTGTACATATATTGATGAGGTTGGTGCGCCAATTGTAATTAAAGCAGACGGGCTGGCGGCAGGGAAAGGTGTGATTGTTGCTAGCACGTTAGAGCAGGCCCGTGCGGCGGCCCGTGATATGTTAATTGACAATAAGTTCGGCGATGCAGGCGCGCGAGTGGTGATCGAAGAGTACTTGGCTGGTGAAGAAGCTAGCTTTATCGTAATGGTTGACGGTAAAAATATTCTACCCCTTGCGACCTCTCAGGATCATAAGGCCAGAGACGATGGTGATACTGGACCCAACACAGGAGGTATGGGTGCTTATTCGCCTGCACCGGTGGTGACCCCTGAAATATTTGATCAGGTTATGAGCGACATAATTGAGCCAACGGTTGCGGGAATGGCAGCTGATGGCTTGCCTTATACTGGATTTCTTTATGCTGGGTTGATGATTGGGCATGATGGTATCGCGCGAGTCATAGAATACAATTGTCGATTTGGGGACCCGGAAACACAGCCGATAATGATGCGTCTAAAGTCAGATTTGGCAGAGTTATGTGGAGCCGCTGTAGATGGTGGATTGGATCATGCGAGCGTTGAATGGGATAGCCGAGTAGCCTTAGGAGTAGTAATGGCCGCCGGTGGGTATCCCGAATCTTATTCGAAAGGAGATGAAATATCTGGGCTGGCTGAGGCAGATACAAATTCTGTAAAGGTGTTCCATGCTGGTACTAGCATGGATGGAAGTGCGGTGGTTACAAATGGTGGCCGTGTTCTGTGTGTTACTGCGCTCGGAAATAGTGTCAGGGAAGCGCAGCGATTAGCTTACGAGTCGGTCGATAAAATTAGTTGGAACGGCGCCTATGTGCGAACCGACATTGGACACCGAGCGATTGCTCGAGAGATGTCAGCGACTAAATGAAGGTAAGCACGTGAAAGTTTATTTGGATTTGTTGCAGGATATTCTTGATCATGGTGCTGGCCGTGATGATCGCACGGGTACCGGAACCCGGAGTCTTTTTGGTCGTCAGATTCGGATGGACTTGGCGGAAGGGTTTCCACTACTTACCACCAAAAAGGTTTTTTTACGCGGCATTATCCACGAATTATTATGGTTTGTGCGCGGTGAAACCAACATCAAATACCTGGTCGATAATAACGTTGGCATTTGGAACGAGTGGCCATTTCAAAGTTATCTTCGGCAGAAAGGCTTGGATAGTCGATTCAAAATGCATTCAAATGAATGGCGAGCGGAGTTAGATAAGTATGTAGAGAGGGTCCGCGAGGACAAAGTGTTTGCGGATAAATGGGGTGAGCTTGGTCCAGTATATGGAAAGCAATGGCGCGACTTTAATGGGTTTGATCAATTGACCTGGGTGTTGAATGAAATCCGTACAAATCCAAGTTCCAGACGCCTGATTGTGTCGGCCTGGAATCCGCCCGAAGTAGAGGAAATGAGCAAGGCCGGCTTACCGCCATGTCACACATTATTTCAATTTCATGTGTCTACCGATGGCCGGCTTAGTTGTCAGCTTTATCAACGCTCGGCAGATGTGTTTCTGGGCGTACCATTTAATATCGCTAGCTATGCCTTACTTACTATGATGGTTGCGCATGTTTCGGGGTTGCAGCCGGGTGATTTCGTGCATACTTTTGGTGATGTGCACATCTACAATAATCACGCAGACCAAGTCTCCGAGCAGTTGAGTAGGACACCAACGAGTTTGCCAAGATTAAAGATCGATTCTAACGTTAAGCAACTTTTTGATTTCAAAATTGAAGATTTTGAGTTAGTTGACTATAACCCTTGTCCTGCGATTAAAGCGCCTGTTGCTGTTTAAAGAGGGGCATTGTGGTTAATTCAGCTGAAATTGTTTTGATTGCCGCAATTGGAAAGAATCGGGAATTAGGTTATCAGAATAAGTTAATTTGGCAGATACCGGGTGACTTACCTCGATTTAAACAGATAACCATGGGATCACCGATCATCATGGGTAGAAAAACCTTTGATTCAATCGGACACCCACTTCCTGGTCGACAGAATATAGTTATTACCCGAAATAAGGGCTGGTCACACATTGGTGTGGATAGTGCGTATTCATCAAATCAGGCATTAGCTTTGGCTGCAGAAGCGGAAAAGATTTTTGTTATTGGGGGAAGTGAAGTATACGACCTATATATTGAACTTGCGGATCGATTGGAGCTGACCGAGGTTGATGATGCACCTACGCAGGTTGATGTATGGTTTCCAGATTACAAAGAGTACGGGTTTGTAGAGAAATCTAGAGAGGATCATCTGGATACTTCGCCGTCTTTTGCGTACGTTAGTTATATTCGAACGTAGAGATAGTTTAAAATGTTTAACGTAGGTATGCGTCTGCCTGCAAGACTATTATAATTTCAATTTTTACGGAAAATGACAATGACAAAACCTTTTGTAGCGGTGTTAATGGGATCTGATTCGGATTTGCCAGTTATGCAAAACACCTTGGATATATTAGATAAATTAATGGTGCCGCGTGAAGTTAAAATAACCTCAGCTCATAGGACCCCTGCTGCAACGCATGCATATGTTAAAGAAGCGGAGTCACGCGGGTGTTGTGTGTTTATCGCTGCAGCTGGATTGGCCGCACACTTGGCTGGAACAGTTGCTGGTTTAACTCTGAAGCCTGTTATCGGAGTACCAATGGATGGTGGACCGTTGAATGGTCAGGACGCTCTACTTTCAACAGTACAAATGCCCGGAGGTGTTCCCGTTGCATCAGTTGCTATAGGTAAAGCCGGAGCAAAAAATGCCGGTTATTTGGCCGCTCAGATATTGGCTATTTCAGATGTTGATTTAGCGCAACGTGTCGTCAGTGAGCGAGCTGAAGCAGCAGAAGCCGTGCTCGAGAAAGATCGTCAGCTACAGTCTACGCAGAACAAATAGCATTCTGGATGGTTAGCCATGCTAGCCTTTGTGACGCAGCCCTTGCGATGCAGGACGGCGGCGTGGTTGCGTACCCTACCGAGTCCTGTTTTGGTTTGGGTTGCGATCCCTCGAATAGTAATGCGATTCAAAGATTACTGCGTCTGAAGAATAGAAAAAGGGATAAGGGCCTAATTCTAATCGCGTCAAGCGTTGCGCAGCTCAAGCCCTGGGTTGATATTCGGGCTAGCCGGCAATATGAGAATATTATTTCTAGTTGGCCCGGTCCGTATACTTGGGTTATTCCGGCTATCGGACCTTTAAATCGGTGGTTAGTTGGGGGGTATTCAAGTATTGCTGTCCGAGTTACCGCACACCCGGACGCGGCGCGTTTATGTGCGCTGTTTGGTGGGCCGATAGTCTCAACAAGTGCGAATATTCAGGGACGACCTGCGCTAAAATCAGCGCAGCAAGTTAGTAAATGTTTTGGAGGTCGATTGCAAAGCTTGGTTCACGGGAAAGTCGGTAACTTGCGAACTGCTACGGAAATACGGGATGGGTCTAGCGGTGAGATACTTCGTGGGGTGGCCAAATAATTGGCGAGTAGAAGGTAGCTTATGAAAAAAGGAATAGAGAACACACCTGATATATCGGCAGTTCGAGATTACTTGCTGGGGCTTCAAAGCACTATATGTCATGGGCTTGAAGGGGTTGATGGTAGTAAATTTCAGGAAGACCATTGGGAGTACCAATCGGGCGGAGGGGGACAAAGTCGTGTGCTTGCTGAGGGTGCGGTAATTGAGAAAGGAGGCGTTAACTTTTCCCACGTGAAAGGCGAGGCGTTGCCCGCGTCGGCGACTAACCAACGGCCGGAGCTTATAGGTAAGGCATTTGAAGCGTTAGGCGTATCCTTAGTCATTCATCCGCTGAACCCTTATGCACCAACCTCACACGCAAATGTACGGTTTTTTGTTGCTGGCCAGAATACACCAGACCCTATTTGGTGGTTTGGTGGGGGTTTTGATTTGACGCCCTATTATGGGTTTGATGAAGATGCCGTACATTGGCACACCCTTTCTAAAGAGGCTTGCGATGGCTTTGAAAAAGGAGCTTACGAGAAATACAAAACATGGTGCGATAAGTACTTTTATTTAAAGCACCGAGAAGAGCAGCGTGGCATCGGCGGGTTATTTTTTGATGATTTGAATACACCCGATTTCCAAACCGCGTTTTCCTTTATGCGAAGTGTTGGGGATCATTATCTGCCTGCTTATTTGCCAATACTTGAGCGTAGGCATGACACTGCGTGGGGTGAGACCGAACGACAGTGGCAGCTATATCGTCGCGGCCGTTATGTTGAGTTTAATCTTGTATACGACCGAGGAACTTTATTTGGACTACAAAGCGGGGGGCGTACCGAGTCCATTTTGATGAGTTTACCTCCTCTTGTGCGCTGGGAATATGGTCTGTCTCCAGAAGCCGGTTCGGCCGAGCATGACTTGTTGAGACACTATCTTGTTGCACGTGATTGGCTTACCTGATGCTACTGACTTATCGCCTCATGGTGTATGTATTACTGCCAGTAGTGTTGTTAATGCAATTAGCCAAGGGTTTTCGTAATAGAGCATATTGGCAGCGTTGGGGCGAACGGCTTGGTTTGGTAACGGTTGAGGCGCCGATAGATTGTTGGATACATGCCGTTTCTGTTGGTGAAGTACGAGCGATTGTTCCATTTGTGCAATCTATTCTAAGAAAAAGGCCTGAATATAAAATTTGCGTAACAACAACCACACCCACTGGATCAATCACGGTGGGGCAACTATTCTCTGATCGCGTTGAGCACTGCTATTTACCGTACGACACCGGTATTGGAGTACGACAGTTCTTGTCCCGGGTGCGGCCAAAAGTTGGGCTAATTGTAGAAACTGAAATCTGGCCTAATTTGATTCGGGAGTGTCAGAATAAAAATGTACAGCTGGCGTACATAAATGTGCGGCTATCGGACCGTTCGAGAGAGCGGTATGCACGATTTCGGTCTATGTTTGCCCCTTTGCTGGGCATAGTAAAATTGTTTTTAATCCAAAGTGAAGCCGATGCGGCGCGTATCGTATCGATTGGCGCTCCGGTTGATCGTTCATATGTAACAGGTAGTATAAAGATCGATGCTGCAATACCTCCGAGTACCGGTGAAGCCGCGCAGGACATACGGCGTAAGATTGCGGGCGATCGACCAGTTTGGATTTGTGGGAGTACACGTGATGGTGAGGAGCAAATCGTACTTCGAGCATTTCAACGTATACGGGAAGTTCACCCGAGATTATTGTTAGTCTTAGTTCCTCGACATCCCGAGCGATTTGATTCTGTCGCTAGACTTTCCAAGCGCTCTGGTTTTAAGCTTGCTCGTCGGTCTCTATTAGATGAACTAGATACCAGTGTCGACGTCTATCTTGCCGATACCATGGGTGAATTATCACTCTTGTATGGGGTAGCTGATGTTGCGTTTGTCGGCGGTAGCTTGGTTGAGTTGGGAGGCCAAAATTTACTTGAGCCATGTGCTTTAGGCATTCCAGTTTGCTTTGGCCCGCATATGTTTAACTTTGCCGAAATAAGCCGTTGGGTTGTAGATGCTGGGGCAGGGTTTCAAGTTAATGACGAAGAACAATTATTCGATATGGTAAATCGCCTTTTGAGTGACCCAAACTTACGACATGACTGTGGCCAACTGGGAAAGCAGTTGATACTCGATCACTCAGGCGCATTAGCAAAGGCATCGGTATTACTAGCGGCCAAAGGTTTTATTTAAAGAATTTAGTTGGTCGTAGAAGGAACTAACATGGCATTAAGCACTCCCAAATGTGTCTCACTTAAATTGCCCGCGATTTGCTCGAGCTTCAATATAATTATTAAGGTATCGTATTTGGCGCTGTTGTAATTCACTCCTGCTTGAAATAAATCACGCTGTGCATCGAGAACATTCAAGTTTGTTTCAATCCCCGCTCTAAAGCCCTCTTGTTTCGCTTCAAGCACAAGTGTGCTGGCATCAACCGCCTTTGATAGTGCCTCTATAGTTTGTGTTTGGCTGGACAGCTGATCAAGCAAATTCTCTGCGTCAGTCATTACTAGGCTGTGGGTGTAAGAGAGGTCTTGGCGAACCGCTTCAAATTCGTAATTGGCAGATCGAATGCGACTTCGAACTCGACCGCCAGTGAATATCGGGATAGATAGTTGTAGCGATGCATTGGTTGTTTGGTTACGTGTTGCTGCACCAAATATACCCCCGTTATTAACTCTGGTACCGTAATCAACTACGGCATCAAGCGTAGGGTAATGGCCGGCTTTTTCAATATCTACAGAACGTCCAGCGACTTCCAACTTTAGTTGTTGCTGGTATAGCGACAAATTATTCATTTCTACGGTATCGATCCAATTCGCGCGATCGAGATCTACAAGTAAATCTAAAACGTTTGTATCGTCTGGTAAAGCAGCCAAACTTGAATAGCGTGTTCCGGTAATAACTTCCAGAAAACGTTCTATGTTTTGCATATCATTCTGAGCAACAATGTTGGCGGCTATCGAGGTTTGCCATCGAGCGAGTGCCTGTTGCTGTTCGGCGCGCGTCGCCAAACCAACCTCAAATCGACTTTCAACTTGCCTAAATTGTTCTTCCGAGGATTTCAGATTTGCGGCAGAGAGCTCCAGATTGTCCTGTGCGAGTAGAACCTCGAAATACCCTTCAGCGGCACGCAGTAGTAAATCTTGATTTGCAATTTCCAATCCCGCGGTGGCAATTTCCGCTTCAATTTGAGCGCGCTTAACCTGCGAAAATATAGCCGGGTTGAAAATAACCTGGCGTAATTGGAGTCCATACGAGTGCGCGGTATATTCAGCTTGGCCTCGCCCTAGAAAAGGGTTGTCGCCTCCAGTTACACTCTGCGACTCATCGATGTCATTAGCCACCACATTGGCTGATAGCTGTGGGAATAGAAATGAACGCGCTTCATGTAATCCCTCGAGGTCAGCATCCAGTCGAAGTTTACTTGACTGGTAAGTTGGGTCGTTTTTGCGTGCGTCTGCGAGTATCTCTGCGAGGTCTGAGCCGTCGATTATCGGTGCAACGGAGTCTGTTTGTGCATAAACGGGGGCGCAAGAAAAAGCCAGTAGACAGCCTACGAGACTAATTTTTATTTTGGTCAGCATGATTTTATATCAAAAATGATGTCATCTGTTTCCGGTGTTGTTAAATATTATATTCCCATGTCGTTGCCGAATTATATGCTGCAAAGGCTAACAAAAGGTAACTCTATATAGTTGCGATAGTTTTATGTTTCTTTGCTTGATTCGCTATTGACCATCAGCTACCGTCGACTTGTTGTGAATCCAGCTAACGTTGGTCACTTTTCGATCAACTTGAGCCTGCAAACAAGGCTATCTTAGGAACTAATTATGCGAGCAATTAAACAAGACTTTTATCAGGCAACTGAACGACTTTCTGAGGAAGTGGTGCGGCCAATTCCGGGGTCACAGAAAGTCTATGTTGAGGGTTCGCGAAAGGATATTCAGGTGCCTATGCGTGAGGTGTCGCAAAGTGATACGGAAGCTAGTTTCGGTTTCGAGAATAACCCGCCAATCACTGTTTATGATACTTCGGGCCCGTATACCGACCCAAAAGCTGATATCGATCTGACTGCTGGACTGCCGTCAGTTCGTGATCCTTGGATATCGGAGCGCGAAGACACAGAACAATTGAGCGGTCCGAGCTCTGAGTTTGGGTTGGAGCGGCAAAATGATAAGTCGTTAGATCATTTACGATTTGAGCATTTGCGAAATCCGCGCAAGGCCAAGCCCGGCAAAAACGTGTCGCAGATGCATTATGCACGACAGGGCATTATTACCCCTGAAATGGAGTATGTCGCGATTCGTGAAGATATGCGATTGCAGCAACATCGAAAAGATCCCGCATATGAGAAGTTGCTTCGGCAGCATCCGGGTCAAGATTTTGGCGCGAACATCCCAGAAACAATAACGGCTGAGTTCGTTCGCGATGAAATCGCACTTGGCCGCGCGATTATTCCAGCTAACATTAACCATCCTGAGCTGGAACCTATGATCATTGGTAGAAATTTTCTAGTCAAAATTAATACCAATATCGGTAATTCAGCGGTGACTTCTTCTATTGCAGAAGAAGTAGAAAAACTGGTCTGGTCTACTCGTTGGGGTGGCGACACATTGATGGATTTATCCACGGGTAAAAACATTCATGAAACCCGGGAGTGGATAGTGCGAAATTCGCCGGTTCCGATAGGTACGGTACCGATATATCAAGCATTGGAGAAAGTCGATGGCAAGCCCGAGGATCTAACTTGGGAAATTTTTAAAGACACCTTGATTGAGCAAGCTGAGCAGGGTGTAGACTATTTTACTATTCATGCTGGAGTTCGGCTGCGTTATGTTCCGATGACGGCTACGAGAGTAACTGGCATCGTATCTCGTGGTGGATCGATAATGGCCAAATGGTGCCTGGCACATCATCAGGAGAACTTTCTTTACACTCATTTTGAAGATATTTGCGAGATTATGAAGGCGTATGACGTGTCGTTTTCTTTGGGTGATGGATTGCGTCCGGGTTCAATCGCGGATGCCAATGATGAGGCGCAATTTGGTGAGCTTGAAACTTTGGGAGAGCTGACAAAGATCGCTTGGGAGCATGACGTTCAGGTGATGATCGAAGGACCTGGGCATGTTCCGATGCACATGATTAAGGAAAATATGGATAAGCAACTTGAAGATTGCTATGAAGCACCGTTTTACACGTTGGGGCCCTTAACCACAGATATAGCACCCGGCTACGATCATATTACTTCTGCAATTGGTGCAGCACAGATCGGCTGGTACGGCACAGCGATGCTTTGTTATGTTACGCCTAAGGAGCATTTAGGCCTACCAAACAAGGAAGATGTTCGAGATGGGATCGTTACGTACAAAATATCAGCTCACGCAGCAGATTTAGCAAAAGGTCATCCTGGTGCTCAAATTCGTGACAATGCGCTATCTAAAGCGCGGTTTGAATTTCGTTGGGAAGATCAGTTTAACCTTGGTCTTGACCCCGAGAGGGCAATGGAATATCACGATGAGACGCTACCTAAAGATTCGGCAAAGGTTGCACACTTTTGTTCAATGTGTGGGCCCCATTTTTGTTCGATGAAAATCACTCAGGACGTGCGTGAGTATGCTAAGAAAAAGGGAATTGAAGAGGCAGCCGCGCTTAAAGCTGGCATGGATGAAAAGTCGAAGGAGTTTTTAAAAGGTGGCGCAGAGATATATACGCCAGAGTAGTATCGGCTTTATTTTCGTTGAGGCTTTAAAATAATCGGCTGGTAGGTAGAAGAACCAGCCGATCAAACGATCAGCATAGAAGGTCGTTTGGCTGTATAGTTTTACTATTCACGATTTTCCTCCGCCTGCTTTGCAGCTTCTTGAAGGCCCCTAATAAAATCACCTGCAGCTTGCCCCATTTCTTCGGGCGTCATGTCTTCCAGGTTTTCAAGCGCGTTAGATTGAGCTTCGTTTAAGCCTTCGCGGAATTCTTCTACTTGTTCCATGGCTTGTCTTGTTGCGTATTCGGCGCTTAAACCGCTTAATATCATCAGCGCGGCTATGATTCCAAATACAAGCTGAGCGGTTTTCTTTGCGCGACCATGTACTTCAGTGCTTTGGATTATGACAAGCCACGTTGCCCAAAGAGTGCGCAGTATAGTCCCCAAGTAAGGCAGGATCATAAGGACCGCAAGCGCAGGCATAAGAGCGAACGAATAAGCGACGCATCGATAAGCCGTTTCAAAATTTTCCGGTGACCCCATCAATTTCCAAATGACAAACAAAACTCCGGCAGCAATGAAACTTCCAATCAAGCCGCCGATCGGAAATGCGATAATGGCACCAAGTCCAGCAAAATTTGGGCCGGGCGTTAAACCTATGATAGAAAGTCCTGCGTAGACAATTCCGCCGGCAACCGCCGCAACTAATAAGAATATAATTGGTTCACCGTAGCCACCGGTTTTAGGCATATTCTTTTAGAAAGCCACCGGGTCCGTGATGATCTGTTTTATTTGCGCTATTACAATCGCAAAATCGAAGTTGCTTGACTCTGACATGTTTCCCCCTCCAAATTGTCTGCTTCGCTAGTCTGTAACTAGAATTAACAAAATATACTATCTTTGAATATTCGGCTACAGGTTTTCGGAAAATATTGAATGTGTGATTGCTTATTGTGCCCCTGAAAAGCCTAGCTGCCTCCATGCTTCATACACCACAATTGCAACCGAGTTTGATAAGTTCAGGCTGCGGTTGTTGGGTTTCATCGGTAGCGTTAACCGTTGTTCAGATGGAATGCTACTTCGAATTTCCTGTGGTAAGCCCCGTGTTTCTGGCCCAAATACAAAGGTATCGCCGGGTGCGAACTCAGCTTTACTGTAAGATTTTGTGTGATGGGTCGATAGAGTAAAAATTCTACCAGTGTGGTCCCTAGAAAAATCATCATAGCTTGAGTGGGTCTTCACCTTTACCCAGTCGTGATAATCCAATCCGGCACGGCGTAATCTTTTTTCGTCGGGACTAAATCCGAGTGGCTCAATTAAATGAAGTTCGGCCCCAGTATTAGCGCACAGTCTAATTACATTCCCGGTATTTGGAGCAATTTCCGGTTCATATAGCACTACGCTAAACATTGCTGCTTTAACGCTAGAAGGGTTTAACTACAACCAGTATGACGATTGCAACTAAAACTAACACGGGCAGTTCATTTACCACCCTATAGAACTTGTGAGATCGACTATTGTTATCGGTTCGGAAAAGTCTAATCGTAGTGCCACACCAAAAATGGTACGCAATTAAAGTCGCTACCAAGATGAGCTTGAGGTGTAACCAGCCTCCACTAAATCCGTAACCAAGCCATAAGTACATGCCAGAAATGAGCGTCAGAATCATGCCTGGTGTCATAATCCCAAGAAACAGTTTACGTTCCATAACTTTAAATCGATCCTTGCCTACCTGATCTTCGGCCATGGCGTGATAGACAAAAAGCCGAGGAAGATAAAAAATCCCTGCCATCCAGGTCACCATAAAAATAATATGAAATGCTTTTATCCAAAGCATGGGCCAACTCCTGCTTGTTTAATTGAAGAGTTTTTGATGGCGAGCTAACTTTTACGTTTCGCGCCGATACGCAGTCGCAATGCGTTGAGTTTTATAAACCCCTCCGCATCGGCTTGATTATACGCTCCGTCATCATCTTCAAACGTTGCAATGCGCTCATCAAATAGTGAATCATCTGATTTGCGGCCAACGATGCTTACCGAGCCTTTATATAACTTGACGCGAACGGTGCCATTGACGTGTTGTTGTGACGCGTCAATCATGGTTTGCAACATTTCACGTTCCGGGCTCCACCAGTACCCATTGTAAATTAACGTGGCATAACGTGGCATAAATTCGTCACGTAGGTGCACAACTTCACGATCCAGGGTTAACGACTCCATTGCACGATGGGCTCGTAACATAATAGTCCCAGCTGGAGTTTCATAACAACCGCGTGACTTCATGCCGACATATCGGTTCTCGACGATATCGTCTCGCCCTACACCATGCTCTCCACCAATTTTATTCAGCAGCCGCATAACATTCGCCGGGCTCATGGATTCACCATCAATCGCAGTAATGTCACCTTTACTAAACTCAAGCTCGAGATACCTCGCTTGGTTTGGTGCTTGCTCGGGCGATACGGTCCATCGCCACATTTCTTCTTCAGCTTCGGCCCATGGGTCCTCTAAAATACCGCCCTCGTATGAGATATGCAGCAGATTCGCGTCCATAGAATACAAAGACTTACCATCCGCTTTTTTTTCTACCGGAATGCCGCGCTCATCAGCATAAGCAAGCAATTTATCTCGCGAGTTAAGTTTCCACTCCCGCCAAGGTGCAATTACCTTTATCTCCGGATTTAGTGCATATGCACCCAGCTCGAATCTAACCTGATCATTACCCTTTCCTGTAGCACCATGTGAAATTGCGTCAGCGCCAGTTTCTGCAGCAATTTCGATTAGGCGTTTTGCAATAAGAGGTCGCGCGATCGATGTGCCTAATCGGTATTCGCCCTCGTATATTGCATTTGCTCGCATCATTGGGTAAACAAAATCTGAGGCAAACTCTTCCGTAAGATCATCAATATAAATATCTTTGACCCCCATTTGCTCAGCCTTTTTACGCGCGGGTTCTACTTCTTCGCCTTGGCCTATGTCGGCGGTAAAAGTAACTACTTCGCATCCATACTCTTCCTGTAGCCATTTTAAAATGATGGATGTATCCAGTCCTCCAGAGTAGGCGAGAACAACTTTATTAACCTTAGCCATATTTAACCTTGCTTATTACATCTTAAATTATAGTGTGGATCATACACCGCACTTTGCGGCGCGTAGTGTCTTTGAGTCGGTCGGTGTGGTCAAGCCCGTTGATAAACCTTTGGAATTAAAATTGTTGAGGTGAGATCGAACGATGTCTGCAGTCATAGTCTGTGTTTCTTGTCTTTGGTCGGTGTAATCCTAAGCAACCAGGTGAGCTAGCATAGTGCGTGTACAGAGCAGACTACGCCGCAATATGGTCGATTTTTTTGCTGTAGAGCTATGCTAAACTAGCTTTTTCTAAGGTTATCTTTCAAATCAGATGTTAGCTAAAAGGAGGCAAAAATGAATCCACTTGACTCAATTGCAGGCACCATAATCGCCGGAGTCGTACTCACTGTTGTATTTTACTACGTTGCGCGGGCGTTGGTTGGATAGGTCTTACTAAAACCGACTTAACTCTACTTACTAATTTAATTTAAAGAAATTTATAGGGGAAATTTATGGAACTCGTTATTGATCGTTGGATACACGTTCTCGCCGGCGTAACCTGGATTGGGTTATTGTATTATTTTAATTTCATTCAAGTGCCAGGCTTGGGTAAAGCTAAGGCTGATGGTACTGCTGCGGGTATTACCAAACATATCGCCCCAAATGCACTACTTTGGTTTCGTATGGCCGCTGCCGTTACATGGTTGACGGGGGCTGTTTATCTTGAGAGAGGTTCTTTTGGGATGCATGCCGCGTTTACACTTAGTGGTGCCGCAGCACCAATTGGCATTGGTGCTTGGATGGGTACGATAATGCTGTTTAATGTATGGGTTTTGATTTGGCCAAACCAAAAGAAAGTGCTGGGCTTGGTCGAAGCCAGTGATGAAGATAAAGCCAAGGCTGCTAGAACCGCTTTTCTAGCTTCCCGTACGAATACAATGCTATCGATTCCAATGTTATTTTTTATGATTTCAGGTACGCCAGCACACACCATGGGAGTGTTTGGTTAGTATAGAATCTATTGTATAGTTTGTTGTGCGCTTGCCAGATTAACGGCTAAGCGGCAAACTAGGCCCTTACCGATTGCAAAAACGCCCCTCCGGGGCGTTTTTGTTTTAGAACACGAGATTACTGATGAAAACGGAACACTTAATGTCAACATATGGTCGCTTACCGGTCGCATTCGAGCGGGGGGAGGGGCCGTGGTTATTTTCTGTTGATGGTGAAAAATATCTTGACGCGCTTTGTGGGGTTGCAGTTACCACACTCGGACATTCTCATCCGGCGATAATAGCTGCAATTAAAGCGCAGGTTGACAAGCTATTGCATGTCAGTAATTGGTTTGAAATACCGGAGCAAAGGAAATTAGCGGAGTCTATAAGTGGCATTAGCGGTATGGATAGTGTGTTTTTTTGTAATTCAGGGGCAGAAGCAAACGAGGCGGCTATAAAGCTTGCTAGGCTTTACGGTAGCTCTAGAGGTATAAGTAATCCTGCGATAGTTGTTACGCAAGATGCATTTCACGGGCGTACCATGGCCACTATTTCTGCGGGAGGCAGCCGCAAAAATCAGGCTGGTTTTGAGCCGCTACTTGGTGGGTTTAAGCGTGTGCCTTATGACGATTTAGAAGCTATTAGGCAGGTGGCAAATAATAGCGATGAGGTTGTAGCTATATTGGTTGAGCCTATACTGGGTGAGAGTGGCGTGCTAATGCCGAGTCAAGGGTATCTGGCTGGATTGCGAGAGATTTGTGATCAAAATGAATGGTTACTTATGTTTGATGAAGTTCAGACGGGTATGGGTCGAACCGGAAAGTGGTTTGCTTGGCAGCATGAAGATATAAAGCCAGACGTTATGACGATAGCAAAAGCCTTGGGTGCTGGGGTGCCAATCGGTGCCTGTGTTGCTAATGGTCCTGCGGTCGGGGTGTTACAACCAGGAACGCATGGCTCAACATTTGGCGGTGGCCCATTGGCATCTGTTGTGGGGCAGACCGTTATCGAGACCATGCAAGCTGAAGGGGCCGTTGAGCGAGCCGCTGAAATTGGTCAGCAGCTGTTATTAGCACTGACCGTACAGTTTGGTGAGAATGAGCTGGTCTCAGAGATCAGGGGATTGGGTTTGATGATTGGGATTGAATTAAAGGTTGAAATACCAGGTTTGCTACAGAAAATTCTAGATCGAAAATTGTTGGTAAACGTTACTGGTGGGGGAAAAATTATTCGGTTATTGCCACCAGCTATTGTTGGTAAAGCTGAGATTGATCAGATTGTTTCTACCATAGCCGCAGTGTTGGAGTCCCATCAGGATTAGTGCATGACTAATTCTAAAGTTAGACATTTTCTTACCCTAATGGACTTAAGTTCATTGGAGCTAAAGTCCATATTGTCGCGTGCGGTTGAGTTAAAAGCAGCCCTCGCAGAGGGGGATGTTATTACGCCGCTTTCACGTAAAACGTTGGCAATGATATTCACTAAGTCCTCAACCCGAACCCGCGTGTCTTTTGACACCGGTATGCGGCAACTCGGCGGAGGCAGTATATTTCTATCTCCAAATGATTCTCAGCTGGGCCGGGGTGAACCGATTGAAGATAGTGCGCGGGTTATCTCGAGGATGGTTGATGCGGTTATGATTCGCACCGACAAGCATCAGCAGATTGAGTTATTTGCAGAATACTCCGCCGTGCCCGTTATAAATGGGCTTACTGATGATTTTCATCCTTGCCAATTATTGGCAGATTTACTAACTTTTTCGGAGCTCAGGGGGGGAATTTCCGGGGCAAAAGTTGCTTGGGTTGGCGATGGAAATAATATGTGCCATTCATGGATGAATGCGGCTGAATTATGTGGATTTAAGTTAAATGTAGCTACGCCAATGGACTATCAACCAAGTGCATCGATCGTAAGCGCACGGTCGGCCAGTATTATGCTTACAGATGATCCTAAAGACGCGATTGCAGGAGCAGATTTGGTTGTGACTGATACCTGGGCAAGCATGGGTCAAGAAGATGAAAAAGCAAAGCGAGCAATTGATTTCGCTGGATTTTGTGTTGATGATGCGATGATGGCGGCAGCCAATGCCGATGCTCTGTTTATGCATTGTTTGCCTGCTTATCGAGGTATGGAAGTATCTGCAAGCGTGATTGACGGCCCACAGAGTGTCGTTTGGCAAGAAGCTGAAAATCGACTGCATGGACAGAAGGCTTTATTGGAGTTTCTATTGGCCTGATGACTTATCGACTAGTAGCTCTTAATCTAGCTCTTATAATCAGTTTGCTGTCTTTGGTGGTAAATGTTTTTGCTCAGGAGGAGTTGAACCAAATAGATATAGCGACTGAGTCGAATAATTCAGGTCTGTCCAACACGGGTGAGGTTCAGGTCAAGGTTTCACAAGATATGGGCCCAGAAGTATCGGTCAATAAGGTGGTTGGGGGTGACGGAACTTCCAACATGTTGGCGGCACGGGAATCCTACGATCGTGGTCGAAAAAGCTTGGCTTCTGCGCTTTTCCCCGATGCCGAGCGTGCATTGTTGGATGCGCTGAAAAGTGTGCCAAACGACACGTCGCTAAAAGAGAGTATAGAGAGTTCTCTGTATATTGACCTGCCATTAGGCGCAGTGAATCAATTGGTGGCGAGTGGTCGGGTAGAGGAGGCGCAGGTGTTAGTCGAGAAAGCCATCTTAATAGCCAAGTCATACCCCAGCTACGTGGAGCAGTTGCAAGCAGCACGAAATGACTTGCTAGCAACAGATATTTTTAATGTGCGACCAACAATTGTAGTCGATGGGGCTGGCGTAGTTGATAGCGTGTATCAGAAAATGCTCGAGTACAGGAAGATAAATGGTCGATTTCCACCTAATCGAAGGGTTCTGGATCGCTGGTTGCCTGATGGCCGATCGCCACTGGAGCATTTTAGAATTAGCTCGTATAGACCTGTGTTGGGGGGGTACTCATTGATTATTCAAAACAGAACGGACCCAGAGCAAACGCTACGAATTGATGCGACAGGTGTTTTACAGTAGTCGAACCCCCCTATAGCGTTGTTGCTGTCTATAAATTCTTTAAATCAGCTTATTAGTGAAATAAGAGGGCATAAAAACCCACTTATGATGATA